>Ga0265294_10000078_pt1 | contig 104655 bp, 81 predicted proteins | sample MunlanPumphouse3_FD_192504 | JGI IMG/M metagenome (GOLD analysis project Ga0265294, IMG submission 192504) | Groundwater microbial communities from a municipal landfill in Southern Ontario, Canada - Pumphouse #3 | ecosystem: Environmental > Aquatic > Deep subsurface > Groundwater | place... | reverse complement strand
AGTTTTACCTGCACCAGTAGGGGTGCCACCAGAGATAATAATAAAATCTCCAGCATTTAAACCTAAATCTTTAGCATAATAAATTGCTAAAACTTCCATCTCTTCAATAAAATCTGGCATCTTGGTAGGAATAAATGTTGAGTAAATCCCCCAATATAGAGCGTTTTGTAAGCAAGTTTTTTCGTTATTGCTGATTGATAGAATAGGACAGCATGGTCGAGCTTTACTTATACGACGACTACTATTACCAGTTTCTGTAAAACTAACAATAAGTTTTGCGTTTATAAGTTTAGCGGTATTAGCAATCGAATTAGCGATTGCATCGTTATTATCCTTATTACTAGAATCATAAGCTTCACGAGCAAGTTGCTCAAAATTAAGTTGCTTTTCCATCGTGGAAGCAATACGAGTTTGCATCATAACTGCTTCATTAGGATATTCGCCACTTGCTGATTCGGCACTTAACATAACGCAATCACTTGATTCAAGAATTGCAGTAGCAACATCACTAACTTCAGCTCTTGTTGGAACTGGACTATGACACATTGAATCAAGCATTTGAGTAGCAGTGATAACAGGTTTTCCTTGTTGACGACACATTGCAATTAATTCGGATTGAATAATTGGAACTTGTTCTGGAGGTATTTCAACACCTAAATCACCTCTAGCAACCATGATTCCATCGCTAGCATCAACAATTTCTTGAATATGCGATAAAGCAACGACGTTTTCTATTTTAGATATAATTTTGATTTCAGGATGACCTTCAGCTTTTAAAACGTCACGAATTTCTTTAACGTCTTCAGGGCCACTAATAAATGAGGCGCTAATAAAATCAACGCCATTTTTGCATCCCCAAATTAAATCCTGTTTATCTTTATCACTCATGAAAGGCATGCTTAAACGTGAGCCAACACAATTTACGCCTTTTTTACTACCTAAATCATGAGAATCTAAAGCTTCACAAATTAATTCGTGATTTTTAGTATCTTTATCTTTAACAAGTAAATCAAGCTTCCCATCATCCATTTTTATATGTGAACCAATTGCGGCGTCATCATATAAACCTGAAAAATTGACACTTATCTTTTTAGGAGTTCCAAGAACTTCTTTCATGGAAATACGAACAATATCACCTTTATTAATAGGTATTAAATTGTTATCCATATCGTGACAACGAATTTCAGGACCTTTAGTATCAAGCATGACAGCAATATAAATTCCTTCTTTTTCGAGGGCACGAGCTTTATTTAATTTAGCTAAATGCTCATCGTAACTACCATGCGAAAAGTTTAAACGCATGCAATTCATTCCTGAAGTAACAAGTTGACGTAACATGGCGTCAGTATCACTAGCAGGACCAATTGTACAAACGATCTTAGTTTTCTTTGTGATGTTTCTTTTAAGCATTTTATCGCTCCTTAATTAATTAAATCAAAATCTTTATATAATTCTTCGTGTTTATCTCTTGGAGTCTTTAAAGCTTCATAAATATCTTGGTAGTGGAGTTCATTATTTACAATACCAACACAAACGCCACCAATACCTTTATCTAAAAGTTTAACAGCATAAGCGCCCATTCTTGTACTATTAAATCTTTCCATAGCACTTGGACGACCACCTCTTTGAACATAACCTAAAACATCAAGTCTTGTATCAAAGCCAGTTTCTTCAGTAATTCTATCGACTAATGCGGCAGTATCGAGAGTTTTTTCACTTACTAAAATAGTAACGTGGTCTGGATTTGTTTTTTTAAACTCTTTTAATTCTTTAATAAAATCATCAATATTTACTGGGTGATCAGCGGTAATAATATAATCCGCATGCGTTGCAATACCAGCAAATAAAGTTAAATCACCACATTTATTTCCCATAATTTCAATAACACCACATCGATTATGGCTCGACATAGTATCAGTAATATCATCAATAACTCTAACAATAGTATTTAAAGCGGTATCAAAACCAATAGTGTAATCAGTTGAAGAAATATCGTTATCAATAGTTCCTGGTAAGCCAATACAATTAATACCTTGTTCAGTTAATTTCTTAGCTCCCATATAACTTCCATCGCCACCAATAACAATTAATGCGTCAATTCCATAGCCTTTTAAATTAGCGATTGCTTTCTTTTGTACTTCAGGTTCTTTAAATTCAGGTAAACGAGCAGTTTTAATAACCGTTCCACCCATCGAAGCACTCCATTTTGCATAATCAATACTAACCTTCTCAATCTCACCTTCAACTAAGCCTTTGTAGCCATGTTTAATGACATACATTTCCTTGCCTAGTTTGTAGCCAGCTCTAATTGCACCTATCATAGCGCAATTCATTCCAGGGGCATCGCCTCCGCTAGCAAGAATTCCAATCTTTTTAATCATTCCCTTAATCCTCTTTTAGCATATTAATTATAATATAAATACGTTATTAAATGTAGTTAAATGTATTCGCTAGTAGTGGGAATAATCTCAACTTTTGTAACCTTATATAAAATAAGAAAAACTAAAGTGAAAATTATGAATTTTTAGGAAAACTATTTTTTGAATATCTTTTTAGTCTATAATATGAATACTATGTTAACTATTGATTCAACCTATAGTTTAAAAAGACGAGGAGTTTTATCGGCAAACGATAATTCTTTTTTATATAATCTTTATTTACCTTTGATTGGTTATAAAGCACTTTTTATCTATGAATTTTTGGTAAACGAGTACTTATCTAGTATAAAAGATGGAAAGATTTTATATTTATCAAACAAGTCTAATATGACTTTAAGTGATTTTATTTTAAGCAAGAAAAATCTTGAATCAGTCGGGCTTTTACAAACATTAGAAGATGAAGATAATTATGTTTTTATCTTAAAGTCAGTTTTAAATCCAAATGATTTTTTTGAGAATACAGTTCTAAAAGGATTGTTTGTAAGTAAAGTTGGTCAAGATGAAGCTATGAAAGTTATGAAGTATTATGAAATCGATGATGTTGATTTCTCAAAATACGTTGATATTAGCGCTGGTGTTAAGGAATCTTTTAAGATTGATTTTGATGAAAAAGACGTAAATCTTAATGATAATTGTAAGTTGATTTATGTTAATAAAGATGAAGATAAAGCTTCTTTTGATGATTCGAAATTAATTGAATATATCGCTAAAAAATCGAATATTGATATTAGAGAATTTACAAATGAAGATATAAAAGAAATGCATCGACTTGGATCTCTTTATGGTTTAAATGAAGAGATTATGGGTTACATAATGATTGATGCATATAAAGACGATAACGCTAAAGGTCATAAGGTTGATTACGCTTATTGTAATAAAAGATGTAAGACTGAAATTTCTAAATACAAAGCCTATAATCAAAAGAAATATAAAAACAACATTAGCTCAAATACAAAAGTTGCTAACAAAATTAATTATTATGAAAATACCAGCCCAAGAATATTTTTAAAGGAAAAGCAAAATGGTGTAGAACCAATTTCTGCTGATTTAAATATTATTGACTATTTATCACAAAACATGGGCTTAACTGATGGTATAATTAATGTAATTCTTGATTATTCTTTAATGAAATTAGATGACAAACTGAATAGAAAATATATTGAGAAAATTGCGGCAACAATTAAACGTAAAAATTTACTTAGTGCCGTGAGTGCCTATGATTATTTATTCAATATCGATAAAAAAACTACGAAAGTAGCGCCTGTTATCAAAGATGAAAATAAGAGTGGCATGAAAGCGACTAAAGATATGCCAAATAAATCGAAAGAAAATGATGATTATGAAGAGGTTAGTGTTGAGGAGTTAGAGAAATTATTATAAATGGAAAAACTAAACTTATTTAATGTAAAAAAAGATGATTTATCTGAATACGAAAATGAATGTTTTGTTCAGATAAAAAAAGACCCAGAAGTTTATGGGTTACTTTTAAATAATGGTTTTGAAGACGCAACAATCAAAAAATATATTGGTAGTTGTCATACTTTTTATGATGATTACTATAAATGGAAGAAAATTAAAACTTTTGATGATGTAGTAAATAGTGGCATTCGTTATATTTACACTCTCAAATTAAAAGATGGAATTATATCACGAGAAAGAGGAATTATACCTCCATATCAAGAATATATTGATTATCAATCAAAATATATCTATAAAGATTTTGATGATTCTTTTGATTCAGTTTCGCTAAAAAATATTGATAACAAAGAGTTGATTTCTAAGTTGAAAAAGCCGCTTAAAGAAGAAAGTTGGATTTATCTTTATGGTGCAATTCGTAGTGGTAGAACTTATTGTTCCATAGCTTTAATAAATAGTAGTGCAAAAAGAGGTTCTTCAGGCCTTGCATTTATTGATAGTGCCACTAGATTTAAAGAATTATCGGATTTATTCTTTAATGATAAAGTTGGATTTAATAGAATGCTTGATAGTTTAAAGAATGCTTATTTATTAGTAATTGATGGATTTGGAAATGAATATATCAACGATATTGTTCGTGATAGTGTAGTTATTCCTTTATTGCAATATCGTGCTTCAAATAAAAAAATGACGATCTTTACGAGTGATTTTTCGCTTAATGACTTAATTACTTTATATGCAAAGAGAGATAAGAGTGGAAATAATATTCGTGAAAAACAATTAGCAAATATTTTGCACTCAATGATTAAGGATGAGATTTATACTGGTTATACTAGTCTTTATTAGATAGTTCTTCATCGACTTTTTTAAATAATTCTTCTTTAGATAAATTGTTTTCGATTTCAATAACATTTTTAGCTTTTTGGTAACTAAAATCTTTATTGATTGCTTTTGCTGAATTAACATCATCATGTCGAGCATTTAAGTGCTCAATTTGTTTCTCTTTAGAAACAGTTAAAACAAATATTTTCTTAAACATATATTGATAGTGGGCCTTAAAAAGAAGTGGAACTTCTATAGCCACATCATCATTTTCTTTTATTATTTTAATGAGTTTTGCCTCTAAAACTGGGTAAATATAATTTTCTACCATAGTTTTTTTGTTATGACCTAAAATCATGACTTTTTCAGCATTTTTTGTAAGTAATTTGTTGTCTATATCAAAAGGTACTCCAAGAATTTTAGATATCTTATTTTTAATTGATGGTTCTCGATATAACTCATGGATTGTTTCATCACAAGATATAGTTAAGTAACCTTTTGATTCAAGATATTTAAGTAATGTTGATTTTCCTGAACCAATAGGACCAGTTATCCCAATGGCTTTTTGTAAAGTTTTATCAAGTTGGCAATTAGGACAGAAAGTTGTTCCTCTACCACCAAGAAATTCCTTATGGAATATAGTTCCACAATTTGGACAAGGTTGTCCTTCATGTCCATAGCATTTTAAGTTGACTTGCATTCTTCCATCAACGCCTTCGCTAGGATGAAATGAATGAATGGTGGAACCTCCACATTGAATAGCTTCATTTAAAATGCGTTTCGCATTTATGCAAATGTTTTTAATGTCGTTATCGGTAAGATCTTTACCTTTCATAAATGGCGAGAGCTTACATGCAAAAGCAATCTCATCAGCGTATATATTCCCTATCCCACAAAAAATAGTTTGATCTAAAAGCAATTCTTTGAGAGGTTTATTTTTATGTAATTTTTCTTTTAGTGTCGCATACATGGAACTGTCTACTCTAGTTGGTTCAATTCCAAGTTTTGAAATCATTTCTAAATTTTTGTATTCGTTTATTGTTGAAAGATACATGATTCCGAATTTACGTGTATCATCAAAAGCTAAACTAGTCCCATCTTTAAAGAAGAATAGGGCAGTTGTATATTTACCACGTGGATTCTTGTCTTTAGAATATCTCCATTTACCCTCCATTCTTAGATGGTTGATTAAAACAAGATTATCCGAAAGCATAAAAAATAAATATTTCCCATAACGTTGTAGGTCTAGTATTGTTTTACCTTTTAATTTATTTTTAAAATCTTCTAGATTGCTTAAAATAAGTCTATCAAAATAAACATCGACATAATCAATTGTTTTTCCTTTTATTAAAGGCAAAATAATATTTTTAACAGTTTCAACTTCTGGTAATTCTGGCATATTTATTTAGCATCGAACCATGTCTTTGCATAACCTCCATCTACCTTTAATTGTACTTTTAGTTTTACACAATTTTCCATTATATCTGTAACAAGCTTTTGAACTTTATCTTTTTCATCATCATAGACTTTTAAAATAACTTCATCGTGAATTTGCGATATTAAGCAGGATTTATAGTTGTTTTTAAGTAATTCTTCATCAATTTTAATCATGGCAATCTTAATTAAATCAGCAGCACTTCCTTGAATTGGAGCGTTCATAGCAGCTCTTTTAGCAAATTCTCTAACTTGATAACTTGGGTCATTTAATTGATCAAGATATCTTCTTCGATTGAACATTGTAGTAGCGTAGCCATGAGTTTTAGCAAAACTTACTAAGTTATCAAGATATTCGCCAACTTCAGGAAATTCTTGATAAAAACTAGTGATTATTTCTTTAGCTTCTTGGACTGGAGCATTAATTTGATCAGCTAATCCCCAATCGCTAATTCCATAAATAATACCAAAGTTAACAGCTTTTGCTTTTCGCCTTTCAAGAGGCGTTGGTTCTCTATCAGTAATATGGAAGACTTTTTTAGCTGTTTCACTATGAATATCATGATTGCTATTAAAAATATCAATTAATGTTTTGCTGTTTGATAAATGGGCAAGTATTCTTAATTCAATTTGCGAATAATCTAAAGATAAAATATAAAGATTATTTTCAGGATAGTAGAAGGCTTGTCTTATTTTTTTAGCTTCTTCATCACGAACGCTTATATTTTGAAGATTTGGTTCACTTGAAGATAAGCGACCAGTAGTAGTGGTAGCTTGATTAAATGTACAATGTATTTTTCCATCATCATGAACAAAACTAACGATACCATCAATGTATTGTGAAACTAATTTTGAATATTTTCTATAATCTAGAATTAAAGGAATAATTGGATGAACATCTTTTAAGTCCTTTAAAAAATCGATAGAAGTAGAACCTTTTTTATTACTAACAAGTTTCAATTTATCATAAAGTATAGAACTCAATTGTTTTGGAGAAGAGATATTAAATTCTTCACCAGCTAATGAATAGATTTGTTTTTCTAATTCGCTAATTTTTTGTTCGTATTCTTTTTTATCTTCTAAAAGAATCTCTTTGTTAACTGGGAAACCTTCAATTTCCATCTTAGCAAGAACAATGGTCAATGGTTGCTCAATTGAATAAAGCAATTCATATTGATCTTTTTCTTTTAATTTAAATACAGTTGATGTATATAAAAAACATGAATAGTAAGCTTCAGAAGCTGCTAATTTTTGATTTCCTATTGATAAAAGTGATTCATCTTTATAAACATAACTAACATCAATTTTGTTAGCTTCCATTACGCTTTGATACTCTGGATTAATTGATGAATCTAATAAATAATTTGCTAGTAACAAATCAAAAAATAACCCATGAATCTCGATGTTTTCATTGTGTAATGTGCAAGCAATACGTTTATAATCAAAGCAATATTTTTTAATATCTTTATTTTTTAATGCATCTAGTAGTTTAGAATCTTTTTTTAGAAGTTTTTCATCTAGATAATAAACTTTGTTATTAATCGAAAGAGCAATACCATAAATTTTTGCATCATGATAATTAACGTTTTCTGAATCTAAAGCTAAACCAAAACCATCTTTGAGATTTAAATCTTTGGTTGATTCAATCATTGAAAACTCAATTTCTTTATTTTCTAAATCGTTTAATTTATATTCTTTTGGGAGTCGGCTAACAAAGTTTTTGAGTTCGTATTTTTCAGCAAATAGTGAAGCATCTTTGAAGTCATAACCTTTATAAATTGTTTCGCCAACTGTAAATGATATATTTTCATTTGTACGGATAGTGGCGAGTTTTTTTGACATTCTTCCAGTATCTTGATAAGTAACAATAGATTCTGAAACTTTGCTCTTATCATCGTAACTTGCTTTAATGATATTTTCTAAATCACCATATTTTTTAATTAAAGTAAGGGCGGTTTTTTCACCAACTTTTGGAATTCCTGGAATATTATCGCTAACATCGCCTAAAAGGCCTTTTAAATCAGTGACTTGAATAGGAGTAATTCCATACTCTTCAGAAAAAGTAGCAACATTCATGGTGTGGATATCTTTTAGTCCACGTTTAATGAGTTCAATAGTAATGTTATCATCGATTAATTGTAAATAATCATGATCACTAGTATAGATTTCAACTTTAAAACCTGCATTACTAGCTTCTTTGGCCATTACTCCTGCAATATCATCAGCTTCTATGTTGTCATCTTCGTAATAAGCAATATTAAGTGATTTTAATAATTCACGAGCAATAGGCATTTGTAGATGTAATTCTTCAGGCGCTGGCTTACGATTTGCCTTATAATCTTTGAATTCTTTATGACGGAAGGTATGTTTGCCCTTATCAAAAGCAACAAAAATACCATCCCCCTCTTTAAGAGTTTTCATTATTCCACAAAGCATATTACTAAAAGCAACAATAGCATTGGTAGGAGTTCCATAACTTGTTTGAAGTAGTGGGCCATCTTTAAAACTAGTAGCATAAAATGCTCTAAATAATAAACTGTTACCATCAATGATTATAATTTTTGCCATACTTACCTCTATACTTTCCTAATGCTATTTAGCACAAAACCAAGTTCGTTATTTTTATAGTTTCTTTGCATTTTGCCATTCATGAGAATGATATCGTTTTTCTTTAATGAATTAATTAAGTCGATGCATTCTTCATATTTGTCACTAAAAACCGTTACATCAATATCATCTAAATCATCATAGGCATTTATGAAACACATATTCTTATTATTATGTGTGGTTATCTTTTTGACATTTCTAAATAGACAAACGATATTTGATGTAGCGTTTTCTTTGAGTTCAGAAATTGGTGTAACAACGATACCATTAATCTTATCTTTAATATGATTTAATGGTGAATCGCTAAGAGTAACTCCTAATACTTCACGTTCATTTTCTATTCTTAAAGCAGGATCATCATCAGCTTCGACATATTTAAAAGTAAATTTTATACCATCATTAATAAGTGGAGTATTGAAAGCAGAAGTATTGAGTGCTGCATTCCTTAAAGCTTCTTGAACAGATTTTTTAAGTGATTGACGATTATCATAAAGTGAATCAAATGCGCCAGCATCGATTAATTTGCTAATTTGATTATCGGTAATCTTATCAGGAGTTTGGTACATTCTTGTCACAAAGTCTAAGAAACTCTTAAACAATCCATTCTTATTTCTTTCTTCAATAATATTAAGAATTATCTTGGTAACTAGGCCATTAATTGAACTTAAAGGCATGACAAGTTTATTGTCATTAACAGAAAAATTATATTCAGAAATATTTATATTAGGTAAAAGAATTTCAACGCCACTCTTTTTAATCTCACTAACATATTTTGAAAATTTAATATCATTCTTCCCGTTTTGAGAATCGAGAATTGATGCATAGAATTCGGTAGGGTAGTAGGCTTTTAAATAGCCAGTTTCAGCTGTAATCATGGCATAAGCAACAGCATGTGATTTATTGAAACCATATTCAGCAAATCTTGAAATTAAGTCATAAACTTCATTAATTACTTGTATTTTATGACCTTTTTCAAGTGCGCCTTTGATAAATTCACCTTTTAATGATTCCATCTTAGATTTTATCTTCTTAGCACAAGCTTTTCTTAATAAATCAGCTTTAGAAAAAGTAAAACCAGCAAAAGCTTGTGAAGCAAGCATAATTTGTTCTTGGTAAATCATAATCCCATAAGTTTCTTCTAATGAACTCTTTAAACTTGGGTCAAGATAAGTAACCTTTTCTTGTCCTTTTAAACGACGGACATAAGCTGGAAGATTTATTCTTGGTCCAGGTCTATCAAGTGAAATAAATGCGGCGAGTTCGCTAAAATTTCTAGGTTTAAATAAATTCATAGCATTACTAGCAGCACCCGTATCAAGTTGAAACAAACCCATGGTTAAGCCATTTTGTATTAGATTATATATTTTTGGATCATCCAGATTAATTGATTTTATGTCGATATCAATATTCTGTTTTTCTTTAACAAGTTTTATGCAATTATCAATAGTAGTTAAGTTAATTAATCCTAAAATATCCATCTTAAGGAATCCTTCATCCTCTAGATAATCCTTTTCATATTGAACAATTAATCCAGTTGAATCGTTAATTAAAGGAATAGAACCAGATAGTGGGGTGTTATTTAAAACGATACCAGCGGCATTTATTCCTCTTTGTCTTCCTAATCCTTCAACAAGTTTTGCTCTTTCAAAAACAAGTTTAAATGATGAATCACCATCAATTTCTTTTTTGAAATTTGGGAATCTATTATAAGCATCATCAAGATGAATAAGTTGATTGTTCTTTTCAATAATTAATTTAGTTAATAAAGAAATATCATTATTAGAAAGATTATAGATTTTACCAACATCTCTTAAAGCTTGTTTTGCTCCAATTGTTTGGATAGTTAAAATATTGGCAACACGATCTTTGCCATATTTTTCTTTAAGATAATTAATAACTTGGTCACGTTTAATATCGCTAAAGTCTATATCAATATCAGGCATTGTTTGTCTTTGGGGATTCAAAAAACGTTCGAATAGAAGGTTGTATTTTAATGGGTCTACATCAGTAATATTTAACAAATACGAAACAAGAGAACCAGCAGCAGAACCTCTACCTGGACCCACAGGAATATCATGGCTTTTTGCAAAATTAACATAGTCTTGAACGATTAAAAAGTAATCACAATAACCCATCTTTTTGATTGTTAAATATTCATAATTTAATCTATTTCGATATTCTTCATGATTTTCTAAAGAAATATTTCTAAATTTTAAACCATCTAGAATTTTATCTTTTAAAGCAATCGAAGCATCTTCTTCATTATTGTTTAATGGGAAGTTAAGCATTTCTCCACGTTTCTTTTCGAAAGTAAAAGTAATGGAAGAGGCAATTTTTTCTGTCTCGTTAATTTCGGCATCCGTATAGAATTTTTTAAGTTCAGCATCTTCTTTAAAGTAGTATAAACTCTTGTTTGGTTTATATGATCTTTCAATCTTTGTTTGACTACTAATCGCTGACAAAATATCAAGAACAATTGCATCGTCTTTGTTTAGATATCTAATGACAGGATTGGCAACAATTTTATAGTTATATTGATAAGCAAAATTACGTATTAATTCGTAATGAGGAATGCTATCATTTTCATAGAATTCTAGACCAATATAAAAATCATCAGGATTAATGCCTTTAGCTAAATCAGCAAGCTTATTTTTAAACTCTTCATCTATATTTTCAAAAAGTGGAGACGAAGTATTAATAATTACTAATAAACCACTAATAAATGACTTTAATTCGCCTAATGAGATTTCTCTACTACTTAGTAGACTAGATAAATAGCAAAGATTTTTATAACCTTCCTCGCTTTTTATAATTAAAGTAAAGAGATTATTTTCTATGGTTACATCCATTCCAAAAACGGGTTTAATATTATTCTTTTTTGCTAAGATATTAAAGGCTGGAAAACCGATTAAAACATTGGTATCAGTTATACCTACTGAAGGGTAGTTGTTTTCAACTGCTTTTTTAAACGCTTTTTCAAGTAAAACACCACCTTCTAAAAATGAATATTCACTATGTAGATGAAGTGGGATAAACACAAATTATTTTTCTCCCTTAATGACAATCTTATCTAACGCATCAAGTAATCTAGGAAGTTCGGTTAAATCTTTAATTTGGCCGCCAGAAGCTTGTTCGTGTCCGCCACCTTTAAATTCTTTTGCAACTTTATCAACTCGATAGTTTCTGCTTCTAAAAGAGACTCTAAAACATGGTTCAGTAGTATCTTCACTAATAGAACACCAAATGTTAATTCCAGCATAGTTAGAGAAGAAGTTAACTAATTCCTTGCCTTCATCGCAAGTAATTCCTAAATCTCTCTCTTGTTGATCAGTTAAAACATAATAGCAAACACCATGCTTTGTGACTTTATAGTTTTCAATAATAAATTTGATAAAATCTAATGATTTAATGTCTTTTGTGTACATTTCTTCATATAATTTTGTAATATTTATACCTTTATTAACAAGTTCAGCACCAATTTGTAAGGTAAAAGGAGTAGTGGAACCAAATAAGAATCTTCCATTATCACCAACCATACCAATGTAGAGGTATTTAGCAGCTTTTGCGCTTAAAGTTAAACCTTTAGTTTCAAAATATAAGAACATATTTCCAATAATTTCAGAACAAGATGATTTATCTGGTTCAGTAATTGCTAAATCATAAACTCTTTCATCGGTTGGGTGATGATCGATTTTAATAATATAATCAGCTTTTTGAAAACGTGGATCAGCAATACGTTTTTTATCGCCAACATCGCAAATAATTGCTAAAAATGGAGCTGATGATAAATAGTTATCAGTTATTTTATTTACTTTTGGGAAAATTGTTCCTGAAAAGGAAACATGATTATCTCCAGCAGTTCTAATTTCTTTTTCTGGGAAATTTTCTTTGAGCCAGGTTTCAAAACCAAATTGGCAACCTAAAGCATCAAAATCAGGCATAATATGACGAAAAACAACAATTCTATCATATTTTTTAATTAATCTTAGTATTTCTAAATATTGTTCTTTATTTTTGTTTGTTTCTTCTTTTAAAAAATCCATAATTCCACCTATTTCTTTAATAACATATTGTAAGCATCACGAGCAATCATAACTTCTTCATCGGTAGGAATAACTACAACTTTAATCTTTGATTTAGGAGTACTTAAAATTCCTTCTTTTCCACCATGGGTAGCATTGTTTGCTTCTTCGCTATAATCAATATGTAGAGCTTCTTTAATATCATCTAAGACAAGTTTACGATATAAAGCGCTATTTTCGCCAATACCAGCGGAGAAGATGATTAAATCACAACCACCAAGTCGAACATAATATTGACCAATAAAATCAGCAACTCTTCTTGCCCATAAATTATTAGTTAAAATAGCATCTTTATTACCTTCAGAGGCTGCTTTTTCAAGATCTCGTGAATCATCACTAATTCCTGAAACACCTTTTAAACCAGATTCTTTACTAAACTCTTGATAGATAATTTCTGGACTCTTACCAGTTTCTTTACAAACGTAGTAGAAAACCGAAGGATCAATATCACCAGTTCTAGTGCCCATCATAATTCCACCAGTAGGAGTTAATCCCATAGAGGTAGCAACACATTTACCATCCTTAACAGCAGTAATGCTTGCGCCACTTCCTAAGTGACAAATAATCATTCTTGAATGAATATCGTTATTTACGAATTTTAAGCCTTGTTCGCTTAAATATTTATGACTGGTACCATGAGCACCATATCGATAAATTAAATATTTCTTTGAGTATTCCTTTGAAATTGGGAATGTTTTATCAACTTCAGACATCGTTTGATGGAAGGCGGTATCAAATGAACAGATTCCAGGAACATTTGGTAAAACCTTTTGGAAAGCATGAATACCAAGTAATTCAGCAGCATTGTGATTTGGTGATAGTGGAATAAGAGATTCAATCTTATCTAAAACACCTTTATCAATGATTTCACTTTTTGAAAAATAAGGACCACCTTGAACTATACGGTGACCAGTTGCTTTAATCTCATCATATGAAGCAATAATTTTATCTTTAATTAAAGCATCCATAACAAGCCTAACTGCTACAGCATGATCTTTTACAGGTAAAGTTTCTTTATGAGATTCTCCATTATATTTGATTCCAAAAATTGCATCTTCATGACCAATTCTTTCGACGTTACCCGAACAAATAACCTTTTCTTCAGGCATTTCGTAAAGTTTAAATTTTAAACTACTACTTCCAGCATTGACTGCCATTACTTTTGACATATGTATTCTTCCTCCTAGTCAATCTTTTTTATTATAATCTTTATAAAGAGTATTCTCTATTAAAAAGCATAAAAAATTAATACAAAAAAGCGACTAAGAAGAGAATTAGAATTATTTTTTCTTTTCAATTTTATAAAGCGGATTTAAATAGACGTTTTTTATTAAGCCAACGTATAGAATAATTGAAGCAGTTATCCAAGCTAAAACATCAGCACTCATGAGAAAAAAGTATGAAATATCCGAAGTTGGATTACTTGGATTTACAAGAGAAGGAATATATAAAGAAATCAAGACACGAACTACAAGTTCAAGAACTCCAGCAATAAATGGGAAAGTTGGTTTTTCGATTCCTTGTAAAGTATTTCTTCCAATAAAGAGTAAACCAAGAGTGAAGAATAAAGGCATATTAGCATAAAAGTAATATGTTCCATATTTAATTGTTTGTGAGTTTATGTTGCTTGGTGATAAGAAGATATATAAAAAAGCTCCGTTAATACAAAGTAATAAACTAATTATAGTAATAATAAAACAAGATATAACCGTAATTATCGTAGATTTTTTAATTCCTTCTCTAACTCTTTGATATTGTTTGGCCCCATAATTTTGGCCAGTAAATGATAACATTGCGGTACCAATTCCATTTGGAATACACATTAATGCACCGATTAATTTATTAACTGCTCCATAACCAAGTTGAGCAGGTTGAGTTGGGTCATTACTTGCGATATCAAAATTAACGACTGCTCCTTGCATAATGATTATGCCAAAAGCAAGAACACTAAATTGTAATCCAAGCGGGACTCCATTTTTAATATGTTCAAAGGCATATTTCCAATCAATATTTAAATCTTTAATTGATATTCTAAAAACGTCATATCTTTTATAGGCATATATGAAACATGCAACTGCACTAATGACTTGAGTAATAATTGTTGCAACAGCAACGCCAACAACTCCCCAATGGAATAGAATTATAAAAGCAGCATCTAAAATTATATTGAGTATTACAGAGCAAATAAGAAATAGAAGTGGAGTTGTTGAGTCGCCAATCGATCTTAAAGCGTTACTAAACAAGTTATAAAAAAGCTGAGCAAGTGTGCCACAAAAGAAAATAAAAATATAGGTAAACCCATATTCATAAACTGGATTTCCTTTTTTAATATTGATAAACCCCAAGAGCGAATCTATCGATAGCAAGCCAATAATTGTTAATATAACACCAATTATAAATGTTAAAACAATTTGGATAGAATAGGACTTTTTAACATCATCCATTTTATTAGCACCAAAGGCTTTTGCAGTAATTGCGCTAAAGCCAGATGTGCAACCAAATCCGAAATCCATAACAATATAAGTTAAACATCCAACGTCACTTATGCCTGCTATTTCATTTGCCGAAAGATTTTGACCCGCAATTGCGGCATCAGTAATAGAATAAACTTGTTGGAAAATTAATGATAATAGGATAGGAATACTAAAAATAATGATGCTTTTTGTAACATTTCCTTTAGTTAAATCTATTGGAGAAAATATTTTTCGAATTCTTTCTTTAATATTCATAAATGCTATCATACACTAATTTTTATGAATAATAAGATAGAATCGCAACTTTTTTAAAGATATTAGTAATTTTATAGTAGTCTTTACTTTAGTTTTTTTGTCGTTTAAGTTATTATATTTCTATGAAAGAAAGCGGTGTTTTTTTACATATATCTTCTTTACCAGGAAAATATGGTATTGGTTCTTTAGGAAAAGAAGCTTATAAATTTGTTGATTGGCTTAATAAATGTGGTTTTTCTCGTTGGGAAATATTGCCTTTAAATCCTGCTGGTCCAGCAAACTCGCCATATCAAACAAATAGTGCGTTTGGTTTTAATATTGCTTTTATTGATTTAGATCTTCTTATAGATGAGGGATTACTTAAAAAAACAGATTTAAGAGGTGTTGATTTTGGTAAAGATCCATTATCTATCGATTACAAGGCGGTTTGGGATACTAGAAAAGACATTCTTTATAAAGCTTATAAACGTTTTGATAAGAATAGTTATGAATTTAAAAAAGTAAAAGAAGACCAAGATTATCAAGAATATGCAATGTATATGACCATCAAAGGTCATAACGATAATAAAGCTTGGTATGATTGGAGTCTTGAATATCGAACATTTACTCCAATGGTTAAGGCTTTTGTACTAAAAAACTACTACAAAGAATATGAGTTTCATTTATTTACTCAATTTATTTTTTTAAGACAATGGCGTATTTTAAAGAAATATGCTAACAACAAAGGAATCAAAATAGTTGGTGATATTCCTTACTATTTGTCTTTAGATAGTGTTGAATTCTACTTCCATCCAGATTTATTCTTGGTTGGTAAGAATAACCAAATTGAATATATTAGTGGTTATCCAAGTGATGCTTATAATAAGCAAGGTCAAAGATGGGGAAATCCACTTTATGATTGGGCTTATATGAAAGTTAATAACTATAAGTGGTGGAACGAAAGAATTAATAAAGCTTTAAAACTTTATGATTATGTCTTAATGAATCACTTTAGAGGTTTTTATCAATTCTATGCAATGCCATATAGTTTTATGGATAGCAAAAAAGGGTTCTTTATGGAAGGACCTCGTTTAGATTTCTTTAAAGATAAAAAGAATTTACCAATTATTGCCGCTGGTGTTGGATTAAAAGATGAACATGTTAATAGATTTATTAAAGAATGCGGATATCCCGATATTCGTATGCTTATCTTTGGTGTGATTGGTGAACTTGAAAATAATCTTCATAATCCGCTTGATTATAATGAGGATTGCATCGCTTATTCAACAAACCACGATTCAATGCCTTTAAAAGGTTTTATAAAAGACAATTTTAACGATGGGCTCTTCAATAATGTTAAATTAGTTGCTTCTCAATTAGGTGTTGAATATAAAGATAAAGTGACGATTAAAAACTTATTTAATACTCTTATTGAAATACTATATAAATCTAATGCTGGTTGCATTATTATTCCTATGCAAGATATTTTGATGCAAGACAAGGGTTCACGAATGAATGCTCCAGGAACAGTAATAAAAAACAACTGGTGCTATCGAATCACCAGTTGCGAATTAGACGATAAATATACAATTAATAAGTTTAAGAATCTTAACGAGAAATATCATCGTTTAGTTTCTTAAGATATAAAGGTCCGTTTACTTTGATTGAGTTATTATGAATAACGACTCTTTCGTTATTTATAATATTTAAATAAGCTCCATCTTTTAAATCTTTAAGTTTAATAACAATTGGATTCACATCAAAATTGAATAAACCTATGATTGGTTCATGATTTTTATAAATGTTAATTAAACCAATAGCTTTCCCAATGATTTTTAAAACATTAGTTTGAATAAGATCTAAATTTTCTTTATTAGATTTAAGTTCAATGAGTTTTTTAATGAAATTATAGTAATTTGTATCAAATACCTTTGTAGAAATAAGGTCTTTTTCAAATAAACTTGGTAATTTATATTCTTTTGATTCTTGGCCACAATATACGAATCCAGTACCTTTAAGGAAGAAACTATAAGCAATGATGTTCATTCTTAATGGATCGTAATTTGTGTAAGAACAAATACGCTCACAATCGTGATTTTCTATTGTTCCAATTTTTAAGGCAGTAGTAGGGAGGGTAACATTCTCTAGATAAATACCAACCTTATAAAGTTCTAAGTAACTGGTTTGATGTGTGTGAAGATATTCTCGTAAAAAACCATAATTTGAGTAACGATATAATAAATCAAAGCCATCCTCATAAAGCTCAGAATCGCTATCAGCATTGCCACAATTTTGACGAATAGAAGTGGCGAAACCTGGTTCAATTGCTTCTCCTAATAAGATTAAATCCTTGTTGATTTTTCTTATTTTTGGAATGGCATATTTATAGAAATCATTTGGTAATAAACTTGCAACATCAAAACGATAGCCATCAACACCTAAATTGGTGTAATACTCTAATATTTTAGTTACATAGTCGAATAATGGTAGATTATTAGTATAGTTTAAATCATAAACATCCGACCAATCACCAAATCTATTTGCTAGATTTCCATCTTTATCTCGATAATAGAATTCAGGATGTTCTTTAATTAAAATACAATCTCTTGATGTATGATTAAAAACAACATCCATCATGATTAGAAGATCCATTTCATGAGCTTTCTTAATTAGTTCTTTGAAGTCATCTAATGTTCCTAATTCATGATTTATTTTATAATAATCCTTAATAGCATAAGGGGAACCAAGAGTGCCTTTTCTTCCGTCCATACCGATTTCATTAATTGGTAAAAGTTGGATTATTTTTGCTCCTAAATCTTTTATATATCCTAACTTATTGATTAAAGCTTTTAAGGTTCCTTCTTTAGTAAAGTTTCTTACATAAACCTGATAAATAGTATAAGTTTTTAAATTGTTGTTCATATATTGATACCTCTTTATATATAGGATGCAAAATATTGCTTCCAAACATAATATATATTAAATATTTAAAAACGCTATCTAAAAAGCAAAATATTTAATTTTTTGTTAAAAAACTAGACATTTTTTTAAAAATATTTACAAATATTTAAAATATAATGATAACCAACGAAATAATATTAAATCAAATATCAATAATTAAAATTAATGATAATATCAATATAAATTATGACTTTGCGTTAAAACTATAATATTTATTAATAAAAAAATATTTATTTTTAAAAAAGATTGATTATATCGTTTTAAAATAGTTTTGTAAAAAAACATATATGATTTTGTATTGATTATTGATTTTCCCTTTTATATAATGAAAGCGCTTACAGGTAGAGAAAGAGTATTTTTATGAGAGAAAAAAGAGAAGCTGGTATTTTGTTACACATTTCTTCTTTGCCATCCAAATATGGTATTGGAACGCTTGGTCGCGAAGCTTATAACTTCATCGATTTTTTAAACCAAAGTCATTTACATGTTTGGCAAATACTCCCATTAACTCTAACAAGTTATGGAGATTCTCCATATCAATCTCCATCAAGTAAAGCTCTTAATCCTTATTTTATAGATTTAGAATTCTTGATTGAAGATGGATTATTAACAAAAGATGAATGTGATTCGATTGAGTGGGGCGGAGATGAGGGACGTGTTAATTATGAAATTCTCTTCCATAACCGATATAACGTACTTAAGAAAGCCTTTAATAGATTCAATCGTAACGATGATTCCTACAATGAATTCTTAAATAAACATGAGTATGAAGACTTCGCAATCTTTATGACTCTAAAAGAATTACATACTTATAAACCTTGGAATACTTGGGAAAATGAATATCGTAATTATTCATCTAAGATTGATAAAGAGATTAAAGAAAAATATGGTGATTTAGTCGAATTCTATGAATGGACGCAATATATTTTCTTAAAACAATACAATAATTTAAAAGACTATGCGCATAAACATGATGTAAAAATTATGGGTGATATGCCAATATACTTAGCTTACGACAGTGTCGAAGTTTGGAAAGATTCTGAACTCTTTCAATTAGATAAGAATCATCTTCCAACTCGTGTTGCTGGATGTCCACCAGATTGTTTCAGTGTTGATGGTCAATTATGGGGCAATCCTTTATATAATTATGATTATATGAAAGAAGATGACTATAAGTGGTGGAATGAACGAATTAATTATAATTTAAAACTTTATGACTTAATTCGAATTGATCACTTTAGAGGATTTAGTGGATATTATTCAATTCCATTTGGCGATAAGACTGCAAGAAATGGAAAGTGGATTAAAGGTCCAGGTGCTTCGATGTTCATGGATAAACTTAATCTACCAATTGTTGCTGAAGATTTAGGAATGATGGATGATGACTTCTATAAGATGATGGATGTTGTTAAGTATCCTGGAATGAAGATTGTTACTCAAGGATTTGATGGAGATCCAAAAAATATCTGGAAACCATCGAATTATACTGAGAATTTCTTCTCCTATACTGGAACACATGATAGTCAAACAACAACTCAATATATCGATGAGTTAAATAGTAAAGACCGAATAGTATTCCTAAAAGATTTAGATAATGAATGTGATTTCTTCAAGATTAATCTTCCAAGCAAAGATGCTACAAATAAAGAATTAACCTTAAAGATTTGTGAATTAAATATGATGAGTAAGACGCGATGTGCAATTTGTCCAATGCAAGACTTACTAGGAATTGGAAAAGAGGGACGCATGAATTTTCCTTCAACCTTAAGTACTAACAATTGGAGTTGGAGATGTAAGCAGGGATTTTTTAATAAAAAAATCACTGATTGGTTAAATATCAAAACCAAAATGTCTGGACGTGATTAGTTCGGTATTAATGCGCCGTAGGTGCGTATGAATATACATCTTAAATAAGGAGGTATTTTTAAAATATTATGAAAAAAAATTTAAGATTTGTGAGTCTCGCGTTATTAAGTTTATGTAGTCTTGCTTTGGCTGGATGTGGAGAAACAACTCCTGATACACCTGATGAACCAGATGAACCAGTAGCAAAAACAATTAACCTTGTTTATTCAGGAACTGGTACTAACAAGTATTTCAATGAATCATTATTTGATGATTTCAAAACTGAAATGAAAGCTAATGGTGATATTAATACTTATAATATTACTTATGTTGAACATGGACCAGATAAGGTAGATTCAGAAGTTACTGATTGGAAGACTGGACCAGATGTTTATGAATTCGCTTCTGATAAAGTTTCAGGTTTATATTCAAAAGGTGCTTTAGCAGAACTTAAGGGTGATTATAAGTCCTTTGTTACTACAGCAAATAACTCATTTGGTGTATCTGCTGCAACTTTTAATGAAAAACTTATTGCTTATCCATATACTGGTGATAATACTTATTACCTTCAATATGATAAGTCTGTTTTAACTGAAGATGATGTTTCTTCTATTGAAAAATTATTAGCCAAAGCTAATACATTAGGCAAAAAAGTTGGTTACAATTTACCAGAAGGTTTCTGGGGTGCTGCCGCAATGTTTACTTTTGGTGCTGATTATTCAATGACTTTTGATGATCAAGGTCAAGTTTCAAAGGTTGATGCTGATTTTGATTCAGAAAAAGGTATCAAAGCTGCTAAAGCTATTTATAGTATTGTTACTGATAAAGCATGGGTTAAAGATATGGAAGCTCCATCAGAATCCAATAATTTAATTGCTTGTATGGCAGGAACTTGGGATATTAGTAATTATAAGACTGCTTTAAAAGATAATTATGGTTGCGCTGTTATGCCAAATGTCACTGTTGATGGTGAAACAAAACACTTAGGAGCATTCCTTGGTGGTAAATTATTTGGTGTTAATCCACAAGTCTCAAGTGATGATAATGATAGATTAACAGCTGCTCATAAGTTAGCTATGTTCTTATCCGGCGAAAAGTGCCAATTAAAGCGTTTCTATGCTTATGAAACTGCACCATGCAATAAGACTGCTACCGCTTCTGAAGCTGTTACAAGTAATGCTAACGTTAAGGTTTTAAGTGAACAAGGTAGTTTTGCTCACGCACAAACTTCAGTTCCAGGTAATTTCTGGACTGCTCCAGCTACATTAATCAATGGAATGATTGATGGAACTGTTACTTTAGATAATTTAAGTGATGCTTGTAAGACTCTTAATGATAATATTAAAGCAAGCAAATAGTTGAAATTCTAATTTTTGCATAGGGCCTTTTGGTCCTATGCAAATTTGTGGTTTTAAAAAGGAGTTAAAGTATGACAACAATTGAATATATGTCTTTATCTGCATCTAAGAAAATACTTTATAAAATTGGATCTTTTTTTATGGCGATTCCGTTAGGTATTTACCATTTCTTTAGGAAAATACCATCAAAAACACGAAATCTATTTAAAAAAATATCTAATCCTTTTGTTACACTTGTTAATAGTTTTGTAAATGGCGATTGGAAAACTAGAATTAGTTATGTTGTTATGGGTTTTGGTCAAATCACAAATCATCAATATATTAGAGGTTTTTTTAATCTCATTTTTGAGGTTTGTTTTATTACTTATTTGATCATTACTGGTATTCCAAATCTAATAAAATTACCTACATTTGGCAATATTGCTTCGGTTCAATATGATATTGATGTTGAACCTTTTACTGGGTATGTTTATATGGATGATAGCTTCAATATCTTATTATTTTCAGTTATCACAATTCTATTAATATTGGTTTTTATTTATTTATGGTATACCCAAATAAAAGAAGCTTTAAGTTTACAAGAGTATAGACTTATTGGACATGTTATTACTGATTCTTCAACGATTAATGATTTAACAGGGAAAAACTATCATAAAGTCTTACTTGCTTTGCCTACTTCAGGTTTAGTGTTGTTTACTATAATTCCTCTTATCTTCATGGTTTTAGTTGGCTTTACTGATTATAATTCTAATTATATGAATCCAAAAGAATTGTTCGATTGGGTTGGAATGTCTAACTTTTCAAGATTATTGGGTTTAAGTGGTGAAGGCGGTAATCAATTTGTTGGAGTTTTCTTACAAATATTGTTATGGACATTGGTTTGGGCTTTCTTTGCTACATTTACTAATTATTTTCTTGGAATGATTATTGCGTTGTTAATTAATAGAAAAGGCATAAAGTTAAAAAAATTATGGCGTACCGTTTTAATTACTACAATTGCTGTCCCACAATTTGTTTCTTTGCTATTACTTTCTAAAGTGCTTAATACAAATTTAGGAGCAATGAATGCTTTGTTGCAACAATTGGGTTGGATTACTGAAAACATTAAATTCCTTGAAGATGGAATGATTGCTAAAGTTACAATTATTGTTGTTAACATGTGGATAGGTATTCCTTATACAATGCTTATTTGTACAGGTCTTTTAATGAATATTCCTGCTGATTTATATGAATCTGCAAAAATTGATGGCGCTAGTCCATTTAAAATGTATGTTAAGATTACTTTACCTTATATGTTATTTGTTACTGGTCCATATTTAATTTCTCAATTTGTCGGTAATATTAATAATTTCAATGTTATTTATTTATTGTCTGGTGGTGGACCAGTCTTTACAAGTGTTAATGGAATTATGATTTCTACTAATGTTTTTGGAGCTGGGCAAACTGATTTGCTTATTACTTGGTTATATAAAATAGCTATGGGTGAAGTATTTAAAGATTATGGTGTTGCTTCGGTAATTGGTATTTGTGTATTTGTAATTGTCTCTCTTATTTCTCTTGTATTTTATGGTCGAAGCAATTCTGTTAAAAACGAGGAGGATTTCCAATAATGTTAGATAAAAATGCATTTAGTTTTCATGGAAGAAAGATTAGAGAAGCTTCTTCTAAAACGCTTATTTATATTGTATTAATTGTTCTTTCTATTGTTTGGGTATTACCTTTCGTGTATTTGATTTTACAATCATTTGCCACAGAGTATGTTACGGCTTATTTAATTCCAAAGCAATTTACTTTTGATAATTATATTAAATTGTTTACGGATACTGTTTACCCATTTTGGAGATGGTTTTTAAATACTTTAGTAATTGCTTTAATTACTTCAGTTTTACAAACTGTATTAACTTTAATGACTGCTTATTCTTTCTCTCGTTTAAGATTTAAATCAAGAAAAGGATACATGAAAATTATTTTAGTTATTGCAATGTTCCCTGGTTTCTTAGGAATGATTGTTACATATTATATTCTTCAATTTCTTGGATTGAGTGGGAATATATTTGGATTAGTTCTTGTTTATATTGGCGGTAGTGCAATGGGTTATTATATTGCTAAAGGTTTTTTTGATACGATTTCTAGATCACTTGATGAAGCCGCAATGATTGATGGCGCAAATAAGAATACAATTTTTTGGCGAGTAATTATGCCACTTTCTAAACCAATTATTGTTTATACAATATTAATGGCATTTACTGCACCTTGGGGTGATTATATGCTTGCTAGCTATCTTGCACAAGGACACGCTGAATTATTCAATGTTGCTGTTGGCTTACAACAAATGTTGACTAAAGAAAATGGTGTTGTTTATTTTCCACAATTTTGTGCTGGTGGTGTCTTCGTCTCGATTCCAATCATGGCTTTATTCTTCTGGTTGCAAAGATATTATGTTGAAGGTGTTACTGGTGGTGCTGTAAAAGGATAATTATGAACAAAATCTTCGGTTTAATTTCAACAATGTTATTATCTAGTACTCTAATTGGTTGTGGCGAAAGTTACGATTCTATTTTAGGCTACAAGATTAAATATAATGAAGATCAACCAACAATTATTGATGATAATTATCGTAATTATTATGAAATTTATGTTGGATCTTATTGTGATTCTAATGATGATAAAATTGGTGACCTTAATGGTGTAGCTTCTAAATTAGACTATATTCAATCACTTGGATATACAGGCATTTGGTTAATGCCTATCAATTCTTCGCCATCATATCATAAATATGATGTTGCTAATTATTATGAAATTGATTCTAGTTATGGAACGATTGATGATTTAAAGAATTTAATTAAGGAATGCCATAAACGAAACATTAGATTAATTCTAGATTTGGTTTTAAATCATAGTTCAATTACAAACGAATATTTTATAAAAGCAACAAAAGCTTATTCTAAATATCTTAAAGGTATCACTTTGACTACTGAAGAGGATGAATTTAAAGATTTTTATAATTTTTATTTAGAACCACAAAAAAACATCAAAACATATCAAGTTCCTAATGAAAATTTCTATTACGAAGGTAACTTTTCTAGCGATATGCCAGAATTTAATTGTAATTCAATATATGTTCAAAACGAATTTAAAAAAATAATTAAATATTATGTTGATATGGGAATTGATGGTTTTAGATTAGATGCAGTTAAGTATTATTTTATAAACAGCGATAGCAAGAATATTTCTTTCTTAAATGATTTAATTAAGTATTGCAGAACGCTGAACAAGAACATTTATGTTATTGGCGAATGTTGGGATAGTTATTCAGTTATTAGTGATTACTATAAAAGTGAATTGGATAGTTTCTTTAACTTTGAATCGTATGGTTCGACTGGGTTTATTGTTAATAGTTTAAATATGGAAGGTGGATGGTTAAAAACATATTATAGAGGACTAGAAAGCAACTATTTAATTACTGAAAAGTATATTCCTGCTCCATTTTTATGCAATCATGATACACCTAGAATTGCTTTAGAATCATCGGATGATAATACAAAGTTTTTATTCGGTTTATTATCAATGCTCAATGGTTCAGCTTTTACATATTATGGTGATGAGATTGGAATGGTAGGAACAAATAAAGGTGATAATGCTTGTGATCAAAATGTTAGAATTGCCATGAATTGGAATTCGAATACTTTATGTAAAAATCCAGTTGGAACTACTGTTGCTAAGTATGTATTTGGGACAGTTGATGAGCAAATCAATAATGAGGATAGCATTTTAAATTATTATAAAAGAGCAAATTATTTAAGAAATAAATATCCGGCAATTAGTAGGGGAATACCAGAACTAGTGGATGCTGATTCAGACCTGAAAAAACTTGTTTTTAAGAAAAGTTATGATGATTCAACAATCGGATTTATAATCAATTATAATGAAAAAGAGAATTTAGAAGTAAATATAGAGGATTATGGTTTTAGTGAAGTGATTAATGAATTAGTTATTGATAAAAGTAATAGTTATGTTGGAAGACTTAAGAATAACAATATTAATATTCCGCCACATGGAATAGCTTTAATTAAATAGGAGGACAAAAGTATGGCAGATTTAAGATTAGAACACATTTATAAGGTTTATCCAAATGGGACAAAAGCAGTAAGCGATTTTACAATGAACATTGAAGATAAGGAGTTCATTGTTCTTGTGGGTCCATCTGGATGTGGAAAGTCCACAACTTTAAGAATGATTGCTGGACTTGAAGATATAAGTGCTGGTGAATTGTATATTGATGGAAAAATTGTAAATGATGTTGAACCAAAAGATAGAGATATCGCAATGGTTTTCCAAAACTATGCATTGTACCCACATATGACAGTTTATGAAAATATGGCTTTTGGCCTTCAATTACGTCATGTACCAAACGATATTATTCATCAGAAAGTTTTATGGGCATCAAATATTTTAGGTTTAAACGATTATTTGGATAGAAAACCAAAAGCAATGAGTGGTGGTCAACGTCAAAGAGTCGCCTTAGGACGTGCTATTTTAAGAAATCCAAAAGTTATGCTTTTAGATGAACCATTGAGCAATTTGGATGCAAAATTACGTGCTCAAATGAGAAGTGAAATTGCAAAGTTGCATGAAGAATTAAAAACTACATTTGTTTATGTTACTCACGATCAAGTTGAAGCAATGACCCTTGGAACTCGTGTTGTTGTTATGAAGAGTGGACGTATTCAACAAATAGATACTCCAAAAAATCTTTATGATTATCCTAATAACAAATTCGTTGCAGGGTTTATTGGAACTCCACAAATGAACTTTTTTGAAGCAACACTTTCAAGTGCAAAAGATTTAATTAGTTTTAATTTTAAATATAGTAATGCAAAAATTGAAGTTCCTCATGATGATTTATTAAAACTTCAACCTATTTATTTAGATAATAAGCACCTTGTTTATGTTGGTTTAAGATGTGAGGATATTACAGTTGACCCAGAAAAAACTAAAAATGATAAGTCTGCAATTGATGTAAAAATATCTCATTTTGAAGAACTTGGCAACGAAACTCTAATCTATGCTGATACAGATCTTAATGGTGATGGTTTTGGCGAAACATCTACAAGAGTAATTGTTAAGGGGACATCAACTTATGATTTCAAACCAGGACAAATTGTAAAAGCTGTTTTAAATCTGAAAAAATGTCATATTTTTGATAAATCAACAGAAGAGTCTGTGATGCCAAGACTTCCTGAAATTAATGTCTTGAATTGCAAAGTTGAAAAACAAAGCATCGTTATTGGCGACTTAAAAATTAAACTTCCATTATCAATTAAAGCTAAAGATGGTGAAGGTGAGTTGTTTATTAATTCAAACTCAATTATTCTTGATGATGGTCCTTTTGATGGTAAAATTATCAATTTTGAAACAATTGGAAATAAAAAACTCGTTTATATTAAAGTTGGGAATAGACTACTTTTTAGCATAGCCAACAAAGACTATAAGATTGGCTCAACAGTTAAATTTGATTTTGACTACACACAAATTCTTGTTAAAAATGAGAAAGAATCTTTGATTCAACCTATGCCAGAATTCGATAGTATTAACGGTTCATTTATCAATTATTTTACTGCTAAGAATGATTTAAGTGGTTATAAAGAAATTATTGAAAACAGAATTTTAGATACAAAAAAAGAATATGAATCTAAAAAATCTGTTCTCAAAAAAGAATATGAAAAGAAGATTTTAGATGCACAAAAAATAAATAATGTTGAACTAAAAGAAAAAGATGATAAAGCCTATTTGTTAGAAAAAGACAAAGTTGAAAAAGCAATAACCTGCAATAAAGTTGAACAAAAAACTAAAATTAATACTTTCAATAAAGCTCACAAAGAGAAACTTGTTTCTATTAAGAATGAAGTAAATGTTCTTTATGATAATTTAAAAGAAGAAGAGAAAGCGTCTTATAAGAAATTTGTTGAGATTAATACAGATAAAGAGGAAGGACGCAAGAGAAGAGAAGAACATAAAAATTATAAAGACAATTTACCAAAAGAAAGAAATAACGAACTTACACGACGTATAAACGAAGAATCAATTGTTTATGAAACTAATGTAAATAGTACTAATGGTTATTATAAGCGTGAAAACGCAGCACTTAAAGCTGAATTAGTTAAGATGAAGAAGAAGTTTAAAGTTGATGAAAATTATGCATCATATTTGAGCAGCGAGTTCAAACATAAAGATAAAGAATTAAGTGTTGAAGAAAATAATGATATTTTAAAACAAGATCAATTATTCTTCTTTAAATTCGGTAAGAAATACGTTGAATCAACTGAAATTATTTCAAATAAAATGGTTCAAAGTCTTGGAACAAAAGTATTTAGTAAAACTTATTTATTAGAAATACCTCATAATGCTTATAGAATTGATAAAGATGGCTTCGATGCAGTTGTTGAAGGCAGCCAAATTGTTAACGGAAAGATTTACTATAATTGTAAGATTAATTTTGATGGTGAACCAAAACAAATTTATTGTATTTTAAAAGAAAAACTTAAAGTAGGGGAGAAGATTAATTTAAAGTTTGATATTACTAGAATTCAAATTACTGAAAAGGGAATTGGATTAAGAATTTATTAGGAGGATTTATGAAAAAGTATTTTAAAAATATTTTGTTATTGATGACTATACCTTTGATATTTTCATGTTCTGCTAATTCAAATGGTGATGATATAAATGAAAATGAAGCTTTAACTATCGTTAATAATTTTGTTGATTTAGATTATAAAACCTATAGTCGCAAAGGAAAAATGAATTTTCTTGCAAAAAATATTGGATCTTATGATGTAAGTGAAGAGAATATTGATTATGTCGACACTAACAAATCATTTTATTTATCGCTGCCAACTCATATTAATTCAGCTAATTGGGAAGATTCTTACCTTGCAATAAAGAATAGATTTCTATCTCAAACGTCTATTTATAATGTTTATATTTATCAGCAAGATGATGGTTTATCTTTTAAAGTGTTTTCTTGCAACAAAAGATTGATTATTAATCGTTTTGGGATGGAAATGAGCGCAAAGTGGAATGCTTCTATTGATTATGACAAAAATGGTTATTTACTTAGCGAGAATTTTTCAACTATAAATGCCTATAATTCTGCAGATAATGAATGTATTTACGGCAACTGTGTTTATGAGTATAATTTGTAAGATGATTAAAAAGAAATTATATAAAAAATTGTTAATAGTGTTGTCATCTTTGCTTTTGGTTAGTTGTGGAAGTTCTTCAATGCCTGAAGGCGATATAAAAGATTTTATCGATTCTTTTGAGTATGAGAAAACTGAAAAATCGACTCAATCCGGGTCTTGTTATTTTAAACAAGTGGATTATGATGGTGAAGAAATATTAGGTTCAAGCGAATATGAAATTTCCTTTTCATGGAATTCCAATTCTCTTTATTATAAAAAAAATGCGACATATGTTGGGAATTATATTGAAAACAACTTAAAAACTTATTTTGAAGAAGATTCTTGTGATGAAAATAATAATTTGTCATCAATCATTAAAGAAAATGGTGAAATAAAAGATCCGCTAACAATGAAAGATAGTATTAAAGAGAATATTAGAAGCTATTTTTATACCGAAAATCAAAGTGGATACCATATGTATGGTAAGTATTACGGAGATAATCTAATCATTAATGCTACAGATTATTATAATAATTTTTCATTAAATAATGATAAAACGTTATTAACATATAATCTTGAAAATGATTTAACTAAAAAAGATTATATTATTAATAATATTTTTGTTGTAGATACATACGGAATGCTTGTTTCTTCAAATATGGAAGTCAAATCGCTTACAAATTCTGGATACAAGATTTCAACTACTTTTAATGCTCAATATGTTTATAGTGGAAATTAAGTTTTTTTTGAAAACACTTTCATAATTTCTGAATTCTTGTAATTTAAATAGGCTGTATTCCTAACATTTTTAATTGTAAGCGGTTACTGAAAGCGCTTATATTCATTCGATGTGGTCGACAATATTCTTGTTTTTAATTTTTTTTCTCCTAAAATTGAAAATGCAAGGAGGAAATTGAATATGTTTGTAGAAGATTATGAAAATGAAAGTTATGATGAAAATCAAGATTACGAACTAGTATGTATCGGCAATGTTGGAACACCATATATTGGACAATTTACCCCAAATGCTTGTTTGTTCAAGATTTACAACGATAACAAAGATCAACAAGACTAATTGATGATAACATCAACTTCGGTTGATGTTTTTTATTAGTAATTTTCTAGTATTTATTTTAAAAGATAATAGTAGTTGTGATATTATTTAGGGGTGAGAATTAATTACAATATGCATACACATACTTATCGTTGCGGACATGCAACTGGCACTGATGAAGAATACGTCAAATGCGCTATAAAAGCAGGATTTAAAACTTTAGGTTTTAGTGATCATGCTTTTTTTCCTAATATTGTTCATGAACATATGCGAGGAAATTATAGTGAACTTGATAATTATATTAATAGTGTTCTAAGTTTAAGGAAGAAATATCGTAGAAAGATTGATATTAAATTAGGCTTTGAAATTGAATATCAAGAAAATTTTTATGGTTTTTATCGATTTTTACTTCAAGAAAAAGGGTTTGATTATTTAATTCTTGGCCAACATTTAGTTTATGATGCGAAAGGCAAACCAGTTTACTATTATAATGGACTTGATGATATCGATGGAATTAGACAATATAAAGATGATTTAATTAAAGGGATGGAAACTGGATTATTTTTATATGTTTGTCATCCTGATATATTTATGACTGATGTCACTAAGATTACTCCTGAAATAGAAGAAGTGTGTAAAGATATTTGCGAAGCTAGCATAAAGTATGATATTCCTCTTGAATTAAATCTTGGTGGATTTGGTTATGCAAACCTTCATTCACAACTTAAAGGAACTAATCCATACCCAAATCATTATTTCTGGGAAATAGCGAGTCAATACCATGTAAAATGTGTTATAGGGATAGACGCCCACCGCCCACAAGACTTAATTGATAATAAATTAGATTTTGCCTATGAATTTATCAAGGTTCATAACCTTAATCTTGTTGAAGATTTGAAAATGATTAATATGAATTGTAAAGACTAGAACGATAATAAATTGTTCTAGTCTTTTTCTTTATGTAAATTTTCTGTAAGTATTTTTGCAAAGTGAAAAAAACACGTTTTCTATATGTAAAATTACTAATATATCTAGTAAAATAATAGGTAGATGAAGGAGCAAATATGGCATACGGAATTTTAGCTGATTATTTGTCTGGACAAACAATTGAAGCTTATTCGTATTTTGGTGCACATTTTGTTAAGCAAAAGGTCGAAGTTATAATTGACATACCACTTAAAAAAGATCCAACAAAAACGAAAAAAGCAACAAGTATGAGACTTGTTGATGGAGTAGTCTTTAGACTATATGCGCCTCTTGCTAGTGATGTTTCAGTTATTGGTGATTTTAATAATTGGGATCCAAAAACTAGTAAGATGAAAAAGATTGATGATTGCGGTGTATTTGAAATATTTATACCAAACTTACATAATTACGCTTTCTATAAATATCATTTTAAAAATTGTAATGGAGAATACGTTGATAAAGCCGATCCATTTGCATTCTTTAGTGAATATCGACCAGGAAGTTGCTCAAGACTATTTAATATCGAAGGATTTATATGGCATGATCGCCCATTCTTAAATAGCAGAAGTAGAAATTTTGATGAACCAATGTCTATTTATGAAATGCATTTGGGAAGTTGGAAAGGTAAAGTTGATGGACGTTTCTTATCGTATGAAGAAATTGCTGATTACTTAATTCCTTATCTAAAAGGACTTGGATATACCCATATTGAAATAATGCCTATTACTCAATATCCATTTGAAGGTAGTTGGGGCTATCAAGCCACTGGTTTCTTTAGTGTTGATTCAACTTATGGAAACCCAATGCAACTCATGTCCTTTGTGGACCGAATGCATCAAGCTGGAATTGGTGTAATTTTGGATTTCGCACCTGTGCATTTTGCTGTTGATAGTTGGGCATTAAATCATTTTGATGGAAGTTGCCAATATGAATATGGCAATGAACACATGTATTCACCATGGGGTTCACTCCAATTTGATCTTGGAAAAGATCCAGTTAGAAGCTTCTTAATGTCTGCAATGAATTATTTTCTTGAATACTTTCATATGGATGGTATTCGTGTTGATGCAGTTAGTAATATTATTTATTGGGAAGGAAATAAACAAAGAGGTGAAAATACGGGTGGTACCGAGTTTATTCGTAGATTGAATGGCAAAATTCATTATAAACACCCAAGTGTTATGATGATAGCTGAAGATAGTACTGATTATAATGGAACTACTCGTGCTCTTGAATATGGTGGTTTAGGATTTGATTATAAATGGGATCTAGGGTGGATGAACGATACTTTAAAGTATTACGCTAAAGACCCAGTTTATAAGAAGTGGGAACATAATAAAATTACTTTCTCAATGATGTACTTTTATAGTGAAAACTTCTTGTTGCCTTTAAGCCACGATGAAGTCGTTCATGGTAAAGGAACAATTATTAATAAAATGTATGGTGATTATGATACAAAGTTTGCTCTTATTCGTAATCTTTATACCTATCAATATGCTCACCCAGGAAAGAAGTTAAGTTTTATGGGCAACGAACTTGCTAGTTTTGATGAATGGAACGAAACAAAATCATTACCATGGGAATTAAAGAGATTCCCAAAACACGATAGTGTTTCACGTCTCATTCGTGATTTAAACTTAATTTATGCCCATGAGCCAGCAATGCACACTGAAGAATATAATCCAGTTCACTTTAATTGGTTGATGGTCAACAATGCGAATGATAGTGTATTTGCTTTTGAAAGAAGAGTTGGCGATAGTCATCTTGTATTTATCTTTAATATGACTCCAAATTATTATGAATCTTATGATATTGGTTTGACTCGTGAAGGTACTTACGAAGAAATCTTTAATAGCGATAAAGATGTTTATGGTGGAACTAATAACTATAATGGTCTTCCATTAATGTCTTATTATTATGGTCCAGAAGAAAAGCCTCATAAGATTTGTGTCAAAATGGGTGGATATGCCGCAATGATTTTCAAATATGCGCATAAGAATGGACAACCTGCCGAAGACACTAAAGTGGTTAGTCCCGTAAATGCAGCAGCTAAAAAATAGTTGATATTTAGGCGAAGGAAAGGGAAATTTTATGTTTACTAATAAAGAAGAGTTTAAAAAGGAATTTACAGAACGTTTAACTGAAAAGTATGGAAAATTTCCATCTGAAGCTCATATTTTAGAAAAGTATGATATTTTAGGTGAAATGATTCGTGATTATGCCGGTACTGATTGGCGTAATACTCGTGAATATGTCTTAAAAAATGATGAAAAGCAATTAATTTATTTCTCAATGGAATTTTTAATTGGTCGATTGATGACTAGTAATTTAATGAATCTTGGTATTTATGATATTTGCCGAGATGGATTAAGTGAACTTGGTACTGATATTGGCGAACTTGAAGATGTCGAGTCTGATGCTGGACTTGGAAATGGTGGATTAGGTCGATTAGCAGCATGTTTTATGGATTCAATTGCAAGTTTAGGTTATGTTGGACACGGCAATTGTATTCGTTATGAATACGGATTCTTTAAACAAAAGATTGTTGATGAAAAACAAGTTGAATTACCAGATCAATGGTTAACTAATGGTTATGTTTGGGAAGTAAGAAAACCAAAACATGCTGTTGAAGTTAGTTTCTATGGAAACGCTGAAACTTATCTTAAACCTGATGGTGGTTATGGAATTCGTACCGTTGGTGCGACTAAAGTATTAGCTATGCCATATGATGTTTCGGTTGTTGGTTATCATAATAATTTAGCTAACTCTTTACGTTTATGGAGTGCTCAACCTAGTGAATCAGATTTACCAAGTGATGTTACTTTTGAAGATTATCTAACAACTTTAAAAGAATTATGTCATGGTTTATATCCAGATGATTCAACTGAACATGGTAAATTATTAAGACTACGTCAACAATATTTCTTTGTTAGTGCTGGATTACAATCATTAATGCGTGGATTTGTTAGAAGACATGGTAGTCTTGATGATTTTTCAAATAAAACTGTTTTCCAATTAAATGATACTCATCCAATTTTAGCGATTCCTGAAATGATGAGATTACTTATGGATGAATATGGATATGGATGGGATGATGCTTGGAATCAAGTAACCCATTGTTTTGCTTATACAAATCATACAATTATGCCTGAAGCTTTAGAAAAATGGCCAGTTCAATATATTCAAAGACTTGTTCCACGTTGTTATATGATTATTGAAGAAATTCAACGTAGAATGCTTATTTGGATGTCTAAAAATAACGTCAAGAGCGATGAAAAAGACAATATGCTCATCATTAAAGATGGTTTTGTTAGAATGACTAACTTAGCTATTTATTGTGCTTTTAGTATTAATGGTGTTGCCGCAATTCATACTGATATCTTAGAGAAAATTACTTTTAAAGAATTCTATAAATATTTCCCTGAAAAGTTCCATAACGAAACAAATGGTGTAACTCATCGTCGTTGGTTAATGTATGCTAACCCAGAATTATCTAAGTTAATCACTGATAAGATTGGTGAAAATTGGATTACTAATCCTGAAGAGGGTTTAAAAGATTTATTAAAATTTAAAGATGACGAAGGAACCCTTAAAGAATTAGCTGAAATTAAAAAGCATAACAAGATTAAACTTGCTAAATATATTAATGATAATTATGGTGTAGTAGTCGATGAAAATTCTATATTTGATGTTCAAATTAAGCGATTACATGCTTATAAACGTCAACTTATGAATGTATTTAAGATTATGATGCTATATCACGAAATTAAAACTAACAAGAGTTTTAAAATGTATCCTCATACCTACATTTTTGGTGCTAAAGCTGCTCCAAGTTATGTATTTGCTAAAGAGATTATTGAATTAATTAACGCTGTAGCAAAAGTAGTTAATAATGATCCTGAAGTAAATAAATATATTAAAGTTGTCTTTATGACAAATTATGGTGTGTCTATTGCTGAGAAGATTATCCCTGCGGCCGATATTAGTGAACAAATTTCAACTGCTGGAAAAGAAGCAAGTGGTACTAGCAATATGAAGTTTATGATGAATGGGGCTTTAACACTTGGAACTCTTGATGGAGCTAATGTTGAAATTTTAGATAAAGTAGGTAAAGATAATGCCTTTATCTTTGGTTTAAAAGTTAAAGATATTGAAAAGATTACTGCCGATGGAACTTATAATGCTTGGGATGAATATAACAATAACAATAAGTTACGTTGGGTTCTTGATAGTTTATTTAATGGCCCATGGTGTGAAGATATTCCAGATCGTTTCAAAGGAATCTTTAATGAACTTATGAATCATAATGATGAATACTTAATTTTTAAGGATTTACCTGCATATATTGATGAATGCAAGAAGATTGAAAAGTATTATGAAGATCCAAAAGCTTGGCAAAGAAGTTGTTTAGTAAATATTGCTGAGTCTGGATATTTCTCAAGTGATCGAACAATTGAAGGCTATAACAAAGATATTTGGCACTTAACTAAAATTGATCAAGTAAAACTTGATGAACAAATTAAAGGTTCAAAATTATAAATAATAAAAGAAGATTGAATGTTGAGTTCAATCTTCTTTTTTATTATGGATTAAGTTTTCAAGCGGAATTCTTGAAAATAGTTTAAGTAGTGTAATTGCAAGGATTGAACCAACAAGTCCTTGAATTAAATCAAATATTGAATTAAAAGTATAACTAATATCAAATAATAAAATATAAGCTAAAAAGTAAGTTGCGACCATAAATAGTGGAGCAATAACAACTGAGATATATTTTAAAATATTATGATTTTTAAGTGGTTTATAGATTAAGAAAGCAACGATTGCTTCGAGTCCTTTAGCAACGATAGTAAATGGAATAAATTGGGCTGCACCAGCTTGTAAATCCGCTAAAGCACAACTAATAATCGCGCTTAAAATTCCTTCAACAGGTCCAATATAAATACTCGTAAAAAGAATTAAACAATCACTAAAATTAAAATAACCAGCACCGTTCGCAAAAGGAATGCTTAAAAAAGCTGTGCAAACATAAATAAGCGCAATCATTAAACCAGTTAAAGAGATTTTAATGATTATGAATCTCGTTTTAGTCATTATTTACCTTCATCATTGTCTTTTGGTTTTGAATAGCTTGATTTATTACGTGTATTATATGAACTTCTTGAATTTGATGAATAACCTTTTGAATAGCTTCTTCCAGTAGATCTAGAAGAATATGAACGGCTACTATCGCGACTATTAGAATCTCTTGAATAATTATTATCATAGGATCTTCTAGGAGTTCTAGAAGAATAGGAACGACTATCATCACGAGAATTAGAATCTCTAGAATAATTATTTGAGTAACTCTTTTTATATGGGCGTGAAGAATATGGTCTATCGCCATCACGAGTAGAACTTCTTGAATAATTGCCTCGTGAATCTCCACGATTACTATAGTTATCATCTCTAGAACGAGAAGAATAACCTCTTGAATAGCCGCTTCTTGGTTCGCTATTACGATTACTATAATTATCATCTCTAGAACGAGATGAATATCCTCTTGAATATCCTTCTCTTCTATTTGAACTATAATCACCATCTTTTGAATAATTGCTACGTTCAGCACGTCTCTTTTCTTGATAAGCTTTGTTATCAATAGTGGAATACTCCGCATTCTTAGCTGCTTTTTCTTTATTGATTCTTTCGTGTTCAAGAATTTCTTGTTCTTTAATTTCGTAAAGTTGTTTTTGAGTCTTATCAATTAATTTTTCAACTTCATCGATGCTATAACAAGCAACACCTAACTCTAAAAGAGCTTTAGTGGTGATACCATTACCATCAATTAAAGTATTATTAAAACGACCATTATAGACCTTATGAATTCCACAAGAAGGGGAGTTTTCAGTTAAAACAGCTTTTCTTATATGGAGATATTTAACAATATTTAATACATCATCTCGACCTTTTTCAAAATACTTAGTAACATCTTTTCCATTCTTATCAACAACAGAACCTTCACGTTGTTCACTTGGAACACGTGGAGTAGACATTCCACCAAAAACTTCAGGACAAATAGGAACAATATTAAAGTGTTCTTTTAAAAACTTAACGTTATCGTTATAGTTATCTTTGCCATCATAACGGCATTTATCGCCTAATAAACAAGCACTTACAATAATAGTTTCCATTTAATTCCCTTTCATTGCTTTAAATATTATATGTATTTCTTTATAATATTTCTATATGAAAAAAGAGACTACGCTAAATATTAATGGTGAAATTCACGAAGCTTCAATTGAATATAAGAATATAAGATCAATTAGGTGGGTAGTAAAAGATGGAAAATATACGATTAGATGCCCATATCTAGTTACAAATAGTTATCTTGAAAATGTACTTTCTAAACATAAATCTAGACCTACTAAAGTAATAGAAAAACCTTTTTCTGACACTTATTGTTGGATATATGGTGAAAAACAAGAAATTAAAGATGGATTTATTTCAATTGATGGGCATTTTGTTCTTTTTAGTTCAAAGACATTTTATAAAGATATCAATAAATATTTTTTAACTTATATTGAAGCAAGAATTAGATATTATGAAAAACTTATGAATGTTGATAAACCTTACAATGTTTCAACGAAGTATGTTTCAACTCGATATGGAAGCAATAGTAAAAGAACTCATCATATTACAATCAATTCATATCTAATTCATTTTTCAAAAGATATAATTGATGCGATAATTGTTCATGAATTAGCTCATTGTTTCTATTATGACCATTCAAAAAACTTCTATAATTTTGTTTATAAATATTGTAGTGATTATGATAGTTTACATAAGGCATTGAGATTAGGAAACTATAAAGGAGTTAATAAATAGTAATGATTAAGTATATAACTAGTAGAAAAAACCAAATTGTTCAAAAAACAATTTCACTTAGAAATAACAAAAAATCACAAGAAGAAAAGAAGTTTGTAATTGAAGGTGAGCATTTATTCGAAATGGCAATTAAAGCCAATAATATTTGCTATATTATAACGACAAAACACATAAATAACGTTGATGAAAATATTGATCAATATATAGTAACTAAAGACATTATTGAAAAAATCAGTACTAGCAAGTCTGCCCCTGATGTAATAGCTGTTTGTAATTATATTAATGATTCCATTAAGTTATCAAATAATCTTATTTATCTTGATAATATTCAAGATCCAGGGAATCTTGGTACAATATTACGTTCAGCTCTTGCTTTTTCTAATTTTGATATTTTAATTAGTAACGATTCAGTAAATAAATATAACGATAAAGCTATTCAAGCTTCTCAAGGTGCAATTTTTAATCTAAATATTGAAAACAGTGATATTGATAAACTTAAAAAACTAAAGACCCAAGGCTATAAAATTGTGGTTTCTATTCTTTCAAAAGACGCTATCAAACTAGATGACTTTAAGTTCGATACTAATGAAAAATATGTTTTTGTTTTTGGTAACGAAGGTCAAGGAATTAAAAAAGAAATAATTGACCTTGCCGATTATAAGGTCTTTATTGAAATGAGTAACATTGATTCCTTAAATGTTGGCGTAGCAGCCTCAATTATTTTATATAAAGCGCATCTAAATAAGTAAATTATTAATTCAAAAAATTTAAAAAGCTCCAATTAAGGAGCTTTATTTTTTATTTAACGTCTTTATTTAAGAACTTTTTGTCTTTTTCTTTTAAATCAAGACCAATTGTTCCGCCTGGATTCATGAGATAATCTTTATCGAAGTAGTCTTTTAACGCATGATAGACACCATATTCTTTTCTACCTATATAGCCTTCAAGCCATGGAGCAAACATCTTACCGATACCATGGTGATGTGAGATTGCAGCGCCACTTTTTTGAATTGCATCAAGAATAGTGGAGTGATATTTTTTGAAGTCATCACTAGTTTCACTATGAGTAATAAAGATAAAGTAAAGGTTTGCACCTTGTGGATAAGCATGTGATAAGTGAGTTGTAACAACAGTATTTGGTCTAGCATGACAAATTTTACGAACTTCTTCATGAACTTTTGCCATATTTGACCAATTAACAGTGCACTCTAAGGTATCAGTAGCAATACCAAAATCTAAGAGTGTATCACGTAAATATGGATCAGTGAATCTACCATGTTCCCAACTCTTACAAACAATACCAGTTAATGAACGAGCATGATATTTTCTTGCAACACGAGCAATAGTTTTACGAATATTTTTAGAATAACCAGTATCACCTTCAGTGAAACCAAGCATTAAACTTCGTTTCATTGGTTCAAAGCCTTTTAAGAATAGACGAAGTGGAGATTCATCAACGTTGTATAGTTTAAGCATCATATCAGTTTCTTCTGCATCACTAACTCTAAAGGCTGATGGATAACCATCTTCACTTTGCATGATTTCTCTTGCGGCATTCATAGCATCTTCCCAAGTCTTAAACATATATGAATATCTTTTACGATTTTCTGGCATATATCTAAACACTTTAAGGGTAACTTCAGTTAAAACACCAAAGGTGCCTTCTGAACCCATCATGATTTGATTGAGGTTTGGTCCAGTCGATTCTCTTGGGTAGTGGGAAGTCTTAATTGTTCCGATTGGAGTCGCATATTTTTGTGATAATACAATATCTGCAATAACACCATAATAAGTACTATTTTGACCAGCACCACGAGTTACAACCCAACCACCAACTGAAGAATATTCAAAGGATTGTGGAAAGTGACCACAAGTAAAAGCACGTTTTGCATTAAATTCTTTAATTGCATTATTTAAGTGGTGCTCTAAATCTGGTCCACTCATACCAGCTTGAACAGTTATAGTTTGATCAATTTCATTAAAACCTAATACTTTATTAAAGTTACGACGCATATCTAAAGATACACCACCTTTAACAGGTTCAACACCTCGCGTAACACTAGAACCACCTCCATAAACATAAAGTGGTATTTTATTAGTAGTGCAATAAGCAACTATTTTCTCGATTTGTTCGGTTGTTTCTGGATATAAGACTAAATCAGGGACACTATCAAACTTGTGTTCACGGATTCGCATGACATCATATAAAGTCTTGCCATACATAACGGATAATCTATCATATTCATCTAAAGATGCATTCTTATTACCAACAATCTTGCTTAAAGCTTTGATGTCTTTTTCAGCCATTTTGGTTGGGATTTTAATATTAACATCTTCAAAACCAGTATCGTTATGGTAATGGTTAAAATCTTCATCTGTCATCTTAAAAGTTTGCTTCATAAATTCATATAAAGCTGGTTTTGGATACTTTACAAATTTTGGATCTCCCCATCGAGAAATAGATCTATAAGATCTAGGAGAAGCTTCCTCAGTAACCCATTTTGGTAAAAAACCTTGTTTCTTTTTGCTCATTTTTTTTGTTTCCTTTTCTATTTAATATAGTTACGATATACACCACGAATACTTGGATATAGTTTTACAAATTTTTTACGATATATCTCTTCGTATTCAAGATGATTTTCTTTTATTGGTTCGTAAGTCTTTGAGTAGTGGACCATATTTTTAGCCGCTTCATCAAATGACTTATAAACTCCCATCCCAACAAATCCACACATTGCTGAACCTAAACCACAAGCTTCACTTTCTCTAGACCTTTTAACTGGAAGATTGAAGATATCAGCAACGATTTGACAAATTGTTTCGCTTACTGAACTTCCTCCAGAGATTACTAGATATCTAGTATGATGTTTTGAATTTTTTTCTAAGGTTTGGAATCCTTGATATAAAGTAAAGACGACACCTTCAATAATTGCTCGATAGATATAGTATTTATTGTGATCTGGCATAAAACCTAAGATAGTTCCTCGAGCTTCAGGTTGTTTTAGTGGTGCATTCCAGTATGGAAGTAGTAATAATCCTCCAGAACCTAATGGAACTTTATCTAGTTGACGATTAATTACGTGTTCAGGTGAAACACCTTCCTTTTCCGCAATTAATTTGTCTTCAAAACCAAAGTTTTCAATAAACCAACTAAACATCCATCCTGCTCGCATAACTTGTAATTCAGGATTATAAAAATCTGGATTAGGAGATGGATAAGCGGGTAAAAACTTGGCTGGTTCGACATATTTTCTTGTAGCAAATTGAATAGTTGCACTTGTTCCCATCGATAAAGCTGCTGAATAATTATTCATAACGCCGGAGCCAATAGTTTCGCAACCTTTATCCGAACCGCTAGCAATTACAGGTAAACCTTCTTTTAATCCGGTTTCGTTGCCTGCTTCTTTAGTTATTTTTCCAATTTGGGAAGTTGGAGTGACAATTTTAATAAATTTATCTGGTTCTAATTCAAATAAAGGATAAGTAAGTTCATTTTCTTTCATCCAATTTCTAGTTTTATAATTAAATGGAACGTGACCAATACAAGAGGCGTTACAATCGACATAATTTCCGGTTAACTTAGCATTTAAAATTGCACTAATATTACTAAATTTTTTTGTATTTTCCCAAATATCAGGTTCATTTTCTTTAATCCAGGCTGGACGACAAATTTCTCTTTGTCTTTCAAGAGCATAATCCATACTTACTGCTTTAAATAATATCCTCTTATAAAGTGGCATCTTTTCATGATGAGTTGCTCTTCTTTGATCTAACCATAAAATAAAATCTCTAATTGGTTTACCTTTTTCATCACTACAAGTGAAGGTATCACGAATAGTGGTGATGGTAACGCAAATTATTTGATCAAATAATTTCTTATTCTTTTCTTTTAAAGATTTTGCGGCAATGCAAGCATATTTATAGTAGGTATCAAATGATTGCTCAGCATAGCCTATCTTTTTTGAATAATAAGGGGGATTATATTTTTCTCTAACTAAAGAGACAATTTTTCCATCCTTATCAACAAGCATTGCTCGGACGCTTTGGGTACCAAAGTCAAACGAGAAAACTAACGGTTCAGTATTTGGCATCTTATTCTCCTTTTTTATCAACTAATACATTACTAGTGACGATAACATCAATATTTAAATCTAGACAATTACTAATTACTTTATAGCCTCTTTTTACTCTTTTATTAAGGACTACTTTATTAATTTCTTTCATAACATCAAATATTTTATCTTTAGGAATTTCACTAGATACCCTAACTGGAACGACTGGTGCATCACTAAATGTTGTACGAACAGTAGAAGAAATAGTTCGCATTGGTCGAGTCATTTCGTTAATTGCAAAGTTTTCTCCACGTTTACATTTATTACCAGTAACAACATATTTTCCATCAACCAATTCAACTTTAAGAGAGCAACTATTTGGACATACAATACATGATAATTCTTTCATAATTAACCTCTTTTCATAATAAGTTCAAGATTACCATCAACATTTAAATCACTAGATTTAATAGTAATCTTTTCCATTTCTGGTGGTTTTAGATGCATATAAGTTTTTGAAAATACAACTTTGTCATTAGAGATCAATTGTACTTGAACTTTTTCTTCAATCTTTTTTGAACGGAAGTAAAAGTCGACATTTTCTTCTTTAATTTCTTTAGATAATCTTTGAGGCAAAACATAACCAAAATCTTTCGAAGCACTTACTTCATTATAACTTCTATTTTGAATTGCGTATTTTGCAGCACTCATACCTGCTTTTTCAGCAGTGAATGAGACATAATCCACTAAATCATTTACTTGCATTGCGTTTCCACAAGTAAAGACTCCATCGACCATTGTCATATAATCTTCATTTACAATTGGTCCTCTAGTTCTTGGATCAAGTGGAACACCAAGTGATTCAGCTAATTCGTTTTCAGGAAGTAAACCTACAGAAAGAATCAAGGCATCACATTCAATTTTCTCTTCCGTACCTTTAATTGGTTGAAGTTTTTCATCAACTTTGGATATTTCAACAGCTTCTAAACGATTTTCACCAAATAATCTCGTTACAGTATGGGATAGATGTAGTGGAATATTATAATCGAGTAAACATTGATGAATATTTCGGGTTAAACCTGATGGGGATGGAAGAATTTCATATACTCCCAAAACTTTCACGCCTTCGAGAGTTAATCTTCGAGCCATAATTAAACCAATATCGCCACTTCCTAAAATTACACATTTCTTAGCAGGTAGAACCCCTAATATATTTGTAAAATATTGAGCAGTACCAGCAGAAAATACTCCATATGGTCTTGTTCCGTTGATAAACACTTGTTTAGAAGTTCTTTCTCGACATCCTGTCGATAAAATAAGTGTTTTCGAAATAACGGTTTGCATACCTTTTTCGGAAACATAATCGATATAAAATAGATTATCTTTTTTAATAATTTTAGTAACAAAACTGTTAGTAGTGGATTCGATTTTTAAATCATTAAACTTGTCAATAAAATTTTGAGCATATTCAGGACCAGAAAGTTTTTCATTAAAATAGAGTAAACCAAAGCCATCATGGATACATTGTTTTAAAATACCTCCAAGTCTAGCTTCACGTTCAATTAAAAATACATTAGCACCATTATTATGGGCACTGATTGCAGCAGCAAGACCTGCTGGTCCGCCACCAATTACGATTGTATCGTACTTATTCATGGTTTTCTCCTTTCGTAGATTTGAAAGTTACTGGATTATCCATTTGTTTTCCCTTAACATCATAAATATTTATATGTTCATGATCAGCAATAATTTTTGCGACCAATGGCATACAAAATCCTCCTTGGCATCGACCCATCCCAGGTCGTACACGTCTTTTAATTCCATTTATTGTTGGAACTTTTATGTTACGGTTTAAACAATCAACAATTTCACCTTCACTAATTTGTTCGCAACGACAGACAATACGTCCATAGCTTGGATTCTTTTTGATTAATTCAGTTCTTTCTTCGTTACTTAGTTTTCTTAAAACAGGATCTTTTTTGCGAATAGGATTGAATTTAGGATTAATATCAACATTTTGAATTTCTTTTAATTCCTCAATTGCCATCTTGCTAATATCTTTAGCAACGAGTGGTGCAGTGGTTAACCCAGGAGATTGTATTCCAGCGCAATGAACAATATTTTTTGTTCTTAATCCTTTGCTAATATAAAAATCTTCTTCATATGTTGCAGCTCTTGTACCGCTAAAATATGCGATGATATCTTTTTTATTTAATGTTGGAAGAAGTCTTTCTTGTTTATGTAGTATTTCATCTAACGAACAAGAAGTAACAGAAAAATCTTCACGATATGGTGTTTCGTGAGCATTAGGACCAATTAAAATATTATTATCAATAGTTTTAACAATTCCTCCACCTTTAGAATGTTTTTTCTTATTATTTGTTTTACCCATAATAGAAGAAATATGGTTAATTTGATTGCTGACCTTATTATCTAATATATAGTCAGTTCCACAACGTGGATGAATAGTGAAAAATCTATCATGAGCCATTTCGGCTATTTTATCTGAAAAACATCCGGCAGCATTGATAACAACTTTTGGATAGATTATTCCTCTATTTGTAACCACTGAAATTATTCGGTTATTTTCAACATTTATTCCTAAAACTGCAGTATCTAACGAAACTTTTGCTCCATTTGCAACTGCGTTTTCTGCAAAAGCAATGGTTAATTCATATGGCGAAACAACTCCTGATTGAGGATTAGAAACTGCGCATTTTACATTTTTATTAAAGAATTTCTCTTTTTCTTCAATTTCTTTTTTACTAGCAACTTCAGTAGGGCATCCATTTTTTGTACGGAATTTAGCAAATAATTTTAATATTGGACTTAGAGGTTTATCAAAACAAGCATATTGACCTCTACGAAAAAAATCAACGCCCAGTTCATCACAAATCTTTCCAAAATCTGGGTTTGATCTAACAACATAGTATTGTTTTTTGCTACCTTTATTTAAGTCGACACCTGGATGAACTTCTCCATCGTTTCGTCCACTTGCTTGCATAGCTAAATCAGATTCTTTTTCAACTAATAAAGCCGAAACGTTATAACGCATGAGTTCTCTGAGGATTGAAGTGCCAGATATTCCGCCTCCAATTACAAGACAATCAACTTTTAATCCCTCAAGTGATTTATCGACTACTTTTGGAATTCTCATGGTTGGTTCAACGAAATCTTTTAACTTTATATCGTTAAGAACACCAATATAACGCTTTTTATCAACAGATAAATAACCAGCATTAACGATATCATCCCAATTATCGAGAGTACCGGTTAAATGGACACAACCATCTTTTTCTTCAACATTAATTGAAGGATAGAGTTTCTTAAACTTTTTTTCTAATTTTTTGATTTTCATATGTAACCTTCCAAACTTATGTCGGTCGATTGACCGATTTAATAAAATTAGTATATAATATTCATAAATTAAAAACAATGGATTTTAGAGGACATTTTTATGGCAAGAAAAAGAAATAGCGAAAACATCAAAGAATTAATTCTTAAGGAAACTGAAAAATTATTAGTAAATAAAAATTTTTCTGATATCTCTTTAAGAGATGTAGCGAAGAGTTGCAAAATAAGCAGTGGTACAATTTATTACTATTATCAAAATAAGAGTGATATTGTTTATGACATCTTTTCGAGGAGAATCGATGAATTATATAATGATTTAATCACTTGGATAGATAATAAAGATAAGGATACTTCTCTTCATCGTATTGTTAAGTTTGTTCTCTTAAAAGGAACTAGTTATCCATCTATGCGAATCAATTTACTTGCTGAGTGCACGAATGGGAATGAAGTTTTAAAGACAAAAATGATTGAGAAATACAATCTTTTTAACAAATCTATCTACGAAAGAATTAAAACTGAATGTAAACCTGAAGATGCAAAATTCTTATCGTGGTTGATTCTTTTATTAACTGATGGAGCAATTGTGCATAAAGGCCTACAAAATAAAGACTTTAATTTTGAAGAGTTTGTAGATGAAGCCGAAAGATTCTTTACTAATTACAATTAAAAATGAATATTCCCTATTCAGTATTTTTTGCCTTCAAAAAGTAGTGAAGAAAAATTAATAAAATGATATTATATTAATGCGTTGATGAGGAGTAGTAATAGAGTTACTAATTTCTAGTGAGAAATGGATAGTGGAAACATTTCGATTAGACCTATGAAATTCACCTCTGAGCAGGTTTGATGAACCCGCATTCTATGCGTTAAATAGTTTAATTAAGTTTAATTAAGAATTAGGATGGTACCGCGGAGAAATTCGCTCCTAACTAGTTCTTTTTTTATTTCTAAAGGAGAAACAAATATGTCAGAAAAATTAGAATTTAAGTTTGATACGCAATTGTTAATTAATGGGACTGGTTTAAATGAGGATGAAATAAATAAGTATATTACTGAACATTTTAAGGGTGATTGCTTAATTGCTGTCGGAGATGACACTTTAATTAAGATTCATTTCCATACTAATGAGCCATGGCAAATTCTTGAATATGCCCAATCTATTGGTGATATTAGTGATGTTGTTGTTGAAAATATGCAAAGACAATCGGATGGTTTAAAAGGTTAGTTCTAAGGAGTTTTTATGGAAGAAAATGCTGTTGAATCATTGGTAAAAGAGGCTTTAGCTGATATTAATAAAGCTAATACCCTTGATGAAATTAATGAGTGTCGTAACAAATATCTATCTAAAAAAGGTAGTATTTCATCGTTAATGCTTAAGATGAAAGAATTATCTATAGAAGAGAAGAAAAGTTATGGTCAAATCGTTAATAATGCACGTATGACTGTTGAAAATGCACTTAATGATAAACTTGAAAAAGCTAAGTCTATCGAACTTGAAAAGGCTTTAGCAAATGAATCTATTGATATAACTTTACCTGGAATAAATCATATTGAAGGGAAGAACAATCCTTTCTATAAAGTTTTAGGTGAAATTGAAGATATTTTTATTGGTATGGGTTATGAAGTTCATGAAGGACCAGAAGTTGTTACTGATGAATATAACTTTGAATTAGTTAATATTCCTCGTGATCATCCTGCTAGAGATATGCAAGATTCTTTCTATATTAATGATAATTTATTACTTCGAACCCAAACAAGTTCGATGCAACCACAGATTATGCGCCTTGCTAAAGGTAAACCAATCAAGGTTATTTGCCCTGGCAAATGTTATCGTCGAGATGACGATGATATGACACATAGTCATCAATTTGCTCAAGTTGAAGGTTTAGTTATTGATAAGAATATTAATTTAGCTAATTTAAAAGGAACACTTGAATTATTTGCAAAAGAAATGTTTTCAAAAGATTCAAAAGTTCGCTTTAGATCTTCTTATTTTCCATTTACTGAACCATCTGTTGAGGTTGATATCAGTTGCTTTAAATGTCATGGAAAAGGATGTCCAACTTGCAAAGGTAGTGGTTGGATAGAAATTCTTGGAGCTGGAATGGTTCATCCAAATGTTTTAAAAATGTCTGGTTATGATCCAGAAGTATATAGTGGTTTTGCTTTTGGTGTTGGAATTGATCGTGTTGCAATGCTTCGTTATGGTATTGATGATATTCGTCGAATTTATTCAAACGATATTCGTTTCATTAATCAATTCAACAAGAAAGTAGAGGATTAATCTATGTTAGTATCAATTAATGAAATAAGTAAATATGTTGATTTAAAGGGGATTACTCCTGAAGAAATTGCAGATAAATTAACATCAGCAGGAATAGAAGTAGAAACTATAAAACATCTTTCTACTGCAACAAATTTAGTAATTGGTCATATTATAAAATGCGATAAGCATCCAGAAAGTGATCATTTACATGTAAATCAAGTCGATATTGGTAGCGAGGTTTTACAAATTGTTTGCGGTGCACCTAATTGTAGATTAGATTTAAAAGTTATTGTTGCTAAAGATGGAGCAAAACTTCCTGATAAAGAAATTAAAAAATCCACTATTCGTGGCATTGATAGTTGTGGAATGCTTTGCGCACTTAATGAAATTGGTGTTGATCCAAAAGATTTACGCAAAGAACAAATTGAAGGAATTGAAGAGCTACCTGAAGATGCTCCTGTTGGTGAAACAAACGTTTTAAAGTATCTTGGACTTGATGATGTAATTCTAGATTTATCTTTATTAGCTAATCGAAGCGATGCTTATTCTTTATATAACGTTGCAAAAGAGATTGGTTCTCTTTTTGATAGGAAAGTTACTATTCCATCATATATTAGTAATAAATTAGTAGATAATAAGTATATTGTTAATAGTCTAACTGAGAAATGTAAAGTATTTTCTATTCGCTTTTTTGGTGATGTTAAGACTCAAGATTCACCAAAATCATTACAAAGTATTTTACGTAACGAAGGCATCCGTTCTATTGATAATATAGTGGATATTGGTAACTATGTAATGCTTCTTAGTGGCCAACCAATTAATATGTATGATGCTGACAAACTTCCTAAAAAGGAACTTATAGTTCGTGATGATTTTGAAGGGGACGTTGTTGCCATGGATGATAAGACTTATTCGATTAAAAAAGGCGATATTGTAATTACTAGCGATAACAAAGTTATGTGTATTGCTGGTATTATGACTTGCAAATGTTGTGAAGTCACAAAAGACAGTAAGAATATTATTGTCGAATCAGCTAACTTTTATGGACCACAAATTAGAAAAACATGCATAAGACTCGGCATTTCTAGTGATAGTTCACAAAGATTTGTTAAAGGTATTAATCCTAATCAAACTAATGAAGTTATGGAACTTGTTACTCACTTTATGAGTGAATTAGCAAAATATCTTGAAGTTAGTAAAACTAATTCCTATAATGTTTTGAATTATAAAGATAAAGAGATTCCATGTACCTTTAGCTATATTAATAATCGTCTTGGCACATCATTTACCAATAAAGACATTATAAATACGTTAAATAAACTTTATATTGTTACAAAAAATGTCGATGATAACGGTTTTATTGCTGTTATTCCATCTTCGAGAATTGATATTGAAGGCAAAGCTGATTTATCAGAAGAAGTTATTCGATATAATGGTTTTAGTAAGATTGAATCGACATTACCATTAATGGAAACTACTGTTGGAACTAGAAGTGAATTTAGTAATAAATCTAAATGCATTAGTGATTATTTGCTTAGTAGTGGTCTTGATAGAATTGTTACTTATACTCTTATAAATAAAGAAGATAAAGACTCATTTAATCTTGTAAACAAGAATGATGGTTACGAGATTATTAATCCTTTAACTGAAGATCATAAATATATTAGAACTAATTTATTAAGTAGTCTTTTAAGGACTGTTCAATATAATTTTAATCATCAAAACAAGAATTTTGGTCTTTTTGAAATCTCGCAAATTAATGATAAGAAAGAGAATAGTTACCATTTATCAATTTGTTTATTTGGTAAAAAGTTTACTCAAGATGAACTCGGAGAAACCCCATATACTTTTTATGATATGAAAGGTTATTTAGAGGGAATTCTTGAATTATTTAATATTCAACCAAGTCGAATTAGATATGACCGATTATTAGATTCTAAAGAGTTACATCCAAATCGTTCAGTTAAAGTAACATTAGATGGAAAAACTCTCGCTGTTATGGGAGATATTTATCCAACTCTTAAATCTAAATATGACTTAAAGAAAGAAGAAACAATTCTTCTTGAAATGAATCTATCTTTGTTGTTTGGTTGCAAAACTGGCAACAATCATTTTAATGATTTTAATAAGTTCCCATCAGTTTCTCGTGATTATGCTTTTGTTATTAATGACGATGTTAAATTTAGCGATATTAAAAATGACATCAAAAAATTATCTTCTTTAATTAGTGAAATACATATTTTCGATATCTATGAAGGTGAAAAGCTTGAACCAAACAAGGTTTCAATTGCTTTAAGAGTTATGTTTGATGGAAAAGACCATACATTAAATGATAAAGAGATTAGTGAAGTTGATAGTAAGATTCGTGAGCTAATATCGACTAAATTTAAAGGTTCGATCAGGGCTTAATTATGAAAATGTTTTTTAACGACATAATCGATAAAGAAGTCATTGATTATAACTCTACTCTTGATCATTATTTTGATGAAAATAGTAAGGTATTAAAGAAAATCAATAGAACTAGTGGAACAATCTCTTTTGACAAAGCTCATAACACAATAGTTGCCAATATTAAGTTAAAACTTAATTGCAAGGTTGTTTCAAGTTATACAAACATTCCTTTTGATCAAGATATTCGTATTAACGATACTATTTGTTTTACAAATAAGAAAGATCAAGCCTGTGATGAGATAATTTTAGTCGATGATGAAATCAATTTTGATGATTTTATTTATTCATTAATTTTAACCTCTATTCCAATTAATATTCATAAGAATGGTGAAGAATTACCTTCTGGTGATAATTATCGTGTTATTACTGAGGAAGATCTTCGAAGAGAAAAAGAAAATGAACAGACTGGAAACGTTTTTGATTCATTAAAAGATATTGATTTTGGTGATAAATAGGTTGTTTAAGTAGTGGGAGAGTTGTTTTAATCTAGTTTTGAATCTCTTTTTATGGGTAAACAAAACACTTGAAATAAAAGTATAGAAATTGTTAAAATATAGTCGATGTAGTCGAACAAAAATTAAATTACATTTTTTGCAAATAACACTTGCAAGAAATGTTTTTTTTAGTTAAAATATAGTTGTAGGTGGAAGAAAGTGGGAGGAAGTGTGAATAATATGTTCCTTGGAAGCTACGATTATTCTATAGATGATAAAGGCCGTCTAGTTATCCCAAGCAAGTTCAGAAATGAAATTGGGGATAAACTTTATCTTATGAAAGGTTATGATGGCTGCATCTCAATCTATAAAGAATCGGATTTCAATAACGCACTTAACAAACTCCAAACACTTCAATTTGAGAAAGAGAAGGCAAGACTTCATCTCAGGGTTCTTCTAGAAACAGTTGTGGAATTAACAATTGATAAATCAGGAAGAATTCAACTTCCAATAAAGACGCTTCAAAAGTATTGTATTGGCAAAGCAGTTAAAATTATCGGTCTATTAGATCATTTCGAAGTTTGGGACAGCGAATCTTGGGATAAATATCGTGACGAACATGAAAAAGATTTCGAGAAAGATGCTGAAGATCTATTAAAAGATGAAAAGTAACGAACACAAGCCAGTATTACTTAAAGAAGTGATTGAAGGATTAGATATTAAAAAAGATGGTACTTATGTTGATTTAACCCTTGGTAGAGCTGGACATAGTAGTGAAATACTAAAAAGACTAAATAAAGATGGCTTACTAATAGGTTTAGATCAAGACGATGAAGCGATTAAGTATAGTCAAGAGAAGTTGAGCAAAATTGGTTCTAACTTCAAAATAGTGAAAACAAATTTTGTAAATATAAGAGAAGTGTTAGATGGGATGAATATTAATTTGATAGATGGAGCCTTATTCGATTTAGGGGTTAGTTCCCCAATGTTCGATGAAGATTATCGAGGCTTCTCCTATAGATTTGATGGACCACTCGATATGCGAATGGATACCACTCGTTCTTTAACAGCAGAGGTGATTGTAAATACTTACTCATTGGTAGAGCTTAATAGAGTATTTAAGGAATATGGTGAGGATCGATATTCTTACCAAGTTGCTAAAAACATTGTTAAGCGTAGGGAAATTGAACCTATTAAAACTACAAGTGAATTAGTTGAAATAATCAAATCCTCAAAACCTAAAAAAGAACTTGAAGTAGTGGGTCATCCTGCAAAGCAGATTTTCCAGGCATTAAGAATTGAAGTAAATGACGAACTTAATGTATTAAGTAAATCTCTAGAGGATGTGATTAAATCGCTAAAAGTTGGTGGAAGGGTCTGTGTTATTACATTTCAGTCCTTGGAAGATAAGATAGTAAAAGGTTTATTCCGAAAGTACTCAGTAATTGAAGGAAATCGCTTAAACGATTATCTTGATCCAAAAGACATGAAAACTCCTGATTATAAGGAGATAAATAAAAAAGTAATAATAGCTGGACAAGAAGAATTAGACGAAAATCATCGTGCTAAAAGCGCAAAATTAAGAATTCTAGAAAGAATTAAATAAGGAGAGTTAATTATATGAAAGACAAATTAGTTAGAAATCATCACAAAGCTGGTTATTATATGATGAAGAAGATTTGTGTTGGTGCTTCTATTGTTGTTGCCTCTTCAGTTTTAATCGCTTTACCATTAAGCTTTGGTTTAAATATGGTTAAATCAAGTGAAATCGCGAAAGCAGAAGAAAGCAAAACAGTAACTAACATTGATTATTTACACTTTTAGTTCAAAAAATTTAATATTTCTGCGTATTTTATGACGCATTGATATATCTTCCTTTTTAAGACGGATTTATGGATCCGTCTTTTTGTTTACTTATTTACTACTAAATTAATACTATAAAACAACTAATATTTGCTACTAAAAATTAACTTTTTGTGATTGTAAATAAATCTACTTAATAATATAATTATTAATAGTTATGGAAAAAGATATTGCAGCGCTAGAAATAAGAAGCAAAACGATTACTTTGGTCATTGGAAATGTTCAAGATGACAAGGTAAATATCACAAATAGTATCATTAGGCCTCTTTCTGTTGCGCTAAAAGATGGAGAAGTTTTAGATGGAAGTAGTTTAACTAATGATATTAAAAACATGCTTACTATCGAAGATAAAAAGCATAATGTGAAGATTAACGTTAACGAAGTAGCTTTAGTTTTGCCTCCTTATGGACTTGAAGTCTATAATAGTCAAAAATCAACGACAGTTATTTCGACATCTAGTAAAGTAGATAAAATTGATATTACAAACGATATCATGATGCTTAAGAAAGAGAAGATTCCAAATCAAAATAATTCGATTATTGATATTATTCCAAATTACTTTTCTATCGATGGTGACAAGGTTTTTACTGAACCACCATTAGGTGAAACAAGTAGTCAACTTTTAGTTGATGCAAATATTTATTCTCTTGAAACTAACCAAGTTCAAGATATTATGGATGCTGTTGAAAATGCTGGAGTAAAAATTAGAAGAAATGTTATTGCTCCAATCGGTGCATCTCAATTATTTAAAGCTTATAAATACACATTAAATACTTATGTTTTAGTTGATAGTGGTAGAAAATCTACCAGTTTATCATTTGTTGGTAATAATGTTGTTTATGCATCAAGTTTCTTTTCATTCGGTTTTGATGATCTAGTTGATGCTGTCGCAGGTAGTTTCAATTTATTACATGCGGATGCAGAAGAACTTGTTAATATTTATGGTTATGATGGTCGAAAATCAATTTTAAATCCAGCAATTGTTACAAGTACAATTAATAACAAACCAGTCAGTTTTTATCTTGATGACTTAAATGCAATAGTTGTGAAGTATTTCCAAGATTATCTAACTAAATTCAATGAATGTTTAACAAAATTAATGTCTGAATATAAAGATATTATGAATAATTTAAATCTTGTTTTTATTGGTGAAAACTTTAAGATCAATGGTTTTAAGAATTATTTGATTAAATTCCTAAACAATTATTCATGCAATTTCCCAATATTACCAAATATTGGAATTCAAGATACTTGTTTTGTTAATTGTGCTGGTGCTATCTTGCTTTCTTCATCTTATAGAGGAACTCTTGAGGATGATATTAAAGGAAGAATTAAAGAGATTAAACGTGAAGATGATAAAAAAGATGATTATAGTGAAACTAAGGATGAGTTATAGGAGGCTTTAGAGCATGAATGAAGATTTAGATAATTTTGAACCAGTAGCTAAGATTGCCGTAATTGGTGTTGGTGGCGCTGGTAACAATGCTGTTAACAGAATGATTGATGATAACATTACTAATGTTTCGTTTTATGTTGCTAATACTGATAAGCAAGCCTTATCTTTAAGCAAAGCTCCTAATAGATTAATTCTTGGTGAAGAGTTAACAAATGGTTTAGGTGCTGGCGGTGATCCAAGTGTTGGTGCAAAAGCTGCTGAAGCATCTATTGAAGATATTAAACAAATAGTTGAAGGTTGCAATATGGTCTTTATTGCTGCTGGTATGGGTGGTGGAACTGGTACAGGTGCTGCTCCTATTATTGCTAAAGCCGCAAAAGATGCTGGCGCATTAACAATAGGAATTGTTACTCGTCCATTTACTTTTGAAGGAACAAAAAAACTTGCATTAAGTGTCGAAGGTTTAAATAACTTAAAAGCAAATTGTGATGCATTAATCGTTGTTTCTAATGATAAATTATTGATGGATGCTGGTAATTTACCTGTTGGTCAAGCATTTAGTGAATCTGATAAAGTTTTGGCTCAATCAGTCCAAACTGTTACTGATTTAATTCTTACTCCAGCTATTATTAATCTTGATTTTGCTGATGTTCGTAATACATTAAAAGATAGTGGAATCGCTCTTATTGGTTTTGGTACTGGTGAAGGCGAAAACCGTAGTGAAGATGCTGCTTTAAGTGCTTTAAATTCTCCATTAATTGAACAATCAATTAAAGGTGCAAGAAAAGCTATTTGCCACATTACTTGTGGTCCTCAAGTTAGTTTGTATGAATGCCAAGATTGTGTTGAACATATCGTTGAACAATCTGGTGGTCGTATAGATCTTAAGTTTGGTGTTGCTATTAATGATCAATTAACCGACCAAATCATGGTTTCGATTATTGCTGGTGACTTTGATACTGATATTGATTTCAGTCGTACTGAAAAACTTGATTCTTCAACATTATTACGTAAAGAAGCTGATAAGAATATTGATAACACTCCATTGCTTAATGATGAAAAAGATGGAACTGATGCTGAAAATGCTCTTGAAACTAACGAAGAAACTGAAGGCGAAGTTGATCCAAATGCTACAGTTGAAGAACCTAGTACCGAAGATGCAATGGAAGACATTATTCCAAACTTCCTTAATGGAAAATAATTGATTAAGTTTTAAAGATTTAATATTATATGTTGTAAGTAAAAGACACGTTTTGTTTATTGTTATTTTAGAGAAAGATTGATTTGGTGAAAAATCTTAATAAAATAAACAAAAAATCACTTTGAAAAAGATTAATTTTGGAAGATGAAAGTGATATGAATTTTATTCATATAACTAAGGTGGTACCGCGTTATTAACGTCCTTAGATTAATTTCTAAGGACTTTTTATATTTAAGGAGATATTTATGGAACTAAAAGAAAGTTTATTAATGGGAAAAAGCAATTTCGAGATGCGAGGTAATTTGAATCAAAAAGAACCAAAACTTGTCGAAGATTGGAAAAATGCTGATATTTATAATCATATGCAAGAAGATCGAAATTTAGGTGATTATCTTCTTCATGATGGACCTCCATATGCTAATGGTGCGATGCATTGTGGACATATGCTTAATAGAGTATTAAAAGATTTTGTTGTTCGCTATAAAAATATGTCAGGATATCGAACTCCTTTTGTTTTTGGTTGGGATACCCATGGTCTACCAATTGAAAACCAAGTAACAAAAAATGGTGTAAATCGAAAGACAACTCCAATTCCTGAATTTAGACAAAAGTGCGAAGAATATGCTTTAAAACAAGTTGAAAGACAAAAAGAATCTATCCGTAGACTTGGTATTTTAGGTGATTATGATCATCCATATTTAACTCTTCAAAAAGAATATGAAGCAAATGAGATTCATTGTTTTGCAACGATGGCTCTTAAGGGATTAATCTATAAAGGATTAAAACCAGTTTATTGGTCACCATCGAGCGAATCTGCTTTAGCAGAAGCTGAAATTGAATATCATGATGTAAAAGCTTTTACGGTTTATGTTGCTTTTAGTGTTAGAGATGGGAAAAACGTTGTTCCAAATGATGCAAAATTTGTAATCTGGACAACTACCCCTTGGACTTTACCTGCTAACTTAGCAATTTGTACCCATCCTAAGTTTTTATATGGTTTATTTGAAACAAATTTAGGAAAATTTATTTTCTTAAGCGAATTAAAAGATAAACTAAGTGAGAAACTTGGATTTACTGAATGTAAATTAATTAAAGAATTTACTGGAAAAGAACTTGAAGGCGTTGTTTGTAAGCATCCATTCTATGATCGTGATAGTGTAGTTATTAATGCTGATTATGTCACAAATACCGATGGTACTGGTGTAGTTCATATTGCTCCAGGCCATGGTGAAGATGACTATAATGCTTGTTTAAAATATGGAATTAAACCATATTGCCCAGTTGATGAACATGGAAAACTTACTGAAGATTGTGGTCCACGTTTAGCTGGATTATTCTATGAAGATGCAAATAAAGTTGTTTTAGATATTCTTAAAGAAAATAATTGCTTATTAAAAGAAGAGGATTTAATCCATAGTTATCCTCATGATTGGCGAACTCATAAACCAGTTATTTTTAGAGCAACTCCTCAATGGTTCTGCTCCATTGAACCAATTCGTAAAGATTTATTACAAGCGATTGATAGCGTTAATTGGACACCTGATTGGGGACGCCAAAGAATGAGAAATATGATTATTGATCGTAATGATTGGTGCATTAGTCGTCAAAGAGTATGGGGAGTACCTCTTCCTATTATATATTGTGAAGATGGAACACCAATTATTGATAAAGCAGTTTTCGATAAGATTGAAAAAGTATTTAGAGAAGAAGGTAGTAATGCTTGGTATTTAAAAACTGAACGTGAACTTCTTCCAGATGGTTATAAAAATGAACATTCACCAAATGGTATCTTTAGAAAAGAAAAAGATATTATGGATGTTTGGTTTGATAGTGGTTCAAGTTTTGAAGGCGTTTTATTAGAGAGAAATCTTGATTATCCTTGTGATTTATATCTTGAAGGTAGCGATCAATATCGTGGATGGTTTAATAGTTCGCTTATTATTTCGGTTGCTTGTAAAGGTATTGCTCCATATAAAAATGTCGTCTCCCATGGCTATGTTTTAGATGAAAATTGGGAAAAAATGTCCAAATCTTTAGGAAATGGAATTGATCCAATTAAGATTGCTAATGTTTATGGCGCAGATATTTTAAGATTATGGGTTGCGACAACTGATTATCAACAAGATGTTCGTTTAAGTGAAAATCTAGTAAAGCAAAACATCGAAGGTTATCGTAAAATTCGTAATACTTTCAAGTTCATGCTTTCAAATTTAACTAATGGCAGTGTAGATGATGTATTTAAAGAAGAAGATATTGTTGAATATGACAAATTAACGGTTACTGATCAATTTATCATCCAAAGATTACATCAAGTTTCTAATAGTTTTATTAATAATTTCAATCAGTTTGATTTTATTAATGCTATGAATGATTTATTCAAATTTGTTAGTGATGATTTATCTTCATTCTACTTAGATATTACTAAAGATTCACTATATTGCGATGAAAAGCACAGTTTACGTCGAAGACAAATCCAAACAGTTTTTGCATCCGTCGTCTATACTTTGATGCGATTATTGAATCCAATCCTACCTTTCACTATGGATGAAGTTAATAAGAATTATCCATTAAGAACAAAAGATAATGTTCAATTATATGATTATCCAGCTTATGTTGAAGAAATTGATCACGCTTTATTAGCTGAATATAGCATGAACGTTCTTGCCTTAAGAGATGAAGCTTTAAAAGCAATTGAAGAAAGACGTAATACAAATGATATTCATTCTTCTCAAGAAGCAGTTGTTGATATTCATTTTAAGAAGGATAGTGTAAGAATGTATTTTTTAAATCACGTTTCCGAAAAAGCTTTAGCTGAAATTCTTATTGTTAGTGAAGTACATTTCAACTTAAAACAAAGATCTGGTTATAAAGGCGAGCTTGCAATTATTCAAGTTTTACATCATAAAGGTGTGAAATGCGATAGATGCTGGAATTATTTTGATGAAAAAGATATAAATGAAGTAGAAGGAGCACATGTATGTCACAGATGCCAACAAGCCCTCAAGAAGTAAAAAAACCAGAAGAGAACAAAGAAACAGAACCAAAAAAGAGCATTTTAAAACAATGCTTTGAATCTTTTATTTGGCTTGCAGTCATTCTTTTTGTGATTGATGTTCTTACTAAAGTTGCGGCTTATTACAATCTTCCTTATCAAACAACTGTTAAAGTTTCTGGTTTTGAATGGTTATTTCAATTAACTTTAACATTTAATACTGGTGCTGCCTTTGGTGCTGGTGGAGATAACATGGTTGCAAGAATCTTGCTTTGTTTTGCAAGTTATGCAGTTGCAATTTTTATCATTGTCTATTTTATTAAAAAGCAAAAGACTTTAACAAAGTTTTTAAAGGCTATTATGATGGTTATTTTAGCTGGTGATGTTGGTAATTTAATAGATCGAACATTTTCATTCATGACAAATTTACCAACAATTTATGCTAAAGGTGTTATTGATTTTATTGATATTACGCCAATAATTCCAAACTTTGGAATATTTAATTTTGCCGATAGTTGCCTTTGTGTTGGAATATTTTTATTAATTGTTTATGAAGTGGTCGAGATGATTAGAGATGATTTAAAGAAAAAATCACCTAAAAAGGATGAAAAGTAATGATTAAAAACTATGTTGTTAGTGCTGAAGAAAGTTCATTACGAATCGATAAATATCTAACTCTTAAGGAATCAAAATATTCAAGAGCTCATTTTAGTAACTTGATTAAAGAAGAAAAAGTTTTAGTAAACGATAAAGTAATTTCTCCTTCATATAAGATTAAACCAAACGACAAGATATCCGTTGATTTTGTTGAAGAAAAACTTGATGAAACTATTAAACCATATAATTTTAAATTAGATATTTTATACGAAGATGACGATATAATCGTTATTAATAAACCAAAAGGATTAGTTGTTCATCCTGGAGATGGACATCATGACGATACGCTTGTTAATGCTCTTGTTTATGAGCATAAGGAGCTTTCTAATTTAAATGGCTTAGAGAGAGTTGGCATTGTTCATCGAATTGATAAAGACACAAGTGGTCTTCTTTTGGTTTGTAAAAACAATTTTGCTCATGCTTTTATTGCTAAACAACTTAAAGATCATACGATGCATCGTGAGTATTACGCATTAGTTCTTGGTAGAATTGAAGAAGATGACGGGAAGATTATTGGACCCATCTGTCGTAGCAAAGAAAATCGTAAAAAGATGGCAGTGGACCCAATAAATGGTAAACCATCCGTTACTCATTTTACAGTTGTAAAACGTTATGAGAAATACACTTTACTTGATTGCCGACTTGAAACTGGAAGAACTCACCAAATAAGAGTTCATATGGAATTTATTCATCATCCAGTAATTGGTGATCCTTTATATGGTAAGAATAATTGTGGAATCTACAATAATGGTCAATTACTGCATGCTTATCGTTTATCTTTTATTCATCCAACAACAAAAAAAGAGATGAGTTTTACCTCGCCTCTTCCTCAATATTTTACTGATGTATTGAACAAACTAAAGTAATTTTAATTCGGTTAATTCTTGATAATTTTTAAAGTTTTGTTTGCAAATCTTTGAAAAAGCTTCAAGACCATACTTCTCAATATATACTTTGCTAAACTCATTAACTTGAGCACCAGCTCCAAAAGGAATTTTCATTCCTAATTTTTTAGATTCAAAAGCCATTTCTTCTAAGAAATAGTAACGTGCAATGCAACTTCCTAAAGCCACACTTGGGAAATAACTCTCACCTTTTTCACGAAATACAAGACCATCTTCAATATGTGGGACATCTTTAAGGTATTCAAAATAATTTTCTTTAGGAGTGAATTGATCAATATAAACATTTCTGACATAAGGGAATCTTGAATGCAATTTAGATAAGACGTGATTATGTAAAATGCATTTAATTTTGACCATGTTAAAACCATTTTTGACAGCACTATTATAGCGGTCGTTGCTTAATATTTTATATTCGTAAAAAACTTTCTTTAAAAGTAGTGGAACAACTTTCATAATTTGTTGGTCATTAAATTTTTTGCTATCTTTAATCCCATACTCATCAATTAATTTCATAGTTTCATGGTCGCAATAAGCAGCACAAACAACGATAGGGCCTAAGAAATCCCCAGTTCCAACTTCATCGCTACCAATTTGTTGATCAACATCAATATAGTAAGGAGATTCTTTAACAATCTTCTCTTTCTTTGGAATTAATAATGCGCCTTTAGAATATTTTTCAGCTAATTCAAGAGCTTTATCTCCTTGAATTGTCACTTTAAAAGCAACACCTTTTTTATTATAGAAAGCTGTAATAATATTGGTTTCGGTTTTAATTACAAATAAAATATATCCAATATTTCTTTGGACTATTTTATCCTTGAAATCATTCTCGATTTCTTTGAGAGTAGTCTCATCAACTTTTATTGTTATCATTATTGAAATTATACCATTAAACCCCTATTTATGCTAATATAAGATTTATGAATTCAGTACGACAAATCCTTGAAATTGACAAGGTTATTGAACATATTAAAAGATATATTAAGACTCCAAAAGGCTTATCTATATTAGATAATCTTGATGTTTTTGAAACCGCTGATGAATGTAAGCTTGAACTCAACAAATTGTCTGAGATGATAGACATAACTAATAAATATAACGATTTACCAATTAATAATCATATTAATATTGAAGAAGAGATCAAAAAAGCCAAAAAAGGTGATGTTTTTGATGAAAAGAAGCTAAATGATATAAAAGAGGTTCTTTTATCTTCAAAAGAAATAATAAAATTTTATCAAAAATTAACGGAACCACCTTTATTATTATCAAAAGAATTCATTAAACTTAAATTTGATGAACCGCTTTACCAAAAAATAAATAATGTTATTACTGTTGATAATACTGTGTCTGATAATGCTTCTCCTAAATTAAACTCTATTAGAAAGAATTTATTTCGTAGCGAGAGAGAAATCAAGAGTTCTATTACAAAGCTTTTAATTACTTATAAAGATTATTTATCTGGCGATAACTTTGTTATGCGTGATGGTGTTTTTGTTTTACCAATCAACTCTTCTTTAAAAAGTAGCGTTGATGGCTTAGTTTTAGATATTAGTGATAGTGGACAAACTACATTTATTGAACCACTTGAAATTGTTAATTTAGAAAATTCAAAACATGTCTTAGAGATTCAAGAAAAAGAAGAAGTAACTAGAATATTAAAAGAATTAACAGATTTAGTAGTTAGAGATGAAGGAATGCTTGAACTTAATGATCAAGTTATTGGTTATTTAGATTTCTTATCATCTAAAGCTCATTATTGTGCAGAAATTGATGGTGTAGTGCCTATTTTATTAGATAAACAAGAAATACGATTATACATGGCAAGACATCCATTATTAGACCAAAAGACTGTAGTTGCTAATGATTTTTCTTTTGGTAATGATAAAACATTAATGTTAATTAGTGGTCCTAATGCTGGTGGAAAAACAATCGCATTAAAAACAGTTTCTATTTTAGCATATATGACTAAGCTTGGTCTTCCAATATCCGCAGCTCAAAATAGCGGTATTGGATTCTTTAGGAAAATCTATGTTGATATTGGTGATAGTCAATCAATTGAAAATAACCTTTCAACATTTAGTGCTCATATTTCGATTCTTTCAGTATTATTAAAGTATATATCTAGTAAAGATTTAGTAGTTATAGACGAATTAGGTAATGGAACAGATCCAAAAGAAGGAGAAGCACTTAGCATGGCTGTTGTTGAATTTTTACTTAATAGAAAATGCTTAACAATGATAACTTCGCATTATACTTTACTTAAACAATTTGGCCTAACTAACAAAAATGTTTTGAGTGCGTCGTTTATTTTTGATGAGAAGAATATCGAACCAACCTTTAGAATTATTTATGATGTAAGCGGTAAGAGTTATGGTTTTGCTATTGCAAAAAAATATGGCTTAAATGATTCAATTGTTGATAGGGCTCAAGCTATATATAATCAAAATTATATCGATAATGACGATAGAAAACTTCAATTATTAGAAGATAAAGAAAGAACAATTCATGAAAAGAATATTCAACTTGAGGATAAAAGAAAAGAACTAAATTCTCTCTCTGCTGATTTAAGCAAGAAACAAAAAACTTTAGATGATCGAGAAGCAAAACTAAAGGATAAGAAAATATCTGATTTTGATGATTATATGGATTCAAAAATTGATGAAATCGATGATATTGTTGATGAATTTAAGGCTTCGAATAAAAAGAATAGTCAGGAATATATCGATAGGATTAACAATTTATCAATCACAAATAAAAAGATTGAGAAAATTGAACTTAATGATTATGTTGATATCAAGAGTTTGGATGTTCAAGGAAAGGTAACACGTCTTGATGGGAAAAAAGTTACTATTGTTACTCATGATGGTTTTTCCTTAAAAACAGATATCGATAAATGTGAAAAAATAGCGGCACCATCAACTTATAAACAACCTCAAATTGATGTTGATAGAATGATTTTTGGTAAAAAAAGTCTTAGTTCTTCTTTAAATTTAGTTGGATATCATATAGATGAAGGATTAAGCACATTAGACAAATATCTTAGTGATTGTTATAGTCGTGGTTTACATGTTGTTAAAATTATTCATGGTTATGGTAGTGGACAACTTCGAAATGCGATTCATGAACATTTAAAAACTTTAAAATATGTTGATTCGTTTAAACTTGGAGACGATGTAGAAGGTGGCACAGGAGCAACGATTGTTACTTTAAAATGAACGAAAGATTACAAAATGAAATAAATTTACTTCCTAATAAACCAGGATGTTATTTAATGCATGACATCGATGATAAAATCATTTATATTGGCAAAGCTAAAAACCTAAAAAATAGGGTAACTCAATATTTTACAAGGCCTCATACTGGCAAGACTGCAGCAATGGTTTTTCATGTTGACCATTTTGAAATAATTATTACAAACACAGAAAAAGAAGCATTTATTTTGGAAATGAATCTAATTCAAAAGCATCTTCCTAGATATAATATTTTGCTTAAAGATGATAAGCATTATCCATATATAGCTATTCATAAAGTTAAGGATCCATATATATCAATTGCTAGAAATGTAAATGATAAAAGATGTGAATACTTTGGACCTTTTCCTGAATCTACAAATGCTTATGAAATGATAAATATTTTAAATAAGTTTTACCCATTAAGAAAGTGTAGAAACGTTCCTAATGAAGCTTGTTTGTATTATCATATGGGTCAATGTTTAGCTCCATGCATTAACAAGATTAAGAAAGAACAATACGATGAAATTATCGAGAATATTCGTAAATTTTTAAAAGGCGATAATAAAAGTCTAGTTAATGATGTTAAGGCAAGAATAAAAACTTATAGTGACAACCTAGATTATGAAAATGCAGAAGAATATAAGAAGATTCTTGATAGTTTAAATCATATCAATGATAAACAAGATGTAGAACTATTAAATAACGATAATGCCGATGTTTTTGCCTATAATATTCGTGAAGGCTATCTTTGTCTTGCTATTTTAATTGTTCGAAAAGGTATATTGATTTCAAAAAGAAGTTATGTCTATGAATTAATCGGAGAAATTGATGATTTTGTTAGCGACATGATATTTCAATATTATCAATATAATTCTCTTCCTAAAGAAGTTGTTGTTGGAAATAGTGAAGTAAAAGAATTGTTAGATGGAGCCATCGATACTAATGTATTAAATCCAACAAAAGGGAAATTATATGATCTAATTTCAATTGCTCAAATTAATGCAAAAGAAGGATTAGATGAGCATTTTATGAGCGCAAGATTAGAGGATGATAAGTTAGAAATTCTTGAATCTTTAGGCAATTTGCTTAAAATCAAGACTCCATTTAGAATCGAGTTATTTGATAATTCTCATCTTCAAGGAACAAACGCTATAGGAGCAATGGTTTGTTTCATTAACGGTGAACCTAACAAAAAGATGTATCGAAAATTCAACATTGAATCACAAAACAAAAAAGATGACTTATCAAGCATGCGTGAAGTAATTTTTAGAAGGTACTCAAGATTGAAAGAAGAAGGTCAAGATTATCCTGATCTTATATTGCTTGATGGTGGTTTAGAACAAATAAATGTAGTAAAAGAAGTGCTAGATAAACTATCGCTTAAAATTAACCTTGCAGGATTGGTAAAAAGTGACAAGCATCGAACAAATTCTCTTATGAATTCAAATGGTGAAGTGATAAATTTGGATGACAATAAGCCTTTATTCTTTATGTTAACAAGGATGCAAGACGAGGTTCATAGATTCGCAATCAGTTCCCATAGAAACCAAAGAAATAAATCGATGTATAAGAGTGTTTACGATGGAATCGATGGTTTAGGATTAAAAAGATGTGAACTTTTAAATAAAGCCTATCCAACAATAAATGATTTAAAAAATGCTTCAATTGCTGAATTAAAGCAAATTATTCCTGCAAAAGTAGCGATTGAACTATATAATAAAATACGAGGTTTATAAGATGAGTAAAAAAATAAAAGAACTTTTTGAAAAAGGCTTATATGAAAGCATTTTAGCCGAACAAATTGATGTAAATGATGCCGAAGATCTTCTTTTTAATATTTTGAGTTTGGAAGCTACCTATAAATACGAGGAAGCATTAAATGAATACTACAAAAGTAGAGAAAAAGTAGAAAAATGGGATTTAATTAGTAGTAGTAAAGCTCTTTTCTTTTTGTTGATTTATTTTAAAAGATACGATGATTTAGAAAAAGAAAAGGAGCATTTCAAGAGTTTACCTTATGTTAATCAAAAAACTGAAGAATACTTAAATGGCATGGACGAGTACTTAAAACAACTTAAAGAATACTTTGAACAATCTGACCCAAATAAGGACGCAAGCATAAATAATATTAAAGAAATGCTGAGTAGTGGTGTGAAAGAAGAAAAGCTTTATGCTATCAAAAAACTTTTTGAATTAGAGTCTCAAGGTGTTTCCTGCAAGGATGTTGTTGTTAATTATCTCGAAACAAACATGTCTTTTGATTCTAGTTATTCTTTATTGCTTGAATATGCCATGTATGCGAAAGTAAATAAGAGGATAACATTTAAGAAAAATAATCGATATTACTCGATAATTCCCGGAGATTATTACACATATGTTTCTTCATTTGAAAAGCTTCTAAGCTCTAAGTTAAAAGAGATGAGTATGACTGAAAAAAATATAAGCATATTTAACTATGTTTCAGTTATCGCTAGACCAGCTTTTATTTATTGTTTACCTGATGAAATCGAAGAAAATGATCTCGATAGTTTCATTGGCGCCTTAATAAAATCAGCTTGTAAAATGTATAGCGTAAGTTTAAATGATGATAACTATTATAAAGAACTAAATATTACTAAAAATAAAATGGATAAATATTCCGATATAGTCGCTATAATTGAAAGCGAATATTAGAAGAGTTTTAAGTTTAAAATTACCATGCTTTTTTGTTGTATTAGATTTTAATCTAATATATAATTTTAATCGTACGCAAATGAATAAGGAGAAGTTTTTTAAATATGGCTACAAAATTAATTGATAAGGGAAATGCTGTTTATGAAGTTACTGCCTCTATTGGTGGTAAAGATTGGACCAATGCTCAAGATAAAGCATATGCAAAATTAGCAGAAGGTGTCCAAGTTAAAGGTTTTAGAAAGGGTAAAGCCCCTCTTAATCTTGCTAAAGAAAGAATTTCCGGCGGACAAATGTTTGAAGAAGCTATGAACATTGTTCTTCCAAAGATGTTTAGCGATGTTGTTAGTGAACATAAATTAAATGTTTTCTATAGACCAGATGTTAGACCAACTAAAGTTAGTCCAACTGAATTAGAGGTTGTTTTTACAATCGTTTGCTTCCCAGAAGTTACTCTTGGAAAGTATAAAGGTATCAATGTTCCTCTAGAAAAAGTCAGTGTTAGTGATGAAGATGTTAAAGAAGGTGTTGATCACTTAAGAGAACAAAACGCTGAATGGGTCCTTAAAACTGATGCTCCAGCTGCTAAGGGTGATACAGTTGTTATGGATTTCAAAGGTTATGTTGATGGAAAAGAATTCGAAGGCGGAAGCAGTGATAACTACTCCCTTGTCCTTGGAAGCAATTCATTTATTCCTGGTTTTGAAGACCAATTAATCGGTGCTAAACCAGAATCAAAAGTTGATGTTGAAGTTACCTTCCCTGAACACTATGTTAAAGAATTAGCTGGTAAGAAAGCTAAATTTGTCTGTATGGTTCATGAAGTTAAAACTAAGAAATATCCAGAAATTACCGATGATTTCGCAAAAGGTTTAAATTTACCTGGTGTTACTGATGTTAAGACTCTTGAAAAGCATGTTAAAGATGACATTAATAACAAAAAAGTTTCTCAAGCTAAAGATAAGCAATTCAACGATATCTTAAAAGCTATTGTTGATGACGCTAAAGTTGTTGTTGCTCCACAAGTTATTGCAAGCGAAACAGCAGCTGTTAAGAAAGATATGGTCAATCAAATCCAACAAAATGGTTTAAGTTTTGATCAATATAAAGAGATTACTGGTTTAAATGATGCTCAACTTGAAGAACAATTCCAATCAGAAGCTAAAGCTAGATTAACTCAATTCTTAGTCTTAAATAAGATTGGTGAAGTTGAAAAATTAGTTGTTGCTCCAAATGAAATTCAAGATTACTATGCTAACCTTGCTAAGACTTATGGTATGAAAGTAGAAGAAGTTGAAAAAGCTTTAAAACCACAAGAAAGCAAATTAAGAGAACAACTTATTCAAGGCAAGATTGAAAAATTTGTTATTGCTAACAATACTAAAGAAGAAAAACCTGCTGCTAAAAAAGCAGATTCAAAGAAAACTGAAGATAAAAAAGCAGCTAAGTAATTATAGTTGCTAAGGAGGTTATCGAATGAAGTTTGAACAAAACGTTCCTTTTAATCTACCAGTTCTTGTTACTAGAGGATTTATATTATTCCCTGGTCAATCAGATACTATATATATAGAGCGCAAAATTTCACTCAACGCTGTAAATAATTCCCAAACAACCTATGATTCGTATGTTTTAATTGTTTCACAAAAAGATCCATCTAAAGACCAAATTGACGGCTTAGATGATCTTTTTAGTGTCGGTACGGTTTGTAGGATTTCTCAAGTTGGACCTGTAAAGGGTGGTTTAAAAGCAAAACTTGTTGCTATTGATCGTGTAAAGATTTCAAATTATTCTTTACTCAATGAAACAATATTTTGCGATGCTATCATCTATCCTGAAGTTAGTGGAGATCCAAAAGAAGAAGAACTGATAATTAAAAATTTGTTTGATGTATTGCAAAAATTCCAAGGAGCAGTCCTTTTAGAATCAAATGCAAAAGATGTTGTTAATAGATTGACTAAAGGTATTAGTGCAACTGAAGTTTCATATCTTTTAAGTATGAATGTTAATTGTTCGCTTGAACAAAAAGAAGAACTTCTTGAAGCTAAAGATACTAATGACCGTTTATTAAAACTTATTATTATTTGTAAGGCTCTTGTTAAAGACGCTGAAATTGAACAAAAGATTCAAAATGAAGTTCGTGATTCAGCCGAAAAGAGTCAAAAAGAATATTTCTTAAGAGAAAAACTTAAAGCCATTAAGAAAGAGTTAGGTGAAGGCGATGATGATTCTGATCCTGACCATATTATTGATAAAGTTGAAAAGGGTGATTATCCCGATAATATTAAGACTAAAGTTAAAGATGAAATGAAGAAGTATGAAATGCTTCCTCAAGGTTCGCTTGAATCTAGTCTTATTCGTACTTATATTGACTTACTTTTAAGCTTACCATGGTCAAAAGAGACTAAAGACAATAATAATTTAAAGGATGTTGAAAAGATTCTTGATGAAGATCATTATGGTCTTGAAAAGCCAAAGAAGAGAATTCTTGAATATTTAGCCGTTAAACAAATGACAGGCAATTTAAAAGCTCCTATCCTTTGTTTTTATGGACCTCCAGGAACTGGTAAAACAAGTTTAGCTAAATCTATAGCGCGTGCGCTTGGACGAAACTTTGTTAAATCTAGTTTAGGTGGCATAAGCGATGAGGCTGAAATTCGTGGATTTAAACGAACTTATGTTGGTAGTGCTCCAGGAAGAATTATTCAAGGATTAAAACGTGCAAAGACGAACAATCCTGTATTTTTGCTTGATGAAATCGATAAACTCGATAAGTCTTATCATGGAAATCCTGCAAGTGCTTTACTTGAAGTTCTTGATCCAGAACAAAATAAAGAATTTACTGATAACTTTATTGAAGAACCTTTTGATTTATCAAATGTTCTCTTTATTTGTACGGCAAACTATCTTGAAAATATTCCAGCTCCTTTACTTGATCGTCTCGAATTAATCGAATTAAATAGTTATACAGCAATTGAAAAATTACATATTGCTAAAGAACACTTGGTTGAAAAAGCAATTAAGAATAATGGATTAACTGATGAGGTTATTACGTTTACCGATAGTTCTATTGATTTTATGATTGAAAGATACACTAGAGAATCCGGTGTTCGGGAACTCGAAAGATTAATTAATAGTATTTGTCGAAAAGTTTGCGTTGATATTATCAATAAAAAGTTTACATCTATTGAAATTAAACCTCATGATGTAAAAACATATCTTGGTATTGAGATTTTTGACAGTACTCAGAAAGAAAAAGGCAGTCAAGTTGGTGTTGTAACTGGTCTTGCTTATACTGAGTATGGTGGAGATATTCTCCCAATTGAAGTCACTTACTTCCCAGGAAAAGGCAATCTTGTTTTAACTGGAAAATTAGGTGATGTTATGAAAGAATCATGTTCTATTGCACTTGATTATGTTCGTAGTAATGCCAAGAAATACGACATTGATTCTAGTATTTTTGATAAGAATGATATTCATGTACACGTACCAGAAGGTGCTGTTCCAAAAGATGGTCCATCAGCTGGTGTTGCAATTACAATTGCTATTATTTCAAGTTTAAAGAATAAACCTGTTAGTGGTGATATTGCTATGACTGGTGAAGTTACTTTAAGAGGTAACGCTCTTCCTATCGGTGGTTTAAGAGAAAAATCTTTAGCCGCTTTAAGAAGTGGAATAAAGATGATAATTGTTCCAATTAAGAATAAAAATAATGTTAGTGAACTTCCAAAAGAAGTCCAAGATAATTTGAAGATTGAATATATGACATGCGTTGATGATGCCTATAAAATTGTCTTTGGCGGAGAATAATATGGCTGATTATTATTTTAGCAAGGCGGTTTTTATTAAATCATGTGATGGGGTTAAATCACTTCCTGAGAAAAGACTCCAGGAAGTGATTTTTGTTGGAAAAAGTAATGTTGGAAAATCAAGTTTATTAAATTCCTTAGTCAATCAAAAAAATCTTGCCTTCACATCAAATAAACCTGGTCATACTCGTCTTTTAAACTATTATATTGTTGAAGATAAATTCTATTTTGTAGATTGTCCAGGATATGGATTTAGTCGTAAAAAAGATGTTGATTATGAGTTTTATGGAAAAATGATTGAAGACTATTTCACTGATAACAAATATTTGAAATTAATTGTTTTCTTGCTTGATAGTCGCCATGAACCTAGCGATGATGATTTGGATTTTTATAATTATGTTAAAGAGACTGGTTATCATTATGTTCTTGTCATGACTAAATGTGATAAACTTAATCAAAGTGGCAAAGCACAAATTATAAAAAATCTTGTTCAAAAGTTTGGACAGGATGCCAACAATTCGGTTTTAATGGTTAGTATTAAAGATAAGAAAAGTTTGATTGGTCTTAAAAATAAGATAGATAGTGAATTGAAATAGGAGAGTTTTATGGCATTAGAAACACGTTATGACTTTAAAAAAGTTGAAGAAGGTAAATATGAGAATTGGAAGAACAAGGGATACTTTACTGCAGGAGATGTTAGTAAAGAAAAATTTTCTATGGTTATTCCTCCTCCAAATGTTACTGGAAAACTACATATTGGCCATACGCTCGATACCACAATTCAAGATATAACTTGTAGATATAAAAAGGCTAAAGGCTTTGATGTTTTATATTTACCTGGATGCGATCATGCAGGCATTGCTACACAAGCTAAGGTAGATAAAAGATTAGCTGAGATGGGTACTTCTCGTTTTAAAATAGGTAGAGAAGCATTCATGCAACAAGCATATGCATGGAAGGATGAGTATAGTAAAATCATTCATGAACAATGGGCTAAAACCGGTTTAATGCTTGATTATTCTCGCGAAAGATTCACCTTAGATGAAGGTTTTTCAAAAGTTGTTTATACAGTTTTTAAACAACTTTATGATGAAGGATTAATTTATAGAGGCGAAAGAATTGTTAATTGGGATCCAAAAATGAAGACCGCTCTTAGCAATATTGAAGTTATATATAAAGAGGATAAAGGAAGTTTTTATTATTTTAAATATGTATTTGTAGATAACAAGGATGAATTCTTAACAATTGCAACAACTAGACCTGAAACAATGTTTGGCGATTCTTGTATTTGCGTTAATCCAAACGATAAACGATATAAGAAGTGCATTGGTAGAAAAGTAATAAACCCAGCAAATGGTGAAGAACTTCCTGTTATCGCCGATGAATATGTTGATATTAAGTTCGGAACTGGTGCTATGAAATGCACGCCTGCTCATGATCCAAACGATTGGATTATTGGACAAAAATACAATTTACCACATCCTATTATTATGAATGTTGATGGAACTATGGCTGAAAACACTGGCAAATATGCTGGTATGGATAGATATGATTGTAGAGAATTACTTTTAGAGAATATTAAAAAAGATGGCAATCTTGTAAAAATTGAAGATATGATTCACCAAGTTGGCCATTCTGAAAGAAGTGATGCAGTAGTTGAACCAATATTATCTAAGCAATGGTTTGTTAAAATGAAACCATTAGCTGATGCAGTTCTTAAACAACAAAAATCCGCTGATAAAGCTATTTTCTATCCTAAGAGATTTGAAAAAGTTCTTGAGCGTTGGATGTCTAATTGTGATGATTGGTGTATAAGTAGACAATTATGGTGGGGCCATAGAATACCAGTATATTACAATGAAACTACTAATAAACTACTAGTAAGCGATAAAATACCTGATAATAGTGGAAATTGGGTTCAAGATGAAGACGTACTAGATACATGGTTTTCAAGTGCTTTATGGACTTTTGGAACTATGGGTTGGCCTGAAAGAACTAAGGATTTAGAACGTTATTATCCTTTAGATTGTATGTCTACCGGATACGATATTATTTTCTTTTGGGTGGCTAGAATGTACTTCCAAGGATTGCATTTTACTAATAAAACACCATTCAAGCACATTGTTATTCATGGTTTAGTCCGTGATTCGCAAGGTCGCAAGATGTCCAAATCATTAGGAAATGGTATCGACCCATTCGATGTTATTGATAAATATGGTGTAGATAGTTTACGTTATTTCTTAGCAACAACTGCAGCTCCAGGACAAGATATGCGTTATTCAGAAGAAAAGGTCAGATCTTGCCAAAACTATTTAAATAAGATTTGGAATAGTGCACGTTACATATTAATGAATATTCCTGAAGATTATAACGAAACTAAGATTGATATTAAAAAGCTCGGCACAGTCGATAAATTTATTCTTTCAAAACTCGAACAAACGATTCAAAAAGTTACTAAGTCTATGGATAAATATGAGTATGGAATTGCCTCTAGTGTTTTATATAACTTTGTTTATGATGACTTCTGTTCTTTCTATATCGAAATGACAAAAGTTAGTTTAAATAGCGAAAAATACTATAAAGAAGGCGTTTATTTCACGTTACTTAAGGTTTTAAAAGCTGTCGTAATGATGATTTATCCATTCTCGCCATTTATAACTGAAGAAATTTACCAAAATCTTCCAAATAAAAAAGAATCAATTATGCTTGAATCTTATCCAGAATACGATAAGAAACTTGTTTTTAAATCATGTGAAGAAAAAGGCGAAACATTAAATTCAATAATTAATGCGATTAGAACTTATAAAGTTAATAATAAACTTGCTCCAAATGCACATGTTGATATTAGAATTAAATGCGATAAAAATATTGAAGAATTATTTGATTATATTAATCGTTTCTCATTTGCTAATAGTTTAGAGATTGTTAAAAACGATGTTCCAAACTCAACAAGTATCGTTTTATCAAATTTAACTATTTATATTTTAGATAATATAAATAAGGACGAACTAAAAGATAATTTAATGAAAGATTTAATGCAAATGAATGCTGAAATTAAGCGTAGTGAAGCACTTTTAAGCAACAAAAACTTTATTGCAAAAGCCCCTAAAGCTAAACTAGATTTAGAAAAAGATAAGTACGAAAAATATAAGGAGCAGAAAAAAGAAATCGAAGAAAAATTAAAAAATTTATAATTTTTCATAATTCCCTCCCATTACCTAGTGAAAGGAGGAAAAGTATGAATAGAGTAGCCTTAACTGATAGCGAACTTGATAATATTCGAGTTGGTGAAGCGATTACTATAGCAGCAGTGATGGCTGTTATGGTTATTGCAATAACTGCTGTTTGTGTTTATCGTCTTTTTATGAGTAAATCTTCGACGATTAAATTACCTGGTGGTTGGCAATTTACGTGGAAGTAGCATTTTACACTCCTAATCCGATGTTTTTTTAGTTATTTTAAGTATTTTCTTGTTTGACACTCGTACTAAATATATGTATAATTCTTACGTTGTAACTCTATTTAGCTACAACCGCTTAAAAAAGGTATCCAAGAAATTCAATTTTCACCTTAATAGCGAGTAATTTTTTAAAGAGGAGGAATACACATATGTACGCAATAATTTTAACTGGCGGAAAACAAATCAAAGTTGAAGTTGGCCAAAAGATTTATGTCGAAAAACTCGATGTAGAAGTTGGTTCAAAATATACTTTTGATAAAGTTTTATTAGTTGGCGATAAGTCAATTAAGACTGGCGATCCTTATATTAAGGGTGCTACAGTCGTTGCCAAAGTTGAAAAACAAGGCTTAAGCAAGAAGATTAAAGTATACAAGTATAAATCAAAATCTAATTACCATAGAACAATTGGTCATAGACAACCTTATACTTGCTTAACTATTGAAGCCATTAATCAATAATGATTAAAGTAAATTATCATGTTGTTGATGGTGATGTTATAGATTTTAGTGTTTTGGGACATGCTGATTATAAAAAAAGTAATGGAATTGACTTAGTTTGTGCTTGTGTTTCATCAATTGTTATTGGTGGATTAAACGCAATCAAAGATGATAAAAATTACTTAATGCATGTTGAGTCAGGTGATGTTGTTGTTAAGGTGCAAAAGCCAAATAATGACGATAATATCGTTATTAAAACAATCATTACTCAATTGAAAACCCTTGAAACTAAATATTCTAATAACATTGTAATTAAAGAATTATAAAAGGAAAGGTGAGTATAACTATGAAATTCAGATTTGAACTTAACATTCAACTCTTTGCATCCCATAAAGGTGTTGGTAGTACTAAGAACGGCCGTGATAGTGCTGGTCGTAGATTAGGTTCCAAACTCGGTGATGGTCAAGTTTGCAAAGCAGGTGCAATTATTTATAGACAACGTGGAACTCGTGTCCATCCAGGAATTAATACTAAAAAAGGTAGTGATGATACAATATTCGCTACTAAAGCTGGATATGTCAAATTCGAAAGAGTTGGCAAAGACAAGAAGAGAGTCAGCGTTTACGAATTAAAAAAGTAAGTAAAGCCACCTGTTAAAAAGGTGGTTTTCTTTTAAAGAAACAATCATTATGAATTTATTTGTTGATCGAGTAATTATCGAATTAAGAAGTGGAAAAGGTGGCGATGGTGCCATTGCTTTTATCCATGAAAAGAATAGACCATTAGGCGGTCCAAGCGGTGGAAATGGCGGTCGTGGCGGAAGTATTTATTTAAGATGCTCAGCAACAACGACAACTCTTGTTAACTTTAGACATTCAAAAACTTTTGAAGCCATGGATGGTTGCAAAGGTGATATTAAGAGCATGTATGGCCGAAAAGCAGAAGATGTTTATATTGATGTTCCTATTGGAACGGTTGTTTTTTTAGAAGAAAACCACGAATTTATTTGTGATATGGATGAGATTGGAAAGACTTATTTAATTTGTAAAGGTGGTCGTGGTGGTCGTGGAAATGAAGCTTTTAAGAATTCACGAAATAAGGCTCCAAAGATTGCCGAAAATGGTTTTCCAGGAGAAACTAAACGTGTCATTTTAGAATTAAAATTATTAGCAGATGTTGGCATTGTTGGTTATCCAAGTGTTGGTAAATCTACTTTTATTAGTTGTGTTACTAACTGCAAAGCGGAAATTGGCGATTATGATTTTACGACATTAGTACCAAATTTAGGCGTTGCTACAACAAAAGATGGAAATTCATTTGTTCTAGCTGATATGCCAGGATTAATTGAAGGCGCACATCTAGGAAAAGGGCTTGGATTGCTATTTTTACGACATATTGAAAGATGTAAGGTTTTAATTCATATGGTCGATATGAGTGGCATTCGTGATCCTTTTGAAGCATATAACACAATTAATAATGAGTTAAAAGATTATGGAATGCATTTGATTGATCGTCCACAAGTAATTGTTGCTAGTAAGATGGATGAAGAAGGCGCAGAAGAAAGACTTAAAAAGTTTGAAAAGCAAGTTGGTAAGAAGGTTATTCCAATTTCTTGTATTACTGATGAAGGTCTTGATAAGGTTTTGTATGCTTGTTATGACTTACTAAAAACTGCTCAAACTTATCCTGTCTTTGAAGAAAAAGATAAAGAAAAAGTTTATGATGCAACAAGCGAAGAACCAATATTCACCATTACAAAAACTGACGACCATACCTTTGTTATTAGTGGAACAAGAGTTGAAAGAACTTATGATATTATAAATATTTCAACTGATGAAGGAATGATGAGACTTATAACTTATCTAAATAAAATTGGTGTTGATAAACAATTACATCAAATGGGTGCAAAAGATGGTGATACAGTTAAGTTAAAAGATTTTAGTTTTGATTTCTACGAATAAAACTCTATTCATGCTTTACTTAGTAAATGCTAGATTTTCTAATTGGTAAAGTAGTTGAAGTTGGTAAAGATTATGTTGATTTAAACGTAAATAATGTTGGTTTTAAGATTTTTACTTCAAATCTTAAAAATTATCATCTGAATGATGATTACACTTTTTATGTTGTAGATGTTATAAAAGAGGAAGAATATCTTTTATATGGATTTTTGACATCCAAAGAATTAAAGCTTTTTAACAAGCTTATGACCGTAAATGGAGTAGGTTCAAAGACTGCAATGGCGTTATTAAACAATTTAAGTGTAGACGAGATAATATACTTAATTAAGTCGAAAAATAGTAGTGAATTAGTAGTTATTCCAGGCGTTGGATGCAGGGCAGATAGAATAATTGTAGAGTTATTCAACAAATTAGATGATTTTGATAACAATAATTTCTTTAGATATGAGAATGTTTTTAAAGCGTTAAAGAAAATTGGATACAAATCTATAGATATTAGTCATGCCTTAAATGTATTGCCGAATTCATTAAATGATAGTGAAGCCTTAAAATCAGCTATAAAAGAGATAAATAGTTATGCCAAATAACGATAATTACTTACGTCCAACTCTAATAGAGAATTATTTTGGGCAAAAAACCATCATCGAAGAACTAAAAGTTTATATATTTAGTGCAAAAAAGCGAAAAACCGTATTGGATCATATGTTATTTTATGGACCTCCAGGACTAGGGAAAACGTCATTAGCATATGTGGTTGCGAATGAAATGAAGGCAAAAATTGTAACTGTAAGTGCATCTGCCATAAAAGAGATTCAGGATATGGTATCAATTTTAGGGACGCTTGACCCAGGTGATATTTTGTTTATTGATGAAATTCATAATTTAGACCGTGAGGTCGAAGAAATTTTATATAGTGCAATGGAAGATTTCAAAATAAATATAACTTATAAGAGTGAAGAGAATAGTAAGGCTATAACGCTTGATTTATCTCCTTTTACATTAATTGGAGCAACGACAATGGCTGGTTCGATTTCGACTCCTTTAAGAGATCGTTTTGGGATTATTTTTAAGTTTAATTATTATACTTCAAACGAACTTAAAGAAATTATTCAAAATAATGCTAAAAAAATCCATCTTCATTTACTTGTTTCGGCCATCAAAGAAATTGCGGCTAGAAGCCGAAAAACTCCAAGGGTCGCAAACAACATTCTGAAACGAATTTTAGACTATTCGGTTTTTTATGGAATCAAGAAATTTGATGAACAAAATATCCTTGAAGCTTTTAAGTTTCTTAACATAAACGAGTTTGGTTTAAGTGAAGTTGATATTCAAATATTATCGTGTTTATCAAAGAAATTTGGTGGTAAACCAGTTTCTTTAGAAGCTGTAGCAAGCGTTTTAAATGAAAACGTAATTAACATTCGGGATATTAATGAACCTTATTTAGTAAATAGTGGTTTTATCGAGAGGACTAAACAAGGTCGACAAATTACAAAAACAGGAGTTGAAATATTGACGAAAATTATCAAGAAAAACGACTAAATATTCGATTGTTTTTTATAGCGATTTAAGGTATATTTAAATGCGTATAGTTAATATCTATTTATAAATTATTTATAAATAAGAGATGGAGGCAGTTTGTGAAGCGATTTATAGCATATATCTTACTTTGTGTAAGCGTTTTGATAAGTGTGTTTACGGGATTCGTTCCAGTTGTGTTGTCAATTAATGCCAGTGCCGATTATGATTCTGGTCAAAATTTTGTATACAAAATAAGTTTAAAAGATGATGGTACAAAAAATGAAGGAGATATTACTGATGGCGACGCTATCAAAGCTATTAGTGATGTTTTTAAAACCCGTTTAGATGAAGCTAACATTTCCACTTACGAACTTGAAAACGAAGGAAATGATACAATTCGTTTATCCTTTAAAGATAAGAGTGAAATTAATACCTATGTTTCAACTTTCTTAAATTTTGATGGTGGAGTTCAAGCCATGGATTATAGTGGTAAGATTTTACTTGATAGTGCCGATTTTATCTCATCTGGTAAAGCTTATGTTGATTATACCGATAACTCACCAGTTATTGTTTTGCCTCTTGCTAAACCTGAGGATTTCAAGACTAAGTTATATGAAAATATTAACGGAACTAAGAAAGATGATACACAAGCTAATAGTGTTCATTCTTTAAGTAATAGCGAAGTTAAACCATTTGCTGATACCGAGACTGAAGAAACAAAGAATGAAAACTATCTTTATATTGTCAATAATTGGGATTCAGAAACCTATTCTATGTCCACAATTATTGAAGATAATACTAGTGCTAATACAAAGGAAACTGAGGCTTACATCGATAGAATCGATGCTACTAAAGCAGAAAATTTATTCTACGATTATGATAGTGCAAACCCAAATAAAACTTTTACTCAATTAAAGTATACTGGCTTTATTACAGATGCTAATAATGATGCGACACTTGCTAATAGATTAGCTAACATCGTATGTAGCAAATTCAATGCTTCGGCTCTTGATTATAAAGTTACCTTAATTAATAAAGATTATATTAATACTGCTAGCAACAATGTTTCGGCGTTTATTGAAAACTTAATTTATCATGGCAATACATATGGTTCATATCAATCGATTGTTATGTCATCTTTACTTATTTCGACTCTTGTAGCCTTTGTAGTTGTTGGATTGTTCTTAGTATTAAATTATGGCTTAGGATCACTTGCTTCAATTAGCATGACTCCAGCGATGCTTTTAGTCACTTTAGCAATCTTTAACTCATTTGGTGCCGAGTTTAATATTGGTACTGTTATTGCACTTATTGCCTTAGCAGTTGTCTCAATATTTAGTGCTTGTTCCTACTATAAAGCGGTTAAAGAAGAACTTTATAAAGGTAAAAATTTACGTAAAGCAAATCAAGAAGCTAGTAAACGAACTATCAGTATTCAAGCTGATCTTTCGATTATTACAATCCTTTTAGGTTTAGTTGCTTATCTTATTCCTAATAGTATTATGCTTTCAATTGGTGCTGTATTAATTCTTGGTGGCTTACTTAATTTAGTCATCAATGGTTTATGTTTACGTGGTTTATACTATTTCCTTAGCAATTCAACATTTATTGCTGACCATCTTAATTTATTAATGGTGGAGAGAAAGAAGATTCCAGATTTATCTAAAGATGAAAAACCAACTTACTTTGATTCATTCAAAAAATCTACAAGTAAAAATAAAACAAAATACTTTGGAATTTCAGCTGTTGCTCTATTGATTGCTAGTATTATTGGTATGACAAGTTTCCAATTAATTAATGGAAATATTTATAATACCAGTTCAAATACTGTGACTTCATCACGTATCTATATTCAATTTAATTATAATGAAAATAGTCGTATTCAAAGCGTTTCGGACTTGGAAACAAAGGTTTTAAATAATTTATATACTTTTGATACAAGTAAAGATGCAAGAACAACTACCAACGTTAAATATAACGATGTTCTCACCTATACTTATTCTTATAAAGAGAATTATGCTAACAACAAGGAAACTCTTAAAAAAGTTTATTACATTGTTGAATTAAAGAATATTTTAGATGAAAATACAAAAGTTAGCGCTTATGTCGATGACTCCCATATGTTAGATAATGTAAGTGTTGATGATGCTCTTCAATATTTAATCGTTGATTATAATAATGTCTCTAACTTTGAAGATGTTGCGTTAAAAGGCGTTACGAATGTTAATGATGATACAATCAATTATTATTGCTTATTATTTGCAGCGATTGGTTGCGCAATAATTGGAGTTTATATGATACTTAGATTTGGTATTTCTCGAGGATTAGTAAGCTTAATCTTTGTTGGAACAATTGTTACGATTACAACTGGAATATTCAGTTTGATTCGTGGAACATTCTCTAGTCAAATTACTTTAGGTGTTGTCTTACTTGTTATTTTAGGGTTTGCAATACTTGATAATTACTTTGTTTATGAAAAGTCTATCAAGAAGGAAAAGCATCTTGATAAATCTAATATTGCCGGATTAAAAGAAGATAGTAATTATGCTATTTCTTTAAGTCATTCAAACGTTATAATTATGTCGATTTTATCAAGCTTTATTTTAATTAGTTTCTTATTTGCTAAAACATTTACAACCTACTTTGTAGTGTTTGTAATTCTTGGTTTATTGCTTATGATTTTATTCTATAAAGCATTAACTGTTAACATTACTTATTTATTCAGTTCGTTCTTTGGATCAATCGGGAGTAGAATTAGCGAAAATTATACTTCACATCGTAATAAGAGACTTGCCAAGAAAAATAAAACTGATAAAGGGGATGGCCCAGAAGAAGCGACCTTTATTGGAATTAACGATTAGTTTATAAGGCCACGTAAGTGGTCTTTTTAAGATTTGTATGAAAGATTTTAAATCAAAGATATTGGACTATTATAGCTTAACAGATAAAGAATATGATGATTTAGCAAAAGAATTATCAATTAACGATTTACCTGATTTTTTAGGGTACGATAATATCGAAGTTTGTGCCAACTATTTAAGAGAAAAAGTAAGAAGCAAAGCTAAGATTTTAATTTATGGCGATTACGATTGTGATGGAATTATGTCAACATCAATCATTTATCTTACCCTTAAAACAAATGATTTTACGCCAGGATTTTACATTCCTTATAGAGAAACTGATGGTTATGGATTAACAAAAAATAATATTGATCGTTTCTATAATCTTGGTTATAGAGTTTTAGTTTTGGTAGATAATGGAATCACTTTAGTTGATGAAGTGGAATATGCAAATTCTCTTGGAATGGAAGTTGTTATTATGGATCATCATACTAGAGAAGATGTTTTACCAAATGCTAAATTTATTCTTCATCCTATAATAAGTAATTTTTCAAAAATCAATATGTCTGCTGGTAGCTTAGCTTTTTTCTTTAGTGAGGCATATCTTGGCTTTACGGATGAATATTTATTGGTACTAGGGATGATTTCAACAATCAGTGATTTAATGCCTCTAAACGATAAAAATAGAATAATTGCTAAACTTGGAATAGCTTCCTTAAATAAGAATAAATATAAGAATATTTGCTTATTAATTAAAAAAGAATATGGTCCAATAACTGAAAGAGATATTTCGATGACTGTTGCACCAAAAATAAACGCCATTGGTAGAATCGTTAACGATTCGCATTTATTCGATATAGTCCGATATTTTGTTAATTTTTCGGATACAGAATTTATAAGCAAAACTTCACTTTGGATTAATAATGTTAATCTATCAAGAAAGCAAATGGTTTCTGATTTAATAAAAGATAACGAAAAAATTGATGATAGTAATAATTCGATAATTATTGTTTTAGGGAACGATGTAAAAGAAGGGTTAACTGGACTATTAGCCTCAAGATTTATGGATGAGTTTAATAAACCAACTGTTGTTCTAATTGAAGAACATAATAATCCAAACATTTATAAAGGCAGTTTAAGAAGCAGGAATGGTTTTAATATTAATATCATTCTAGATGATTTAAAGGATATTCTTTTAACTTATGGTGGTCACGAAAATGCTGGTGGATTATCTTTAAATAAAAGTGATTATAGTGTTTTTAAAGAGCGTTTCGAAAAAGCCGCTTCCAAACATCCATTTGTCGAAGTTAATGAAAAATATATTAATATAAATTTGTCAGAAATAACTAAAGAAAACTATGATGTAATCGATAAATTATCCCCTTTTGGTCAAGGCTTTCAAGCTCCAAATTTTGAAATTAAAGAGGTTAAAACTAATTTCCTTCAAAAGAGTAGAGATGGTAAACACTTAATTACAAAAATTAATCCTAATTCATCGATAGTCTATTTTAATTACGATAAAACAATTTTTGACTATGAATTTGTAAATTTAGTGGGCCAATTGAGTTTAAATTATTATCGTGGATATATAAATGCTCAATTTATTGTTTCTATGTTTTCTAAAAAATAATTGAGTGTAAAATAATAGATATGGAAGAAATTAACGAAAAGAAAGTAGTTTTAGTGCCTAATGGTGGTTATCCAATGCACACTTATGAAGATGTAAAAGAATTATTTTTTACATACATTCATAATCAAGCAGATAGAGATAATATTTTAAAAGCATACAAATTCGCAGAAAAGAAACATGCTGGAATATTTAGAAAAAGTGGAGAACCATATGTGCAACATCTTATTGAGGTTGCCTATATTTGCGCACAATTACAAGCTGGTCCTGTAACTATTGAAGCAGCATTCTTGCATGATGTAGTTGAAGACACTGAAACAACAATACAAGATATTGAAGATATGTTTGGTGAAGATTGTGCCAAGATTGTCGATTCATTAACAAAAATTCAAAGACTTAAATTGTCCCATAGAACTCAAGAAGAATTTGAAGCTGAAGATCATCGTAAGATTTTCCTTGGAATGGCAAAAGATGTTCGTGTCATTATTATTAAATTAGCTGATCGTTTGCATAATATGCGTACAATCGAGTCTTTATCAAAAGAAAGACAATTAGCTTTAGCCAAAGAAACAATTGAAGTTTTTGCTCCTATTGCACATCGTTTAGGTATTTATAAAGTCGAGAGTGAACTAGAAGACTTGTCACTAAAGGTACTAAAGCCATCTATTTATAATGAAATAAGTGAATTAGTAAATAATCGTGTTCGTGAACGTGGAAAAGCTCTTAATAACTTTAAAAAGAAACTTGGCGATATTGCTTTTACAGCACATATTCCTTTTGATATTGAATCAAGAGTAAAGTCAATCTACTCGATTTATAAGAAAATGTACGAAAAGAACCGTAAATTCGATGAAATTTATGATGTTTTGGCGTTAAGAATTATTACCGATACAACCTTACATTGTTATGAACTTTTAGGATTAATACACCAAGAATATAAACCTATTCCTGGAAGATTTAAGGATTATATTGCTGTCCCTAAATCAAATATGTATCAATCTTTACATACAACAATCATATCGGGTGATGGAAACATTTTTGAAGTACAAATTCGTACAAAAGAAATGGATGAAGTTGCTGAAACCGGTGTTGCTGCTCACTGGAGATATAAAGAAGGAGAGCATTACGATGCAAAAGAAGAACAACGTGATATCGAAGAAAAGTTGCACTGGTTCCGTGATTTTGTATCTATTTCAAAAGAAAATACAGATGCAAATGCTCAAGAATATCTAGATAACCTATCTAAAGATATCTTTGAAGCTAATATTTTTGTTTTCACTCCAAAAGGTAAAGTTATTGATTTACCATCTGGATCCACGCCGCTTGATATGGCTTATAAAATTCATACTAAAGTAGGCGATAGTGCAGTTGGAGCCTCAGTAAATGGAACTTATGTACCATTAAGTACTATTCTTAAAACTGGAGATGTTGTAGAAATAAAAACTAGTAAAACTTCACCTGGCCCAAGCCAAGATTGGCTAGATCTTGTTAAGACAAGTAGTGCTAAATCACATATTAAGAAGTTTTTACAAAAACAAAACGATGATGTTAAATTATCAAGCATTTCAAAAGGTAAAGAATTATGCATAGCCGCTTTTAATGAAAGAGGTATAGATGTTGCAAAAATTGATGATATTTTAAACACTGAAAATATACTAAATAACTACCATTGTTCTGATATTAATGAATTATTCTTTAATATTAGTAAGAAAAATCCTACTGCAAGTGCTGTTTGTGATTACGCAGGTTTAAAGAAGAAAGCTAAGAGCGAAGTTACCTTATCAAAGAAAGAACAAATTGATTCTTCAAATTCGCCAGTTTATATAGAGAACGGTGAAGGCGTTAAAGTTACTCTTGGTAACTGTTGCACACCAATTCCTGGAGATGAAATAGTTGGATACATTACAAAAGGTATGGGAATTACGGTTCATAGAAAAGATTGCCCAAATATTCGTGGAGAAAAGACGAGATTAATCGATGTTTATTGGAAAAAGAACATTGCTGGAAATCTTTATCCAGTGGATATTGCTATCGAATGTAACGACCGTAACAATTTAGTTACGGATGTAATGAATACATTATCAACTTTTAAAATTAAGCTAACTGAGTTTAACGCAAAAATGCATACTGACACTAATACAACAACAATTTCTTGTCAAATTTATGTTGCAAGTACTGATATGTTGCAACAAATATTCCAAAGTTTAAAAAATATATCAAGTGTATACGAAATAAAACGTGTTATTCATTGATTTTAGGCTTTTTAATCTTTATTAATTGCTCTTAATTATTTATAATAATTAAGTTAAGAGGTTTTATTATGTTTAATATTGTAAAAGGGACGCACGATGTAATTCTAAAAGAAGCATCTAAGTATACTTATGTAGAAAATTTGCTTTCAAAAATTGCTGAAAGCTATGATTATAAAGAGTTTCGAACTCCAATAATGGAGTATAGCGAGCTATTTTTACGTTCTACTGGTGAAAGTAGTGATATTGTAAGAAAAGAAATGTATACCTTCGTTGATAAAGGGGATAGATCGATTACTTTAAGACCTGAAATTACCGCTGGAGTCATAAGAAGTATAGTTAATGAAAAACTTTTTGCTAATCAAGATTATCCAGTTAAGGCGTATTATGTTGGGCCATGTTTCCGATATGAAAGACCTCAACAAGGTAGATATAGACAATTTAATCAATTTGGCGTTGAATCAGTTGGAGTTTCTTCAACTTATCACGATATTGAAGCGATTTTACTTGGATATAATTCTTTAAAAATGCTTGGTTTTAAGAACATTAAACTTCAAATTAATTCGTTAGGTGATAAAGAAACTCGAGAGAACTATCAAAAAGCTCTTAAAGAATATTATTCGCAACACATCGATGAAATGTGTGAAGATTGCAAAGATAGATATAACATTAATATCTTAAGAATTCTTGATTGCAAAGTAGAACATGATATAGAAATTAATAAAAATGCTCCATCAATTGAAGATTATTATTCTGATGAAAGCAAAAAATCTTTTGATTTAATAAAGAAATATTTAAAAGATAATGATATTCCATTTGAAATTGATAAGAATCTTGTACGTGGTTTAGATTATTATTCAGGTATTGTTTTTGAATATCATTATACTTCATCTCAAGGTAAAGATTATGGCGCTCTTGGTGGTGGAGGTCACTATAACAATTTAGTTAAAGAAGTTGGCGGTCCCGATTTAGAAGGCGTTGGTTTTGCTTTTGGAATTGAAAGATTAGTTAGTCTTATGACTGATGATAATTTATTCCCGGAAGATATTGACGAACCGTTAGATTTTTATGTAATGCCAATGGGCAATGATGCGCAAAATAAAGCGTTTGAACTTACAAATTTCTTAAGAATAAATGGATATAATTGTGATGTTTGCTTAGAAAATAAAGGTATGGGTCAAATGTTCAAAAAAGCTGAAAGAAGAAACGCTTTATATGCAATTATTATTGGCGATGATGAGGTTAAGGGAAATAAAGTAAATCTTAAAAATTTAGCCTCACAAGAGCAAAAAACAATTAAAGATGAAGACTTACTTGAAGAAATAGATAAACTATTTGGCGAAGATGAACATGATCACGATCACGAATAAAAGGATAAATTAATATGGAAGAATATAAAAGAACAAACCATTGTGGTGAATTAAGAATAAGTGATGTTGGAAAAGAAGTTGATATTTTAGGTTGGGTTGCTAAGAAAAGAAACCTTGGCAGCTTACTTTTTATTGATTTAAGAGATCGTTGGGGAATTGTTCAAGTTACAGTTAAAACTGATGATGTGAAGATTCCAGATTTAAGAAATGAATATGTTATTTCTGTTCATGGAAAAGTTTCTAAAAAAGACCAACCAAATCAAAATTTACCTACTGGAGAAATTGAAGTAATTGCTGAAAGTATTAAGGTCATTAATACTTCTGAACAACCTCCAATAATCGTTGCTGATGATACCGACGCTTTAGAAGATGTTCGATTAAAGTATCGTTACCTTGATTTAAGAAGATTAGTCATGCAAAAAAGATTCTTTGTGCGTGCTAAAATTGTTCGATGTGTCCATGAATATCTCGATAAACTTGATTTCTTAGAGATTGAAACACCATCTTTAACTCTTTCTTCACCAGAAGGAGCAAAAGAATATCTTGTTCCATCAAGATTACATCATGGCTCATTTTATGCATTACCACAATCACCTCAATTATATAAACAATTACTGATGGTTGCGGGTTTTGAAAGATATTATCAAATTGCTAAATGTTTTAGAGATGAAGACTTAAGAGCAGATAGACAACCAGATTTTACTCAAATCGATATTGAAACTTCATTTTTAAATGAAGAACAAATCTTAACTTTATCTGAAGGTTTAATTCAAAAGATATTTAAAGAAACAATCAGATATGACGTGAAATTACCTTTAAGACAGATACCTTATGATATAGCAACATCTAAATATGGTAGCGATAAACCAGATACAAGATTTGGAATGCTATTAGAAGACGTTAAAGACATTTTAAATAAAGGTGAATTTAATGCTTATAATGATGCAAATTATATTAGTGCCATAAAGGTTGATGGTGTTGCAGAAGCTACATCAAGAAAGAAAATTGATGAATATAATTTATTAGCAAATAAATTCAACATGAAAGCATTTGGTGTGTTTAAGTGTGAAAATCAGTCGATTTCTAGTAGTTTAGCAAAATTCTATAAACCAGAAATTCTAACTGAACTTAAAGAAAAAATGGAAGCAAAAGATGGCGACGTTATATTCGTTGCTGCCGGAAACAACAAAAAGAATGTTTATTTTGGTTTAGGAGCTTTAAGAAGTGCTTTTGCACATGATTTAGGCTTAATTAAGCCAAATACTTATGATCTTCTTTGGGTAACTCATTTCCCATTATTTGGCATGAGCGATGATGGACATATAGTTGCAGAGCACCATCCATTTACTCGACCATGTGATGAAGATTTAGATAAATTAAAAACACATCCAGAACAAGTTTATTCATATGCTTATGATATCGTAATTAATGGATACGAAGCTGGTGGCGGCAGTTTAAGAATATTCGATCAAGATTTACAAAAAGAAATTTTTGAAGTTTTAGGTGTTAGTGATGAAGATATTAAAAAGAAGTTTGGTTGGTTCTGTGATGCCTTAAAATATGGAACTCCACCTCATGGTGGTTTAGCCTTTGGACTTGATCGTCTAACTATGATTCTTAGTGGAACTGATAATATTCGCGATGTTATTGCTTTCCCAAAGAATTTAAGTGGTGTTTGCCCAATGACAAATGCTCCTCGTCCAGTTAGTGATGATCAATTAAAAGAGTTAGGTTTAGTTGTTAAGGAGGAAAAATAAATGAAAAAAATCGATCTTGAAAACCCAAAAAACATTGATGAGTTGGCTGTTGCTACAATTCGTAGTTATTGTATTGATTGCATTAATAAAGCAAAATCTGGTCACCCAGGTATGGCTTTAAGTAGTGCACCAATTCTTTATGAATTATTTAAAGATTTTGTTATAGCTGATCCAAAACATCCAGATTGGATTAATCGTGATAGATTTGTTCTTTCTAGCGGACATGCTTCGATTTTACTTTATACTATCCTTCATTTATGTGGATATGCAATTACCACTAAAGATTTACAAAACTTTAGACAACTTGGAAGTATTACTCCTGGGCATCCTGAAGTTGGTGTAACTGCTGGAGTCGATGTTTCTAGTGGTCCTTTAGGCCAAGGAATTGCTGAAGCTGTTGGACTTGCTATGGCTGAAACAATGTTGAAGGCAAAATATGATCAAAAAATTTATAATCATTATACATATTGCTTATGTGGAGATGGTTGCTTAGAAGAAGGAATTAGCCAAGAAGCAATTCAATATGCTGGATTCCAAAAATTAAACAAATTAATTCTTCTTTATGATAAGAATAATGTTACTCTTGATGGTCCATTAGCTCAATCAGAAAACGAAGATGTAGCCGCAAGATTTGCTGCTGATGGATGGAATGTAGTTATTTGCAAAGATGGTAATGATATTGATGATATTAAAAAAGCAATTAACAAAGCAAAGAATTTTATCAATTCTAATCCTAGCGTCGTTATTTTTACTACTGTCATAGGCTATGGAAGTGCTAACCAAGGAACAAGTAAAGTTCATGGTTCTCCTCTAGGTGATGTCGATGGAAAACACGCAAAAGAAAGTTATGGATTTAATTATCCAGACTTTACCATTCCAGATGCAGTTTATAAAGTATTCCAAGATAATTTCTTAGCTCGTGGAAATAGCGCATACGCTAAATATACAACGATAGTTGGCGAATTAAAGAAAGATGATGCTCATACATATAATAAAATGCTTAGTCTTTCAACAAATGATGTAACTGAATATTTAGATAAAAAACACTTATCTATGGATGATGTTCCAAATGAATCTACTAGAATTACTAGTCAAAAGGTACTAAATTACTACCATAAGATGCTTCCAACGATGGTTGGAGGTAGTGCAGATGTTGCCGCAAGTGTTATGACAAAACTTCAAGATGGAGTTAATTTTACGCCAGACAATCGTAATGGAACAAATATTAACTGGGGAATTCGTGAATTCTTAATGTGTGCTGCCAGTAATGGAATATTATTACATGGTGGTTTACGAACTTATGTTGGATGCTTCTTAATATTTAGTGATTATGCTAAAAATGCCATTAGAATGGCTGCTTTAATGCATTTACCACAAATATTCTTATTCTCGCATGATTCAATTGCTGTTGGTGAAGATGGACCAACACATCAACCAATTGAACAATTAGCAGGATTAAGAGCGACTCCAAATTTAAATGTATTTAGACCATGTGATGCAAAAGAAACATATGCTTCATGGACATTAGCTTTAGAATCTACTAAAACTCCATCATGCATTATTCTTTCAAGACAAGGATTACCATTAATTCCTACTTCATCAAATTATGCTCTTGTTAAAAAAGGTGGCTATATTATTAGTGAATCTAAGAAGAAAAATCCAGATGTTGTATTAATTGCTACAGGTAGTGAAGTATCTTTAGCTTTTGATGCCAAGGTTTTATTACAAAAGAAAGGCATGGATGTTAGAATCGTTTCGTTACCATGCTTTGAATTATTTGATAAACAATCTGAAAAATATAAGGAATCTGTCCTTGGAAAAGACTATAATAAGCGAGTCTCAATTGAAATGTGTTCAACCTTTGGTTGGGGCAAATATGCCAAGTTTAATTATGGTATTGATGAATTTGGTGCTTCAGGCAAAGCTGGAGATTTATTTAAGCATTATAAATTTACAAAAGAAGATGTTGCTTCTTATGTGCTTAAACATTTAAAATAATAAAGGAAGAAATATATGCCAAGTTACGTTTATTTACAACATTACACTAGTCAAGGCGATCTAGGAATATCTAGGGATGTTTTTGTAACCCTTGGCACTCATGTTGTTAGTTATATTCGAGAAAAGAACGATAAGAACTTCACAATTAGTGATAATGTTGATGTTACAATTCGTGCAAACAAAGTAATATACAAATTTTACGTAACTAAGAAAAATAACATTGATGCTAAATATATTGAAAAGAGTATTTCGGATTATATTAACAGAAATTTACTTATGATTTGTGAAGTAGTTCCTTTTGAAATAAATATTAAAATTACTTCGAGTGATGGAGAATAAGATGGATAACAATGTTGAAAGTCGTAATCAGACCCAAGAGATGGCCATGCAAATTATGTATGGCTTTTTAATCCAACAAGAAACTAATCAAGTTATTAATGTTGAAGAAACAATTAGTGAAGTTTCTGGCAAACCATATGAAGAATGTGATTTATTTTTGAAAGAATTATTAATTGAATCTCTAAAAAATGAAAAAGAAATCATTGATTATATCTCAACATTTTTAAATAAATGGAAGTTTGAAAGATTAAATTATTGTATCCAAGCGATATTAATTATTGCCGTGAGCAATTATTTTTATTGCAATAATAAAGAAAAAGCAGTTGTTATAAACGTTGCTGTTAAGTTAGCTAAAAAATATGGCGAAGATAAAGATTATAAATTTGTTAACGCCATCTTGGACAATGCGCTTAATGATCGAAAACAATAATCCAAAACAAACAATTACTGTAAGTGAGCTTAATAATTATATTAAGCTTCTTTTTGATAACACGACGACATTACAAAATATTTATTTACATGGAGAAATTAGCAATTATTTTGGAAAAAACCGTAGTGGACACATCTATTTTTCTTTAAAAGATGAGACCTGTTCGATTAAAGCTGTAATGTTTAAATTTGATACAAATAGTCTTGATTTTGAACCAAAAAATGGTGATGACGTAATAGTTCATGGTAGTGTTTCAAGTTATCCACCAAATGGGACATATCAAATTATCGTTAAAAAAATTGAACTTTTTGGTCAAGGTTCTATCTTACTAAAAAAAGAGAAACTTAAAGAAAAACTAGATAAAGAAGGATATTTTTCAGTTGAACATAAAAAACAACTTCCTTTATACCCAAAAACAATAGGCATTATAACTGGCAAGAATAGTGCGGCATGTGCTGATATGATTACAAATATATTCCGAAGATATCCTTTAGTAGACATAAATGTTTATTATAGTTTGGTTCAAGGACAAGAAGCTTCTAAAGATTTAATTAAAACATTGCATAAAGCTGAAAAAGATAATCTTGATTTGATTATTATTGGTCGAGGTGGCGGTAGTGTTGAAGATTTAAATGCTTTTGACGATGAAATGTTAGCCAAAGAACTCTATAAATGCAAAATTCCAACGATTAGTGCTATTGGTCATGAAATTAATCGCTCTATTTGTGATTATATATCTGATAAGTATGTTTCAACACCAACTGGTGCAGCTGAAGCTGCTGTTCCAAATAAAGATGATCTAATCGAAGAATTAGGTCAAACTAAGAGTTATCTTAATACTTTAATTAATAATAAATTAGAGTCATGTCAAAACAAATTGCTTAATATTAAGAATAATAAAAATATTATAAATATTTCAAATACATACGATAGAATGGAACATAATTTGATAGATATCAAAACAAAAATTGATAATATAATTAAATCAAATCTAGATAACAAGAATAATGAAATAAAGCTTAAATCGAAACTAATTGATGCTTTTAACCCTAATAATCTATTAAAGAAAGGGTATGCAATGGTATTTAATTCGAATAATAAAATCATTAGTTCAAAAAATCAAATTAATGTTGATGATGATGTAACAATTAGAATATCTGATGGTTCAATTAAAGCTAAAATTAAAAGTAAATAATGGAGGAATAGTATATGGCAGAAATTAAAAAGAGTGCAAAAACATTTGAAGAAAAAATGGAAAGACTTGATGCAATCGTTAAGCAAATGGATTCAAACACTCAACCTTTGGACGATATGCTTAAACTTTACGAAGAAGCGCAAAAGCTAATCAAAGAATTAAATCAAGAATTAAAAGATGCAAAAGAAAAAGTTGCAAAATATATTGAATAGTTAATATCTAGTAGTTTTATAGTCGTTTTATTATTTAAATTTTATAGTTAAAAAACTTTTAAAAAGCGGCTTAATATCATAGAATATAAATATGAGTAGCAGAATCATTTTACATATTGATTTAAACCAATTTTTCGCGACATGTGAACAATTAAAAAATCCACAATTAGTTGGAAAACCATTGATTGTTGGCGGAGATGGAAGAAGTGGAATTGTTTCAACAGCATCGTATGAAGCAAGAAAATTTGGGATTCATAGTGGAATGCCTACTTTTCAAGCAAAGATGTTGTGCAAAGATTTAATAATTTGCGGATGTGATTTTAAATATTACGAGTTAATGTCTAAAGAATTTATAAATTATATTAAAAAGTTTTCGCCACTTGTAGAACAAGTTTCTGTGGATGAGTGTTTTGTTGATATAACTGATTCTTACAAACAAATTTGTAACGGAAATATCGATGAAATGTTATTTAAAATACAAAATGGCTTATTTGAAAAAACAAAATTAAGATGTTCAATTGGGGTTGCTCCTACCAAATTCTTAGCAAAAATGGGAAGTGACATAAAAAAACCTATGGGAATAACTATCATAAGAAAAAGAGATATTAAGTCTAAAATATTCCCATTACCAATTAAATCATACTTTGGAATTGGCAAAAAAACATATCCAAAACTAGAAGCTATAGGCATTGATACAATTGGTAAATTATATTATGCTTTGAAACAAAAAAATACGTCAGTATCAAATATTTTAGGTAATATGTGTGACTATTATATTAAAGAATTAGAAGGTAATAGTGATGATGTTTTGAATACAACAATTGCAGATCCTAAATCAATTGGTGTTACTAGAACATTGTCATCTGATTCTAATGATCAATTATATCTTAATGATTATTTACTTAATTTAGCTAAAGGCGTAATAAAAGATTTAATATCTAAAAATCTTCTTACAAAAACAATAACTATTTGTTTTAAAGATGCAGATTATGAAAATGCTCACTTTAAAGTAACTTCTTTTTCGAAATCTTTTAATGAACCTATCGATGATGAAAACAAAATTTTAAAGTCCACATCGGAATTATTTTATAAATCCTATGATGGCAGATTAATTAGATTAATTGGTTTTTCTGTAAAAAACCTAAAAGAAAAACACGAAATTGTAAAACAACTTACTTTTGATAACTTTGAACAAAATGAAAAAGAAGATAAAACAAAAATGATTATCAGTGAACTTAATAGAAAAACAAATTCGAACACATTCATTAGATTAAGTGATTTAAAGAAAAAATAGTATGGAAATTGAAAACGCAATCGAACAATATTTACAATATGCCTTATTTGAAAAAGGTCTTCTAAAAGGTACTTTAATCGACTATAAGGAAGATTTTAAATGCTTTTTAACATATTTTCCTTATATTAAAACTACTGATGATTTGTCTCCCGATGATATTCAAAACTTTTCTTATAAACAAGGGTTAGATGAATTAAAAGCATCGTCGATTTCTCGAAGAATATCAACTATGAAATCATTTTTTGTCTTTTTAGAAAGAGAAAAAATACGAACAAACCTTGTGACAGAAGTCATAATGCCTAAAAAAGAAAAACACAATCCTTCGTTTTTAACTGAAGAAGAAATGTCAAAATTACTAGAAGCTCCAGATTTAAAAACTAAATCTGGAATTCGTGATCGAGCGATGCTTGAAGTAATGTATGGCTGTGGTTTACGTGTAAGCGAAGTTGTTAATTTACTTAGGAAATCTATTAATTATCAAGAAAAAATTGTTACCTTAATTGGCAAGGGAGCAAAAGAACGTATTGTTCCAATCGATGATTATGCAATTAAATATCTTTCAAAATATTTTGTTGAAGTTAGAGACAAGATTCCTAATTCAAACAAAAACAATTATGTCTTCTTAAATTTAAGAGGAAATACTTTATCAAGACAATACTTTTTTATGCAAATTAAAAAGTATGCAAATATTGTTGGAATTGAGAAAAATATTTCTCCACATACCCTTCGTCATAGTTTTGCAACTCACTTACTTGAAAATGGCGCAAACATACGAACTGTTCAAAGAATGCTTGGTCACACGAATGCTTCAACAACACAAATTTATACACATTTATCCGAGAAAACTTTGCATACTGCATATGATTTGTATTGGAATAAAAAATGAATTATAATTCATTCGGAAAGGAAAGAGAAAATGAAAAAATTTGAAAGGATATTTGTCATAGTAATGGATAGCGCGGGCATCGGTCATGGCCGTGATGCCAAGAAATTTGATGATGAAGGAACAAACACTTTTGGTCACATTAGTGAACATATGCCTAATGGACTAAATATTCCTACTTTAAATAGTTTAGGAATAGGGGATTTAGATGAAATTAAAGGGACTTCAATTGTGAGTCATCCTAATTCATATAGTACTAAATTAAATGAAGCTAGTAATGGTAAAGATACCATGACTGGTCATTGGGAAATGATGGGTATTAAAACATCAAAACCATTTCAAACATTTACCGATACTGGTTTTCCTGATGATTTAATAAAAGAATTAGAAAAAGAAACTGGACACAAAATTATTGGTAATTATGCTTCTAGTGGAACTGAAATTCTCAAAGTTTTAGGTGAAGAACAAATGAAAGAAAATTCGCTTATTGTTTATACATCAAGCGATTCAGTCTTACAAATTGCGGCTCATGAAGAGGTTACTGGTTTACAAGAACTATATAGATGTTGCGAAATAGCTAGAAAGCTTTGTATGAAACCTGAATGGTTTGTTGGTCGTATCATTGCTCGTCCATATCTTGGTACAAATAAAGATAACTTCAAACGAACAAGTAATCGTCATGATTACACAATCTCCCCAACTGGTACAACCGCAATGGATATATTAAAAGAAAACAAATATACAGTTAGTTGCGTTGGGAAAATCAACGATATATTCAATGGTTGTGGTGTTACTGAAACAGTCCACACAATCTCTAATCAAGATGGCATGGATAAGACAATTGCTTTAGTTAATAAACCTGAATTTAAAGAAGGATTATGTTTTGTAAACTTAGTTGAATTTGATAGTGAATTTGGCCATCGAAGAAATGTTCTTGGTTATGGGAATGCTTTACAAGAATTTGATGTTAGATTAAAAGAAATGATTAAAGTATTAAAAGATGATGATTTATTGATGGTTACCGCTGATCATGGTAATGATCCAACCTATAAAGGAACCGATCACACTAGAGAAAAAGTGCCTCTACTTGTATATTCTAAATCTATAAATAAAGGTGAATATCTTGGAGATCGTGATTCATTTGCTGATATTGGTGCTTCAATTTTAGATAATTTCAATCTAAAATCTGTACCAACAATGATTGGAAGACCAATAGTTGAGCTTTTTAAGTAATATAAAAAGGATATTAAAATTATGAATAAAAAAATTAAATTGTTTTTAAGTGCGACACCTTTGATTCTAGGTGCTACAACAATGGCTTTGACTTTAGCAGGTTGTTCACCAACAAATATTGTTGATGACTCTAAAGTTTCAACATTCTCGCCATATTTTAAAAGTGGCAAAACTGAATTTATTACAGGCGATATCGATACTATTTTAGTAAAAGAGATTACTCCAACAACAGCAAAAACCGATTTTACTTTCTCATCATCAAATGCTGACATTATTAGTGTTGATGAAAATGGTGGTCTTGAAGCTTTAAAAGCAGGTACTGTGAATGAAATAACGGTTACTGAGACAAATAGTGGTGTTAAAAATAGTATTAAGAATGTTGTTGTTACTGAAGGTAACGAAGATTTTAGTTTAATTTCACCAGCTGGAGCTCCAACTTTAGCTATCTACGATACTATCTCTTCAAAAGCTGGTGCAGAAACTACAACTCAAGTTACGCAAATTCCAGCATATTTACAATCTGGAGATAAATATAATTACGTTATATTTGATTCAATTAATGCTTTAAAACTTACAAATAATGCTAAAAAAGCAAATTATACATATCTTGGTATGTTAACTGGCGGAAACTTCCATCTTGTTGGCTATAATCATCAAGATGCTCCAAAAGTTGGCGATAAAATCGTAACTTTTGGTCAAAATCTTGTTCCAGATTTAGCTTTGAAAACCTGTTATAAAGATTTATTTGTTGATTCAAATTTAGAAAATATTACTTACCTCAATTCCGTTTCTGATGTTTTGCCAGTCTTAAAGAGTGGCTTATATCAAGGTGAAGCTATTGATTATTGTTTTATAGCTCAACCTTTATTATTTAGTGCAATGAGTGTAAATAACAACGATAGCATCACAACAAACGATATTTTATTTAATGAAAACTTAAATACTAAGATTTCTGAAATTACTGGAGGAAAATTTGATTATATTCCTCAAGCTGGGTTATTTGTTAAAGATGATTATTTAAAGAACAAACCAAACTACGTTAATGCATTTTACACTGATGTAAAAAAACAAATGAAAAATGCTTATGGTAGTGATTTAACTGCGGTTAAAACAAGTATGGAAAAAGTTTCAACTGATGTTAAAGAACAAGCAGCAAAATATGGATTCAACGAAAATATAGCCTTGGCTCTTCAAAAAGATAATAAGAATCAATTTGGAATTATTGATCCAGAAAAAGATATTACAATAGATAACATTAATGAATTCTTAACTGCAATTAGTGCTGATTTCCAAATAAAGCAAAAATAGTCTAAAATAGAGAAATGAAAAACAAAAAGCAAAATCGATATCTAAACATTTTATTCGTATTTGTTGGAATAGCGATTTTGCTTTTAATTTGGGAAATAACTAGCAAACTATACAACAATAATAATATTTACCCAGATGTTTTAGTTACATTAAAAAGTGCTTTTGGTTTACTAAGTAATGGATCCACGTACATTGCATTATTAACAAGTCTAGGAATTTGTTTATTAACGATGGTTATTGCATTTATATTTGCTTTAATTCTTGGAACATTGTCTGGATTATTTAACTCAATAGATAAAATATTATCTCCATTTATTGCGATTATGAAGGTCGTACCAACAGCTGTAATTGCAATTTTACTTATTATATTTGTAAAATCGTTTTATTCGACAATTATCGTTATTTTCCTTGTAGTATTTCCAATCTTATATGAATCAATAGTAAATGGAATTCATAATGTTGATAAATACATAATAATGTCTCTTAGAATTGAAGGTTTATACAAATGGAATTCAATATTTAAGGTTTTGATACCACAAATAATGCCTTATATCTATTTAGGCATAGTTTCTTCCTTTGGTTTATCCATGAAAGTTGAAATAATGTCAGAAATAATTGTTGGTAGTGTAGCTGTTTCAGGATTAGGTCACTTAATTTATTTATCATATGCTGTTAATAGCGATTACATCGAGCTTTTTGGACTTGTATTAATAACTCTAATTTCGTTTGGAATTGTTGATTTAATATTAAATTTTGGAAGAAAAACATTAAAAAATAAAAATATTTTGTAATTTTGCTAAATTCCCTACCATACACTAGTAAAGGAATGATTTTTTTATGAAAAAAGAGAAAACTAAGGTTATCTATCAAGTAAAATATGAAAAAATCAATAATTTACTTGAACAAGTTAATTGGTCAGATGAGGTTATTCAAGAAGCTCTAAACGAGGAAAAAGAAAAAAGTTGGAATCCAACAACACAAGGAGAAATCCGAAAATATATGCGTGGAGACGGCAAAAAAGGCTTATGTCTTGTCTTACAAAGAACAAATATGTATCAATCAATGGTTTTGATTTGTCCTTTGTATTTAATTCAATCAAAGAACAATTATTTAAATGGTTACAATATTGGAATTATCCCTGAGTTATCAATCGACTTTGAAGTTTTAGCTGGAATACATGATATACGGTTCTTAAAGAAGAATAGAATTTTTTGGTCAGGAAAAGATGAACAAGCAATGGCTTATGTATTAAAAGAACGCTTAATCGATATCTTATATCTATACAAATCTTTAATTGAAAAAATAATGGAAATCCCTGTTAAATATGAAAATGTTCATATTTGTTAGTAATATATAATATAATAAATTAGTATATAATTAGTATAAATATAGTTGTTAATAATGTGGAAAAGTCGTTATTTAGTATGATTTTTATGCCCATATAATATGTATAATTTATGAGATACTTTTTAAAAATATCGACTATATCGCAACAATTCGTTATTTTACTTAACATAATAGGTCTTATGCGAAGTTGTTATAAACAAGAAAAAATGCCTTCTACTAAAGAAAGCATTCTAATTCTTCTATCTAGTCTTAATAATCGAATCTATATCTAGTCTTTCGCGTTCTTCTTTAGTCATGATATGAATTACAACGTCATTCAAATCTACAATTATCCATTTTGAATCATTGCGACCTTCAATGTGGTTAATTTTAATTTTTGAATTATTTGCAACCTCTTCAACGGCATCTTCGATACCAAACAAATTTCTTTCGTTTAGAGCTGTACAAACAATAATCGTATCGCAAAGAGGATTAACACCTTTAACATTGTATGTTTTAATGTTTTCTCCTTTTCGATCACTAATTGCCTTTACAATCGCTTTTTCTACACTATTCATATTATTTTACCCATTCCTTCGCATAGCATAATAAACAACGCCTTGTAAGAATATTACTCGATGGAGACGAATCATTTTGACTAACAAACTCCATATTTTTATTCAATACAAGTAAAAAACCCTTTTTAAAGTCATTTTCACACTCTTTGATGAGCTCACTACTATCATATCCCCTTGTAGGCTCTATTTTATCAGACGCATATATAATCATCTGCATTGGGGACATATTTTCATCTCCTGTACAATGAGTTAATATAGCTGAAATACAACATTTAGATACATAAGGAAAAAGCTTTTTTGCTAGAATAGCTCCAACAAATTCGTGATATGACCATTCTGGCATATCAACATATTTTCGAAAGTATTTTTCGATAATTTCAAGGCTCTCGTCACGTTTTACCTCTTTACCAATATCATGTAATAAGCCCGAAACATAAAATAAGTCTGGATTTTTAAGTTTATTTCCAACAGCAATATCATAAGCAGTATTTGCTACACTTATACAATGTTCTAAACGCTTTCCATGAATATAATTTTCAACAATACTCATAAAATACAAATGGTTTCTAACAATGTAATCTATTACTTCTTTCTTTGTATTAAGATTTTTTAAAAACCTAATTTGAGTTGAACTATTGATAATAGTATCAACTGGATTGAATTTTGCTTTTATATTTAAGATTTTATCATAGCTTACTAAATAAGCTTTATTCTCTTCTTGAATCAAGACAGATATGTTATTAATTCCTTTTAGTGAATAGGTTTTACAAAGCTTAACTAAATCAATAGATTTATCATATTCTTTCGATAACGACGAATCTATTTCATAATTTATATTTTCATTTCTCAAAGCTAAATTAATCATTTGAACACGATCTTCAAGACTAGAATACTTCGAAAAAAGAACACAAAAATAAAACTTTGTGTCTTGTGAATTATTTAATTCAAAGTCTCTAATATCGTTATTACAAATTGGGTCAAAACTAGAAATGAAAATAATATTTCTCATAGATTAGATTTTAATACCATTAGGTAATTTAGGATTTGGTCGATATAAAAGAGCGGTATTCCCAATAGTTTGAACTATATCACAATGAATCCCACTACTAATATCTAAAATCATTTGCTCTAAATTATCATCTTTAATTGCGCTTTTTAAAAAAGCAATTTTAATTAATTCGTGCTTTGTAATTGTATTGTCTAACATCGACAAAACATTGCTATCAATCGAACCTTTTCCGATTGTGAATTTTAAAACCTTATTTTGAACAGCTATTTTTCTTAACGCACTTTTTTGTTTAATATTTAACATTTTTTTATTTTGCTACGTGTTGTATAAACGTAAACTCCTTTTGGTACAAAAACTCTATAAGTTTGTTTATTTCCAATAAAATGGAACCAACCAAGTCCAAGAATTCCTATATCACGATCACCAACTTCTGTTATTTCAAAATCATAGACATCAAAATCAGCAAAACTTCTAAACTCATCGCAACAAGGTTGCAAAGTATGCCTTGATAGGACATTAACAAATCTTGCTTCACCATTCTTCGATACTTTTAAATCAAGACCTGTTTTGCAATATACATCAACTTTAGTTTCTTCACCACTAATTAATTCAATTAAGGCTAACCCACCAAACATCAACGATAATCCTGGATTCAATTTAAATGACTTTGGACAAATTGTTGAGTCAGGAAGAATCTTTTTTGCAACTATTTCGTCAACCTTGCTTAGCATTGAATTATCAATTGATAAACCAGGTGTCTCATAAATATACATGTGATTCCCTAAAGGAATTTTAAAGCCTCTTAAATTCGTATTTGGGAAAGTGTAAGTAACTACATATTCATTAGTATTATTTTTAAATTTCTTTAAAAATTCAGCAATTAATGCTGATTTTCCGCTGATACTAGCGCCAACAAAATAAACATCTTTTCCAACACTTAGTTTTTTAATCTTTTCATACATCAAGTCAATATTATAACCAGTTGTTGATGACGTTAGAACAACATCTTTAACATCAAGTTTTGCAACTCTTAATCTATGTTCAATATAAAGCAAAAGTTCCTTATCATCAACATTTTTAGGCAATAAATCTCTTTTATTTCCAATTGCTAATACATCGCAACCATTAAGCATGTCATTAACTTTTCTAATGAAAGAACCTTCAAAAGAAAACAAATCAACAACATAAACTACTAGAGCTTTTTTTGCCTTAATTGTCTCTAAAATATTTAAATATTCCTCATCAAGTACGGCTTCTTGTGGTGCATTTTGTTTTTCACTCTTATAACACTCATCACAAAGAAGTAATCCATCAGGATACTTATCAATAATCTCCGAACTTATATAACCAGGTTGATTTGCATCTTTATGCTGTAAAATCGCACCACAATGGTAGCAACGTTTTACACGACTAATATTTGGCATAATATTCCTCCCAATCAATCGATAAATTGTTTCTTTGTATCTTTTTTCGATACATTTTATCAATCAAACGATTAAGTATAGTTACAATTTGATCTTTCTTGGTCAATCTCTCAGTTAAAATTGATTTAACTTTTGCATTATTGGCACAAAAAATATCTGTAAATACCTGATCTCCTACTATTATAACCGAAGTAATCGGAATATTCTCGGTTTTTATAAATTTTTTAATGGCAAATGGGAAGGGTTTCAAAGTTCGATAAACATAACCAACGTCCAGCGTTTTCGCATATCTAGAAACTCTTTTTTTACTATTGTTACTAAATATAATAGGTACCAAACCACTTTGTTTTATTTTATTAATTAATTCTTTAGCTTTTTCGCTTGGATCTTTCGTGTGGGGGCTATCCAATGTATTATCTAAATCCAAAAAAAGGTATTTCATACCAATTTTTTTAAAGAAACCTAAATCAATATCATATATAGATTTAGCAAGGTAACTAGGCACATATTTTTTCATATTTAAATTATAAACAATAGATTGATGAAATCATAGATTTTTAATTGTATTTAGTCCTTTTTATATTTAGAATTAAATCATGGAAGAAAACAAAAATAAATTTAAAAATGATTTATCAAGGTTTTGTGGATTATTTGGTTTATTTTGGTCCACCATTTTGCCAATATTAGGGTTACCATTTTTCATTGGCGGAATAGTAATTTCTTATAAAATACAAAACGAAAAAGATGGGATTTCAAACCTTATTTTTAATGTTATTAGTATGTTTTTAGTAGTTTTATATACAATTATTTCTTATATATAAGTTTAATCACCCATATCATCAAAGATAGAGATTTGTTCATAATTATCGTCTTTAGAATCTTTATCATCTTTGCCATCTTTATTATCTCCATTTGGAGTAATAGGTTTAGTCTTTACTACATCAATCTTATAGCTAGAATCAACAACTTCGGTGATGTTTTCATAAACTTTTACAATCTTACCGTTGTCTTTAATATCCATATTAGCCTTACAATATTTATCGCATGGAGTTAAATAGAATTCTGAAACAGTATAATCAATTACAGAATTATCTTCCATCAAACAATGCAAAACGATTGGTTGATCTTTAGATATAATCTTTTGTGCATACACTAAATTATGAATATCGGATTTAAACGATTTAAAAGCAACTTGGGTTCTACCAAGCCTTTGAGTTAAATTTAGTCCACCATTATCGTAAATTCTAAACATTTTGTTATTTGTAATTAATAACATTTTTGTTTTTTCATCTTTTCTAAAAGCGAACACAGATTTAATTGTTGAACTCTTAAGGGTAGATATTGCCTTTACACCACTAGTTTTTAATCCTGTAGAACTTATTTCGTTTTCATTAAAGTAAGTAGCGTTCCCTTTTTCAGTAATAATTAAGATATTAGCGTCTCCAGAAAGTAAGGCTACATCAATAACTTCATCATCTTTTTGGAGTCTCATACAAGTTATAGGCTTAGAATATCTAGTAGTTAAAAAGTCGCCTAATAGACTCTTTTTAATTTGTCCATTCTTGGAAACAAGACAAATATTAGCTTTCACATTAAAATCTTTAACAATCAAACATTTAATTATAAATTCATCAAATGGAAGATTAATTAAATAGTTAATGTGCTTCCCTTGATCTTTATATTTTCCCTCATCAATATCGCAAACTTGGATTAATAAATAATTTCCTTTATTTGTAAAAGCAATGATGTAATCGGCAGTATTGCATAAATCGGACATAACCAAAACATCTCCGTCCTTCATGGTTGGCAAAGCACCATTACTTGCATCATGAGATTTAACAGAAGAACGATTTATATAGCCATCTTGAGATAAAGAAACGTAACAATCTTCTTTAATCATTAATGCTCTTCTATCAATAACAAGTTTAGATTCATTACCCTCTTCAATTATTGTTCTTCTTGGAGTTCCATATTTTTTAGAAATTTCTTTTAGATCATCGACAATAATATGTTTAACTTTTAATGGAGTAGAAATTGTCTCACGTAAATCAGCAATTTGAGCATCCAAAGCAGCTTTTTCGTTAACATAAGTTGTAACATCTGTATTACTCAATTTATATAAACGCATCATAACAATAGCTTCTGCTTGTTCATCAGTAAAACCATATGCCTTCATTAAGTTATTTTTTGAATCTTGTTTATCAGCGCTTTCTCGAATAATCTTTACAACCTCATTAACTATAGATACAGCTTTAATCAAGCCTTCAACAATATGAAGACGGTCTTCAGCTTTCTTTAAATCAAACTTCGATCTTCTTATAATAATTGAAGTTTGAAATTCTAAAAAATCATCTAAATAGTTGGTTAATGGTAGAGTTCTAGGAGCTCTTTGGTCAATAGCGACTATATTAGCATTATAAGAAACTTTTAGTTGAGTCTTACTACGAAGATAAGTTAAAACAACTTCTGGATCAATTTCCTTCTTTAAATCTATAACAATTTTTACATCATCTCCAGCCGTCTCATCTATAACATCAATAATTCCATCAATTTCTTTAGATTTTCTTATTTTATCAATTGCATATACAAGATTAATTTTAATAACACCATAAGGTATATCATGAATTATTAAATGATTAACATCTTTATCTTTTGTATCGATTTCAACATTACTTGTAACTTCAATTCTTCCGCGTCCAGTCGAATAAATATCTTTTATACCAGAAGATTTATAAATAACCCCACCAGTTGGAAAATCAGGTCCTTTAATTATTTCTAAAAGATCATCAAGTGTACAACTTGGATGATTTAATCTATAAATTGCACCATCACACATTTCAACAAGATTATGTGGAGGAATTTCAGTTGCAATAGCAAAAGCAATGCCGCTAGCACCATTCACAAAAAGATTAGGAAATCTCACAGGTAAAATCACAGGTTCAAATAAGGTATCATCAAAATTTAAAGTCATATCGACAGTATCTTGATCAATTGCACCTATGACAACATCACTTGAGAATTCATTAAGCTTTGCTTCAGTATAACGATAAGCCGCTGCTGGATCATCATCAATAGAACCGTTATTACCTTGGAACTTAATTAATGGAACTCTCATCTTCCATTCTTGAGACATACGAACCAAAGCTTCATAAATAGAAGAATCACCATGTGGGTGATATTGTCCCATAACATTTCCTACGATACCAGCGCATTTTTTCGTTGGTTTATCAAAAGTATTTCCTGCACGGAACATTGCATATAAAATTCTTCTTTGAACAGGTTTTAAGCCATCTCGGAGATCAGGAATAGCACGATCTTGAATAACATCTTTAGCATATAAGGCACTACGGTCATCCATGACCGTATCCATAGGCTCAACACTTATATTTTCAATAAAAGAAGGTTCATCTTTTTTAATCTTAGCCATTATTTCTTTACCTCCTTAATAAAATTATCTACTTCTTCAAAATTAATATTATCAACAATCCATTCCTTACGTAAATCAGCATTCTTGCCCATCAAAACGTTAACTTTCTTTTCAACCAATAATGGATCCTCAATTGAAATACGTAAAAGTAAACGGTGTTCTGGATTCATAGTTGTGTAACTAAGTTGATCAGCGTTCATTTCACCTAAACCTTTATAACGATTAATCTTATATCCAGCACCAATGGCTGCTTTTGTCTTTTCTAAATCTTCATTTTTCCAAACATATTGCTCTTTTATCTTATCTTTGTTATCTGATTTATAAACTCTATAAAGAGGAGGAACTGCAACATAAACCATTCCGTGAGTAATTAAATCACGCATGTAAATATAAAAGAAAGTAAGTAAAAGTGTTTGAATGTGAGCCCCATCAGTATCAGCATCAGTCATAATAATAATCTTCCCATAATGGCTATCTTCGACGTCAAAAGATTGACCAAAACCAGCACCAATAGTATTGATGATTGTCGATATTTCTTCATTTTTTAATATCTTATCAACAGTTAAACCATATGTATTTAATGGCTTACCTCTTAATGGTAATATTGCTTGAAATTTTGGGAATCTACCCTTTTTAGCGCTACCACCAGCAGAATCGCCTTCAACAATAAATAATTCATTCTTTTTATAATCTTTACCTTGGCATGGAGTTAATTTATCGCTTACAAGAACAGCTTCTTTTAAACGCTTACTCGTAGAACGAGCATCTGATTTAGCTTTTCTTGCAGCAAGTCTTGCATTTTGAGATGCAAAGCATTTTTCAATAAAGGCCACTGCAAAGTCTTTGTTTTCGTTTAGATAATAAGTCAATTTTGTATAAACTAAATTTGATACAACACTTAAAGCTTGTTGTGTACCGAGTTTTTCTTTTGTTTGGCCTTCAAATTCACAAATTGAAACAGGTAATTTTACAGATATAATGGCAGTTAATCCTTCACGAATATCGCTACCATCAAGTTTATCTTTAGATTTAAATAAATCATTATTAGTTACAAAATCATTAACAGCTTTAGTTAACCCTAGTTTAAAGCCTGATTCATGAGTTCCGCCATCTTTTGTACGAACATTGTTCGCATAACTAAAAATAGTTTCTCCATAATCATTTTTGCAATATTGCATAGCAACTTCAACATGAATTCTATCGATAGTATCTTCAAAATCAATTGTTTGATACATCTTTTCTTTAGATTGATTTAAAACATCAAGATATTCGCTTAAACCATTCTCATAGTAAAATTCTTCAGTCTTTTTTACTCTTTCATCATTTAATATAAAATGAACTTTTTTAAGAAGAAAAGCCTCTTCTTGAAGGTGAGATGCAATAACATCCCATTTAAAATCAGTTGTTGAAAAAATAGTTGGATCAGGTTTAAAAGTAACGATAGTACCATGTTTTAGCGTTTTTCCAACAGTCTCTAATGGAACTTCGACATTGCCTCCATTACTAAACCTAATATGATATTGCATGCCATCGTAATTAACTGTTACATCGCAATATAAAGAAAGGGCGTTAACAACAGAACTTCCAACACCATGAAGTCCACCACTTGATTTATAAGCATTATCATTAAACTTTGCACCACTATGAAGCGTTGTAAAAATTAATTGCACAGCTGGCATCCCAGTTTGTTTATTAATATCACAAGGAATTCCACGACCTTCATCGGTAACAGTAACGCTACCATCTTTATGTATTGTAACAGTTACT
>Ga0265294_10000075_pt1 | contig 105992 bp, 96 predicted proteins | sample MunlanPumphouse3_FD_192504 | JGI IMG/M metagenome (GOLD analysis project Ga0265294, IMG submission 192504) | Groundwater microbial communities from a municipal landfill in Southern Ontario, Canada - Pumphouse #3 | ecosystem: Environmental > Aquatic > Deep subsurface > Groundwater | place... | reverse complement strand
TCCTGCCCGTTGCAACCTTCCCAGCAGTCGCAGCCTTCCTGCCCGTTGCAGCCCTCGCACCAGTCGCAGCCTTCCTGCCCGTTGCAGCCCTCGCACCAGTCGCAGCCTTCCTGCCAGTTGCAGCCCTCGCACCAGTCGCAGCCTTCCTGCCCGTTGCAACCCTCGCACCAGTCGCAGCCTTCCTGCCCGTTGCAGCCTTCGCACCGCCTGGTGGCCAACCCCAACTGCTCCACCATCCAAATGGTTATGGCCCTGGCTCCGCTTCACAATGCCTTTGGGCTGCAACGTGTGGTAGCCACCACGTACCAATCTGTCAGCGGTTCCGGCCGCAAAGGCGAAAAACAACTGAATCGGGAACGCGCCCAAGCCCGACAAACACAGCTGCAAGCAAAACACACGCAACAAATACAACCACTTCACAAACATGCACCTGCACCACAACCACAGTACGAGTACCAATCAGAAAACGCACAGACAGACACAGCAGCACAAACTAGCCGGCAGCCGAGCAGCTACCACGCAAACTTAAGTTCTGAACAGATTTCGTTTCACCTTCAATGCCGGCAGCCGAGCAGCTACCACGCAGACCCGGCCAGTCCGTACCACTGCCCCATTGACCTGAATGTTATTCCGCAAATCGGGGACTTTCTGGAAGACGGCTATTCAGAGGAAGAACACAAAATGATAGACGAAACAAAGAAGATCTTCAACGATTCCTCCATAGGCGTATCGGCTACTACCGTACGGGTACCTGTGTTCGGAGCACATTGTGTCTCTTTGAACGTGCAGTTGGCCCGTCCGTTTACCCTGGAAGAAGTACACAGACTATTATCCTCGTTCCCGGGACTGGTGCTGACAGATGCTCCTGAAGGACCGACACAGCTGTACGGTCCGGGATTAAGACCTGGATTGGTACCTGGAGAGGAGCCGGCGATGAAATACGCCACTCCACTTACTGCCAAAGGAACCGACGCCATTTATGTAAGCCGGGTACGGCGCGATCCTTCCATAGAAAACGGACTGGAACTGTGGACCGTTGCCGATAACATCCGCAAAGGCGCCGCCCTGAACGCCGTGCAAATTGCCGAGCACCTACTTACATTGAAGGGTAGTAAGTAGAAAACACTACCCCTTTTCACAAAATGCTGTAAATCTGAAACTTGTAGAGTTTGTGATTTTCGAGTACTTACTACCCTTCGGCAAAAAGAGGACTTTTCCGTGTTTTCCGTGAAGGGTAGTAAGTAGAAAACACTACCCCTTTTCACAAAATGCTGTAAATCTGAAACTTGTAGAGTTTGTGATTTTCGAGCACTTACTACCCTTCGGCGAAAAGAGGGCTTTTCCGCAGTTTCCATGAAGGGTAGTAAGTAGTGGGTTTGAAGAAGGTGCGCTAACGCGCAGATATATAGTGAGTTGTGGAAAGAAGCGCTTTGCAGGCACTTACTACCCTTAATCAAGTGAAGCGGACGGTCTGTATCGGCCCGGAAAATCCTCCCCACCTTGCGGTGGGTCCCCTCCCTTTTCGGGAGCCAATGTTTTCCTTAGCCGATACAAACCGTCCGCCCGCACATTCCGTTGCTTTTCCGCAGTTTCCATGAAGGGTAGTAAGTAGAAAATACTACCCCTTTTCACAAAATGCTGTAAATCTGAAACTTGTAGAGTTTGTGATTTTCGAGCACTTACTACCCTTCGGCGAAAAGAGGGTTTTTCCGTGTTTTCCGTGAAGGGTAGTAAGTAGTGGTTTTGAAGAAGGTGCGCTAACGCGCAGATATATAGCGTGTTGTGGAAAGAAGCGCTTTGCAAGCACTTACTACCCTTCGGCGAAAAGGGCTGTTTTCCGCAGTTTCCATGAAGGGTAGTAAGTAGTGGTTTTGAAGAAGGTGCGCTAACGCGCAGATATATAGCGGGTTGCGGGAATAGGCGCTTTGCAGGCACTTACTACCCTTCGGCGAAAAGGGCTGTTTCTCGTGTTTCTCGTGTTTTCCGTATTTTCCGTCAAAGAAACGTGCTTCTTACGTGTCAATTATCTTCCCAACACAACAGCGGCCACGTGTAGCGGAGCGATTTCAGCCGACCGATGGTTTCCGCGTCAATCACATCTTTGGAGAAGGGAACTACCAGGACGTCTTGGGTGAACACACCCGGCGTGCGGCCGTATTTGTATGCATACGTAAAACGGCCTGCCGTATCCAATCTTTCCGAGGATGCAGTGTCTTGCAGCGGAACAGAAATAAAGAACCGCCCCTCTGAAGCACCCAGCCCGAAAGTAAGCAGGCTGTCTTTCAACAGGGTGTCATACAGTTCCCTGGCCGTTTCCAGGGCAGGGTCAATAATCTCTACGTGGGGAGCAATAATATCCCGGTAAGGATACAGGCCTTCTTCTTCATAATCCCTGAGCCAAGCAAGGGTTTCTTCCAGAACTTCCATTTGGTAGGGATAGTGCGTACAGCCCAGCACCAGGAATTGCAACGGCAAGGGGTTTTCTTCCTGCCGCAATTGTTCAACCAAACTTACCAGGTGGTAGCGGGCGTAATTGGACGCATGGTTCAATTGCAACACAGTTGGGTCTTCCGGACTACCCTCCCACAACATGCGGCCATTGGAATAATCAAAGTTGTAGGCTCCAAGCAAGTCGCGGTTGATGGGAAATTCCGGGTGGTGCAAAGACGGACCTCTGTACGACTCCCGGGGAGCTTGCACGGCCGGATTTACAAAGTCTTTCTCGCCGTCCACGGCCTCGGCAAATCCAAAAGAACCCCGGTTGGTTATTTGCAGGCGGCCCCGGTAACCGCGTTGGGCAGCCAGGGTGCGGAAGGTGTTTTCATACCCTCCCGAGGCAATGGTTCCCGTAGTAGCCATAACTCCCACAGCCATGTCTTCTTCGGAGTTTATTCTATCCAGGGTGGCATTTACTCCGGCATGAATCACCCCGATGGCTTTTATTCCGGAACTGCTTTTTTCCAGGTAATCCCGGATGTCTTCCAATCCGTATGCGGTTGCTGTATTGCAAGCCACTACCAGAATTTTGATTTGTTGCCCCAACAAAAAGAAGGCGTCTTTCATAATCAGTTCCCTCAGGAAATCCGTTTTGTTTTCTGCCGCATAATTGCCGTAGGGCATATTGGCCTGATCTCCCAGGTAGATGTAATTTTCTCCGTCCAGCAGCCGGCTGCCTATGATGGCTTCCAGCACGGTCAATCCGCCGGTGCCTGAATCAAAGACACCGATGGGAAGGGAGTTCCTGACAGACGGATACGCAGAAAAATCTGTATAATAAACAGAGGATGTATCGTACAACGCCGCTTGTACAACGGGAAGCTGTTCTTGCTGTGTTTGACAGGAAATGACAGCCAGCAGGCAAACTAACAACGTGGTTTTTTTCATAAGACTATAGGCTATTACAATTTAAAAAATTGAGGTTTTCTTTCCTTATAAAATATACCGTACCGGAATCCGCAATCTTTCAGCACCTGGGTATAATATCCAAATTGTTCCCCCAGCCGCTCGGGTTTGTGTGCATCCGATCCCAGCGCTACGGCTTCCCCTCCCAGTTCCCGGAAACGCCTGAGTACGTTTAAGTCCAGAACGGGAATTCCGTGTTTTTGTTGCTGGTATGTTTTCGTATTAATCTCTAACGTTTTGCCGTCTTCAGCCAACAACTGCAATATGGGTTCCAGTATGTCGCCAAACGTCTTCATTGAAATTTCCTGTACCGGATAAGGGGCGTACCTGGCAATGTAATCAAAATGACCCAATATGTCGTAATCCCGAAAACGCTCTATACAATAGAGAATCTCTTCCAGGTATATGGAATAAGCTTCTTTGTAATTGTACGGTCCATAAAAATTGCCGTGGTACGGATCCGTGCCGCGGACGAAGTGCATGGAAGCTATAACCAAATCAAAAGAATGCTTGCTCATTAGTTCCCGGATATTGTCAAGGCTAATGGGCTGAATCCCTATTTCTACTCCTTTTAACACAAGCAGGGACGGGTAATTTTTCTGCAACGCATCGATTTCTTTTTGTTGGGCTTCTATATCAAAAGTGAAAAGATTTGCGTCATGCGGAGCGTCAAAATCGTAATGGTCAGTGAAACAAATCCCGGAAATCTTTTTTTCCAGGATTGTCTCCGCTGCTTTGTCCATAGCCATCCGGCTGTCTGTGGAGTGGTGCGTATGTGTGTGTATGTCTACCAATTATCTGGCGTTTTTAAAAGCTTTGATTCCTGCAAAACGGGCTGCATCTCCCAATTGGTATTCAATCCGCATGAGTTGGTTGAATTTTTCAACGCGCTCCCCGCGGCAGGCACTTCCTGTTTTGATGTGTCCGGCATTTACGGCTACGGCAAGGTCTGCAATAAAGCTGTCCGAGGTTTCTCCGCTGCGGTGCGACACAAAGGAATTGTAGGAGTTTTTGTTTGCCAGTTCAATGGTTTCCAGAGTTTCTGTGACCGTTCCAATCTGGTTCAGTTTTATAAGAATGGAGTTGGCAACGCCGGCTTTTATGCCTTTGGCCAGAATCTCTTTGTTGGTACAGAATAAGTCGTCTCCCACCAATTCAATGGAGGAGCCCAGGATGTCTGTCATATTCTTCCAGCCCTGCCAGTCGTTTTCGGCCAGTCCGTCTTCAATGGATACAATGGGGTACTGCCTTACCCAGTTTGCCCAAAGTTGCACCAGTTGATCACTCGTTATCTCTTGCTGCGTGCTTTTAAAGAATTTGTATTTTCCGTCCCGCCACATTTCACTGGCTGCCGGATCCAGGCAAATGCTTACGTCATCGCCCGGACGGTACCCGGCTTTTACAATCCCTTCCAGAATCATCTCTACGGCCTGTTCGTTCGTTTTCAAATTGGGAGCAAACCCTCCCTCGTCTCCTACCCCCGTGCTCAATCCCTTGGCTTTCAGCACATTTTTAAGGGCGTGAAACACCTCGGCCCCCATACGAATGGATTCGCGGAACGAAGGGGCATTGTGCGGAGCTATCATAAATTCCTGAAAGTCCACTGTGTTGTCTGCGTGGGCTCCCCCGTTGATAACATTCAGACAGGGAACAGGCATAAGGTAGGCCTGGCTGCCTCCCAGGTACCTGTACAATGGAATATCCAGGCTGTAGGAACAGGCCCGGGCATACGCCATCGACACGGCCAGCAGGGCGTTGGCCCCCAATTTGCCTTTGTTGGGAGTCCCGTCCAGGTCAATCATAAAATAATCCAATTCCCGCTGGTTCGTAAAACGTTTGCCTTCCACGGCAGGGGCTATGGTATTGTTTACATTGGATACGGCTTTCAGAACGCCCTTTCCTCCGTAACGTTTCTTGTCTCCGTCTCTGAGTTCAACAGCTTCCCGCTCTCCCGTAGAAGCTCCGCTGGGCACCATGGCTTGTGCCCGGGACCCATCCTCCAGGGTTAGCTGAACTTCTACCGTGGGATTGCCTCTTGAATCCAATATTTCTATAGCATTGATGTTCTTGATTTTCATTAGTTATCCTCCATTATTGAATAGTATCCTGCAAATTTAATTCATTATTATGATTCTTAAAAATGAAAATCCCGGAGTGTTTTCCGGGATTTCTTAGCCGTCTGCGTGGTGCCACCGGGAATCGAACCAGGGACACAAGGATTTTCAGTCCTTTGCTCTACCAACTGAGCTATGGCACCTTTTTAAAGAGGCCTGCAAAGATAAATATTTATTCTCTGCTCTCAAAATTATTTTAACGTATTAAACTATTTGTGTTCCTGCACATCAAATGTGTACATTTGTCAAATTTTTAATATGAAAAAGAAGCATATCATCATTTTGAGTTCTGTGGCCGTTGTTGCCATTATACTTATCATTGTTCTTACTTCAAACAAGAAAGATGCTTACAAACCTCAGGTAGTCAAAGCACAGAAAGGACTGTTTGAAATCATTGTGACTACTACAGGAGAACTTGAAGCAGAAAGCAATATAAAGATTGAGGCGCCAACCGGTATGAGGGCCAGAAACGTCCGCCTGGGTGAAATCAAAATACAGGACCTTGTCCCGGAAGGCACCGTGGTGAGAAAAGGAGATTACGTGGCCATGCTGGACAGGACTTCGGCAGACAATTCGCTAAAGGACCTTGAAGACGAATACGAAGCCCTGCAAGGAAAATACGACAGGACATTGCTTGACACCTCCCTGACTCTTAAAGGATTGCGCGATGATATAGAGAACCAGAAATTCAATATAGAAGAAGCCAGGATTGCCGTAGAACAATCCATCTACGAACCCCCCGCAACACAAAGGCAATATCTAAACAACCTGGAAAAAGCAGAACGTTCCCACGAGCAGTCACTCAACAATTACGACCTGAAAGTAGAGCAAGCGCAGGCTACCGTGAATGACGTTCTTATTGAGCTGAACAGAAAGAGAAGGCAGCTGGACGAGTTGCGGGAAGTGCTCAGCAATTTCACTATCTATGCTCCTACCGACGGCATGGTTATTTATTTTCGCGACTGGAGCGGTGAAAAACGCCGCATTGGCTCTTCCATCAGCGGTTGGGACCTGGTGGTAGCCACCCTCCCCGACCTGAGCAACATGTTGTCCAAAACGTACGTCAATGAAATTGACATTTCTAAAGTAAAACCGGGACAACTGGTACGCATAGGCGTAGATGCTTTTCCGGAAAAGAGTTATACGGGAGTAGTTAAAGAAGTATCCAACATTGGGGAACAGCTCAAAAATGCCGATGCCAAAGTATTTGAGGTTATTATAAAGGTGGACGGAGAAGATGAAATCCTGCGCCCGGCGATGACCACCAGCAATAAAATCATTACAGCCTCTCTTGATTCTGCTGTGTTTGTTCCTTCTGAAACCATTTTTGAAAGGGACAGCATTACCTATGTATATAAGACCAATGGAACCCGTCAGGTAGTAGTCAAAGGTCCCTCAAACGAAAACTTCACGGTTATTGAACGTGGATTACAAGCGGGAGATGAACTGTACTTATCGTTGCCACAAAACCCAACCCGGTTTAAACTGCAGGGAGAAGAATTGATTCCTATTATTAAAAACCGACTGAAAAAAGAAGCAGAAGAGCAGGCCGAGGCCGAAAAAAAGAAAGCCGAGCAGGAAAAAGGCAGAGGCCAACGCCGCATGACCATGACACCCGGAGTGCGACCGGAAGGCATGACACCCGGAACACCTCCGGCAAATATGCAACCCGGAACACCTCCGGCAAACGTGCAACAGAAAAAAGCTGAATAGTTATGAAGGTTTTTTTCATAAACAGGTACTTACACGACATACTCATAGCGGTTGAATCCATCATCAGCAACAGACTGAAAAGCTTTCTTACCGCTTTGGGTATTGTATTTGGTGTAGGAGCCGTTATCAGTATGTTAGCCATTGGGAACGGGGCCCAGCAGGAAATTCTGGACCAGATCAAAATGGTGGGTGTAAACAACATCGTTATCCTTCCTGCCACAGTAGAAGATGTGGACGAAGATACCGGCAATTCGTCAGCAAGCCAGGCGAAAAAGTTTTCACCGGGACTGCGGCTTTCAGATGCAGAAGCCATCCGGCAGGTTCTTCCTTCGGTAAAGCACGTTTCTCCTGAAGTCAGCGTATTTACCTACATCACTTACAGCGGCGTTCGTCAACCGGCAAAAGTACTTGGTGTAACCTCGGAATATTTTAATCTGTACAGCATTGAACTGGAATCCGGTGAATTTTTCAGCCCGGAGCAGGAACTGAACTCCATGGCTGTCTGTATTATAGGACACAATGTAAAAACCCGGTTCTTTCAGCAAAACGATCCCCTGGGGCATTTTATTAAATTTGGTGCCAACTGGGTGAAGGTAATTGGTGTACTGGAACAAAGTGCCTCGGGAGCCACAAAACCCGTGGACGACGACGAATCTTCCGGTACGGCTTCTACAGCACGGTCGGGATCGCTGGGAACCATTGGGGCGGAAAGTATGGGTATGCAGGGCTACGACGACCAGGTGTTCATTCCCATAAGAACGATGTTGCTGCGGCAGGAAAACAGGGCCCTGGCCGTTACCAACCCGGCTTCATCCGGAGGGGGCTTTGTTATGGGAGGAGGAGGTGGTGGAAGGCGCATTGTTGTTAGCACAACCTCTTCCACATCATCTTCCGGCAGTACCAATTACCACCAATTGGACAGGATTACCGTACAGGTAAACGAAACCGATGAACTTACCTCGTCTCAGGAAGTTATTACGCGCATGCTCCGACGTCGTCACCAGGGCGTACCGGATTTTGAAGTGACCGTCCCGGAATTGCTGCTTAAACAACAACAACGCACCAAGGATATTTTCAATATAGTATTGGGTGCCATTGCCGGCATTTCCCTGCTTGTGGGAGGTATTGGTATTATGAATATCATGTTTGCCTCTGTCATGGAGCGTACCAAAGAAATTGGTACCCGTCTGGCCATTGGAGCTAAAAAAGCAGACGTAATTGCTCAATTCCTGTCAGAGGCTATCCTTATAAGTGTGGCGGGAGGAGCCATTGGTATAGTGGTTGGCGTGGTGCTGTCCTTTGTTATCAAATCCTTCTTTGGCATTACTACCATTGTTTCTTTTTCATCCATTGTTATTTCATTTGGTGTTTCGGCTGCCGTTGGTGTTATTTTTGGATATTCACCGGCCAAACGCGCAGCAGAACGCGATCCTATTGAATCTCTCAGATATGAATAATTTTTTAAAAGCCAATACAGTACTCTTTGTGTCTTTTATCTGTCTTTTCTTTTCAGCACAGGTACTTCATGCACAACTACAAGAAACAACAGCAAATCCGGGCTCACCGGAATACGTACAACATACGTACAACCTGACGCTGGAAGAAGTGCTGCACCTGGCAGCAACACAGTCCAACGAAGCATTACGTGCCCGAAATACGTTCCAGGTGGGGTACTGGGAATACAGGTCCTACAAAGCCAATTTCCTTCCCAACCTGATGTTTACTTCACAACTGCCTGAATTCTCACGCAGGATTGTAGACGTAACCAGTATAGATCCCGAGACAGGGGAAGTCCGGCACGATTATTCATCTGAGTTCTACAACGTCTTTAGCGGCGGCTTGACAATACGGCAAAACCTGCCTACCGGGGGGACGGTTTCAATCAGCTCATCGTTGCAGAGAACCGACCGCTTTAGCGGATCATTCAACAACCACCAAAGTACGGAGTACCTTTCGACAGCACTGAATGTCAGGTTGTCACAATCCATTTTTGGGATCAATGAGATGAAGTGGGACCGAAAAATTTCTCCTTTAAAATACGAAGAAGCCAAGCGCAACTACATCAAAAACATGGAGAATGTCAACCAGCGTGCCATCCAGCTTTTCTTCAACATGGCTATTGCACAGCAACGGCTGACTATTGCAGAATTCAACCACGCAAACAACGATACCTTATACAACATTGCATCGGGACGGTACGAACTGGGGACTATTGGAGAAAACGACCTGCTCCAATCTGAACTTGCTTTCCAGAATGCTCTTAAAACCCTGAATGAAAACAGATTGAATCTTGATAATACAGAAAACAGGCTGCGTTCTTACCTGGGTTTTACAGAACGTGTCAAAATCAACATCATTATTCCCGATGAGATTCCCGATGTCATCCTGGATTTGGAACAGGTACTGCAGCTGGCGTTTGATAACAATCCGGACTTGGTTTCTTACGAACGCCAGTTGATTGAGGCACAAAAGAATGTAGCGCAACAAAAGGCAAACCGGGGATTCCAGGCCAACTTAAATGTGGCATTTGGGTTAAACCAGCAGGCAACAGGCCTGTTTGACTCCTATAAAGACCCAAGGGATATGCAAACCGTAAGTATTGGCTTGACGGTACCTATTCTTGACTGGGGCAAAGGAAGGGGAATGGTAAAGATGGCCCAGAGCAACCAGGAACTGGTACAGCGGCAAGTGGAGCAGTCAAGGCAGGATTTTGAACAGGATATTATTCTGAATGTACGTCAATTCAATATGCAGGGACAGCAGTTTTTAATTGCTGCCAAAGCAGATACCATTGCCCAAAAGAGGTACGACGTAGCCAAACAGCGGTACCTGATTGACAAAATTACAGTAACAGATATGAACAATGCCCAGCTGGACAGGGACGAAGCCCGTGTTGGGTTTGTCCAGGCTTTGTTTAATTACTGGAGGTATTATTACGAACTGCGGGCACTTGCCCAATTCGACTTTATTAACAACAGCCGCCTGGATGCTGATTACGAGGCCCTGGTAGATTAAATCAAATATCTATAGTGTAACACCTTCTGCGCCGGTGCTGACGGTAATCAAAGTGCTTCCATTGGCTTTGAACGCTTATGTTGTCTTCCCGTTCCGGTCCCGTTTCTGCATATAGAATACCGTGTTTCATAGCCTGCACAATACTGTGGTACATAATGACGGCATTGACTCCTCTGTTCTGGTAGGCCGGCAAAACACCAATATGAAACATATCCAGCACTTTTACGTTTTTTACATCATGTAAAATGCCCAACATCCCTAAAGGGAACAACCTTCCTCTGCCCAATCGGACACCCCGACTGATGGAAGGCATCATCAGGCCATAGCCTACCACATCGTTCTCTTTATTTTGCACTACGATAATGAATTCCTTCCTGAGCAAAGGCAGCGTAATTTTTGCAAAATCACCCATCTGTTTTTCAGAAATAGCTGCTATGCTATCCAAATTATTGATGACATCGTTCAAAAGAGGCAACACTTCTTTAAAAACAGGAAGTAACTCTTTTTTAGTATCAAATGTTCTGACAGAGTACCCATACCGCTTCATGGTAGCCTCAGCTACACGTTGCAATTTCTCGGGCATTTTATCCGGAACTTTAACCTGGAATTCCACCCAATCTGTTTTCTTCTGCAACCCTAAACGCTCCATATGTTTAGGATAATAAAAGTAGTTGTATTGGGTAGAGTACAAATCCATTTCATCAAACCCTTCTACCAACATTCCAATCTTATCCATATAAGAGAAACCCAATGGACCAACGATTTCATTCATTTCTAAAAACCGGGCCCACTCTACTACCTTATTGAAAAGAGCTTGGGATACTTCATAGTCGTCTATAAAATCAAAGCGGGAGAAACGAATCTGACGGGAGCCTGTCTTGTAATTGTGTGCATTGTGGAGAATGGCAGCTACCCTGCCTACCACCTTCCCTTTCTTCAGGGCCAGAAACATTTTACAGGATGCATATTCAAAAGCCGCATTTTTTAAAGGATTAAATGCCTGCATCTCTCCTTTAGTTAATTCCGGCACGTACCAAGGGCTATTTTTGTACAATTTGATTGGAAATTTGACGAATTTCCGCCTGTCAGATCTAGAAACAACTTCTTTAACTGTTACCATAACAGCAAACAAAGATATATAAAAAAAAACATGTAAGTTTGTATTCTCAAAATTACACTATTTATGGCAACAACAGCAGATTTTAAAAACGGATTGTATATTTCTTTTAATGGGAAACCTTGTTCTATCATCTGGTTTCAGCATGTGAAGCCGGGGAAAGGAGCTGCCTTTGTAAAAACAAAACTCCGGAACCTGGAAAACGGAAGGGTACTGGAAAACACCTTTTCGGCAGGAGAACGCATTGATATAATCAATGTGGAAAGACGTCCGTACCAGTTTCTTTACAGCGATGATATGGGGTTCTATTTCATGCATACAGAAACTTTTGAACAGATTTCTTTGCAATCAGATTTGGTAGAGAATCCGGACCTGATGAAAGAAGGGCAACTCGTGGAAATGATGTTTCTGGCAGACGAAGAACGTGTCTTAACCTGCGAACTGCCTCCTTTTGTAGAGATGGAAATAACTTATACAGAACCTGCTGTAAAAGGCGACACAGCTTCTTCCAATGCCCTGAAATCTGCCACTATAGAAACAGGAGCAGAAATTATGGTGCCTCTTTTCATCAACGAAGGAGAACGCATAAAAGTAGATACAAGAACCCGCGCTTATGCAGAACGCGTTAAATAAAAAGCCATGAAAACACACCTTACAGCCTTTCTATTAGTATTTTTAATAGTTTTTTCTTCCTGCAACCAAAGCGGAAAAACCCCCACTCCTCCTGAAATTCGGGCAAACATAGAAGCAGGAAATTTCAACCTGGCAGAAAAAATGATCCGCCACTATATTTCAGAGACTACACTGGAGCTGGAAGAAAAAATGCAGTGGGAATGGGAAATTGACAGGATGCACCGGATTGCTCTTGACTTTAACAAAACCCCAGAGGATGCGCTGGAATACATACAGCAATATTTTCCGGACGTAACACAAGATCAGATACAGGCCTGGGAAGCATCCCGTGCCCTGGAGTCTATGGTAATCAACGGAGAAAAACGGTATTATTCCCGTGCGTTGCGCAACCTGTTCCGCATTGACAGCACGTGCCTGGCACGATTTGAAGAAGTCAACGGGCCATCAAAAGACGTTAAAGAAGATTTGCTGCTGAAACACCTGCCTGCCATAGTACAACAGACCGGACCCAAAAAAGGTATACTTACAGAACCCAGAACCTATACCTTATCTTACAAAATAACCGTTCCGGCCAATACCATTCCTGAAGGAGAAATGATCCGGGTATGGATGCCCCTCCCACGTACAGATGTACGCAGGCAGAGCGGATTCAGACTCTTGTCTGTTTCACAGCCGGATTACATTATATCCCCCGACACGTACATCCACAAATCCATTTATATGGAACAACCGGCTGTAGAGGATACAGATGCTGTTTTTTCGTACAACTTTACGTACACAGCCCGGGCGGAATACCACCATTTTGATCCTTTGACAGACGTACTGCCGTACAATACGCAAAGCGCGGAATACATAGAATATACGCAAGCAGCTCCCCCGCATATCCAGCCGGAAGGTCGCGTAGCCGCATTGGCTAAGGAAATAGTCGAAGACGAAACAAACCCCTTTCTGCAGCTACAAAAGATCTATACGTACATAAACAACACCTACCCCTGGGCCGGTGCCCGGGAGTACTCCACGCTGGAAAACATCCCCTTGTATGTGTTGGATAATGGCCACGGTGATTGCGGACAGCTAAGCCTGCTGTTCATTTCCATGTGCCGCAGCCTGGGTATTCCGGCTCGCTGGGAAAGCGGCTGGATGCTGCATCCGGGTGACATAAACCTACACGACTGGGCAGAAGCGTACCTGGAGGGTATAGGGTGGATTCCCATTGACCAATCCTTTGGCATTCAGAACGGTCCCGTTCCCCTGTTTTATACCCGGGGCATGGATTCCTACAGGATGGTAGTAAATACCGGTATAAGCGGAGCACTGTATCCGGCCAAAACGTATCCAAGATCAGAGACTGTTGATTTTCAAAGAGGAGAAGTGGAATGGCGAGGCGGCAACCTGTATTTCAACCGTTGGTATTACCGTTTGTCAGTGGTAAATTAAGGTACACCTTCTTTTTTCATCCCAGATTTCATTGGCTGCTTCCAGTATTTGGAGTGGCGTGACAGATTCAATCTGTGCTACCAGTTCGTTGTGGGAAAACACCTTACCAAAGGACAATAAACTTTTTCCCATAGACAGACACTGGGCCTCGTGGTTGTCTTCTGCAATGGATATCTGTCCAATAAGTTGTTTTTTTGCTCTGTCCAATTGCAAATCGGTCATAAGGGTATGGCTGTATTGCCCTATTACTTTTTCTGTCAACTCCCGGCAACGAGCCAGATTGGGAGCATCCGTCCCAAAATAGATGCCTGCAAAACCCGTATCTATATAAGGCAGGTACGAAGCTTCTACCGTGTATACAAGTCCGTACTTCTCCCGTAACAACATGTTCAGCCGGGCATTGGATGCCGGTCCGCCCATTATATTCATTAACAACACAAGAGGCACGCGGTTTTTATGGTGTAGCCCGTAAGCTGTTGATCCGGTCAGGCAATGTGTCTGGTAGGTCCCCCTTCTTTGTGTTTCTTCAAATAAAAAAGAAGGCTCTGTCAGTGACGGGATAGCGGAAGGTACGTCATCGGTTTCTGCCTGTGCAGCAAACCGGCTGCTTCCAAAGTATTTTTCTGCCAACGTGACCATCCGTGCTGCAGAGGTGTTTCCAACCAGGCTCAGCGCCATATTCCCGGGCACAAAATGTTCCCCCATAAAAGCTTTCATACGGGCCGAGGTTATTTTTTTCAGCTCACGGGGGTAGCCAAGAATGGGAGTGGCCATAGGTGTTCCACTGAAAAGTTTCTCTTCAAACACGTCGTAAATCAGCTCAGAAGGAGCATCTTTGTAAGACCGGATTTCTTCCAATACAACTTCTCTTTCTTTTATAATCCCTTCTTCTGAAAAGACAGAATTCAGTACCAAATCAGATACCAATTCCAAGGCCTTACCCAAATCTTCCCGCAACACCGTGGTATGCAGCACCAACTCTTCTTTGGTCGTGAAGGCATTAATTTCTCCCCCCAGCCTTTCCAGCCGGTTGTTGATGTGGTACGCACTTCTTTTCTCGGTGCCCTTAAACAACATGTGCTCGCAAAAATGCGCCAGTCCTGCAAATCCCTGCGGTTCAAACCGTGTCCCGCCCAGGGTGCTTAATGCACAATAACTGACAGGAGAAGTTGTGGTATATATAGCACAACGCAAACCGGAAGACAAGGTGGTAAGCAATACGTTATTCATTGTTTTTGTACATGAAACTGAGCCGCAAAAATAGGGATTATTTCTTATCTTTGTGTCTTATGGATTCCTTTGTTGTATCTGCTCGTAAATACAGGCCTCAGCAATTTCATGATGTTGTTGATCAAGACACTATTGTAACCACACTGAAAAACGCCATCCGGCGCAACCAACTGGCGCATGCCTACTTATTTTGCGGTCCGCGCGGGGTAGGAAAAACAACGTGTGCCCGCATTTTTGCCAGAACCATCAACTGTTTTAATCCCACGCCGGAAATGGAAGCCTGCGGTACCTGCGAGTCGTGCATCTCTTTTGCAGAAGGCAGGTCTTATTCCATACACGAACTGGATGCCGCATCCAACAATTCGGTGGACGATATCAGGGAGTTGATTGATAAAGTACGCATCCCGCCGCAAATAGGAAAACACAGCGTTTACATCATTGACGAAGTGCACATGCTTTCACAGTCTGCATTTAATGCTTTCCTAAAAACCCTGGAAGAACCGCCCTCCTATGCACTTTTCATTCTGGCAACCACAGAAAAACACAAAGTGTTGCCTACTGTTTTATCACGCTGCCAGGTCTTTGATTTTAACAGAATTTCCATCAAAGCCATGACCGGCAAACTGGCAGAAGTTGCCAAAAAAGAAGGGGTTGCTGTTGAACAAGATTCCCTGCACGTTATGGCACAAAAAGCAGACGGAGCCATGCGCGACGCACTTACCCTGCTTGACCAGTGCATTGCCGTGAGCGGAAAAGAAATTACATATGAGCAGGTAATTACCAATTTGAACGTCCTGGACCGGGAATACTATTTCCGGCTTACAGATATGGCACTGGAAGGCAAGTACGAAGGCATGCTGTTGTTGCTGGACGAAATTTTGTCCCGAGGCTTCAACGCCTTGCATTTCATTGGCGGCCTGGCGTCGCATTTCAGGGACCTTCTTGTCTGCAAACAACCGGAAAGCCTGCCTCTTTTGGATTACGGCCCGGATACTGCCCAAAAATATACCCGGCAGGCTGCAGCGTGTACCCCTGCTTTTCTGTTTCATGCCCTGAATATTTGCACCCAAACCGAATCGGCTTACAAGGCAAGCAACTTTCCCAGGCTGCACCTGGAAATGGCTTTGGTAAAACTGAGCCGGCTTGTAGAAACCACGCAGGAAACCGCACGAGCAGCAGTGGCTACGGCACCGGCAGCAGCAGCAGCTGCTGCAGCAACAGCAACTGCATCGGCACCTCCGGCAGCAACAGCAGAACAAGCGGCATCGGCAACTCCAACACCTCAGGCAACAACAGCAGAACAAGCGGCATCGGCAACTCCGGCAGCTCCGACAGCACCGGTAGCAACTGCAGGACAAACAGCCGGACCGGGCTCCATCAAAGAAAGGATGCAGCAAAGCAAAAAAGCCAAAGAAAAAGAACAGGAAATATCCGATACTTCAGCAGAAGAAATACTACCGGATATGGAAGCGCTGAAAAAAATCCTGCCCGGCTTTTTTGACCTTTTTAAAGACAAACCCAACCTGTCTGCTACGTTATCACGTTCCGAGCCGCAAATTGTGGATGGTACAACCATTCAGTTCCGGGTGGTTAATGAATTGCAAAAAACCTGGATAGAAGAGCATTATGGCAGAACTATTGATGCCCATCTTAGAAAAGCACTTAAAAACAAAAAAGTGCGTATGTCTCTTATCGTAGAAGAACCGGCTGAAACGGTAATAGAAAACAATTGCTACATGCCGGAAGAAAAAATAAAGTTTATGGCAGAAAAGCACCCCCAGGTGGCGGCTCTGCATAAAGACCTGAACCTGGATATCAGTTAAAACCATATACCATGCGCCTACATTGCCACAATCTGGTTAAAAGATACGGTCTGAGAACCGTTGTAAAAGGCATTTCCATTTACGTAGATCGGGGCGAAATTGTGGGTTTGCTGGGCCCCAACGGGGCCGGTAAAACCACAAGTTTTTACATGATTACCGGATTAATCAAGCCTAACGGAGGCAGGATTTTTCTGGACACAGAAGATATCACAACGTATCCCATGTACCAACGAGCTCAGAAAGGCATCGGGTATCTGGCACAAGAAGCATCTGTTTTTCGCAAACTAAGTGTGGAGGACAACATCATGTCTGTCATGGAAATGTCCTCTTTAAGCAAAGTGGAAAGAAAAGAACGCATGGAACGGTTGATCCGGGAATTTGGGTTGCAAGCAGTTAGGAAAAATTACGGGATTCAGCTTTCGGGAGGAGAACGCAGGCGTTGTGAAATTGCCAGAGCACTGGCGCTGGATCCAAAATTTATCCTGCTGGACGAGCCGTTTGCCGGCGTTGACCCCATTGCTGTTGAAGACATCCAACACATTGTTGCCCGCCTGAAAACCAAAGACATTGGAGTGATTATCACCGATCACAACGTTCACGAAACGCTGGCCATAACAGACAGAGCCTACCTGCTTTACGAAGGGAGCATCCTGGAAAGCGGTACGGCAGAAGAGCTGGCAGCGAATCCGGAAGTAAGACGTAAATACCTGGGACAGAGCTTTGAATTGCGTAAAATTGTTCCGGTTAAAACGACAGAAAATTCAGACCCGCATACTCCATAATTTTAAGAGCTGTTTCTTTATAGATTTCAGGCTGTACAAACCTACGGTAGGGAGTAATGGAAGCCAGAAAATCTGCCATACAGGCTTCCCCTATGGGGTCTGCCGGCGGCGATTCCATAGTTAACGGATTTATGGGTTTCCCGTTTTTCCAGACACGAAAATCCAGGTGAGGCCCCGTTGACATACCTGTACTTCCAACATACCCAATAACTTCTCCCTGTGCAACACGTTTTCCGGTGGCTAGCCCGGGTGCAAACCGCGACAAATGAAGGTACGCGGTAGTATATACACTGTTATGCTTAATCTTTATGGTATTACCGCCTCCCTTTGTATACGTTCTTTCAACAACCGTTCCTTCCCCAATGCTCATAACAGGAGTACCTGCAGGAGCTGCGTAATCTACCCCGGTATGAGGGCGAACTACGCGGGTAATGGGATGCTTGCGAGCATAGGAGAAGCCGGAACTAATCCTGGAATATTTTAATGGTGCTTTCAAAAAAGCCCTTTGCAAGTTTACCCCGTCCTGATCCCAATAGCCCGCTACACTATCCTGCACATAACGGAAAGCCAGTTGGTTTGTGCTACCACGGGAAAAAGATGCAGTCAAAATATGTCCGGCATCTACCTCTTCTCCCTGCAGCAAATAAGCCTGGTAGCAAGCCCTGAAAACATCTCCTTTCTGCAAGCCGAAAAAATCGGTAGTCCAGGCAAACACTTCTGACAAACCATTAGCCACTAAAGGATTAAATCCGGCATCTTTCAAATCCTGCCATAGAGAACGGTCAATGGTCACCTCAATATACTTTTCTTCAAGCTCCAAAGGAATCTCTGTACGTTTTACCCACAGGCTGTCTGTTAACGAAAAACAAACATACGTTCTGAAATTTTCCCGGTATATCAGGTAAGAAGGCTGCTGTTCTTCGTCCTTGAATAACAAAGAATAGGTGTTTCCGGCTTTTAGCCTGCGCATATCAAATATTTCTTTGGCTGCTTCTGATACAAGAAAAATTGTCCGCTGCCCTATTCCTTTGCTTTGTAAAAGCGTGGAAAAATTTTCATTCTTTTTGACTACACCTCCCTCCTCAACATAACCGTATAACGGTAGTTCAAACAGCATACACCATTCAGCTAATGTGCCGTCAATAAGAGTTGCTTCCGGCTCTTCTTGCAAGGTTTCCGGTTTTTGTTCCGACGTCGAACAACTGACTAACAAGGCGCTGATAATCAATAAGGTTACCACTTTCTTTTTCATGTTTATTTCTTTCATGTTGTACAAACATAAAAAAAAACAAAAGAAAGTGGAAAAATTTGTAAGGAAATGTAAAATTGTGTAAAAATTTTTGTATTTTTGTGCCTAATAAAACTATCTGAACGTGGCAAAGTTTATAGGAGAATATAGTGCAAAACTGGACGACAAAGGTCGTCTTGTCTTTCCTTCCGGATTGAAGGCACTAGCAGATCCTGATGTGCCACTTAGGTTTGTTGTGAAAAAGGATTTGTTCAGTCCCTGTCTGGAAATGTATTCGTACGACGAATGGGAGAAACAATCCGAGGCGGTAAAAGCACGGCTGAACCCTTCGTTTAATCGTGAGCATGCGGTTTTCTGGCGTGCCTATATGAGCAACCGGGCCGTTGTTGAACCCGACGAAAAAACCGGGAGGATATTGATTCCCAAATATTTGCTCAACATGATAGGAGTTGAAAAGGAGGTCATCTTTGCAGGAGCCGACTTTAAAATTGAATTGTGGTCAAAGGAATCCTATCAGGTGAGTTTGATTAGTGAAGATAACTATGTATCGCTTGCAGAAAAGCTTTTGTCTTAATATTGGCTCCTATGGTTTTTTATCATATACCGGTTCTTTTGAAAGAAAGTATCGAATTCCTGGCAATCAAACCGGATGGCATTTACCTGGATGCCACATTCGGAGGCGGAGGCCATGCGGGAAGTATTCTGGAGCACCTGGGACCTGATGGCCGTTTGCTGGTCTTTGATTTAGATACACAATCACAAAACAACCTTCCCAACGACAAAAGAATAAGCTGGATTCATTCCAACTTCCGATTTGTTCATCAGGTGTGCCGGCATAGAGGAATTGCAGGTGTTGATGGGATACTGGCAGACCTGGGTGTTTCCTGGCATCAGTTTGACACGCCCGAGCGCGGATTTTCTTTTCGTTTTGACGCTCCTCTGGATATGCGCATGAATCCCTCTTCTTCAACAACAGCTTCCCTGATTCTTGAAAAATATACCCAAGAAGATCTGGCTTCTCTTTTTCGCCGGTATGGAGGATTAAACAATGCCGGAGCACTGGCCGGTGCCCTTGTTACAGCCCGCAGCAAAAAACCCATACAAACTACAGAAGACTTGCGCATTGCCTTACAACATTTTATTCCGCATACAGCAGAACATAAATTTTTGGCAAAAGTGTACCAGGCGTTACGTATTGAAGTAAACGACGAAATGCGATCCCTGGAAGGCCTGCTCAACCAAAGCATACCCCTGTTGAATCCCGGGGGCCGCCTTGTTGTAATAACATACCATTCTTTGGAAGACAGAATCGTAAAACATTTTATAAAGGAATCGGCTGCTGCCGGAATGCTCTCTGCCGTAAACAAGAAGCCTGTTATACCATCGGAAAAAGAAATCAGGGAAAACACCAGAGCCCGTAGCGCCAAGTTACGGGCTGCAAAAAAAGAGGAGGATACCGTTCATGCGTAAGAGCGAGCAAATCATATCTACTCTTTTTGGGGGAAGAACCCTGCTACAGGGAGTCATCTCCAAACACCTGTATTTCATATTGTACATTTTTGGGTTGCTCATTCTGTACATCACCGTGAACAATACGGTGGAAAAAACCCGTGTTGCCAACTACAAACTGGAAAAAGAACTGCAGGTACAGTATGCGGACTATACCCGCAAAACAGCAGTTCTTATGCAACTGAGCCAGCAGCAGGAAATTGAAAAACAACTGAAGGCAAAGGGGTCGGAGCTAAAGGCTCCTTCCAATCCGCCCGCCTGGATAAAAAGTACGCCATGAACACATCAAACAAAATGTTGGTTGTGTATTTCTTTTACCTGCTGATTGCCCTGTTGGCTGTAGGAAAAATTGTGTACCTGCAATTTTTCTCCGATTACAAAAACCAACTGGAATCCATTGTGTACCGGACTACAGAAATTCCGGCCGGCAGGGGAAGCATTCTTGGGTACGACGGAAGGGTACTGGCAACTACCGTACCTTTCTACGAAATACGTATGGATTGCTCCATACCCGATGATGACATGCTCAACCGCAACCTGAGAGCACTTGCTGTATCTCTGTCCCGGATGTTTGAAGACAAATCGGCAACAGACTATGAAAAATACATTGCCACTGCACGGACAACAAAAAAACCGGGTTACCGCAACCTTCCGTTAGGGAATCGCCTGGTTTCACACGACGAGCTACTGGAAATCAGAGGTTTCCCCGTTTTTAACCTGGGAAAATTCCGCGGCGGACTTATTGTAAACCAAAAAGACAAACGAATTTATCCATATGGAAGACTGGCTTACAGAACCATAGGATATATCAGCGACAACGAAGAGGCAGGAGTGGGTATCGAATATGCCTACAACACGTACCTGAAGGGGCATCCGGGAAGTCAGCGCGTACGCAGGCGGTCGGGAGAAGATATTTGGGTGCCCGTTTCCGATCGCCCCGAGCAAGATCCCAAAAACGGACTGGATATTCTGACCACGCTGGATATTAATATACAGGGAGCTGCAGAAAATGCCCTGCGGGAACAATTGTCCAGAGATTCCATATTTGAGGGAGCCACAGCCGTTGTTATGGAAGTGCGTTCGGGAGCTGTCCGGGCTATAGTCAATATGAAAAAGATGAAAAACGGCTCGTACGACGAAACGTTCAATTACGCCATCAGTGAATCTACAAACCCCGGATCTACCTTTAAACTGGCAACCCTTATAGCCCTTCTGGAAGACGGTTATGTACATCTGACAGACAGCGTAAAGACAGGAAAGGGCGGATGGCGCTATTATGGCAAACTTTTTACCGAAGCCACCTCCTCATTGGGTACCATCACCGTACAACAAGCCTTTGAAAAATCTTCCAACGTGGCTTTTGCCATGCTGGCCGTTGAAAAATACGGCACCCAGGAAAAACGGTTCATCAACAGGCTCTACAACATGAAACTGAACGAGAAGCTTAATATTGAATTAATTGGAGAAGGAAGAGCCACCATTCCCTTCCCCGGTGAACCGGGATGGTCCAAATTGTCGCTTCCCATGATTGCTATGGGGTATGAAATGCAACTTACCCCATTACATATACTAACTTTTTATAACGCCATTGCCAACAACGGCCGCATGGTCACCCCCTATTTTATTGAATCGTTCCTGCAACACGGAAAAGTAACCGAACACTTTGAGCATACACCCCTGAGCGGGACTTTATGTACACCCGGCACACTCAAAGCTGTCCATCAGGCACTCCGGGGTGTTGTAGAGCACGGTACGGCAAGCCGTATTCATGATTCAAGGTACAGCATATCCGGAAAAACAGGAACGGCGCAAATTGCTTACGACGGAGCTTATGTCCACAACGGGTACAGAAAACACCAGGCTTCTTTTGTCGGCTTTTTCCCTTCTGATGACCCTATGTACAGCATGATTGTTATCCTGTATTCCAACCCTACACGGAGCAATTTTTACGGGGCATCCTGGGCAGCTCCTGTGTTTAAGAAAATTGCAGACCATATATATACAACAAACCCTTTTTGGAACGCTCCACTAGATGAAATTAACCTCACTCATACAAACCCTTAATGAATACCGGGTTACAGGACCGGCAGATTGCGACATTTGCAGTATTTGCCAGGATTCACGTCAGGTAAAAGAAGGCAGTCTTTTTGCAGCCCTGCCCGGCACAGAAACAGATGGCCATTTGTTTGTGCGGAACGCTGTGCTTGGAAAGGCAGCCGCCATTTTATACCAACGGGGATGCCTGAAGGATACCGGAATTGTTGAGGAATATAAGGAAACCGTAGCGTTTATTGAAGTACCGGATTCCCGGCAAGCATTGGGTACTGTGGCTGCAGTATGGTATAACCACCCCTCCGAAAAAATCACCCTGGTAGGGATCACGGGGACCAACGGCAAAACAACAACTGCCACCCTGTTGTACAGGCTCTTCAACCGTATGGGGCTTAAAAGCGGTCTGCTCTCTACCATTGCCAATTACGTGGGAGATAGCCAAGAACCCACCTCACTCACTACACCTGACGTGTTAACCATACATGCTCTGTTATCCAAAATGGTAACGTGTGGCTGTACTTTCTGTTTTATGGAAGTGAGTTCTCATGCCATTGATCAACAAAGAATTGCAGGATTGCGTTTTGCCGGTGGCATCTTTACAAACCTTACCCAGGACCACCTGGATTACCACAAAACCTTTGCTGCGTACCGGGATACCAAAAAAGCATTTTTTGACTCCCTTCCCCCCGAGGCATTTTCTCTGGTCAACGGGGATGACCGCAACGGACAAATCATGATTCAGAACAGCCGTTCACAAAAGTTTACCTATGCCTGTAAAAGAATGGCAAATTTCACAGCCCGTGTTCTGGAACAAAACGCGGAAGGCATGCACCTGGTTATTGACGGGATTCAGGTTTGGAGTCCGCTCATTGGCATGCACAATGCGTACAACCTGCTGTCTGTATATGCCTGCGCCCGTTTACTCAACCAGCCGGCAGACGAAATACTGCGTATTCTCAGTTCTCTGAAAACTGTAAGCGGACGTATGGAATACGTAAAAGGAGGCAACAACCTGACGGCTGTAGTAGATTTTGCACATACTCCGGATGCTCTTCAAAACGCCCTGACAACGCTGCGTGCCTTACTAACACCCGGGCAACAGCTTATCTGTGTTGTGGGGTGCGGGGGCAACCGGGATCAGTCCAAGAGGCCTTTGATGGCACAAATTGCAGACAAGTACGCAGACTTGTGCATTTTCACCTCCGATAACCCCAGACACGAAGATCCGGAAGTTATTCTGGACCACATGTTTGCAGGTTTATCTGCAGAAGCGCGCGAACGAAACCTGCGTATTACCGACAGGTACCAGGCCATTAAAACTGCCGTAAAGACGGCCAACAAGGGAGCCATCATACTTGTTGCCGGAAAAGGACACGAAACATACCAGGATACCAAAGGAGTAAAAAATCCTTTTGATGACAAAGCCATACTAACCCAATTGCTAAAAACCGGATGATATGCTATACCATCTAATTGAATTTCTGAAACAACATGTGGATTTCCCCGGGATGGGATTGTTCCGGTATATTTCTGTCCGGTCTATTTTTTCTGTCATTATAGCATTGCTTGTTTCCCTTATTGCCGGCAAGTACATTATTGCCCGTCTGAAGAAAAATCAAATTACAGACACCGCTGTTAAGACCGGTGAAAACGGGAAATCGGGCACGCCTACTATGGGAGGTATCATCATCATCCTGTCCCTGCTGGTGGCCGTATTTCTTTTATGCGACCTTACCAATTTATACGTTCAGCTGCTGATTGTATCCACCTTGTGGCTGGCCGGCATTGGGTTACTTGACGACTTGCTTAAACTCAGACGAAAATCCGGGAAAGAAGACAATAAGTTTATGCGTTTTTTCCTTCGGTTCCAACGCAAAGACCACGACGGAATGAAAGGGCAAGTCAAAATTTACGGACAAGTAGGTCTGGGACTGATTATTGGCCTTGCTTTGTTCATGAGCGACAGGGCTGTGATAGTGGAAATGAGCCCGTTGTCTAAAGAAGCAGAAAGTACAGAACAAGTGGAAGCACCTGAATACACACGTCATGTAAAAAGTACCAAAACAACCATTCCGTTCTTAAAAGATAACTTATTTGATTACGCCTGGCTTACTCCTCTTACAGGAGAGGCTGGTCAAAAAGCCGGCTGGGTAATCTACATCCTGGTAGCCATTTTTATTGTTACAGCTGTATCTAACGGAACAAACCTTACGGACGGACGGGACGGGCTGGCTACCGGAACTGTAGCCATAGCCGGTATTACATTGGGTGTCCTGGCTTATTTGTCGGGAAACATTATTTATGCCCGGTACCTGAATATCATGTACATTCCAAATTCGGGCGAAATGGTAGTCTTTATGTCTGCCCTGATTGGTGCACTTATTGGCTTTTTATGGTACAACACGTATCCCGCACAAGTCTTTATGGGGGATGTGGGAAGCCTTACTCTTGGAGGTATAGTAGCCGTATTTGCGCTGATGATCCGTGTAGAATTGCTGTTGCTTATTTTGTGCGGGGTTTTTCTTGCAGAAAGCCTTTCAGTAATCATCCAACGCTTCTGGTACAAACATACACGCATACGCAAAACAAAAGAATTGATAGAGAAAGGAGAATACACCCCGGGAGACGTTGTTCCCGGTGAACGCATTTTTGTTCGGGCTCCCCTTCACGACCATTACATATTTGACCGCAGCAAAGTAGAAGGCAAGATTCGCCTGAAAGATCCGGAAGAACCTATTGCAGAGCCCAAAGTAGTAGTCCGGTTCTGGATTATCAGTATCCTGCTGGCTGTTTTAACAATTATAACATTAAAAATCAGATAATCACACATATTACATGAACAACAAACTGGTTATACTGGGAGGTGGAGAAAGCGGAGTTGGTGCCGCAGTACTTGCTAAGAAACAAGGATTTGACGTTTTTTTATCAGATTCCGGTATCATTCAGCCACCGGCTAAAAAATTACTCAAAGAACACGGTGTGGCATTTGAAGAAGGAACCCATACTTTGACAAAGATGGCAGACGCGGTTCAGGTAATAAAAAGTCCGGGGATTCCCAACACAGCTCCTGTTGTGGAAGACTTGACCCAATTGGGAATTCCTGTAATCTCTGAAATTGAATTTGCCGGCAGGTACACCCATGCCAAAAAAATATGCATAACGGGAAGCAACGGCAAGACAACCACCGCCTCTCTTATCTATTATCTGTTAAAAAACGCAGGCCTGCATGTGGGACTTGCCGGAAACGTGGGACAAAGTTTTGCACTTCAGGTAGCCACGCAGGATTACGATATCTACGTCCTGGAACTGAGCAGTTTTCAACTGGAGGGAATGTATGATTTCAAAGCAGACATTGCTGTTCTGCTAAATATTACCCCCGACCACCTGAACCGCTACAGCAACGACCTGATGGAATACGCCCGGGCAAAGTTCAGAATTACGCAAAACCTGGACAAAGAAGATTGTTTTATTTTTTGCCGGGACGACCAGATTACCATGGAGCACCTGAATCACATTGTACTAAAAGCACAAATGCTTCCCATTTCACAGAAAGTCGCCGTAACAGAAGGGGCTTTTGCAAAAGAGGGCAAAATGCATGTGGCCTACGGAGAAGAAGAATTTGAAATGTTCATCAACGAACTGGCCCTCCAGGGAAAGCACAATGTCTACAATTCCATGGCTGCCGCTCTCTCGGCAAAAATAATGAACCTGAGCAACCCGCAAATCAGGGAATGCCTCACTTCATTTAAAGGCATCCCCCACCGGATGGAACAGGTGGCTAAAGTCAGGGGCGTTTTGTACATCAACGATTCCAAAGCAACCAATGTGAATTCTGTTTGGTATGCCCTGGAAAGTATGAATACCCCGGTTGTGTGGATAGCCGGTGGGGAGGATAAAGGAAACGATTACAGTTCACTCTTTGAACTGGTAGAAAAAAAAGTAAAAGCACTCATCTGTTTGGGAATAGATAACGAAAAATTGCTGACATGCTTCGGGGAGAAAGTACCTGTAATTGCCGAGGCCCGCTCGATGGAAGAGGCAGTAGCCCGGGCTTATGATGTATCTGCGCCGGGCGACACGGTGCTTCTTTCACCTGCATGCGCCAGTTTTGACCTTTTCAAAAATTTTGAAGACAGGGGGATTCAGTTTAAAGAAGCCGTAAGAAAATTGTAGGAAATGGGAAAGAGCATAAAAAAAGGAATTCGTTTAAAAGGAGATACTTCTTTGTGGGCGCTGGTTATCGTTTTTTCACTGCTTTCACTGGTATTTGTGTATTCTTCTTCCAGCCGTCAGGCTGTTATGGAAAATACCACAACGTTTTCCATTATGCTCAAACAAATGCGTCATATACTGGTAGGGTTTCTTATTATTTATATAGCGCATATTATTCCTCTGGGGTTTTACAGAAAAATGGCCTATGTTGCCTATGTTGTGGGATTGGGACTGCTTGTTTACACCCTGTTTGGAGGTGATACACTTAACGAGAGTACCCGCTGGCTGTCCATAGCCGGTTTCCGTTTTCAGCCGTCAGAATTTGCCAAGGTGTTCCTGATTCTCTTTGTTGCCAAGGTGCTTGAATCCAATAAATTATCTACGTTCAAAGATTTTTTCCTGCGGCTGTTCCTGCCGGTATTGGTTTTCATTATTCCTATCATGTGGGAAGGGTTTTCAACAGGGTTTCTACTCTCTTTTACCATTCTGATTCTATTGCTTGTTTCAAAAGTCAAGTTCAGGCACATTGCAGCTACCGCAGGAATTGTAGTATTGGCTGCCGGCCTGTTCTATGGAACCGTTGTTTTGTACAGAGTTATTAAAAAAGACGACAACCCTTCGTTGACCTCCACTTCGCGCCTGGCAACTGTTGAAAAACGAATAGGCTCTTTTCTGACTTCCGACAAAGACAAAGAACTCGTTGAAAACGATCAGGTAGTATTTTCCAAAGTGGCTATTGCCACAGGAGGCATTTTTGGAAAAATCCCGGGAAAGGGCAGTTTACGTGAAGTACTTCCCTTATCGAACAGTGATTACATTTTTTCCATTATTGTGGAAGAAACCGGATTGGTGGGCGGCACTTTTGTTATTGGTTTATATATGTGGCTTTTATACAGTGTTATAATTATTGTAAGAAAGTGCACCAAAACATTTTCTGCCATGCTTGTTTGCGGGCTTGGGATTTTGATCGTATCCCAGGCTATGGTACACATCATGGTCAATGTAGGCATTATACCGGTGACGGGACAGACCCTTCCACTCATTAGTCTGGGCGGATCATCTGTTATGGCAACAGGCCTTGCTTTTGGTATGATGTTGTCGGTAAGCCGCACCTTGGAAAACGAAAAAAAAGAATTAATGCAAGATGCAACAGAACAGCAATCCTAAAATTATCATAAGTGGTGGCGGTACAGGCGGACACGTATTCCCTGCCATATCCATTGCCAATGCCATCCGGGCAAAAAATCCGGCTGCGGAATTTTTGTTTGTTGGAGCCCTGGGAAAAATTGAAATGGAAAAAGTGCCGGCAGCGGGATACCGTGTCGTTGGATTACCCATAGCAGGACTTCAGAGAGGATTTTCACGCCGGGCATTGGCCGCCAACGTAAAATTGCCGTTTTTGTTGTTCAAAAGTTTATTCAAATCCTATCGGGTCCTTCGTGATTTCCGTCCCCATGCCGCTGTGGGAGTTGGAGGATACGCCAGCGGTCCCCTGCTTTGGGTAGCGGCACGGATGAAAATTCCTTACTTGCTGCAGGAACAAAACAGTTTTGCCGGAAAAACAAACCAAAAACTGGCGTCCCGCGCCACGCGTATATGTGTTGCTTATCCGGAAATGGAACGTTTTTTTCCTGCTTCAAAAATAGTATTAACAGGCAATCCCATACGTAACAACATCCGTCCGGCAACGGAAGTAACTAAAAAAGAGGCTCTGGACCATTTCGGGCTGGCACCCCACTTAAAAACCATTTTAGTTATTGGTGGCAGCCTGGGTGCAGGCACATTGAATACGTGTCTGGAAGCATACCTGCCTGAGGCTAAAGACCGGCCGGTTCAAATAATCTGGCAATGCGGCAGGAACGGTATTGGAAGGGCCCGCGAAGTTTTGACCCGTTACGAACAGGTACCTGTGTATGCTCACGAATTCATTGAACGTATGGATTTGGCATTTGCGGCAGCAGATCTGGTACTAACCCGGGCAGGTGCCGGAAGTATTTCCGAACTCTGTGCTGCAGGCAAGGCGTGTATATTTGTGCCTTCTCCCAATGTGGCAGAAGACCACCAGACACACAACGCCATGGCTCTGGTAAAAGAAAAAGCCGGGTATATGATTCCGGATAAAGAAGCCACCAAAGTATTGATGCATACAGCCGTCGACCTTGTATTTAAGGAAAGTGAACTGCAAACCCTGTCAGAAAACATATTACAACTGAGCCGGCCCCATGCAGCGGAAGATATTGCAAAACTTGTACTGGAATTATGATTAAAAACGTTTATTTTCTGGGAATCGGAGGCATTGGCATGAGTGCGCTGGCAAGGTACTACCACCATGCAGGGGCTTTTGTGGCGGGGTACGACCTTACACAAACGCACCTCACAGATTTGCTGCAAAAGGAAGGAATGGACATCCACTTTGAAGACGATCCCGAAAGAATACCGAAACAAGTAATCCGGGACAAAGCACATACACTGGTCATTTATACGCCGGCCCTTCCTCCCAACCACAAAGAATATAGTTGGCTCGGCACAAACGGATACGATATTATAAAACGTTCTGCTGCTCTGGGACGTATTGCAGAAAAGCACACTACGTTGGCCGTTGCCGGAACCCACGGAAAAACTACTACTTCTACGCTCCTGGCTCACATACTGCAACATGCGGGAACGGGTTGTACTGCCTTTCTTGGCGGTATTTCCAGGAATTACAATTCCAACCTGCTCTTAAGTAAGGGACGTTTTTTGGTTGCAGAAGCAGATGAATACGACCGCTCTTTCCTGCAACTGCATCCGCAGTTTGCCGTAATCACTTCTGCAGAAGCAGATCACCTGGACATTTACGGCACACACCAAGCCGTCAAAGAAGCCTTTGCCGAGTTTGCCTCACAAGTGGTTCCCGGTGGTTCGCTTGTAATAAAAAAGGGAATTACACTTCCCTTGCACCTGCAACGGGATGTTACACTGTACACGTACGATTACAAACAAGAATGTGATTTCTATACGTGCAACGCACGTCCGGGACCGGGTGGAAAATATACGTTTGATCTGGTACTTAAAGGGAACGTGTTACAAGATTGCCACCTGGGCATACCGGGACGGATTCATGTTGAAAATGCCGTCGCAGCCGCAGCTCTTGCCTTTTTAGCCGGCATCAAACCTACAGCCATAAGGGAAGCGCTGGCTACATTTTGCGGTGTTACCAGACGCATGGATGTCCGTTACCATACAGAAGGATGTTGCTATATTGATGATTATGCACACCACCCCGCCGAAATCCGGGCGACTGTGCTTTCTGTAAGAGAATGGTTTCCCAACAAGAAAATTACCGGTATATTTCAACCCCATCTGTATTCCAGAACCCGGGATTTTGCCCGGGAATTCGCAAAAAGTCTGGACCTGCTGGACCGGGTGGTTCTATTGCCGGTATATCCGGCACGCGAAACCCCCATTCCGGGAGTTGATTCGGAAATGCTTGCCGCCATGCTTACCACAAAAGATTGCTATGTGCTGGAACCTGCAGAAGTGGTACATTTTGTTAGAGAAACACGACCACAGGTACTCCTTACACTGGGAGCCGGGAATATTGACCGCCTGGTAGACCCTATTACAACATGTCTTAAGGAGATAGGCTTATGAAGGTATTTAAAAAAATACTAATATTCCTTGGCTACCTGTCACTTACAGGTATATTGGTTGCCTATTTCTATTTTGCCACGGTACTCGTTTACAAAAAAAACCAAACCCGATGTCAGGAAATAAGCATACATATCAGAGACAGTGCAGAAATTCCCCTGACCCGGACACATGAAGTCCTGGCTTACCTGGGTAAAAAAGGATGGATTCTCCCGGGTAAGGATTTTTCAGAAATTGATTTGTATCGGTTAGAAAAGGATATAGAGTTGTTTGGAGCTGTGCGTCAATGCAACGCAGTTAAAAACATCAACGGCGTATTGCGTCTGGATATATGGCAGCACACCCCTCTTTTTATCCTGGAATCCCACTCAGGTGTTTTTTATGTAACGGAGGAAGGATTTGTTTTCCCTTTGGAAAAGAAAGAAAAAATGCCACTGCTTACCGTACACGGAAACGTACCGTTTTTGCACAACCCGGTATTCAGAGGAAAAATAGACTCTACAGATGTATGGCTGCAAGATGCCATTCCTTTTGTTTCCTATATCTGTGGTAACTCATTCTGGGCCGAAAAAACACAAAGCATCCGGGTAGAAGCACCGGAAGACATTTACATTTTACCGAAAGAAAATCTGATTTTAAGCATTGGCAGTACAAACCATTTTATTGATAAGATGAACAAGTTGTGGGAATTTTACCGCGTACTGGAACCGCGCGGTGGTGAAGCCAGGTACGAACTGGTTGATGCCCGGTTCAAAGACCAACTTGTTTGCAAACACAGAAAAAATTAAAAATACATATATATATGAAAGAGCAACCTAAGGAAAAAACTATTTCTGTTATCGATTTGGGAACCACCAAAGTAGTATGTCTTACAGGGACAAAGACCCCTGAAGGTTATAAAATCCTTGCTTCGTATGAAGCACCTTCACAAGGAATCTTGAGGGGTGAGGTGGTGAACAACCAAAGTGTCATACAAACACTTAAGCCCCTTCTGGAAGAGTTGCAAAAGACAACCGGACAACCTATAGAAGAAGCTGTGGTTGGAATAGCCGGACAATACGTCCGTTGCAAGTCTGTCAGCAGCCATTTCAACCGCACAAACAGCAGCCGGGAAATCTCTGAAGATGAAATCAACTCTATGTGGCTAAGTATGTACAATTCAAGGGTAAATCCCGGGGAAGAAGTACTGCATGTAGTCCCTCAGTCCTACCATGTAGATGAATACCGGGGCCTGATCAATCCTGTTGGCACATTTGGCAATACCATTGAAGCCAATTACAAAATCTTCATAGGAAAAAGTGTTTCTGCAGAACACACCAAACGAAGTATTGAAAATGCAGGAGTGAAATTAAGCAAACTGATTCTGGAACCGTTAGCTACGGCAGAAGCCGTTCTTGCAGAAGATGAAAAAGAACTGGGAGTTGCTTTGGTGGACATTGGCGGCGGAACTACCGACCTTCTTGTTTACCACGATAACATTGTCCGCCACACCGCTGTTATTCCGTTTGGAGGAAATGTCATTACAGAAGATATCCGCCAGGGATGCCAGCTAACTTCCCGTCAGGCAGAACAAATGAAAATTCAGTACGGTTCCTGTTATGTTGATTTGGCACCTGCAAAAAAAGCTATTGTAATTCCGGGTATCGGAGGACGTGAACCCAGAGAGGTGTCTTTCAAATTTTTATCCAGTATCATAGAAGCCCGGGTAGATGAAATCATGGATGCCATCATGTATGAAATACAGCAAAGTGGCTATGCAGACAGGCTCCCAGCAGGGATTGTCCTCACCGGAGGCGGATCTTTACTAACAGATTTGGTTCCTTTTATTAAATTCAAAACCGGTTATGAAGCCCGGGTTGCACGCCCCCGCGGTATTATTTCAGGAGAATTTGACGAGGTAAACCAGGTAACGCATTCGTGTGCCGTTGGCATGCTAATCTACGGTTTTGAAGCAGCCAATCAATTTTCTGCAGAAAGAAAACCCAGCCTGACAGATATATTTGAAGAAGTGGAAAAAGTACCCCGTGCAAAAGCAAGAAGAAAAAAGAAATCAGCAACAACGGAAGATAAAGAAAAGGACACAAGTTTAATAAATTCAATTTTCATAAGTAACGTGGCCCGATTTTTTACAGAATCAAATAATGAAGCATAACTAGTATGGCACAGAAAGAAGAAGATTTTATTCCCGTAAATTGGGAAAACAACCGCTCCATTATCAAAGTCATTGGTGTTGGCGGTGGAGGAGGCAATGCCGTAAGTCATATGTACCGATCCGGAATGACAGATGTAGATTTTGTGATATGCAATACAGATTCACAGGCCTTGGAAATGAGTCCCGTTCCCGATAAACTTCAGTTGGGTAGTATCTTAACCGGGGGCCGTGGAGCCGGTTGCAATCCTGAAATTGCAAAACAGGCAGCCCTGGAAAGTGAAGACCGCATACGAGCCCTCTTTGAAGGTACCACAGAAATGGTTTTCATAACAGCAGGAATGGGAGGTGGTACCGGAACAGGGGCTGCTCCGGTCATTGCCCGAATTGCCCGGGACATGAATTTGCTGACCGTAGGTGTGGTTACCTTGCCGTTCCGGGATGAGGGAAAGGATTTTTTGCAAAGAGCGCTGGATGGAATCGGAGAAATGCAACAACATGCAGACTCCATGCTGATTATTGATAACGAAAAACTGTACAGGCTGTACGGCAACCTTCCCATTTTTGAAGCATTTCAGCGGACAGATGATATTCTAAACACAGCTGTCAAAGGTATTTCAGAGATAATCATGCAGCCCGGTTTTATGAATGTGGATTTTGCGGACGTAAAAATGGTTATGAAAAACAGCGGCATGGCCTTAATGGGTTCGGGGATGGGTTCCGGCGAAAACAAAGCAATTGAGGCAGCAAAAGCAGCTCTTGCTTCTCCCCTGCTTAACGATGCCGACCTTAGCCAGTCCAAAAACGTACTCATCAACATTACCTCCGGAAAAGAAAAAGCATTAACCATGATGGAACTGTCTAATATTATGGACTACATTAAAGATGCTACCGGAGGGGTTTCTAATTTTAAACGTGGTATTGTATGCGACCCAAGCTTGCTGGACGAGGTAAGGGTAACGGTCATAGCTACCGGTTTCAGCATCCATTCGCTCCCGCCTCTGGCTGTTTACGGCAGTGACCCTGACCAGGATGAAAAGGAGAAAATAACCGTTTACCTGCAATCCGAACAGAACGAAATAGAAGAGGTCCAAATCCCGGAAGCATCTCCCAATTATGCAACGGAAGATGGCGACAGCGAATTACATATTACTCACAACCCCAGTATTTTCAACATACGCCCCATCCCCGGTACCTCGGCTGTTCCTCTTACATCAAAAGGCAAGCCTGTCCTCATAGTGGAGCCGGGAGAGGATATTTCCAAATTGGAAGAAATCCCCGCTTATAAAAGGAGAGAGTCTCCGGGCTCCCTATCCCGGGAAACAGAAATTACAGAACCTTCAAAAAATAAAATTGAAGAACGTGACGGAATGCAGCATCTGGGAACAGACAACGCATTCATTCACCAAACACAAGACTGATATGCAAACTAAACCAGTACGGGTGCGTTTTGCCCCCAGTCCGACGGGTCCCTTGCACATGGGAGGCGTACGCACCGCTTTATTCAATTACCTGTTTGCAAAAAAACACAACGGAACGTGTGTTCTTCGCATAGAAGATACCGATTCACGTCGCTTTGTACCCGGAGCAGAAGAATACATCATTCAAGCACTTGACTGGTGTGGTATCCTTCCGGAAGAGGGCGTGCTCCCCAACGGAGACGTGGCAACCGAGCCTTCCCCGCAACATCCCTATGCACCTTACAGGCAAAGCCAACGAAAAGATATTTACAAGGAATATGCGTTGCGGCTGGTAAAACAGGGGCATGCCTATTACGCCTTTGATACCCCGGAAGAACTGGATGTATTGCGCAAAGAAGCGGAAGAAAAAGGGCAGGCGTTTGTGTACGACAGCCGGTTTAGAAAAAAAACTGCCAACTCCCTAAATAGGACGGCAGAAGAAACCGCAGAAAGGATCAGGAAAAGCAACAACTGGGTCATCCGGTTTGCTATTCCGGAAGACCGGACGGTTGTACTGAACGACCTTATCAGAGGAGACATGCAGGTTCAAACCAACACCCTGGACGACAAAGTGTTATGGAAAGCTCATGACGGTCTTCCCACCTACCACCTGGCCAACGTGGTGGACGATTACCTGATGCAAATTACACACGTCATCCGGGGCGAAGAGTGGCTTCCTTCGCTTCCTTTGCATTACCTTCTTTACGATGCTTTTGGCTGGGAAGAAAACAGGCCGCAATTTGCTCACGTTCCTTTACTGCTCAAACCGGATGGAAAAGGAAAGCTGAGCAAGCGCGATGGAGACAGGCTGGGTTTCCCCGTTTTTCCACTGGAATGGATAGGCCCGGACGGTGAAAAATCTTCGGGCTACCGCGAATCCGGATATTTCCCCGAAGCCTTTACCAACCTGATTGCCTTACTGGGCTGGAACCCGGGAACAGAACAGGAAATCTTTTCCATGGAAGAGCTCATTCAGGCTTTTTCTCTGGAAAGGGTTCTCAAATCCGGTGCCCGTTTTAATCCGGAAAAAGCCAGGTGGTTCAACGAACAATACCTTAGAAAGTATCCCGAAGACCAATTGCTGGAATTATTTATGCCTATATTAAAGGAAAAGGGCATTGATGCCGGTGAGGAAAAAATACAAAAGACAATTTCCCTGATAAAAAACAGGGCGTCCTTTGTTCATGAATTCTGGGATTTGTCTTCGTATTTTTTCATTCCTCCCGATACCTATGACGCCTCTATGAAGAAAAAATTTCTGACACCGGAAACACCCGAAATCATCAGGCAAGTCAGCGAACTGTTGTCTGCATGCACGCCGTTTGACGCCTCCGGTATTGGTAACGCCCTGGCAGAGTGGATAAAAGAAAAGCAATTGAAAACAGGGCACGTAATGAATACCCTCAGGCTGTGTATTGTAGGGCAACCCACAGGACCCGGTGTGGCCGAAATAATGGAAGTCATTGGCAAAGAAGAAACCCTGGAACGTTTGGAGAAAGCTTTAACACACTTGTAATATGAGCCAACAAGCACCCCGGTGGTGGCCTTTGCTGGCAACTAATTTCCTGGGCGTTTTTAACGACAACTACTTAAAAACGCTCGTTTGCTTTGTGGCTGTAATTTGGGTAGGAACAGCTTATGAAGGCCCGCTTGTTTCGCTTGCCGCCGGATCGCTTGTCATCCCCTATGTATTCTTTTCTCCCATTGCGGGAAAGTGGGCTGTTGTCTTTAACAAAGTCAGGGTTGTCCGGATAGCCAAGCTCGCAGAAATCCCCATCATGCTGCTGGCCTCGGCAGGATTCCTCCTGGAAAACGTCTGGTTGGTGATAGGTTCCATTTTCCTGATGGGCACCCAAAGTTGTTTGTTTTCCCCTTCAAAATACGGGCTCATACGAGATATTGGAGGAGAAGAAAAAATTGCTTTTGGAACAGGCAATATGGAAATGGTTTCTTTTCTGGGAATGATTCTTGGAACTATGCTGGCGTCGTTTTTTGCAGGAACGGTACCGGCCTGGGGCTTATCCCTGATGTTTCTGTTCATAGCAGGGGCAGGTTTCCTTTTATCCCTAACCATAAAAGCCACAGAAACTCCCGCAGAAAAAAACACAGAGACTATCCGTCCTTTCCTTTTTCTGATTAGAAGTATAAAGAAAGCCCGTACGTACCGGGGGTTGAACCACGTGATTATAGCCCTGTCTGTGTTCTGGTTTGTTGCCGGCATGATACAAATGACACTGCTTGTATATTGCAGAAGAAATCTGGAAATGACAGATTTTCAAACAGGTCTGGTATTAACGGCTGCTGCGGTAGGTACAGGTTCCGGTTGTTTTCTTTCCGGGCTTGTTGCTAAAAAATGGAACAAACATGTCTTTGTGCCATTGTGCAGTCTGGGTATTGCGGTTTCTTTTCTTGCTGTCTATTTTTTCCCCATTAACGGGGTCTGGTTTGGAGTGCTGTTTTTCACCACCGGAATCCTTTGCGGTTTGTACAAAGTTCCTTTTGATGCGGCTATTATCAGCAAGGTGCCGGGCCGAAACCTGGGCCATATGCTGGCTTATGCCAACCAGGTGTCTTTTATATTCATACTGGCAGCTTCTGCCGTTTTTGCCTTGATAACCAAATCGGGAAGCACGCGTGGAGTCTTTCTGTTTCTGGGAATACTCATGGGTTTGACCACATTTTTTGTTGTTTTTTCTAAGTATCTTTGGAGCTCGGACCGGAAATTATGAAAATTGAAGAAAGTAATATAAAAGGAATATGGATTATCACTCCGCGTGTCTTTGAAGACAACCGGGGATATTTCATGGAATCTTACCTAAAAGATGTGGTGGCAGAAAAAACAGGCCCCATTGATTTTATTCAGGAAAACGAATCTATGTCGCATTACGGAGTCACCCGAGGTTTGCATTTTCAAAAAGAACCATACGCTCAATCCAAGTTCATACGTGTTGTGGTGGGAGAAATTTTTGATGTGGCCGTTGATATACGGGAAGGTTCCCCTACGTACGGCAGGTTTTTTGCCATACACTTGTCTGATACCAACAAAAAACAACTATTCATTCCCAAAGGATTTGCCCACGGGTTTTGTGTTCTGTCTCCCAAGGCGATTGTTCAGTACAAAACAGATATCCTCTACAACCCTGCCTCTGAAGGTGTTTTCCGGTACAACTCTCCCTCTCTGGGAATTCCCTGGCCCTTGTCTTCCCAAGAAATGGTCCTCTCTGAAAAAGATAAAAAAGCACCGTTTTTTACATAATGAAAAACACGGCCATTCTTGATAAACGCTCGCTGACCGGCCCTGTTCCCGACCCCGGATTTTCCATCAGTAACGGATTGGTCCTATGTATGAACAAGCCGCTTGGCTGGACATCGGCAGATGTAGTACGGAAGGTACGGTTTCGGCTGCAACGTTGCTGGCAGGTAAAAAAAATCAAAGTTGGCCATGCCGGTACGCTGGATCCTCTGGCAACCGGTTTGCTGATTCTTTGTATTGGAAAAGCTACACGGCTTGCCACCCATTTTCAGAACGAAGACAAAGAATACCTGGCCGAAATTAAGTTCGGGGCCACTACTCCATCCTTTGATCTGGAACATCCGGTAGATGCCACCTATCCCTGGGAACACATTGATAAAAACAGGCTCCTGCATGTACTTAATGAATTTCTTGGAGAACAAGAGCAGATTCCTCCTGTATATTCTGCCAAGGTAATAGACGGCACCAGGGCTTACGAACTGGCCAGGCAGGGGCACGCACCGGAAATGAAAAAAAACACCATCCAAATACACGCGCTGGAAGTAACAGATTTTTCTCCTCCCTGTCTTACACTCAAAATTACTTGCAGTAAAGGAACATACATACGCTCCCTGGCCCGGGATCTGGGAGAAGCTTTAGGCAGTGGTGCCCATCTTGTTTCTTTACACCGCTCAGGATCGGGATTGTACAGAGCAGAACATGCCCTGTCCATTGAAGAATTTGAAGCTTTTTTCAAATAAACGAAACTTTTTCAAATATTTTTCGTATAATACATCGTTTATCTCTTCTCTTAAAACGACTGTATGAAGCTTTCACAATTTAACTTTGATTTGCCACCCGAACTAATTGCCAGCCATCCGGCTGCCAACAGGGACGAAGCCCGTATGCTGGTTCTGCATAAAAAAACCGGAAAGATTGAACATCTGGTTTTTAAAGACATTATCCGTCTGATGCACGAAAAAGATGTGGTGATCTTTAACAATACCCTGGTTTTTCCTGCACGTCTTTTTGGAAACAAAGAAAAAACCGGTGCAGAAATTGAAGTGTTTCTTCTGAGAGAACTCAATAAAGACCAACGACTATGGGATGTTCTGGTGGATCCTGCCCGTAAAATACGGATTGGAAACAAGCTCTATTTTGGCGAAAATGATGCCCTGGTAGCAGAAGTAATAGACAATACCACTTCCAGAGGAAGGACCTTACGTTTTTTGTGCGACGGAACGTACGAAGACTTCAAAGCCACCTTGTACCGTCTGGGTGAAATGCCTATCCCCAAATGGATCCGCAAACATGCAGACCCCATTGATACAGAGCGTTACCAATCTGTCTTTGCAAAAATTGAAGGCTCTATTGCTGCACCGGACGGTGCACTACACTTTAGCAGAGAATTGCTAAAGCGCATGGAAATCAAGGGAGTACAAACTACAGAAATCACACTGCATATGGGAATGGGGCATTTCAGGGCTGTTGACGTGGAAGATTTGTCCAAACATAAAATGGATTCTGAACCCATGGTGATTTCATCTGAAAGTACCCAATTGATCAACCGGGCAAAAAATTCCGGCAACCGTGTCTTTGCCACGGGCATAGATGTGTTGCGTGCCGTTGAAACCTCCGTTACAACACAAAGAGAACTTACCACCTTTGAAGGCTGGACAAACAAGTTTATTTTTCCCCCGTATGATTTCTGCATTCCCAGTGCGCTGATTACCAATTTTCATCTTCCACAATCCACCATGCTGATGTTTGCAGCCGCATTTGGAGGTTACGAAAAAGTAATGGAAGCGTACAAAACGGCCGTAAAGGAAAAATACCGTTTTGGTGCTTACGGTGACGCCATGTTACTAATATAACATATTGCTAATATAATTTCGTATCCTTATCTTTGAGGATGCTTAGTGCTGAAGAGGAACTGTGGGTATGCGCACTTACCCTGTGCTTAAGGTATGAAGGCGGACTGGCCAGAAGGCTGTACGATTGTTACGGCAGCGCCCAATCCGTTTTTAAACAACCTTTAGAAATTTTGGCCGGACACAAGGGAATGCGCAGAAGCCTTGTGGAAAAATTGAGTGACCCCGATCTTCCCAACCAGGCAACCCGTACAGTCACCTGGCTAAAATCAAAAAAAGTCCGGACTGTTTTTCTTTACGACCCGTCTTATCCGTACCGTTTAAGAGAATGCCCGGATGCTCCCCTGGTTCTTTATGCAGCAGGAGAAACAGAAATGAATGATGTCCGGGTGCTGTCTGTGGTAGGTACCCGACGGGCCACCCCTTATGGTGAAGCCCAGTGCAGGGACATCCTGTCCGGCCTGGCAGAACTTGGACTTAAACCGGTCATTGTCAGCGGCCTGGCTTTTGGTATAGATGTTACCGCACATAAGGCAGCACTTGAAAACAGCCTGCCAACGGTTGCCGTGCTTCCAACAGGTATCGACGCCATTTATCCGGCATCGCACAGGGACTTGGCTGTTGAAATTGCAAAGAAGGGTATGGTTATAAGTGAATTTCCTCCTGACACACAGGGAAATAAGAAAAATTTCCTGCAACGTAACCGAATTATTGCGGGCATATCAGACGCCACGCTTGTTGTGGAATCGGCAGCAGACGGAGGTGCCCTGATTACGGCGCACCTGGCAAACGGGTATGCAAGGGATGTGCTGGCTGTTCCGGGACGGACAACAGACCTCAGATCACAGGGTTGTAACAACCTGATTAAAGAAAACAAAGCAGCGCTGGTAACGTGCGCCCGGGATGTAGCCGAGATGCTGCAATGGGATATTCCGTCAGAAGATCCTATAGCCATACAACAAACGTTGTTCGAAATCCTGGATGAAAAAGAAAAACAAATCCTTTCCCAAATACAGGAAACAGGCGGAGACATCAACTCTTTGGCAGAGAAACTGGACATCCCTTTTCCCCGGCTATCCGCACTGCTTACACAGCTTCAGGTAAAAGGAATTATTGAATGTCAGGAAAACAAAGAATTCAGGTGGCGTTTTAGTAAAAATATATGATAGACACACACGTTCATTTATACGACCAAGCCTACGACGCAGACAGAGACAAGGTAGTAGCCCGAGCTAAAGAAGCCGGTGTCAGCCGGTGTATTCTTCCGGCCATTGACCAGGATACATACCACGCCATGGAAGCATGTCTGAAATCATACCCGGGCTGGTGTTATAAAACAACGGGAGTACATCCTGGATCGGTTGATGGAGAGTACAAAGCCGCTTTGGATTTTGCCCGTTCACATACAGCAGATGCCATTGCTATTGGGGAAGTGGGGCTGGATTTCTACCGCTCCGAGGAATATAAAAAAGAACAGATCACAGCCCTGGAAGAACAAATACAATGGGCAAAAGAACTGAACCTGCCCCTGATTATCCATTCCCGTTCTGCCTTTCCCGAGCTTCTGGCAACCCTGAAAAAATGCAGCTTCCCCGGTATGAGGGGGACCCTGCATGCCTGGTCAGGAGGCAAAGATATTTTTACAGAAGCCAACCGTTACGGCCGTTTTTATATAGGCATTGGCGGCGTACTGACATTCAGGAATGCACGGCTTGCAGAAGTAGTCAAAGAAACCAACCTGAACCAGATTGTGCTTGAAACAGATGCCCCCTGGCTGGCTCCGGAACCCTTCCGGGGAAAACGGAACGAAAGTGCTTATTTAGTACATATTGTTGAAAAGCTTGCAGAAATCAAGAATACAGACAAAAAACAGATTGTCGCAGTTACTACACAAAATGCATTATCTTTGTTCTTTAGTAAATCCCTATGAATAAACCCTCAGTTCTTGTCATATATACAGGAGGCACCATTGGCATGAAAGCCCATCCCGTAACCGGAGAATTGATTCCTTTCCGGTTTGAGCACGTGCTGGAAGAAGTGCCGGAACTTAGGAAATTCGGATTCCTTATTGATACCTTTTCCTTTGACCCCGTTATTGATTCATCCAATATAGTTCCGGATTTTTGGGTTAAACTGGCACTGCTCATAGAAGAGAAGTATGACCTGTACGACGGATTTGTTATTTTGCACGGAACAGACACCATGAGCTACACAGCCTCTGCGCTGAGCTTTATGCTGGAAAATCTACAGAAACCGGTCATTTTAACAGGCAGCCAGCTTCCTATTGGAATGCCCCGTACAGATGGAAAAGAAAATTTTATTTCTGCCGTGGAAATCGCTGCCGAAAAGACCCCGGACGGCCACGCCATGGTTCCGGAAGTTTGTATCTTCTTTCAGGACAGGCTGTTCCGTGGTAACAGGGCTTTTAAATACAATGCTGAAGAGTTCCGCGCTTTCCGCTCTCCCAATTACCCCTTTCTGGCAGAAGCGGGAATCCAGATTAAATACAACAGCAACGCTATCCGTTATCCCCATACGTGGGGGGAAAAATTGAAAGTACACACCCGCCTGGGAACAGACGTTGCCATCCTGAAAATTTTTCCCGGTATTGAAAAGCAAGTTGTCAGCGCCCTGTTGCATATTCCCGGACTTAGAGCTGTTGTTCTGGAAACTTACGGACAAGGTAACGCGCCTTCCCTGGAATGGCTGCTTACTATGCTGTCCAAAGCTGTAGCAGAGGATACTATCATCTTGAATATCACCCAATGTCCGGCAGGACGGGTATCTATGGATTCGTATGCTTGCGGGGCCCGATTAAAAGAAGCAGGAGTAATTAGCGGCTACGACATGACAACAGAAGCCGCCCTTACCAAGATTATGTTATTAACAGGATTATACCCAGACAATGAGAGTGTTAGAAGCTTTTTAAGCATTCCTTTAAGCGGTGAGTTTTAACACATTTGTTTGAATTAAGACTTTTTTAAGTAACTTGCGCTGTTTTTACTACTTAATGTGTAAATTCGCAAAATATTATACCGAGGAGAGGTGGCCGAGTTGGTCGAAGGCGCGCGCCTGGAAAGTGCGTAAACTCCAAAAGGGTTTCGTGGGTTCGAATCCCACTCTCTCCGCACTCAATAGATAAACGTTTGATTACTATAAATTCTTAACTCTAATTATTCAACAGAAATGAAAAAAATTTTCGTATTTTTGGCAGTTCTTGGATTCATTACCATCTCTGCTCAGTACGCAGTCGCACAAACAGCAACCCCAACGGGTGAAATTGAACAGGTTGAGATACCCATTCACCAGCAGCTCAAAACAAAATTCATTGAGGGTGGACCTGGTTTTATGTCCTCCATCCTGCTCTGTCTTGTATTCGGACTTGCACTTGCTATTGAACGTATTATTTACCTGACTATGTCAGAAATCAATACGGAAAAATTACTGGCCAAAATAGAAGGTGCCATGAAAGAAGGCGGTGTTTCTGCCGCTATGGACATCTGCCGTGATACCCGCGGACCGGTAGCCAGCATTTTCTATCAGGGACTCAGCCGTGCTGACCAAGGGATAGAAGTCGTGGAAAAATCAATCGCTTCTTACGGTTCTGTCCAAATGATGGAACTGGAAAAAGGCTTTTCATGGATCCAGTTGTTCATCGCCATTGCTCCTATGTTGGGATTCCTGGGAACAGTTATCGGGATGGTTGAGGCATTTGATGCCATCGAGTCTGCGGGAGACATTTCCCCCACTATCGTTGCCGGCGGTATCAAGGTTGCTCTTATTACTACGGTGTTCGGTCTTATCGTGGCTATTATTCTTCAATTATTATACAACTACCTGATTTCAAAACTGGATGGCATTGTAAGTAGTATGGAAGACGCCTCCATATCCATGGTTGACATTTTAGTTAAATATGAAAAATAAGACATTGCGATGAAGAAAATTCCAAAAATAACATTATGGGTACTCTTTTTGATCAGCATTGTCATTACTGTGTTATATGTCGCAAATATGGGTGGGGACAACCTGGATGGATGGACCCTTTCGTATTTAAACTGGGCCTATATAACTTTAGGACTGACCATTCTTGCGATCATTTTGATGCCCTTACTTACCTGGAAGCAACGGTCGATTAAATTGCGGACGATTCTGCTGGCTCTAGGTATAACTGTTGTACTGGTAGGAGGTTCATACCTTCTAGCTCCGGGTTCTCCTGTGACACTTGCAAATGGAACCCATTTTGAAGGGTCTGTGGTTAAATTAACCGACACCGGTCTTTATATGACTTATATCCTTGTTGGCTGTGCAATAGTAGCCATTGTTGGAGGGTCAATCTATAAAGCCGTAAGGAAAAACTAATAAAAATTAAAACACTATGGCAAGACCAGCAGGTGATATTAACGCAGGCTCAATGGCAGACATCGCTTTCCTGCTCCTTACTTTCTTTATGATGGTTACGACCATGGATACAGAAACCGGGATTCAGCGTCGTCTTCCTCCCATGCCCGATGAAAATCACATAGAACAAGCTGATCAGATCAACAAACGAAACATTATGGTTGTACTGATCAACAACAACGACCGTTTGTTCGCCGGAGGAGAGGAAATGCCTGTCGTGATGCTTAAGGAAAAAGTAAAAGAATTTCTCACCAACCCCGCAAATCTGCCCAATTTACCAGAAAAGCGGGAAAGAGATATTGAAGGCTTTGGCCCTTATATGGTATCGCGTGCGCTAGTTTCACTTCAAAACACCCGTGGGACTTCATACAAAGCCTATATCGAAGTGCAAAACGAACTGGTAAAAGCTTTTAACGAAGTCCGTGACGATTTTGCGATGCAGCATTTTGGAAAGAAGTATGACTTCCTGAATGATGACCAACAGCGAATTACGAGGGATGCAGTTCCTATGAGCCTTTCCGAGAGAGAACCAAGAGAAGTAACAAAAAGAAGAAGATAGGAGGCAATAACTATGGCAAAATTTCAAAGTAAAAACAGCAAAAAAACAGTGCCTGCCCTGAGTACAGCCTCACTCCCTGACGTTGTGTTCATGATATTATTCTTTTTTATGATCTCAACCAGTTTCCGTACTTCAGAACGTGTGGTTACGGTGAGGCTCCCGGAAGCAACAGAAATTGCAAAACTGGAGCGCAAGGACCTGGCCAGTTATATAAATATTGGCCCTCCCATTCCTACTTTGCAAGCACAATACGGAACTGACTCCCGGATACAGCTAAATGATGCATTCAGCACTATAGAAGACATACGTGACTTCATTGCTGCATCACGCGAATCTATGTCAGAGGCTGACCGCCCTTTAATGACTGTTACCCTGAAAGTGGATGAAGACGTGCGTATGGGTATTGTAACAGACGTTAAGCAGGAGCTCAGACGTTGTTCTGCCCTGAAGATTATGTATTCGACACGCAGAAAAGTAGAGCACCACGGCTTCTGATAAAAGAACCGATAAAAAGAGACCGGCTGAAAACCATTTCAAGTCGGTCTTTTTTTTTTACCTTTGCATGAAACTAAATAAGCTATTTTCATGAAACGTTTTCTCACTCTTATTGCATTGGCTGTACTGTTTGCCGGATGTGTGCAACAGGCTCCGCAGGCCAAATATGTGTTTTATTTTATAGGTGACGGTATGGGGCTGGCTCAGGTATCTTTGACAGAAGCCTGGTTGGCAGACAAAGACGGCCGGATAGGTTCCGAACCTCTTTCTTTTTCTCAATTTCCTGTCCTGGGAACTGCGACAACTTACAGTGCCAGCAATATCATAACCTGTTCCTCTGCTGCCGGCACGGCTCTTGCCACAGGAGAAAAGACAACCAACAATATGCTGGGCATGAGTCCCGATACCCTGCCCTTACAGGCTATTACTTACAAAATCAAAGAAGCAGGCTTCAAGGTTGGAGTTACCTCTACCGTAACCCTTGACCATGCCACACCGGCTGCCTTTTATGCAAACGCTCCTTCCCGTTCAAATTATTACGACATAGCTCTGCAGTTGCCGCAAACAGGCTTTGATTTCTTTGGCGGAGGCGGATTCATTCAGCCGGAAGGCAAAGACAAAGACCAACCTTCCGTAATTCCTTTGATAGAAGAAGCCGGCTACACTATAGCATACGGCATGGAAGATTTTGAAACGCTACGCCAGGCAGAAAAAATGATCCTTCTCCAGGAAAAAGACAGGAATTACCTGGAAGCCGTTCCTTTTGCCATTGACCGCGATGAAGGTGACATGACACAGGCAGATATCCTGCAGGCAGCTATTGCATTTCTTGATAACGACAAAGGTTTTTTCCTTATGAGTGAAGGAGGACGCATTGACTGGGCCTGCCATGCCAACGATGGTCTTACCACCATTCTTGAAACCATAGATTTTGACCTGGCTGTTCAAATAGCTGTAGCCTTTGCTGAAAAGCATCCCAATGAAACATTGATTGTTGTGACGGCCGACCACGAAACCGGTGGCCTGTCCCTGGGCTGGGAAAAACGCTATACCATGCATTTTGACCAATTGGAAGAACAGCATGCATCTAAAGACAAACTGCTGGCCGACGGCAAAAAGAAAGAAGTAGAACAAATTGAAGAAATGAACCGCAGGGCCCGTATCGGATGGACCACCTCTTCCCATACAGGTATTCCCGTTCCCGTATATGCCATGGGGGCCGGAAGCGAACTTTTTGCCGGAAGAATAGACAACACAGACATTCCTAAAAAAATCTGTGAAGCTATGGGCGTTCCTTTTTAACGTAAATATACTTCCATCTATCGGGGAAAACTTCGGTGTTCATCGGGTTTCTGTTGTATTGCATTACGTGTGCCATTACTTTTGTGGTAATCAATTTAACACAGTATTGAAATGGAAATTTTAGACAATCAGGAACACGACACCGGAAACAGTTACTATCCTGAACCGGAAGAGAACAGAAACCGTTTCTCCGGTGGTTTTTTCGTAGGCTTGGTTTTTATAGCTGCAGGCCTGATTTTATTTTTATCCTATACCGGCTGGATTTCTTTTGGTTTGCGACGCGTCCTGCTTTCGTGGCAAATGCTGCTGGTAGCCGTAGGGATTCTCTCGCTCCTACGAAAACAAAAAACACAAGGTGTTGTTTTGTTACTCATAGGGCTCTTTTTTCTGCTCCCCAGACTGGGCGGACTTCCCTTCCTTTCCGGGTGGAGTTGGCTGACACATTTTAACTGGAGAAACATGTGGCCACTCCTGCTGATAGCTGTAGGCATTATTATTTTTATCCGTGCCACTACAGACAGCAGCTCCAATTACCGGCATGGGGAAGACCGTACGTACAGGAATACCTCCCGGGCAACCAATCGGAGCAAAGACGGCTATGTTTATTACTCTCTGGTTTTCAGGGGTTCCGAAAATGTCTTTCTGGAACCGGAATTCCGGGGAGGCGAAATAGAGACAGTATTTGGAGGAATGACATTGGATCTGAGAAAAACCAACCTGCAGGAAGGTGTTTCTGTTCTGAAACTAGAAGCTGTATTTGGTGGAATCACGTTACTCATTCCCCCGCAATGGAATGTGGAAGTCCAGAGCGAATGTGTCTTTGGAGGGTTTAAGGACAAAAGACCCTACACAGAAATAACTGATACCCGCTCCAGGCTGATTATTAAAGTAGAATGCGTTTTTGGCGGTGCAGAGATTAAGTAAATACAATAGCATAATAACCGGAAGTGCCATTCTTTTACTGGCATTTCCGGCTGCTATTTTGCCCGGCCTGTTGCTGTCATTCCCCCCTTTGCTCATACTCTCCGACGCATTGACTCTGGCAGCAAGCCTGTTCCTCCTCGGCTTTTTTACCTTGAGCATGCATGAATACGGCATGCCCGATTTTGTGCAACTGCTGCTTTTTTTCCTGGGCGTTGCCGGTATCCCTCCCTTAATCCTTTATGTGTTTTTTGATGACGCAACCTTTCACAGGTACCTTCCATCGCTCCCGTTGCGCCTTTTTTTTACTTTGCTGGTATCCTTGCTGTTTGCCCTTCAAAAGAAAATCCGCAGCCAAAGCCAAACACCCGTAGCATCCAATAAAGCAGATCAACCGGACAACATACCAAAAATACAACCGGCTCCCGATCAAAATTATCCGGAAAATATATTGGTTCGCTCCGGCAACGCCCTACGCGTTATTCCCATAGCGGACCTTCTCTTTATTAGTGCAGACGGGGATTACGTCCGCCTTGTAACGGAAGAAGGTTTTTGGCTTAAGGAAGAGACCATGAAACACCTGCAGGAAACCCTGCCGGCTTCACAGTTTGTAAGGGTCCACCGTTCCTTCATTGTAAACACCTCTAAAATAAGTCGTATAGAGCGGTGCGGTCAGCAACAGTACCTCTTCCTGACAAACGGCGAATCCATCAGAATAAGTGCTACGGGTTATACTGCCCTAAAGGATGCACTAGGTATTTAAGACCTGTTTCTTTTTTGCTTAACTTTGTAGCAAAGTACGTAAAAATGGATTACAAGATAAAAGACCTGAGCCTGGCCGGTTTTGGAAGAAAAGAAATAACACTGGCAGAACAGGAAATGCCGGGACTTATGGCCCTGCGCGAACGTTACAAAAATCAGCAGCCTTTGCGTGGCGCCAGAATAACAGGGAGTCTGCACATGACTATACAGACTGCTGTTCTTATAGAAACCCTTACTATGTTGGGTGCCGAGGTACGCTGGGCCTCCTGTAATATTTTTTCAACACAGGACCATGCCGCTGCCGCCATGGCAGAAGCCGGTATTCCTGTTTTTGCCTGGAAAGGCGAAACCCTGGAGGAATACTGGTGGAGTACCCTGCAAGCCCTCTCTTTTCCGGGAGGAAAAGGCCCCCATCTGATTGTTGACGACGGGGGAGATGCTACGCTTTTAGTGCATAAAGGAGTCTGTGCAGAAAAAGATCCTTCCGTATTGGATAACCTGAACAACAACAGAGAAGAGAAAGCCATTGCCGCCTTGCTTAAGAAAACATTGCAGGAAAAACCGGGCATGTGGACCCGTATGGCAAAAGAAATAAAAGGTGTAAGTGAAGAAACAACTACCGGAGTGCACCGGCTCTACCAGATGTTTGAACAAGGAAAATTGTTGTTTCCGGCCATTAACGTTAACGACTCGGTTACCAAATCAAAATTTGACAACCTGTACGGCTGCCATGAATCGTTGGCAGACGGCATTAAACGCGCTACAGATGTGATGATTGGCGGTAAAGTAGTAGTCGTTTGCGGCTATGGAGACGTAGGGAAAGGCTGTGCCAGAAGTATGCGTTCGTACGGAGCCCGTGTCCTTGTTACAGAAGTGGACCCCATCTGTGCCTTGCAGGCATCTGTAGAAGGTTTTGAAGTGCGCAGGCTGGAAAACTGCCTGGAGGAAGGCCGTATTTTCGTAACGGCTACCGGCAATTGCGACGTAATTACCGCAGAACATATGGCCGCCATGAAAGACAATTCCATTGTCTGCAACATAGGTCACTTTGATAATGAGATTCAAGTAGATGAATTGCTCCGGTACCCCGGTATCAAAAAAACCAACATAAAACCCCAGGTAGATCAATTCACCTTCCCCGACGGACATTCTATCCTGCTTCTGGCAGAAGGCCGTTTGGTAAACCTGGGATGTGCCACGGGACACCCCTCTTTTGTTATGAGCACTTCTTTTACAAACCAGGTACTGGCACAAATCAGCCTATGGAACGATACGTTTGAAACAGGTGTTTATTTACTATCCAAAAAAATGGACGAAGACGTGGCACGCCTTCATCTGGATTACCTGGGAGTTGAACTGACACCCATGACAGATAAACAAGCACAATATATAGGATTCCCTAAAGATGGACCTTATAAACCCGATTTTTACAGATATTAAGTATGACAAAATCACGCACCAAAATTAAAGACATCCTGCAAATGCAGGCCGGTGTTCCTGTACAAGTTAAAGGATGGGTACGCACCAAGAGAAGTATTAAGAACATTACATTCATAGCTCTTAATGACGGCTCTACAGTTGATAACGTACAGATAGTATGTGACATGAAAGATTTCACAGAAGAGCAGTTGCGCCCCGTTACTACCGGTGCCTGCATAAGGATACAAGGCATGCTGGTGGCTTCTTTAGGTGCCGGTCAGTCTGTCGAGATCCATGCCCGGGAATTGGAAGTTTATGGAACAGCAGATCCTCATACCTATCCCTTGCAGAAAAAAGGACACGGTATGGAATTTCTCAGAGAAATTGCCCACTTAAGGCCGAGAACAAATACATTCGGGTGTATTTTCAGAATCCGCCATGCCATGGCTTATGCCATACACAAATATTTTAATGACAAAGGGTTTGTTTATATCCATACCCCCATCATCACAGCTTCTGACTGCGAAGGGGCTGGCGCCATGTTCCAGGTAACCACACTGGATCTGGACAACCTGCCCAGAAACAAAGACGGAAGCATAGATTACACCCACGACTTTTTTGGAAAACTTACGAGCCTGACGGTAAGCGGCCAACTGGAAGGAGAACTGGGAGCCCTGGCTCTTGGTGAAGTCTATACCTTTGGGCCCACTTTCCGTGCCGAGAACAGCAATACACCCAGGCACCTTGCCGAGTTCTGGATGATTGAGCCGGAAATGGCATTTTACGACATCCATGAGAACATGGACCTGGCAGAAGATTTCATAAAATACCTGGTCCGTTATGCCCTGGAACATTGTGCTACAGACCTTCAGTTCCTGAATAAAATGATTGACAAAGACCTCATTGCCAGGCTGGAAGGTGTTTGTAATACAGAATTTGCACGTCTTACCTACACAGAGGGTGTTGACATACTGATGGGTAGCGGGCAGACTTTTGAATTCCCCGTTTCCTGGGGAGTTGACCTGCAAAGTGAACACGAACGGTACCTGGTAGAAAAGCATTTCAAGCGCCCTGTGATCCTTACAGATTATCCCAAAGCAATCAAAGCTTTTTATATGAAAGAGAACGAAGACGGAAAGACGGTGCGTGCCATGGACGTTCTTTTCCCAAAAATTGGTGAAATCATTGGCGGGTCGCAAAGAGAAGAGGATTTGGATACACTCCGGCGCCGCATCCGGGAAATGGAGCTTACAGAAGACAACCTGGACTGGTATCTGGATACACGCCGTTTTGGCACCGCCCCGCACTCCGGATTTGGACTCGGCTTTGAACGCCTGCTCCTTTTTGTTACAGGAATGGCCAATATCAGAGATGTCATTCCCTTCCCAAGAACCCCCAAATCTGCAGAATTTTAGCTATGTTGGTTATTGGCATTGCCGGAGGAACCGGTTCCGGAAAAACAACCGTGGTAAATAAAATCCTGGAATCCCTTGATAAAAGCCAGGTCACCGTAATACCGCAAGATTCTTATTACAAAGACAACTCCCACCTGCCTTTGGAAAAAAGACAGGAGCTGAACTTTGACCACCCCCAGTCCATAGACTGGGAACTTATGGTGGAACACCTGCAACAGCTCAAAGCAGGACACCCCGTAAAGCAGCCCATATATTCCTACATAACATGTACAAGAAGTGAAGAAACCATCCCTATTGAGCCCACCCGTGTAATCATTGTGGAAGGGATTCTCATTTTTACAGATCCTCCGCTCAGGGATTGCCTGGATATGAAGGTATTTGTTGATGCAGACCCGGACGACAGGTTGTCCCGTGTTATATCAAGGGATATTGTGGAAAGAGGGCGCTCTGTAAACAAAGTACTGGAAAGGTATGAAAAAACTGTCAAGCCCATGCACCTTCAGTTTATAGAGCCTACCAAACGTTACGCAGACATTATTATTCCTCAGGGCGGTCATAACAAAGTGGCCATCAAGATGCTCATATCTGCCATTGAACAGGTACTCCGCAACAAATAAGCAGAGGTACGGCAATGAAAAAAGAAACAAAGACAGGAATCTACCTGACCATCATTGTACATTTAGTAGCGTTGATTGTGATTCTATCGCTACAGATTTCCTCCATGATCCGGAAAGAATCTTCCTTTGTTTTGGATTTCACCCAGCAAGAAGAGCTGGAAGCTGCGCAACGCAGGGAGCAGATGCGGGCAGAGATAAGCGAAGGACTTGATGAATTGATTTCTGAAATCCAGAGACAGTCCCGAAATGTAGCCGTAGATGCTACCCAAAGAAACCAACTGTTACGAGACGACAGGCATAAAAACCCGGCAGAGGTATATAAAGAAGCGGAAGAACTGCAAAAACGGCTGGATGCTGCCAGAAAAGAAGTGGAAGAACAGGGAGGTCTGGAAGCTGTGGCTGCACAGAAAAACAAAGACGAACGTGAAAATGAAAAGCCCTATACCGGTCCGGCCGTACTTGAATATTCTCTGGAAGGACGTAAAGCCATGAGCCTTCCCATACCCGTTTACAAATGCCTGGGTGGGGGCGATGTGACGGTAGCCATTCAGGTAGATAGAAAAGGATATGTGAAAAAAATGGCCATCCTGCAGGATTTTTCATCCCAGGACAGATGCCTCCAGGAATTCGCCCTGCGGGCAGCAAGGCAAAGCCGCTTTACGGCGTCTGAGGAAGCCCCGCCCCTGCAACCCGGAGAAATTGTGTACCGTTTTATTCCGCAATAAGTATTTAAACCTTATTTTTACTCTGTGAACGAAAAAGAATACCTGGCATTAAAAGAACTGATACGGCAACTGGAACAAAAAGTTGACGACCTCTACCGTACCGCCCCGGCCCAAACCCAAACCTCGGCCCAAACCCCTACCCCTACCCCTACTCCAGCCTCGACCCAGACCTCGGCCCAAATCCCGGCCCAGACCCCGGCCCAAACCCCGGCCCAAACCCCGGCCCAAACCTTACCCCCTGTCACCCCTCCCGCAGCAGATTCAGTCACCTCGTCCGAACCCGAACCTGCAACATCTCCCGTTTCAGACTCCTTCACCCTGCCCGAATTTGAACTGGAAACGTTTACAGCACCTGCCGTACATGCAGATGCAGAGCCCGCAGAGCCCGTAAAGCCCGTAAAGCCAGCAGAGCCCGTAAAGCCAGCAGAGCCCGTAAAGCCCGCAGAACGGGAACCGGAAATTGTTGGAGATTTGTTTGCTTCCATGGCAAGCCGGCCTACCCTTGCCGACACATTAGCCAAAAACATAAGTAAAGGCAAGCTGAAAGACACCATACCCCTGAACGATAAGTTCCTCTACCTAAAAGTATTATTTTTAGACGACGCGAAGCTCTACGAAGCTACCTTAAACCATTTGCAAACCCTGGAAAATGTACAACAGGCAGAGGATTACCTGGCTCAGCAGTTCCCGACCTGGGAGGTGTCTTCACCCGCTGTCCAAAAATTTCTTATGCTATTAAAACATGTGTTCTAAACTGATCATAGTACCTACCCCCATCGGGAACCTGGAAGACATTACACTACGTGCCTTACAAGTTCTGAAACAGGCAGATCTGATCCTGGCAGAAGACACACGTACCAGTGGCATACTCCTTAAAAAATACGGCATCACCACACACCGGGAATCTTACCATACATATAACGAACACAAACGCACAGCAGCTATCCTTGAAAAAATCCGTAACGGAAATACAATAGCTCTGATTAGCGATGCCGGAACTCCCGGAATATCCGACCCGGGATTTCTCCTTGTCCGGGAATGCCTGGCTGCTGGAATTGAAGTCGAATGCCTGCCCGGAGCTACAGCCCTGATTCCCGCATTAATAAACAGTGGTTTCCCTGCAGACCGTTTTTGTTTTGAAGGGTTCCTTCCGTTGAAGAAAGGCAGGCAAGCCCGTTTGAAATCATTTGCCGAAGAAACCCGAACCCTGATTTTGTATGAATCTCCCCACCGCCTGCTGAAAACGCTGGAGCAACTGGGAGAAGTGCTGGGACAGGAGCGACAGGCAGTTGTCTGCCGGGAATTGACAAAAATATATGAAGAAACAAAAAGAGGCTCTCTGGCTGACCTCTCTAAGTGGTTCAGAGATAATCCTCCAAAAGGTGAAATTGTAATCGTGCTGAAAGGAAGAGGGAAGGATGAAGAAACAGAACAATAAACACAAGTACATTATCCATGCAACAGGAATTGCAGGCATTCTGATCCTGCTTTTCATCAGGATTTTTTCAGGACAAATCAGCAACAGAAACAGCAGCTCCCCGGAGCAGCAAAAAAGTGTTTTTGCTCCATACAACCAAGAATCCCCGGCCGGAACAGGCAACAAGCCGAGACCGCAGCAACACAACGCCCCGGCAAGTCAGCGCAGCCTCCCGGCAACCCGGCCCAACGCCCCGGAAACCCGGCAAAACGCCCCGGAAACCCGGCAAAACGCCTCCTCCGGGAATCCTCCGGCCCGCCAGTCCACGACCGAACACTCCCCTGCGGCACACACCCCTATGAAAGTGGAACTTAATACAGCAGACAGCGCCGAATTGGTAAAATTATATGGCATCGGACCCTATTATGCACAAAAAATTCTTGAATACCGGGAACGGCTGGGAGGTTTTGCCATTCCGGAACAACTTCTTGAAATTAAAGGATTTGACAAGGACCGGCTGGACGGATTCTATGATCGTGTCTTTGCAGATACCTCCTTTATACGAAAAATAAACCTAAAAACAGCAAGCGAAAACCAGCTGGCAAATCACCTGTATATTGGCAGGTATCTGGCCCGATGCATCATCAGGTACCGGGACACAGCAGACCCCGACTCCTGCTCTGTGGAACACCTGGTGCGGCATGGAATTTTAACGCAGGAACAAGGTCAAAAAATCGGGTGGTACCTGCGTTAAAGCGGTTTTAAGCTGCCGAAGCCAAAGCCCAAGCCAATCACTCCTTACCTTTCCGAAAAACAGCCTCACTTTTGCTACATACTCACACACTGCAGGTTACAAGTTTTTCACCGAAAATCATGACCTCCTCCCTTTACATATGAGCGTACTGCGAGGGAGGGTGGTAAGTAATCAAAAACGAAAAAAAATAGTGGTACATCGCACGACGCACTCAACTACCATAGCAGCAAGGGAGCTGACACCAAAAGGAAAAGGGGAACCTCGCACCCGAGGAGGGAGGGGCCCGGTTGCGGAGCGGGAGTGAAGCGACAGCGCAGCAACTGGGAGGCGTTCCCCGTTCTTTTGGTGCAGCGACCTGAAGCGTGCAGCGACCTGAAGCCGCTGTAGCAAAAAGTATCTGCACTGAGCTGTTTTATTTCTATATTTGCTCCATGAATATCCTATCTGTCAAAAATGTAGTCAAGCGCTTTGAAGGACATCTGGCGCTGGACAATGTCAGTATTGACGTCCCCAAGGGAAAGGTTTTTGGATTGCTGGGGCCCAACGGGGCCGGGAAAACCACCCTTCTTAGAATTGTTAATCAGATTACTGCACCCGATACAGGAAGCATTTTTTTTGATGGCAAGCCCCTGGCTGCCAATGATGTTTTCCACATAGGATACCTTCCGGAAGAACGGGGATTGTATAAAAAAATGAAAATTGGCGATCAGGCTATGTACCTGGCCAAATTAAAGGGCATGACACATGCCAAGGCCCTGGAAAGTCTTAAAGAATGGTTTATTCGCTTTGAAATACAATCCTGGTGGAACCGAAAAATCACAGAACTGTCTAAAGGGATGGCGCAAAAAGTACAGTTTGTTACAACAGTCATGCACAATCCAACATTACTCATTCTGGACGAGCCTTTCAGCGGTTTTGACCCTATTAATACGGAAATCATCCGGCAGGAAATTCTACGGCTGAGGGATAACGGTACTTCCGTTATTTTATCCACCCATAATATGGAATCTGTAGAGGAAATGTGTGACGAGATTGCCCTCATAGATAACGCCCGCTTAATAGTTGCCGGAGATTTGCATGAAATAAGAAAGATTCACGGGGACAACCACCTGGAAATTCTCTACCGTGCCGATGAACCTGTAACCCTGCACACTTTAGGAAATGTTCCTTTTACCCTGGTATCCAACGGGAAAAAAGACGGCTCGTACCAAATGGTTATTGAACCGGAAAAAGGATTCAATACCAACCAAATTCTGGAAAGCCTGTTACCCCACATGAACATTGTGGGTGTAAGCGAAATTATTCCAAGCATGCGTGACATTTTCATCAAACTTGTAAACAGGAAAGGAGGAGACAAATGAATCTGAAAAAAATAAACCTGATTGTCAGAAGAGAATTTATCATTCGCGTCAGAAAAAAATCATTCATCATTGCCACCTTCCTTACCCCTTTATTTATGGCAGCCCTGGTAGCCGTCCCCATGATCATGACCACCGTCAAGGATACAAGGGTAAAGGTTATTGAGGTATTGGATCCTACCGGGATTGGCATGGCCGTTCTTGAAGATCAGGAACATACCCGTTTTCTGTTTACAGAAAACGGCAACCTGGAAGAAATCAGGCAATCGTTTGAATCCAGAAACATTCATGCGGTCTGCGTAATTGAAGAAACAGAAAACCATGTACCGGAAATAAAAATGTACAGTACGGGACAGGTAGATTCCGATATACAAAGGTATATTTCACGCCAGGTAAGCAGCGAAGTTGAAAAACGCAAACTGGCTTCTTACAACATTCCGCAACTGCAGGAAATCATTGAAGACATAAAAACCAACATCCCTGTAAAATCCTATACCTGGACAGAAGAAGGAGATGAAAAGGAAACCATTACAGAGGTGTATATGGCCATTGCATACCTCAGCAGTTTTCTGATTTACATGTTCATTTTCATGTATGGTTCTATGGTTATAAGAGGGGTCATTGAAGAAAAAACAAACAGGATTGTAGAAGTAATCATCTCTTCCGTTAAACCGGTTGAACTGATGCTGGGAAAAATCATTGGCGTTGCACTGGTGGCCCTGTTGCAATTTCTGTTATGGATTTTATTAACTGTAGTTATTTTACTGGTTGTCATGGCTATAGCAGGTTCCGGGACAATAGCTGAAATGGGACAGGCAGCTCCTCAGATGCAGGGAGGCTTTGCCGGTGCCATTGCTTCTTTTGACACAGGCAACGGAGTTCTGACAGGAATTGCAAGCACTTTGTCGCAAATCCAGGTTGGAAAATTCCTGCTTAGTTTCTGCTTGTATTTTATTGGCGGCTATCTTATGTATGCTTCCATGTTTGCAGCCATAGGTTCTGTTTCCGATGCAGAAACAGACACACAACAGTTCCAGTTGCCTATTACCATTCCTCTTATTCTGGGACTCTTTATTATGATGCATACATTCCAGCATCCGGACAGCGCACTGTCTGTCTGGGCATCAATCATACCGTTTACCTCGCCCATGGTCATGCTGGCCAGGCTGCCTTTTGGAGGTGTTCCCCTGTGGCAGTTGCTGACTTCTTTGGGGCTGCTGTTCCTGACATTTTTGGGCACAGTACATTTCTCGGCCAAAATTTACAGAGTGGGTATCCTGATGTACGGAAAAAAAATAACCTGGAAAGAATTATGGAAATGGATGACATACAAAAACAAATGAGACGATTTTTTCTAACAGCCACTTTGCTGTTGGGCGTTGGTTTGTCCTTGTCACGGGCGCAAACCCTACAGGCAAGCCGGGTGCTCATGGACACCTTAACCTACGGACTTAATGCTTCAAAAGAAGTTGTTGCCATTTTGGACACCTATGGGCCCGAGCTGCATGACAAAATGAACAAGGTAGTGGGCTATACCACGCAAACCATGAGTTCGTATCCTCCGGAAAGTCCGTTGTCAAATATGGCTGCCAATGCGCTGCTTGCCATAGCTAAAAGACACTACGGACAGGACAAAGTGGATTTTGCACTTACAAATTTTGGAGGTATTCGCACATCTTTCCCTAAAGGAAATGTGACGCTTTATTATGTATATGCAGCTTTCCCGTTTGAAAACACCCTGGTTCTTGTCTCTCTAAAAGGAAAAGAGGTAAGAACTCTGTTTGAGCATTTTGCACAGCGCCGTCCGGAAGCGCTGGCGGGGATTAAGCTGGTGATTGAGAATAACAAAGTCAAAGAATTATTCATCAACGACCAACCGTTAGACGATGAAAGAACATACCAGGTAGCTACCATTGATTTCCTGTTGCATGGAGGAGACAAAATGAGCGTTTTGGCAGAAAATCTGGGAGTAAACTACTCGGGAATTACGATTAGAGATGTAATTTTAGAATACATCTCGGCTTTTTATGAAAAAGGAGAACCCATTCCGGCTACCTTGGACGGACGTGTTGTGGTAATCAATAACAAAGACAAATCATGAAAAAACAAGCTTGGTATTTGTTTCCGGCTCTTTTATTTATTGTGCTTGCCTTACCTGTTGCAGCACAAGATCTGGTTATCATTCATACCAATGATCTCCACAGCCAGATTGAACCCTTTAAAGAAGGAAGGAATGCCGGTACGGGAGGCATTCTGAGCTTATCGGGGTACCTGGAGGAAACAAGAAAAGAATACCCCAACCTGCTGTACCTGGATGCCGGTGATTACAACCAGGGAACACCTTATTTTAATCTGTTTAATGGACATGTTGAAGTAGAGACCATGAACGCCCTGGGGTTGTATGCTACTACTTTTGGGAACCATGAATTTGATAACGGGCTGGAAGACCTGGTGCAGAGACTGAAAATGGCAAACTACTATACACTATGTGCCAATTATGACATCCGTTACAGGCCGTTAAGAAAACTTGTAAAGCCGTATGTAATCTATGAGACAGATTCCGGGAAAGTTGGTATTATAGGCCTGACCATTGACCTGAACGGACTTACTTCGGGGGAGGTGTTGCGTAAAATGCATTACAAAGATCCCATAGAAACAGCTAACCGCCTGGCCCGTTTACTAAAAAAGAAAGGTTGCGACCTGATTATTTGTCTTTCACACCTGGGGGTAAATAAGGATGTTCAACTGGCCGGGGAGTCCCAAAATATCAACCTGATTATTGGCGGTCATACGCACACATTCCTTAAAGAACCTCTTATGGAAAAAGACCTGGACGAAAAGGACGTTATGATTGTTCAGACAGGAGCGCAAGGAATATATGCCGGACGGATAGATGTTTATTTTTAAAAAAAGTTAACTGCCATGTTCCTGGAAACTCAGAAAAAAAGCGGTCGGATTGAAGTTATATGCGGTTCTATGTTTTCCGGTAAAACAGAAGAGTTAATCCGCAGGCTTAAACGTGCCCGTTTCGCCAACCAAAAGGTGGAAATTTTTAAACCGAGTGTAGACAGACGGTTCTCAAGTGAAGAAGTTGTCTCACATGACCAGCATTCCATACCTTCCACTTCGGTAGATTCCGCAGAAAGCATACTGCTCATGGCCAACAATGCAGACGTTGTTGCCATTGACGAGGCTCAGTTTTTTGAGCACAATCTGGTCAGAGTTTGCCAGCTTCTGGCAAACAGCGGAATCCGGGTGATTGTGGCAGGACTGGACATGGATTTTCAAGGAAATCCTTTCGGACCTATGCCGGATTTGATGGCGGTTGCGGAACATGTTGTCAAAGTGCATGCTATCTGTGTTCGTTGCGGAGATCCTGCACAATACTCGCACCGCCTGAGTGACAGCACCCAATTGGTTGAATTGGGAGAAAAAGATATTTATGAACCTTTATGCAGACACTGTTTCAATTTAACAAAAAATGAACGACAATCTATATACACACCTGGAAATTAATATTCCTAACTTAAAACACAATTTGTGTTATTTTCGTTCTCTTCTTAAGAAAGAAACCAAATTACTTATCCTGGTAAAAGCCAACGGTTACGGACATGGTTTGGGTGAATTTTCCCGTATCTTAGAAGAAAATGGCGTGGATTACCTGGCCGTTGCTTTTCCCAACGAAGGAGTAGCCATCAGACAGGCCGGAGTGAAACTCCCCATTATCATTCTTTCAGCCGGAATGGAGCATTACCCGCTCCTGATCAAGCACCGCCTGGAACCCAGCCTGCCCTGCACTGAAGCATTTGAACGTTTTACAAAAGAAGCCGAGGCTCTGGGTGAAGCCGGATATCCCGTACATATTAAACTTGACACAGGGATGCACCGTTTGGGATTTGAAAAACAGGAACTTGAGAATTTAATAACTAAATTACCCAAAGCAAATTCTGTAAAAATTGCATCTGTTTTTTCACATTTTGCAGCTTCCCCCGAAACAACCTTTGATAATTTCTCCAAATTGCAAATAGCCCGTTTTGAAGAACTTTCCTCTTACCTTTTTGATCATTTGGATTACAAACCTATAAGGCATTTACTCAACTCTTCCGGGATTGAGCGTTTTGCCAAAGAGGCTCAGTATGATATGGCCCGGCTGGGTATTGGTCTGTACGGGGTTTCCGGTATAGATAACAAATTACTTAAACCTACAGCCTACCTGAGGGCTCCGGTGCTTCAGGTCAAAACAATCCTTCCTGGAGAAACAGTAGGATATAGCAGGGCAGGAGTTGTAAAAGACAGTCCGGTCCGTATTGCCACGGTTGCCATTGGATATGCAGACGGGGTAGACCGCCACCTGAGTAGAGGAAAGGGATATTTTTCCGTTAACGGACACAAAGCACCAATTTTTGGTAATGTGTGTATGGATATGTGCATGATTGACGTTACGGATATTCACGTACAACCCGGGGATATGGTTACCGTTTTTGGCGACAGCCCAACCATTTCTGAATTAGCTGAAATACTGGGTACTATCTCTCATGAAATCCTGACTTCTGTTGCACACCGCGTACCCCGCATATATAAGGACTGATTAAGCCATCATTTTGCACAACATTTCCATCAGCAACTCTCCGTCTGTAGCACCTCCCCTATCCGAAGATTTGTACAGGCTGTCGTAATGGCAAAGCCATTTTATGGCCCTTAAAGTACGTTCGAAGGTGAAAAAACGTGTAGCCTTGACGGTTTCCTTGACAAAATAGTAAGAATGCATGCCCATTTTCTTTCCAATCTCCGCATCGGGTAATGTAGGGTATTCCATCTTTAATGCATGGTATTTTAATATCCTGGACAAATGCGTATAAAAGAGACTAATCAGCATGATAAGGGGGTACTTTTTTTCGTTATCTGCAAAATACTGTGCAATCGGTTGCACTTTAGCAAAATCCCCGTCGGTTATATGACCAAATAGTACAAAAGGGCTGAAATCGCGGTTGATTCCCACAGAACTCTCTACCATATCCGTTGTAATCAACCACGTACCCTGCGGTGCCAATATAAAAAGTTTGTCCACTTCCATAGCCACACTTTGCAGGTCTGTACCTAAAAAATCCGAAAGCAGCCGCGCAGCCTGTGGCTCAATATTGGTGTTCCTTTCCTTTATGTAGGAAGTAATCCAGTCCACCATCTCGTAATCACGGGGAGAAACAGATTCCAGAATTTCACAATATTTCTGTGCCATTTTCCAGAACTCAGTTCTTTTATCTACTGCCTTTCCCATGAAACAAAGCACCAGGACACAGGAAGGATTCATACTTTTAAAATAATGAATCAACCCTTCAGGATTTTTAAGTTGCTGGGCTTCTTTTACAACTATAACCTGCCTGGATGCCATAACAGGATACCTCCTGGCATTATCAATCACCTGGCTGACCAACACCTCCTGGCCGTAAAACACCATCTGGTTAAACGCTTTCTCATCTTCTGTCAGTGCATGATCCATTATATAAGAAGCCACCCTGTTAACATAAAAAGGTTCTTCTCCCATAAGCAGGTAACAGGGTTTGTAGGTACCTGCCTGCAGGTCACCCATAATCCTATTGTAAGCAGAAAGGGTATCTTTGTTGGATATTTTAGCCATCAGACAAATTTACATAAATTTGCACAATGAACAGTCCGCCCCTTATCTATTGTGTTGTCAGAAAAAAATGGGTTGATCGCACACCGGAAGAAGAAGTCAGGCAAAATACCATAAAATACCTGAATACAGTTTGTGGTGCCCCCTTTCACCTGATGGTATGTGAATACCCTGTCGGGCACCTGAACTACAGAGCAGACCTGGTTGTTCATGACAGGGAAGGGAAACCCCTGCTACTGGCAGAATTCAAAGCACCAACCGTTCCCATTGACAACAACGTTGTGGAGCAAATCCGACGCTACAATGCCGTTGTTATGGCAACGTACCTTCTGGCAGGCAACGGGACGGTTACCTTGTTTTGGAAGTTAAACCAAAACAGCGGTCGTTACGAACCGCTGGATAACATTCCTTCCTATGAAGAATTACTTAAACAGCACCGGCCATGAAAGCCCCATTGTCCTCCAAAATATTTAAAATTGTAGCCCAACAGGCCAAAGATAACAATGTAAGAGCTTATGTTATTGGAGGCTATGTTCGTGACTATTTTTTAAAACGGCCTTCTACTGATATTGATATTGTAGTAGAAGGAAACGGACTGGAATTGGCAGAGCAAGTAGGTAACCTGTTGGGTGTTAAAGTAACTCAGTTTAAAAACTTTGGTACAGCTATGTTCCGTTACCGGGGCAAGGATATTGAATTTGTAGGAGCACGAAAAGAATCTTACACAGCCAATTCCCGTAAGCCGGCTGTTGAAAACGGAACGGTAGAAGACGATCAGAAAAGGCGCGATTTTACCATCAACACCCTTGCTTTTAGTCTGCAGGAAGAGGATTACGGAAGTCTGATTGATCCGTTTAATGGCCTGGAGGACTTACGTAATAAAACAATCCGCACACCGTTGGATCCCGGACAAACCTTTAGCGACGATCCGTTGCGGATGATCCGGGCCATACGTTTTGCAACACAACTGCAGTTTACCATTCACGAAGATACCTTTGCCTCTGTTACACAACACACAGACAGGTTGCACATTGTATCGCAAGAGCGCATTACGGCAGAATTGCAGAAAATTATGGCTTCCTCTAAACCCTCTGTGGGTTTTTACCTTATGGAAGAAAGTGGCCTGTTACCCTTAATTCTACCTTGGATTTCTGCCTTAAAAGGGACAGAAAGCATGGAAGGAAAAGGACATAAGGAAAACTTCAGCCATACCATGGAGGTGCTGGATAATGTGGCGCGGGAAAGCGACAACATCTGGTTACGGTGGGCAGCTTTGCTGCACGACGTGGGAAAGCCGGCAACAAGGCATTTTGATCCAAAAGCGGGCTGGACATTCCACGGACACGATTTTGTGGGCAGCAAAATGGTTCCTTCTATCTTCCGGAAACTCCGTCTGCCTATGGGGGAAGAAATGAAGTATGTAAAAAAACTGGTACAACTGCATCTGAGACCCATTGCACTTGTGGAGGAAGTAAGTGATTCCGGTGTGCGCAGGCTGCTGTTTGATGCAGGAGATGCTATTCATGACCTTATGCTGCTTTGCCGGGCCGACATTACGTCCAAAAATCCCAGGACGGTCAAACGTCATATGGAAAATTTTGATCAGGTTGGTAAAAAAATCCTGGAGGTAGAAGAAAAAGATGCCATCCGTAATTTTCAGCCGCCTGTTTCGGGAGAGGTTATAATGAAAACCTACGGACTCCCTCCCAGCCGTCAGGTAGGCCTGATCAAAGACTATATCAAAGAAGCCATTCTGGACGGAAAAATTCGCAACAACTTTGAAGAAGCCTTTGCGTTAATGGAACAACGGGCTTTAGAACTTGGTATCAGCAAGCCGAAAGAAACAGAGGTTTAATGCAGCAGGTGCATAAACTCTTCCCGCGTACGAACATCTTTTAAAAAGGCTCCCGTAAAAGCCGAAGTAACCAGTTTTGAATTCTGTTTCTGAACTCCGCGTATCTGCATGCACATGTGTTCAGCCTCTATGACCACAGCCACCCCCATTGGGTTGAGTGTGTTTTGGATGCAATCTCTTATCTGTACGGTAAGACGTTCCTGTACCTGAAACCTTCTTGCATACGTTTCTACTACCCTTACAATCTTGCTTACTCCGGTAATATAACCGTTAGGGATATAAGCCACGTGCGCTTTCCCATAAAAAGGAAGCATGTGATGTTCGCAAAGAGAATACATTTCAATATCCTTTACAAGTACCATTTGCTGGTATTCTTCAGTAAATCGGGCCGAGTTCAGAATCTCTGCCGGATCTTCAAAATACCCCTTGGTCAGGAATTGCATGGCTTTGGCCACCCGATGTGGTGTTTTGATCAACCCTTCCCTTTCCGCATCTTCTCCCAATAATTGGAGTATGTGCCTGTAATGATCTTCCAGGCTTTCTGTTGTTTTCATAATCTAAAACAGGTTAAGTGGTTGCAAAAATACAAAAAAAACCACCTCTTCCATGCTTAAACTTTTGGATATACCCGGAGTCAAAAGAAACAGCAACCCATTACTAAACATTTTTTTGTACATTCGCAGCTATGGAAAAAGAAGTAATTATCAAAGTTAAAGGCATCAAGAAAATATACCAGATGGGTACTCAGGAAGTACGTGCCTTAAACGGAGTAGATATTGAAATCAGGAAAAATGAATACGTAGCCATCATGGGGCCTTCAGGTTCTGGGAAATCTACGTTGATGAATTTACTTGGCTGCCTGGATACCCCAACAGAGGGAACGTATATACTAAACGGAACAGATGTAAGTCAAATGCGGGATGACCAGCTGGCAGAAGTGCGAAATAAAGAAATTGGCTTTGTTTTTCAGTCTTTTAATCTCTTGCCCAGGTACAACGCACTTAACAATGTGGCATTACCTTTAATTTATGCGGGTCTGTCCAAGGCAGACCGAGAAAAAGAGGCAAGAAAAGCCCTCCTGAATGTTGATCTTGGCGACAGGATGGATCACAAACCCAACGAGCTTTCCGGTGGCCAAAAACAACGGGTTGCCCTTGCTCGTGCCTTAGTTAACAATCCGTCAATTATTCTGGCTGACGAACCTACCGGCAATTTGGATACCAAAACATCACTGGATATCATGACGCTTTTTGAACAAATTTATGCCAAAGGGAACACCGTGCTCGTTGTCACCCACGAAGAGGATATTGCACGTTACGCCAGACGTGTAATCCGGCTCAGAGACGGACTTATTGAAAGTGATGAAATAAACGAAAGCCCGGTTCTACAAAATTCATGAGTAAAATATATACGTGCAAAGGAGACACGGGGATTACGTCTTTAGCTAATGGGGACAGGGTTGCTAAAAACCACCCGCGCATTGCTGCATATGGTAAAACAGATGAGCTGGTTGCATGGTTGGGACTGATTCGTTCATATCCCGAATTTTGCAGACATGAACGTTTGAAAGATCTCGCCGGATTTCTGCGTACCATACAGGAACACCTGATGCATCTGGCCTCCGAACTGGCATATGCCGGAGAACAGAAACACCCGGGGTACGATTTTTCTAAAGCCACCACATCTTTGGAAGCAACTATTGATATGCTGGAATCCCAACTTCCTGTTTTGCACGCATTTATCCTTCCTGCCAACCCTTCCCTATCCTCAATCATTCATATTGCCCGCACCGTTTGTAGAGAAACAGAACGACTTACCGTGGCTCTTGGCACAGATATTGTCAACGCAGGTATATTAACCTACCTGAATCGTCTGTCAGACTTCCTTTTTGTTCTGGCTCGCTTTGTAACTTTCGTGACAGGTTGTGAAGAAGACTTTTTTGTGTAACTTTGTTCACTTTTTTAAAACCTTGCATCAATGTACTGGACACTTGAATTAGCATCCAAACTTGAAGACGCTCCCTGGCCGGCATCTAAAGAGGAACTTATAGACTATGCCACACGCTCGGGCGCCCCGCTGGAAGTAATTGAAAATCTAACCGAACTTGAAGATGATGGTGAGATTTACGACAGCATTGAGGATATCTGGCCTGATTACCCCAGCAAGGAGGATTTTTTCTTTAACGAAGACGAATACTAGGCATACAACCGGATGAATATCATTATTGCTGGCGCCGGGGAAGTAGGTTTTCACCTGGCTAAAATGCTATCGGATGAGAACCATCAGATTACTATCATTGATAAAGATGAGGCACGCCTGCATCAAATTGCAGAAACAACAGATGTTGTACCTTTTTTTGGAGCTGTTACCTCTATTTCCATTCTGGAAAAAGCAGGTATAAGCCATTGCGATTTATTCATTGCTGTGAGTCCGGCAGCTCAACAAGATGTAAATATTGTATCTGCCCTGCTTGCAAAACAACGGGGGGCCCGGCGCGTAATTGCACGTATCAACAACAACGAATACCTGACAACTGAAAACAGGATTTTGTTTACAGAATTGGGCATTGACCTGCTTTTCTATCCGGAAAGTATTGCAGCCGCCGAAATACTTGATCTCCTTAAACTATCCGGAACCTCTGAGTTTATGGATTTTTCAGGTGGCAGACTACAACTGATTGTGCTCAAACTGATGGAGAGTTCGTCCATTGTCAACAAAAGCATGGGGCAGATTGCCGAAGAAGCTGTAGGAGATCTTCCTTTCCGGGCTGTTGCTATAGCCAGAGAAGGGACAACAATCATTCCACGTAAGGATACTGTTTTCCAATTGCACGATCTGGTATTTGTCATCACAAAAAGAGAAGCTGCCCATGCTGCCATGGCTCTAAGCGGGAAAGAAAATGTTATAGTGCGCAACCTGATGATTATGGGCGGAGGCCGTGTAGGAGAAATGGTAGCACACGGCATGGAAACACGGATAGAAAAAGTACGTGTTATTGAACTGGACCCCCACCGTTGTCAGGAGCTGACTGTTACCTTACCACGTACACTTATCATCCATGGAGATGCACGCAACGCAGACCTGCTTCTTGAAGAAGACCTGACCGCAATGGATGCATTTGTTGCCGTCACATCCAGTTCAGAAGCAAACATTTTGTCCTGTATGGCTGCAAAAAGAGCAGGAGTAAAAAAGACCATTGCCCAGGTTGAAAATTTGGATTACATCAAACTGGCAGAAGGAGTTGGTGTGGATGCTACTATAAATAAGAAACTGATTACGGCTAGCAGGATTTTCCGTTTAACCATGGTGGGAGATGTTCCTTCAATGAAATGCCTCCATGGCACAGATGCAGAAGTCATAGAATTTATTGTCAAACCCAGAAGCCTCGCTACACAAAAAAAAGTACAAGATTTGAACTTCCCGCGTCAGGCTATCATTGGGGGTATAACCCGAGGGAACACCAGCCTGATTGTCAGAGGAGAAACTGAAATAAAACCTTACGATCGTGTAGTCGTTTTTTCACTTCCTTCTGCTCTGAAAACCATTCATACATTTTTCGTGTGACGTTTATTTTTTCGTAGCTTACCATGGTATTGCTTAGGTGTGCAAAACTCCTTCGCTTTAAATACACGAGAAAAGGACCTTGCAGAATTAAAACCACATTTCATAGCCAGACTTTCCAGGTCTATCCTTTTCCCGTCATATTCTTTAATATAATTCTTAGCAGCTGCTACCCTGAATAAATTAACCCATTCACAAAAATGGGTTCCGTACATTCTGAATATGGACCTTGACAAATAAGAGCGGTTTGTATTTGTTTCTCTACATAATTGCTCAATGGTAAGTCCGGGATTTTTAAAATATTCGTATTGAACCATCATATGGTTCAGCCTGCAGACAATATCTTCCGGATTATCCGGATAGGCTGCATCTTTTTTAAAAAACAAGGCTGGGTTTGTTAGAAGCCATCCCCTTACAAATAAAACTAACCTGTTAATATTTTTTTTCATAATTTCAACTACCTCTTTTCTCCCCCTGTGTTGGTTTTTTTGCATTCTTTTTGCACCAATCGCCGGGTGTAGTACCTACGTTGATTTGAAAAGCCTGATTAAAAGCTGAAAGAGACCTGAAACCGGATACGTTGCACAGCTCAATCAACCGTGTATTGGGAAATTGTATATAATAATCCTGAGCATATTTTATCCTGTACGCATTGAGGAATTGCCTGAAATTCTGATGGGAATGCTGGCGCAACGCACACGATATATACGTTATATTTGTCCCAATAGCACTAGCTAATTCTTCTCTTGTAAAATAAGGCGACTTGTACGGATGTTCTTCTTCTATATAAAGTAGCATGCGATTGTATATGTCCAGATATACTTTATTTATCTTCTCATTTTCCTGATTAAGTACCTCCAACGCTGTCCTTTCACCCCCGGGAGGTGCTTCTTCCAGCCTTTGGGCAGGATAATCCCGGCTTTTGGAATGGGTAACAATCGTAACAAGGAACGCCATATGAACAGGAAGGGCCGTCAGGAAAAAAATGTTGGTTACAAAAAAATGACCCAACAAAACAAACACATAAGCAACCAGCGACATTCCCAATAATAAACCAATTACGATCTTAAACGACCTTATTTCAATCTTACATTGTTCGTAATGGTACTTCAGGTTCTTTGTCAAAGTATAAAAAAACATGAGACCAGCAGAAATACTGGTCAGACACAATACATTAAACAATTGAAATAAAGATGTTGCCCAAAAAGACTGCCTTTGAATAAACCAATCTGCCAGGGTCAGCAAAGGAAAAAGAAGAACAAACATCACCACGCTGTTTCTTATTACAGATTTTCTGACATGAGCAGACTCAATGGACGTACACAGAATACATTGAGCGGGCTGGCCTGTTAGAGCAATACGAAAAAGGAAATCTTCTTTTCTAAAGAGTTCTGTTATACCATTGCCTGAAAATGCCATGACTAACCAAAGAAAATATACACTACCCAAAGTTGCCGTTGAGTAGAAAAGGCAACGTACAGCCTGTGTGGGACAGTAATGACAAGAAGCTTTACTTTTCATATGCATGAACAAGAGAAATGCAGCAATAAAATACACAATAGCCATCCCAAGGTTTAAAGTAAAACACAACATATGAAATAACCGGTTTAGTTTTTTATGCGCAGGTTTTTCAAAAGTACAAATCAATTGTGTATTTAAAAACGGTCTTTCTGGATTCACTGTACCATTTGATTTGTCCAAAAATTTTGTCCCCTTCAGGACGTTTAAAATCAAGATTTTAATTTTATTTTACGACTTTGTAAAATAAAATTCTTTTCTGTTTTACGTTTATTTGTTTGCTAAAATGTGTCCGGAAAGGTGCACAATGTGTCAGTAGCCCCCCGGGAACTTCTCCTTACAGAGGGTTTTTATTACCTTTGTGCTTTCATAAAAGTGAGGATTAGCATGGAATACAAATTTTCCCGGATTGAAGAAAAATGGCAATCTTACTGGGCAGAAGAAAAAACATTTAAAGTAGGTGAAGATCCTACCAAACCAAAATTTTATGTACTGGATATGTTCCCCTACCCATCGGGGGCAGGATTGCATGTGGGGCACCCCCTGGGATACATTGCAAGTGACATTTATGCCCGGTATAAAAGACTAAAAGGCTACAATGTATTGCATCCCATGGGATACGATGCCTTTGGTCTTCCTGCAGAACAATACGCCATCCAAACAGGTCAGCCGCCGCAAACCACCACAGAACAGAATATTCTCAGATACAGAGAACAATTGAATAAACTGGGCTTTTCCTATGATTGGGACAGGGAAGTACGTACCTGCGATCCCGGGTATTACAAATGGACACAATGGGTTTTCCTTAAAATGTTCAACCATTGGTACGATACGGAACTGGACAAGGCAAGACCTCTTGAGCAACTGGTAACACTGTTCAGCCGGCAGGGTAACATGGGAATACAGGCTGCCCACCATTGCCAGGAATCCTTTACGGCGGCGGAATGGAACAGTTTTACAGAAAACCGCAAAGAAGAAATTCTGATGGGTTACAGAATCGCTTATCTGGGAGAGACATCCGTAAACTGGTGTGAACAACTGGGAACTGTGCTGGCCAATGATGAAGTGAAGGAAGGTCTTTCTGTAAGAGGCGGATTCCCGGTAGTGCAGAAAAAAATGAAACAGTGGCAACTGCGTGTCTCGGCCTATGCACCGCGACTATTGGACAGTCTGGAGAGCCTTGAATGGTCGGATTCATTAAAAGAAATGCAACGCAACTGGATTGGGAAATCGGAAGGAGCAGAACTGGTATTTACTGTAACCAATGGTCCGGCCGACTATTCCATGCATATATTTACCACAAGAGCGGACACCTTATTTGGGGTCACCTTTATGGTCTTGGCGCCGGAAAGCGAATGGGTGGAAAAACTGACTTCCGAAGACAATAGAAAAGAGGTGGACCGGTACCTGGCTTATGTAAAGACAAAAACAGAACGGGAACGGATGACAGAAACGCACCACGTTACCGGAGTCTTTTCCGGCTCCTACGCCACACATCCTTTTACCGGAAAGAAACTTCCGATCTGGATAAGTGATTATGTCATGGCCGGTTACGGAACAGGTGCTATCATGGCCGTTCCGGCACACGACAGCCGGGATTACCTTTTTGCAAAGCATTTTAACCTACCCATTATTCCGCTGATTGAGGGATGTGATGTAAGCGAGGAAAGCTTTGATGCCAAAGAGGGCATTATGTGCAATTCCGGTTTTATGAATGGCCTGACTGTTCAGCAAGCAATTCCGGCTGCCATTGAAGAAGTGGAAAAACAAAACCTGGGTGTCCGTAAAACATACTACCGGTTACGCGATGCTATATTCTCCCGCCAACGGTACTGGGGCGAACCATTTCCCATTTATTACAAAGACGAGGTTGCCAGGCCGCTCCCGGAATCTGAATTACCACTTATACTGCCACATCTTGATTCCTTTCAACCATTAGGGTCGGGAGAAGCTCCTTTATCCCATGCAAAGGACTGGAATTACAAGGGGTTCCCTCTTGAAATATATACTATGCCCGGATTTGCAGGCAGTTCTGCCTACTATTTACGGTATATGGATCCCCACAACAACAACGCACTTGTATCTGAAGAAGCCAACAACTACTGGCAAAATGTAGATTTGTACATTGGCGGAACAGAACATGCTACCGGGCACCTGATTTATTCCAGATTCTGGAATAAATTCCTGTACGATATGGGTTGTGTTTGCCGGGAAGAACCTTTTCAGAAACTAATCAACCAGGGAATGATCCAAGGACGTTCCAATTTTGTATACCGCATTAAAAACACAAATACATTTGTCTCGCTAAACCTGAAAGATGGATACGATACTACAGAAATCCACGTAGACATTAATCTGACAGAGAATGACCGCCTGAACCTGGAAGCTTTTCGGAAATGGAGTCCGGAATATGCCAATGCAGAATTTGTACTGGAGGACGGAGAATACATATGCGGCTGGGCTGTGGAGAAAATGAGCAAATCTATGTACAATGTGGTAAATCCGGACGATATCTGTGCGCGTTACGGTGCTGACACGCTGCGTATGTATGAAATGTTCCTGGGACCGCTGGAACAATCCAAGCCATGGGATACCAACGGAATTGATGGAGTTCACCGTTTTCTTAAAAAATTCTGGAAGTTGTTTTTTGACAAGGACGGCAACTTTATGGTAACAAAAGAGGCTTCAAATGCCCAAGAAAAAAAAGTACTGCATCAGTTGATTAAAAAGGTAGAAACTGATATTGAACAATTTTCATTCAATACAACCATCAGTGCTTTTATGATTGGAGTAAATGAACTTACCAACCTGAAATGCAACAAACGTGAAGTATTGGAGCCGCTGGTTGTTCTAATCTCTCCCTTTGCGCCACACATAGCAGAAGAATTGTGGTCTCTGTTAGGAAATCCTCCGTCTGTTGCCCATGCCGGCTTCCCCGTGTACAATCCGGAATTTACCAGGGAACAGGTTTTTGAATACCCTGTGTCGTTCAACGGCAAACTGCGGTTTAAAATAAGTCTTGGTGTGGACCTGACAAAAGAAGCGATTGAACAGGCTGTCCTGGCCGACGAAAGAACCGGTACGTATACCGGAAAAGAAAAAATTAAAAGAGTTGTTGTTGTTCCAGGTAAAATAATAAATATTGTTGTATGAAAATCGTAAAAGAATACCTGCTTATTACGCTGGGGATCCTGATTTATGTTGCATCCTGGTCCACGTTCATTATCCCCAACCATTTGGTGGGAGGAGGAGTTGCAGGAATTTCAACACTTATCTTCTATGCCACCAACCTGCCAATAAGTGTTTCGTTCTTTGCTTTTAACATAGTGTTGATCATCATAGGCCTGCGTACCATAGGATGGAAATTTGGTATTAAAACAATCTTTGGTGTTACCGTAACAACCCTTGCATTCCAGTTTTTGCCTCTGGTAATACCACAGGACCTTATCCAGACCATGGCTTTGGACAACGGGAAGTTAGTCTCTGCTCTTATGGGAGCTACCGCTTCCGGAGTAGGCATTGGAATGGTCATTGCACAAGGAGGCAGCACGGGAGGAACAGATATCCTGGCACAAATCATTGGCAAGTACCGCAACATTTCACCGGGACGCTTTATGATGTCTTTCGACTTGCTCATCATTGCGTCATTATTCTTTATATCCGATGAACCAACCATAGGACTGAAGCTGGCGGCTGTTTTATACGGATACCTGATTATTGGCCTCTTTGGCTATACCGTTGATGTAATGCTGTCGGGGGCCAAACGTTCCGTTCAGTACTTTATTTTCAGTGCAAAATACCAGGAAATTGCAGACCGTATTTCCAATGAATTGAATCGCGGCGTAACAGTAATTACATCGCAAGGCTGGTACACCAAAAACGAACAGCAGGTCCTGTTGGTTATTGTGAGGAGAACGGAAGCCAACGCAGTCGCTAAAATTGTAAAGGAAGTGGACAAGAATGCCTTCCTTTCCAAAGCAAGTGTCTCCGGAGTGTACGGAGCCGGATTTGAAGTGCTTAAAGCGTAATTAACGCGTAGGAGCCAACTCAAAATAGACAGGAATTGTAATCCTGACAGGAACTTTCTTCTTATTTTTTTCTCCCGGTTTCCATTTGGGCGACGCAGAGATAACACGCACCGCTTCCTCATCCAGCAAAGGATGTGCGGAACGCTCTACAGTTACCCCGGATACAGTTCCGTCCTTTTCAATAATGAATGAAACCATTACACGTCCTTTGACACCCTGACGGATAGCTTCTTTGGGATACCTCTGGTATTTATATACCCAGTTGTCTAAAAAGGATTCAATATCTCCTTTCATAAATGTTGGCGGAATGCTTACCTCTGAATAGGAATAAACAAACTCACCATCCTCTGCAGTTTGTGCCGGTACAAGAGCAAACAATTCCTCCGGACTATTGGCAGCTTCCAAAATGAAACGGGAGATATACTGGCAAAATGCATCCATTTTTTCATAATCCAGTTTTTCCGGAGTATCCCGTAAAGTATAGTGGTACGGATGCAGGCCTGTAGTAAACAGGCATACCGGTATTCCCTGTTCCATAAAAGCCTGGTGATCGGAAGAAAAATAATCGGAGCCGAACACCTGTACCTGTGGCATAAAAGGTTCGTATGTCAGACGGGTGAGCAAATGCTCCTGTTCGTAATGAGGCTGTCCGCAAAAGGCCATAGGGTAGTTATCCGGGGAAGATTGTCCTATCCTGTCTATATTCACCATCAGCTTTACAGACTTGTGCGGAAATGCCCTGTTAATAAAATACCAAGAGCCCAGTGCCCCTTTCTGTCCGGCTCCAAAAGCCACGAACAAGAGGCTCCTTTTATACATAAAATGCTGTTTCTGAGCAGCTCCTGACAATTCTATCAAAGCCGCAACTCCGGATGCATTGGCGTCTGCACCCGGATATACACACATACTGTCTTTCCCGTTTACACGTAGGGTGTGGGTACCCAGGTGGTCGTAATGAGCGCCTATAACAATATACTCATCCCTTAAAGCCGGGTCGTATCCCGGAATAACGGCAACCACGTTTTGAGAATACAACGTATCTCCGGTGGCTTCATCAACATAAGAAAAATCCTGAAAGCCTCCGGGGTAAAGCAGTTCCAACCCATTCTCCTTAAAACAAGCCGAGACCCGGGCGGCCACTTTTGCCTCTGAGGGGGATCCGGCCGGGCGGCCCTTGTATTTCTCTGAAGAAAGTTCTTTTACGTGGTTTTGAAGCGCTATTTCAAAAGAATCCTGAGCCTGCAAAAAAGCAAAGCTCAGGACAAACAATACTACGGTTAAAAAACGATGCATTACGGTTTGTAAAAAGGCGGCCGTACTACAACAGCTTTCAACAAACGGTCTCTGACCTTAATGTAAAGTTCTGTATCCACTGCCGCATATTCCGGTGCTACATATGCCAAACCTATGCCAATCTTTAGCGTAGGTGACATCGTTCCGGAAGTAACCTTTCCAATCTCTGTTCCGTCAGCCAGGCAAACGGAATATCCCTGACGCGGCACTCCTCTGTCTATTAATTTAAACCCCACAAGCTTACGGGAAACACCTCTTGCTTTTTGCTCTAACAAGAATGTCTTGTCAATAAAGTCACCTTTGGTGTCTGTAAATTTTGTGATCCAGCCCAAACCGGCTTCCAGCGGAGACGTGGTGTCATCAATATCATTTCCATACAGGCAAAATCCCATCTCCAGGCGCAACGTATCCCTTGCACCCAATCCTGCAGGCTGTAAATCAAACTCCGCTCCCGCTGCAAACAAGGCTTTCCACAGTTTTTCACCATCTTCATTGGCTACATAGATTTCACAACCTCCGGAACCTGTATATCCGGTAATAGATAACAGAGCATTCGGAATTCCTGCCACGGTGTATTTTTTAAACGTGTAAAATTCCATATCCATAATGTTGGAATCAGTAATCTTTTGCACAATTTTCATAGCATGGGGACCCTGGACAGCCAAAAGACAGGTTTCATCCGAAGCATTGTACAATTCCTTTCCCGGTGTAATTCCAAAATCAGGAGCATATTTGCACAGAAAGTCCCAATCTTTTTGAATATTGGCAGCATTTACCACCAACAAATACGTTTCTGCATCCACCCTGTATATAAGCAGGTCATCTACTATTCCTCCGCGACTGTTAGGGAAACAGGTATACTGCACCTTGCCGTCTTCCAGACGGGATGCATCGTTTGTGGTAACGTATTGAATAAAATCCAAAGCCCTTGGGCCTTTAACCCAAAATTCGCCCATATGGCTTACATCAAAGACTCCTGCCTTCTCACGTACCTGAATGTGTTCTGCATTAATACCCCGGTATTCTATCGGCATGTTGTAGCCGGCAAAGGGTACCATTTTGGCTCCCAGTTCTTCATGAAACCGGGTAAAAACTGTATTCTTCATAAATTAAAAGTGTAGATTTTGGTTGGTATCATAAACCCAGACATCGTATGGCGTGATGTCAAGGGAAAACATTTTATACATCCTGTTATAAGCGTCCGGCAAGGAATTGGTCTGGTAGGCAGAGATAACCGAATAGCCGTTTTTGAACTCTATCCGGTAGGGATTGTAACCATCTTTCTCTATTGCCTGCATCATTTTCCGGGCGTTATTATCCATGATGAAGCTTCCCAAAATCACATGGTATCTTTTAAAAGCCGATCGTTGTGCTTCTACCTGAGCAAGAGAGTCCAAAAGCAGCTGCTCCAGCCGGGCAGCTTCCTGTTCAGCGGCAGCATTCTCTATAGAATCTTTTACCAGCTGTTCCTTCTTTTCTCTTAACTCTTTTGATGTGGGCATTCCCAATATGGAACGAACCCAATCACAGGAATTTAGACTGCTCAGCAGCATAATTCCAACGAGAAACGGGAATATTTTCTTCATAATAAAGTAATTAGATAATTAGCATTATACAAATATACATGAAAAAAACGTGAACTGTGAAAAAAAGGGTAACTTGCCTTTCCATTATGAAAATAAAATTGTCCAACCTGTTTTTCTTATGGATTATCCTGGCTCCCCTGCCTCTTTTATCGCAAGAGGAAAGTCGGGTGCGGTTTTGTTTTACAGGAGACCTTATGCAGCACGGTGCTCAGATCCGTTCTGCCAGGCAGTACGATGGCAGTTACTCGTATGATACGTGTTTTACGTATATACAAGACCGCTTACAAGACGCAGATTTTACTGTGGTAAATATGGAAACGTCTTTCAACGGGCCTCCGTATTCCGGTTACCCTTCCTTTTCTTCTCCCAACGAACTGGCCCTGGCCATAGCACGTGCAGGAGCCAATGTGTTCCTAACGGCAAACAACCATATTCTGGACAAAGGAAGCGACGGAGCGAACAAAACCATCGCCTTATACGATTCGCTGGGGATTCCGCATTGCGGGACTACCAATCCGTGGATTATACTCAATAAAAACGGAATACGTATTGCAGTGCTGAATTATACCTACGGAACCAACAGGCAAGTGAGCCGGACTTCTTTCCCCATAAATTTTGCAGATACCTTGTTGGTGAAAAAGCATCTGGCAGAAGTGCGCAGGGAAGGTGCAGACTGCATCCTGTGCTGCATGCACTGGGGCGTTGAATACCAGCTCTACCCTTCTTCCCGGCAACGGTTTTTGGCCGGCTGGCTCAGGCAGCAAGGTGTAACCGCTGTAATCGGATCACATCCACATGTGCCTCAACTGATTGAGGTTCAAAAAAACGCAGATGAGAAAATCCCTTTTCTTGTTGCTTACTCACTGGGCAACTTTATTTCCAACCAACAGGACAAAATCCCAAGGCTGGGGATGATTCTCACATTTGATGTGGTTCTTACTGCATCCGGCACCTATATAGATTCTCCCTGGTACGAATGGATCTGGACATGGCGTCCGGTAACAGCGAATAAGATGTTATACCACGTGTTGCCGGTATCAGATCCAGCCCTTTACAGGCAGGTAGTCGCAGATCCGGAAGATACCTTGCTTATTTCCGGCACCGTACACATCCTGCGCACCTATATGAACGAAACAACATCCGGCATTTTTGAACGTAGAAGATATCCGCCTTATGAACGAAAAAACCTTTATTTTGGAGAACATCCATCCATCAGTACTTTATGGACCCGGGAACCCGTTTTTACCTCTTTTGAAAGAAGCATTCCCTCAATTGAAGATTATCGCAAGAGGAGAGCAGCTGAAGGTACAGGGCCCACCGGAAGACCTGGACCGTTTTGAAAGAAAACTGGACAGCATCGTTCAACTGATTGAAAAAAGACACCACCTTACAGAAGAAAGCCTGCTTTCTATCCTGCAGGGCATGGTCCAAACACCGGAAGACAGGCAGCCGGAACAGGACAACGTGCTGGTTTACGGTATAAACGGAAACCTGATTAAAGCGCGTACAAAAAACCAGGAAATACTGGTAACTTCTTATGAGGAAAATGACCTGATCTTTGCAGAAGGACCTGCCGGAACAGGAAAAACCTATACAGCTATTGCCCTGGCTGTCCGGGCTTGGAAAAACAAAGAAGTACGTAAAATTATACTTACACGACCGGCCGTTGAAGCAGGAGAACAACTGGGTTTTCTTCCGGGCGATATGAAAGAAAAGCTGGATCCCTACCTGCAACCTTTATACGATGCCCTTAGGGACATGATTCCGGCAAAAAAACTGGAAGTACTCATGCAGGAAGGTATAGTTCAGATTGCTCCGCTTGCTTACATGAGGGGAAGGACTTTGGACCATGCTTGTGTAATACTGGACGAAGCACAGAATACAAGCCTTCCTCAATTGAAAATGTTCCTGACCCGTATGGGAAAAGACGCTAAGTTTATTATTACCGGAGATACGAGCCAAATAGACCTGGTCAGAAAAAGCGACAGCGGTCTGGCAAGGTGTATGGATTTACTACAAAATATTAAAGGAATTGCTTTTGTACGTTTTGATTCAAACGATATTATCCGCCATCCTCTGGTAAAAAAAATAGTGGCCGCCTTCAGCCATTTACCAGCTTCCGGAAGCACCCCCGCCCCCGCCAAGGCCTCCGCCAAATCCGCCAAAGCCGCCCCTGCCAAAGCTTCCTCCACCGAAACTTCCTCCGGAGCCGAACCCTCCACCCGAAGTACCTGAGCGGGAACCTGAATTCCGGTTCTTACCACCCAGCAGGTTTGCCAGAATCATCAACTCCAACATACTGGGTCCTTTGCTGTTACTTCCTCCCAGATGGGTGGGTCCCTTGCGGTTGTTGGCTATAACTATGATTAAAGCAAAAAACAACAAGGTGATAACAATGGCCATAAACACAATGGCAATAGCAGGAATTTCAACACCATCGTCCTCAGCAATTTCATACTCTTCTTCTGCTGCAGCCATAACAGCAGCAACTCCTGCCCAAATCCCTTCAAAGTAGTTGCCTTCTTTGAATTCGGGTATCATTTCCTGCGTAATAATTCGTTTGGAGAGTGCATCTGTAAGTACCCCTTCCAACCCGTATCCAACAGAAATCGCCACCCGACCACCTGCAGTTCCCGGCTGGTGTTCAAGCAAAATCACAACCCCATTGTTGTTTTTTGCAGATCCTACTCCCCACTGCGACAGTATACGGTTAGCCTCCATATTGATATCCTCTCCCTGAAGGTCCGCAACAGCAACTACACACACCTGATTGGAAGTAGCGTTATCAAACGCCGCCAATTCTGTTTCCAATTGCAGGATTTCTCCGGCAGAAAATATTCCTGAAAAATCATATACCAGGCGTTCTTCAGCAGGACGTGCCGGAACCTGGGCTTGCAGCGTTGTATAGAAACACGGCAAAAGAGCCATGTAAAAAAATAACCTGATTGCTTTTTTCATGCTCCAACTGATACATCATTTGACAATTCGTTAACATCCCCCTCCCGGTAAGGAAAAAAGACGGACAGCTTTTTTCCTACTTCCCGCACTGCTTCACAGATGCCTTCCACAAATTTATCAAGTACAAAAAAATTCAACATAAGTGTTTTTACAGACTCCCAATATCCTTCCGGAACAACCGCATGAATCCCCGTATCGCCTACAATGGCAAATTTTTTTGAATCGGTAGCCAGGTAAATCAACACAGAATTCCTATCTGCTGTTTTGTCCATTTTCAATTGATTGAAAACAAAAACGGCTCTTTCCAAAGAAGAAGACGGACAATATGTTTCAATATGTACCCTTATTTCACCCGAAGTCTCTTGCTCGGCTTTTGTAATGGCAGCAGTAATTCTTTTTTTATCACGAGCAGAAAAAAATGTTGACATGTATACTAATCTGATTGCTTTACATCTTCCGGTATACGCACACACCTGACAGAGGCATATACCGCAGATTTATCTGCAGTTGCACATGAAAACCTGTCAATAGCATAGTGAATAAGCCGGTAATATCCCTGATTCCCATCTGCGCAGGCAGCCCACCAGAAGGATGTCTGACCAAATCCGGAAAATGCCTCCCCTTCCAGAATAGCATAACCGGCAGGTAATGCATTCCATCCGGTCGTATTTGTTTTTTCATTATCGGGATGGTACTTCCATACCTTACTTTGATTGATTGAAGCGTCTGCTGCAAACACCTGTCCCAACCCATTCCATGGATCAAGAAACCCCATAGGTGTTGGTGAAAAAGCCGAGGCGAGGTCTGCCCAGTCCCAGGCAGTGGGAATACTCCACCCCGGAGGACATACGCCTTGCGGACCCTGTCCCGGTCCGTCCGTTACCTCCGGTACAGTAACCGGAGACTCCAGGCCGGAAATTGCCTGATTCCAGGTATACAGATTTCCCATCATATAACCCAGGGCAGGCGTGTTTAAATAAGCCAGCCCGAACTCTTCCCAGTTGAGATTTTGGGTAAACCAATCCAGGTTCCCAAACCGTTTGTAATAATACACCTTTCCATCCCTGGGGTCGGTAATGGAATCGGCAGAGATTTCAATACCCCGGACCATGGTAATAAAGTGCCTGTGAATTACTGTAGTCGTACGGCTAATGGCTGTAGAGGCATAGCCTTCGGCTGCCGCCGTTAAGGTAAGTGTAAACGTCCCCAGGCTGTCCGGAACAGCAATGTAGGCTGTTCTGCCTACAATGGAATCCGGAACAAAATGCGGACCTATAAATGAATATGTTACAGAATCTTCCCCCGGAGAAGTTATCCCGGTAGCTTCCACCAAATAAGTATCTCCGGGAAAAGTATAAGCAGGAAGGTCAAAACTTAGTGTTCCCAGCAAATAATTTGTTTCGGATTCATCTTTTTCACATCCGGAAATAATGACCGCAGATGCAAACAAAAGAAGTAGAGGTGCTAATAAATTTTTTCTGTTCATATGTTTTATGTTCTGCAAATGTAGTTAAAATAATTTGTAGCTTTGTACTAATGTCAAAAAAACCATACCTGCTGTTATTCCTATATCTGCTGACAGGTATAACCGGTTGTTCTCTACCTTCCGGTTTTGTTTTCCTTACAGGAGGAGCGTTGGGGACAACGTATGCCATTACCTTCAAAAAACCATCCGGTTCTGCACCCCACTTTGTACAACAGGTAGAAAAAACTATTGCCGGCAGCTTTGAGCAAATCAACAACTCCCTGTCTATATACAATTACCATTCCTTAATTTCCGGAATCAACAACAATACTTCACAGGAAACAGACAGCCTGTTCAGAACGGTTTTTAATAAAGCGGTAGAAATAGCGGCCTGTACAGACGGAGCGTTTGATATATCGGCAGCTCCTTTCTTTGATTTATGGGGGTTTGGGTTAGAAAAGAAAGCCTCTGTAACTCCGCAAACCCTTGAAGAAATACGCCAGTTTACCGGCATGGATAAATTCCTGTTGGAAGGAACAAAACTGCTAAAAAAAGATCCGCGCAGCAGTTTGAGTATGAACGCTATTGCCAAAGGTTTTGCTTGTGATTTTATTGCAAATGAACTGCAAGCCCTTGGAATAACAGATCTGCTGGTAGAAATTGGAGGAGAAGTAATGTGCAGAGGACTTAATCCACATAAACAGCCGTGGAAAATAGGCATTGACAGTCCTGTCGACGGAAATGTACATCCGGGAAAAGATATTTATGTTACCCTTCGTTTGACAGACAAAGGATTGGCAACATCGGGCAACTACAGGAATTATTACGAAGAAAACGGAGAAAAATTTGCCCATATCATCAACCCCAAAACAGGAACACCTGTGAACCACAACCTGCTTAGTGCAACGGTAGTGGCAGAAGACTGCATGACAGCAGATGCTTATGCTACTGCCTTTATGGTTATGGGGTTAGAAGCTACCATAGCATTTCTCAAGGACCATCCCGAACTGGGAGCGTACCTGATATACGGTCAGGAGCAGACCTTTCGCACCTATGCTACAGATAACATCCTTATTGATTTATAATATGAGCTCGAATATTTCCCGTAGAACTTTTCTAAGAAGAAGCCTTGTCGGAGGCGCAGCCCTGGCTGCATCGGCCGGCGGTCTCTCCGGAACCCCTTCTGTGTTTCGTCTTTCGCAACCATTTGATACCATCATTACCAATGGCTTTGTCTATACCGGAGACGGTTCTCCCCCTTTTAAAGGCGATGTGGGCATTAAAGATGGCCGGATTGCCGCCTTGGGGAAATTGGGTGATTATGCAGACAGTATAACAGATGCAAAAGGCATGGCTATCTGCCCCGGGTTTGTTGATCTTCACACCCATACAGATACAAATTTTTTGCAATGTCCGGAAGGTGACAGCCGCATTTTTCAGGGCATCACCACAGATGCCGGCGGTAATTGTGGCGATTCTCCTTTTCCCGCAGGACCTTACAGTAGCGCTGCCGTTTTTATGGATGTCCTCAAAAAACAGAAAATAGGGATCAACTACTGCTCTTTTACCGGCCAGGGATCTATTCGCTCGGCGGTTATCGGAGACTGGAATGCACCGGCAACACGGGAGCAAATAAAAGCCATGCAGGACCTGTTGGAAAAACAATTGGAAGAAGGCAGCATTGGAATTTCCTGTGGCCTGGAATACGCCCCGGGAGCTTATGCTACTAACGAAGAGCTGGTGGAGTTGCTTAACATTGTGTCAAAGCACAATAAATTGTTTGCCATTCATATGCGCAACGAAGACGACCGGGTTGAGCAGGCCGTATCAGAGGCCATCTCAATGGCCCGGGCTGCCGGAGCAAGGTTGCAAATTTCGCACCTGAAAGCCCAAAATTTTGACAACTGGCACAAAGGCCCTGCCCTTATCCGGCTTATTGAAAATGCCAGAAGTGAGGGGCTTGACGTTGCTTTTGACCGGTATCCTTACATTGCGTTTTCAACGGGACTGACCAGTTTTATCCCTCTGGACGGAAGGCAGGGTTCAACGGACGATGTATTGTCCCGCCTGCAAGACAAAGAAACGGCACAAGCATTTGGCGTATATGCCCGTTCCCGCTTTGCCCGCTTTGGAGGCCCTCAGAACGTACTTATTTCTGCCTGCCTGCTGCCCCATAACAAAGAAGCCTTTATGGGACGTACCGTAGAAGAATGCGCCCGTATCACCGGTAAATCGGAATGGGATTTTGTAAAGGACCTGCTGGTTGAAGAACGGTTGCAATCGAGCATGGTGGTATTTGCCATGACAGAAGATAACGTCCGCCTTTTCCTGTCACACCCCCTGGGAATGCCTGCCTCCGACGGCAGTGTCTACTCTCCGCAGGGCCCTTTATCAAAAACCATTCCCCATCCTCGTTCTTATGGTACTTTTCCGCGGTTCCTGGGAAAATACTGCAGGGAAGAAAAACTGATGGATTTTGCAGAGGCCGTCAAAAAAATCACATCCCTGCCGGCCTCCCGCCTCGGACTTAAAGACAGAGGCCTTCTTTCTCCGGGATACCGGGCAGATGTGGTTGTTTTTAACCAGGCAACGGTCATTGACAAAGCTACATTTGCAGACCCCCACCGTTTTCCGGAAGGCATTCCGCACGTTTGGGTAAACGGAGTACATACCATCAAAAACGGAACCCATACGGGAGTGCTTGCCGGAATGGTTCTGTAATATCCCGGAGGACTACTTTAAAGAGTGATATACAGCAGGTGACCTTCTACCTGTGTATAACCCATTCGTTTGAGAGCTGCCACATACTGGTCTATCTGCTTTTGGTGCATGGGGTCGGGCCTGCCAAATTTATAATCTAAAACAACGGCCCTGCCTTCCTTTTCCATAACCCTGTCCGGACGCAATTGTCCTGAAGGACCCAGAATGACCGGCTCTGTCCTCACATGCCACGAACCGTCAAACCAACCCGACACATCAGGTCTCCGAAGGGTTTCTTCAATCACCTGTGCAATGTGCTTGACGTACGCGGGATTACCGGAAAGTTCCCCTTCTGCTACCAATTCTTCCAGTACAGATGCAATGCCGTCGGAAGTTTGAATACGGGAAAGGGCTTTATGTAATACTATACCCCACTGGCGCATAGAATCACCGGGGTCGTAGTCAAAATCAATTTCTTGTGCCAGTTTCAGGGTTTTGGAAAAATTACCCGAGCTGTAAGCTTGCAATGTATAGATCTCCTCAGCTCCCTGCCTGCTTGCACGTGCTGTTTTTGCTTCAGGTTGGATCCCTGTACTCCACACGGGGTTGTCCTGCTTACCGGCCGGCACGTCTGCCTGGAAAAGAGCTTCCCAAATATGCCCCGAAACAACACCTAATGAAGGCTTTCCGGCAAAAGGAAGAAACAGGTAAAGTTCCTCTTTGGGCCGGGTAACGGCAACGTACAACAAATTAAGTGCATCCAGGTACCGTTGGCTTAATTCCAGGTAATAATCCTTTGCAAAATACGTATGCTCCAACCTGGCACTGTATTGAACAGGCAGCCGTTCCGGACGGTTAAAAGGCTCTTGTTCCGTATGTGTCCATATAAGCTGTGTGCCTGCCGAAGAATCCAGCGGCCAGTTGCAAAACGGAACAATAACCACAGGAGCCTCCAGCCCTTTGGCTTTATGGATGGTTAACATGCGTACGGCCTCGCCGGGCAGGGCTACGGAGAGCATTTTTTCTTTGCCCCGCTCATGCCACCATTTTAAAAAAGCATACGTACCTCCGCTGTGTTTACCGGAATAATCCAGCATCACATCGTGCAATTCCTGAAGGTATGGAATGGCCTCTGTGGCATCTGACCATTCCATTTTTTGAATGATGGCTTCAAAAGCATCCACCAACGGAAGAAGCCTTATCCTGTTTAGAAAACCCTTGTCTTTTGCTATGTCTTTTTGATTCCAGTCCTCTGCCAGCACAGCAACAGTCTCTTCTGCACATGAATCCTGAGGAAAATACGCCAACGTAAGCAACGCAATGGTCGTGTTGACATACGGAGAAGCTACCAGATAAAGAGCATCTTCTGTAAGAAGTTGCGGACAATGCGTTGAACCGGAGCCTGCGTCTTGTGTCTGCTGCATAAAATAGCGGGAAAGGATACGGGCATCTGCTTTGGATCTCACGAGTATAAGGATATCGGATGGTGCGTATCCTCTTGCTACAAGAGATACCAGCAACTCCCGTACACCTTGCAATACTTTTTGATCTGCACTTGTCTGATCTGCTTCATAAAATGCACTGACTTGCACGTACCCCTTGTCGCACTCCTGCTCCTCAGGCGTTTCTCCCCAATGCCCTTCGTATGCATGGGGGAGTAGCCGTTCCATATATTCTTTGTCTTTTTGTTCCAGAAAACTGTTTTCTTCCAGCCTCTTTTTTAATGCACGGGTAAACGAGCCGCACACTTCTTCAATCAGCCGGTTCACAAATTGTACAATCCGGGGGCTACTCCTGTAATTGGTTTGCAACGATTTAACCTCTATCCCTTGTTCGGCAAGCAAAGGATCTCCCTGAACCGTTTCTCCCAGAATCCTCCAATCACTGTTTCTCCACCTGTAAATCGCTTGTTTTACATCTCCTACAATCAGGGAATCGTGTCCCTGAGATAGTCCGTTGAGCACCAACGGATACATATTAATCCATTGCAACACAGAAGTGTCCTGAAACTCATCCAATAAAAAAGAATCGTACCGGGTTCCAATTTTTTCATAAACAAAAGGCACGTTGCCGTCACTCACCAACCGGCTTAGCAAATACGTTGAATCTCCTATATCCAGCGTACCGGATTCTTCCTGTATCTGACGCATGGTGGTAATGATGTCTGCCAGCAGTCCCATTTGAGGAATCTGTTCCTTAATGGCAACGGCCGTTGCATATTCCCGGTAGCTGTTGTTGTAACAGGTCAAAATCTCGTCCAAAACAGGTCCCAAAACTTCCTGCAACTTATCCAAACCTTCCGGAGCATTCTTATTATGCCACACCTGTTCATCTCCTGCGGCTGCGTCCAGCACACGTTTACCCGGTATAAAAACAGAAACTCCCGGATTCTGTTCAGAGATTTTTTCAAAATACCTGGCAAACGATGTTGTTTTATAGGGAAAATCCGTGACTTCAAATCCCCTTTCCCGGATTATTTGCAAAGCGGTCCTGCCCAGGAGCGCCATGTTGTTTTCAAAGGATTCTATAATATTCCGGTACGTTTGGATGTACTCTTTTAAAAAAGTGCGATCCGACAGGCGGCGGGCAAAGTCTTCGCCCATTACCCTGAATGATTCCCGGGTTGCCTGCTGTCCTGTCTGTTTGAGCAAACGCAACGTATCCCACCTGTCGGAACGGGATAGCTTTTCCTGAATTAACTCCGTGAACCACAGGCGTAAAGAAGCGTCCTGCGGAATGCTTGCCACAATCCTGCGGGCTGTCTTATCCAACAAATAGTCTGTGTCTGTATCAACCGCATACCCCCGTGCAAGTCCGGCTTCCAACACAAATGCCTGCAAAACACGTTGAAAAAAAGCATCCAATGTGGAAACGGAAAACCAGGAATAATGGTGTAGCAGTGTCTTGTGCACAACCCCGGCCCTGGCAACCAATTCCTGATAAGACAACCCCGTTTCAAGACACAACTCTTCCGCAATTTGTGGAGCCTGCCCCCGGGACAGTTGCGCCAATGTATCCAGAATGCGTGTTTTCATTTGATCGGTAGCTTTGTTTGTAAAAGTTACCGCCAGAATATTGTAAAAGGCATACGGGTCGAAATGTGCCGGATTCCCCAACAACAAAGCAAGGTACGTAAGGGTAAGCCGGTAGGTTTTCCCTGTTCCCGCAGAAGCTTTATATACCTTAAGTGCCATTGGCAACACCTTCCATAAGGCAAGCCTGGATAAAGCCCATCAAATCTCCGTCCAGAACAGCCTGTGTATCTGTCATTTCATAACCGGTACGGTGGTCTTTAACCATTTTATACGGATGAAGCGTATAGGAGCGGATTTGGGAGCCCCATTCAATTTTTTTCTTTTGTCCCTCCAGTTCAGATTCCTTGGCTCTTCTTTTTTCCAACTCTATTTCGTACAAGTGGGATTTAAGAATACGCAAGGCATTTTGCCTGTTGTCGTACTGGCTTCTTGACTCTGTATTCTCAACCACAATCCCCGTTGGAATATGGCGAACCCGCACACCGGTTTCCACTTTGTTGACATTTTGCCCTCCTGCCCCGCTGGAGCGGTAGGTGTCCCATTCCAGGTCAGAAGGGTTGATTTCAATTTCAATGGTGTCATCTACTGCAGGATACACAAAAACAGAGGAAAATGTGGTTTGCCTTTTTCCCTGGGCATTAAAAGGTGAAATACGCACCAGCCTGTGGACACCATTCTCGGCTTTCAGGTATCCGTAAGCATAACTGCCTTCAAACTCAAGGGTGCAGGATTTTATTCCCGCCTCGTCTCCGTCTATCACATGGTGAACCCTTACCTTATACCCGTTTCTCTCCCCCCACCGGGAATACATCCTCATAAGCATGGCAGACCAATCGTTGCTTTCCGTTCCACCTGCCCCGGAGTTGATTTTCAAAAGAGCTCCCAGGGAGTCTCCCTCGTTGCTCAACATGCCCTTCAGCTCTTCTGCGAGAATCCATTCCAGAACTTTGGCTGTCTGCAGATCCAGTTCTTCTTGCGCTGCATCCAATTCTGCCAGTACTTTCAGGTCATCCAGACCTTCCTGTATTTTATAATACCCCTCCAACCCGCTTTTGATCAAAGCCTGTTTTTTCAGAAGTATTTCTCCTTCTTTAGGGTTGTTCCAAAAACCTTCCTGTTGTGTGGTTTTCTCCAGGGTTTCTAATTCTTTTTCTTTGGCATCAACGTCAAAGAAACCTCCTCAACCGTTGTCCCCTCTGCAACAGGTTTTTATAATTATCTATAGTATATATCATGATACGGTAAAGTTAACCATTTAATCTTTTTTTACGGGATTTCCAGTCGGGAAGCTCTTGTTCCAACAATGTATAAAACCGTTTATCGTGACCGGGAACCAACAAATGGCAAAGCTCATGCACTATTATGTATTCAATACAATCATCGAGCTTGTAAAGTAACCTCAAATTTAAGGTAATTCTTCCTGTCTTTAAAGAACAACTTCCCCAGCGTGTATCCATCAGCCTGACGGTCCACCGCTGCGGAGCTACACCGTAACGTTCTTTGAACCGGTGTTCCCAGGGAAGCGCCAGTTCCCTGAATTTTTCGGCCGCCTGCTTTTTCAATTGTTCCAGCTCCCGGCCGGCAGGCGGAAGGGCCGGCTCCTGCTGCACTGCCTGCTGCCGGACCCGGATCCAGGCTGTTTTTTGTTGCACAAAATGCTCCACTTGGGAACGGGTCATCCAATAAGGTGCCCTCACGTGTACCGACCCGTCCCTTTTAACCGTTATGGAAACAGAGGTGCGGGATGCTTTATACAGTGTATAAGAGACGCCGTTTGTTTCAAGGATTTTCATACATAAAAAAGCTGTCTTAGTACAAGACAGCTTTACAATTCAGCGCTGAGTTCGTAGATTTTCTTAGAAAGTGAAATAAAACAAATCCCTGAAAATCTGGATAAATGAATGTAAGAATTCATAAGTTGATGTTGCCCAATCATAACCTCCAAATAAAGTTTCCCAGAGGCCTGCTAACCATTGCCAGAATTCTTGCATGTTGTTTACAAATAAAATCATGATTGTAGTATGTTAAGTTAATAATTAAATGGCCACTTTTATTGCAATACAAAGATAAAAAGAATTTTAATCCAACAAAATATAATTCCACAGGGCATTAATAGGATTCCTGCTTTAATAACTTGTAAATCTGCTCGTACGTATAGCCTCTTCCCAGCCCGAAACGTACCAGTTTTTCCCTGCGTTTTAGCGGATTGGACTCTTTCAATTGAGCCGCTTTATTTTTTAGGGCAACTTGTAGATTTTTCACATAGTCCTGATTATCTGCTTCTTTCATCGCTTCTTTTATATATTCCTCCGGAATTCCTTTACTCCTGAGTCCGGCCATTACTTTCACCGGTCCCCATCCCGACAACCGGGTCTTATCCCTTACGTACGCATTGGCATACCTCTGTTCGTCCACAAATTTTTCTTTTTCCAAAAACTGCAAAATTTCTTCCTTTTCCTCTTCTGACAAAGAACTTGCGGCCAGTTTTTTACAGATATCCTGCCGGCACTTCTCACCACGGCTGCACAAGGCCATCATACGGTCCGCCTGTTTTTGACGGGCTTCATTAGCTACCTGCTCTTCTTTTTCTTTGTTCATCTTCTGTAGTTCATGGTGTATTGTGCACGCTCAGCATACCGCAGGCAGCCAGGATATCCTGCCCGCGCGAAGCACGTACGGTAGTAACAAGTCCGCCCCGGTTCAGGCGGTCTTTAAAGGCCTGTATGGCGTTCTCGCCCGAGGGAAGCATGGGAAAATCCGGAATGGCATGAAAGCGAATCAGGTTCACCCGGCATTCCAGACCGCGGAGCAATTGCAGCAAAGCGGCCGCATGCCGTTGTGTATCGTTCCATCCGTCAAAAAGAATGTATTCGAAACTTAAACGGCGTTGTCCCTTAAAATCATATGTACGCAACTTCCGGACAACGCTGCTGATAGGAAAAGATTTTTGTACCGGCATCAGTTGAGCACGCTCTTCATCATACGGATTGTGCAGGCTCACAGCCAGATGCGCACGCGGGCCGGCCATGAAATCATCCAGCACCGGCAAGATTCCCGACGTAGATACGGTAATCCGCCCCGGACTCCAGGCCATCCCCCAGTCGGCCGTCAGTATTTCCAGGGATTTTTTCACCTCGGGCCAATTATCAAAAGGCTCACCCATCCCCATATACACCACGTTTGTCAGAAGATCTGTTTCCGGAATACGTAAAAACTGCCCCACAATTTCACCGGCTGTCAACTGACCCCGGAATCCCATACGAGCTGTCATACAAAAAGCACATCCCAACTTGCAGCCTGCCTGAGAAGAAAGGCACAAGGTATTCCTGCCCTCCTCCGGAATAAGCACAGCTTCCACGCCCGTTTTCTCTTCCGGGCCTGCCGGGAACAGGTATTTTTTTGTTCCGTCAGACGAAATTTCTTCACGCACGGGATCCCTGCCGCCTACCTGCCAGGTTTCTCCCAGTATTTCACGTGTTGCTTTGCTCAGGTTGGTCATGGCCGGGATATCCCTCACCTTGTTTTTATACAGCCAACGCGCCATCTGACCGGCCGCATAGGAAGGCATACCACAGGAAGAAGCGACTTCCTGCAGTTCCTGCAAATTTTTTCCAAGCAACCATGTTTTCACAGCACAAAGATAGGGGTTTTTTACAGGCGAATTTGTATATTTGTCAACTAATCATTAATCAAAATTATTATGGCAAAAGTAAGTGAAGAAGAAGTAAAAGGAGGAGCTGCCAGTCAGGAGAAAATGAAAGCGCTCCAGGCAACCCTGGACAAGATTGAGAAGGACTTTGGGAAGGGGACTATTATGAAACTGGGGGACCAGCCCAAATGGGATGTTTCTGTGATACCCTCAGGCTCCATAGGACTGGACCATGCCCTGGGCATTGGCGGCTATCCCAGAGGCCGTGTAGTGGAAATTTACGGTCCGGAATCGAGCGGAAAGACCACTTTAGCCATCCACGCTATTGCAGAAGCACAAAAGTTGGGAGGTATAGCAGCCTTCATAGATGCAGAACACGCCTTTGACCGCAACTATGCACAGCAATTGGGTGTCGATGTTGAAACCCTGCTTATTTCCCAGCCCGATAACGGAGAGCAAGCTCTGGAAGTAGCCGACCATCTGATCCGTTCAGGAGCCGTAGATATTGTAGTTATAGACTCGGTAGCCGCCCTTACTCCAAAAGCCGAGATAGAAGGCGAAATGGGTGAATCAAAAATGGGTCTTCAGGCACGTCTGATGTCCCAGGCTCTCAGAAAGCTCACAGCCAACATCAGCCGTACCAATACGTGCTGTGTTTTCATCAACCAGTTACGGGAAAAAATTGGTATCATGTTTGGCAACCCCGAAACTACCACCGGAGGAAATGCCCTTAAATTTTATTCTTCCGTAAGGGTGGACGTTCGCCGCACCACCCAGCTCAAAGACGGAGATGAAGCCATGGGAAACCATGTGCGCGTAAGGGTCGTTAAAAACAAAATGGCTCCGCCGTTTAAAAAAGCCGAGTTTGACATCATCTTTGGAGAGGGCATTTCGCTCCTTGGCGAAATTATTGACCTTGGAGTAGATTTTGACATCATCCGCAAGAGTGGTTCCTGGTACAGTTACGGAGAAACCCGTATAGGCCAGGGCCGTGATGCTGTCAAGCAAATACTCAAAGACAATCCGGAACTTAAAGAAGAAATAGAAGCTAAAGTGCGAGCTGCGCTTAAAGAACAGCGCGACTAAGATCTGCCAGAACCAGTGCAGTTACCGCTTCTACCACTACAGGTACACGTAAGGCAAAGCAAGTATCGTGACGCCCCTTGCCACCAACTGTGGGCGTAGGTTTAACAGCAACACTAAAAGTAATGGTATCGCCGTTGGTAATCCCACCGGCGATACCTCCCGTATGCGGGTTGTTATACCCGGTAAAAGCAGCCTCTTCAAAACCGGAACCAAATGCTATCCCTTTAATTCCGGGAATAGCAAATACCGTATGCGAAATACAGGATTCTACAGAATCAAAAAACGGATTCCCCCATCCGGCCGGTACTCCTGTCACCTGACAGGTAATGACCCCTCCCAAAGAATCTCCTGTTACGACAGCTCTTTCCAACATTTTTTGCACCCTGTCCGGCAGCTCCTGCCCTCCCGGTAATGCGTCCTGCTGTCCGGGACGCATTATGGGAAAACCACCCACCCGGGTTAAAAAAGCCCGGATCTTCAACCGAGGGTATGTGGCAGCCAGGATTCTTTTAGCCACAACACCAGCTGCAACCAGCGGCAATGTCAACCGACCGGAAAAGTGACCTCCTCCCCGGGGGTCCTGAAACCCTTTGTATTTAATAGTGCCGGTAAAATCAGCCGTTCCCGGTCTGGGAGGCAGGTTTTGCCGATAATCCTGCGAACGGGCATCCCGGTTCTCAAAAGCAATACATAACGGTGTTCCGCAAGTAAATCCGTTATAAACTCCGCTCAGGATTTGCGGTTTGTCGCTTTCCTTCCTTGGGGTTGTTCCGCGTGCACCACTTCTACGGCGGTCAATATCTTCTGAAAAATCGTCTTCCTGCAATGGAATCCCTGCAGGTACCCCATCCAGCAGGACACCAATCCTGGGACCGTGCGATTCACCAAACACAGATACCCTAAAAAAACTTCCAAATGCATTCATAACTTACCGTTTGGTTACTTTTTCCAATTCTACCCAAAAATCCGGAAACGATTTGACTACCGTATGTTTTCCTTCTATTTCAATGGGCTTTTCGGCACCTAGGGCTGCTATGGCAAGCGACATGGCAATGCGGTTGTCCCCTCTGGCTGAAATACGGGCTCCGCCGGGAAGCTTTCCTCCTTCAACCACCATGTTGTTGCCTTCAAAGCGAATCTTTGCTCCTACCTTAGTGTACTCTTCCAGCAAGGCAACTGCCCTGTTGGATTCTTTATGAAACAGCCGGTCTATCCCATGTATAGTAGTCGTTCCTTTGCAGTGAACAGCCAAAGCCACAAGCGGAGGAAAAAGATCGGGGCATTTTTGTGCATCAAAAGTAAAACCTTGCAAATTGTCCCTTTTATAAACCTTCAACTGATTTGCCGAGCCCCACGCCCACGAACCTCCGGCCCGGCCAATGGCTTCCATAATGGCTTTATCAGCCTGAAGACTTTCGTTCCATAACGGCCCGATGCGCAAATCTCCAAACAAGCTGGCTCCAACAATAAAATTAGCCCCTCCACTCCAATCTCCTTCAATATCAATCTTCCGGGCCCGGTACGTTTGCCTGCCGGGAATGTGAAACACTTTGTAATTGTCATGCGTTGCCCGAACTCCAAACGCCTCCATTACGCTTAACGTAAGGTCTATGTAGGGCTGGCTGGCCAAATGCTCTACTTCCAATATAGAATCCTCCTCTCCCAGCGGCAGGGCCATAAGCAAACCACTTAGAAATTGCGAACTGCCCCCTGCGTTGACTTTGTACTTGCCCCCACGCAACGGTCCCTGCACCAACAATATAGGACGAGACATACTTAGGGAAGGATCTCCCGATTCCCAACGTCCAGTTTCTTTTAAATTTTCTTTAATAGATAAAGCCGGCAAGGTATTCAGACTTTCCGCCCAGCAACCCAACTCCCGCAACCCGTCAATAACAAAGTCTATAGGTCTTGAAATCAGTGTTGTACGCCCTCTTAGGCAGTAAATATAAGGTGATAGCGCCAGAATGGGAGCAAACATGCGCAGGGCCAGGGCAGACTCTCCACAGTCCAGTTGACGTCGTGAATAATCCCTTCCCGGAGGCGCTACATTCGGCCATATATCTTCTTTCACAAACTGAGAACCCACAGAACGTACCACGCGGTATGCAGCCTGTACATCCTCACATACTTGCGTTCCGTCTTTGGGCCAAGCCCCTTTCAGCAAGGTTTCACGTCCGGCAAGAAAGATAGCAGCTAGCACACGAATGCTCATACTTTTTGAAGGAGGCAATGAAACTTTGCCTTTTACTTGTCCTTTTGATATTGTAATCATGTTTTCTGTCTAGATTTACAAAGATAACATTTACCTAAAAAAGACTAACTTTGCATCATGAAAACAGTATTAAGCGGCATACGTTCAACCGGACACCTGCACCTTGGCAACTATTTTGGTGCACTCAAGAATTTTACACAACTGCAACACAAAGCCACATGTTACTTCTTTATTGCAGACCTGCATTCCCTGACTACACACCCCAACCCGGAAGACAGCCGCTCCAGTATAAAAGTTATTTTATCAGAATACCTGGCATCCGGTCTGGATCCGGACGTATCTGTTTTGTTCATTCAGAGCAGTATTCCGGAAATCAGTGAGCTGTTTGTACTGCTGAACATGCTCGCATACAAAGGAGAGTTGGAGCGCACCGCTTCTTTTAAAGACAAGATCCGAAAAAACCCCGGAAATGTGAACGCCGGATTACTCACATACCCCGTCCTTATGGCTGCAGATATCCTGGTCCACAGAGCCAACTGGGTTCCGGTGGGAAAAGACCAGGAGCAACACCTGGAAATAGCCCGGGTACTGGCACGCAGATTTAACAACATGTACGGCGCAGACGTTTTCCCGGAACCGCAGGCTTACAATTTTGGCCAGGACCTGGTAAAAATCCCGGGACTGGACGGAACAGGCAAAATGGGCAAAAGCGAAGGCAACGGCATTTACCTGATTGATGATGAAAAGACCATCCGAAAAAAAGTCATGCGGGCCGTTACAGATTCGGGACCTGTGGCTCCCGGGAGTCCCATGGGACCGGAAATCACCAACCTGTTTACGCTGCTGTCGGTTGTTTCTGAGCCGGATGTAGTATCCCATTTCAGGCAGCAATACGACAACTGCACCATTAAGTACGGAGAACTGAAAAAGCAACTTGCTACCGATATTTGCAAACATACACTTCCCATAAAAGCCAAAATTGAAGAAATCTACAACAACGAACCGTACCTAAAACAGGTTGTAGAACAAGGTGCAGAAAAAGCCCGCCAATCGGCACGTGCTACCATGAAGCTGGTACGGGAAGCCATGGGCTCTGAAGTCTTCTGATGTATGATAAGCCAGGCCACCATAGAAAGCATCCTGAATGCAGCTTCTATTGAGGAAGTCATTGGTGAATACGTCAATTTAAGACAACGTGGCGCCAACCTGGTGGCTTGCTGCCCTTTCCATAACGAAAAAACACCTTCTTTTACAGTTTCTCCCTCCAAGGGCATATTCAAATGCTTTGGATGCGGCAAAGCCGGTAATGTGATCCGTTTTATCATGGAACACGAACACCTGTCGTACGTAGAAGCATTGAAGTTCCTGGGAAACAAATACAACATCCCCGTAGAAGATAAGGAAGAAACTACAGAAGAAGCCCAATCACGCATGCTCAGGGACAGCATGTTGGTTGTCAATGAATACGCACGGGAATTTTACAGCAAGTACCTGACAGAAGAACAAGCGGGAAAAGATGCAGGCCTGAGCTACCTTACCGAGCGCGGTTTTAATGAACCAATTATCCGTCAATTTGGACTGGGCTATGCTCCGGAAGAAAGGGACGCTTTTACCCGGGCAGCCCTGGCAGCCGGATACAAACAGGAATTGTTAGTAGCTACCGGACTAACCCTGCACCATCCTGCAGGCGGAGGCAGGCCGGAAGCTTTTACCGACCGGTTTCGGGACAGGGTAATGTTTCCCATCCATTCGCTTAGCGGCCGGGTCATAGGTTTTGGGGGGAGGACCCTGCAAAGCAGTAAACAGGTTGCCAAATATGTGAACTCACCCGAGAGCGAAGTCTACGACAAAAGCCGCTCGCTGTACGGACTTTTCTTTGCAAAACAGCACATCAGCAAGCTGCAAAAATGTTACCTGGTAGAAGGATATACAGATGTATTGTCGCTGTTCCAGGCAGGAATTATGAATGTGGTTTCTTCTTCGGGAACCTCCCTTACAGAAGAACAAATACGACTGATTAAGCGGTTTGCCCGTCAGGTGACCGTCCTGTACGATGGCGACGATGCAGGTATCAAAGCTTCTATCCGGGGCATTACTATGATTCTGGAAGAAGGACTGCAGGTGAAGGTAGTCCGGTTTCCGGCCGGGGATGACCCCGATTCCTATGCCCGCAGCCACAGCGCACAAGAAACGCTTGCATTTTTAGAACAGCACGAAACCGATTTTATTCATTTCAAAATCTCCCTGATGGCAGAAGAAATGAAAGATCCTTTAAAACGGTCTTCCCTGATACGCGACGTAGTTGACACCATTTCTGTTATTCCCGATATCATCACCCGTACCGTTTACATTGAAGAATGCAGCCGGCACCTGGGTATTGAAGAGCTCATCCTGACACGGGAAGTAGCCAGGATCCGCAGAAGAAGGTATTCCAGGCAGGCACCCGAACGTCCGGCAACGCCTTTGGAAGAGCAGGACCACAACCTGGACCAGTTTTCCCAAAACAAACGAGGAGATGCCCTGGCCGGGAAAAATGATATCAGCAGGTGTGAAAAAGATATATTGTATTACTTATTAAAATTTGGACAAAGCCCGCTGCAGGAAGAAACATCCGTAGCAGAGTACATTACCCTTTCTCTGGAAGAAGACGAACTGGAATTGCAAGATCCTTTAATGCTACATATTTTTAAGGAATATATGGAGCTTACCGGTGATAATCAAGCAAGAAGAAGGTATTTTACGAACCACGTCAATCCGGAAATTGCCCGGTACGCCCTGGATTTACTTAACCAGCCACATTCCATCAACCTGAAAGTCCTCCGGGACAGCCTTCCCATAGAAGAGTCCCTGCTTAAGGAAAACGTAACCAAATCCGTTTTGGTTTACAAACTGCGGGTTGTTTCCCTCACGTGCAACCAGCTTACCCGGGAGTTGCAGCAGGCTCAATTACAGGGAGAAGAAGGAGTTATGGAAGAAATCATGAAAAAGCTGACCGTCATGATGGAAGTACGAAATTCGTTTGCCAAAGAATTGAACAGATTGAGTTAATAAAACCCTATATGCAATGAAGGAAAAAGAATACAAACGTTACCTGATAACCTCGGCACTGCCTTATGCCAACGGCCCCATTCACATTGGGCACCTTGCGGGCGTATATATCCCGGCAGACATCTATGTTCGCTACCTGCGACTGGCAGGACGTGATGTCTGTTTTATAGGCGGATCAGACGAACACGGTGTCCCCATTACCATAAAAGCCAGGCAGCTGGGTATTACTCCTCAGGAAATTGTCGATACATACCACAAACAGATTAAGGATTCTTTCAGCAAACTGGGCATTTCTTTTGATATTTACTCCAGAACTACATCGAAGATCCATCACAAAACCGCCTCGGCTTTTTTTAAAAAACTGTACGACCAGGGAAAATTCATTGAAAAAGAAACAGAACAGTTTTTTGACCCGGGGACCGGAACATTTCTGGCAGACCGTTACATAGTGGGAACATGCCCCCGTTGCGACTACGACCACGCCTACGGAGACCAATGTGAAAAATGCGGTTCTACCCTTTCTGCGGACGAACTGATCAACCCCCGCTCCTCGTTAAGCGGTGTCGTTCCCCAAAAAAAGAAAACAACCCACTGGTACCTGCCTTTGGACAAGTACGAGCCGTGGCTTAAAGAATGGATACTGGAAACGCATAAAGAATGGAAACCCAATGTGTACGGGCAATGCAAATCCTGGCTGGATAATGGGTTGCAACCCAGAGCTGTAAGCCGTGACCTGGATTGGGGAGTCCCCGTTCCCATAGAAGGAGCTGAAGGCAAAGTGCTGTACGTTTGGTTTGACGCCCCCATCGGATATATTTCCAATACCATGGAACTGTATCCGGATACGTGGGAAACATGGTGGAAAGACAAAGACACCAAAATGGTCCATTTCATTGGTAAAGATAATATTGTATTCCATTGTATTGTATTCCCGTCTATGCTCAAAGCCCACGGTGAATTTATTTTGCCCGACAACGTGCCGGCAAACGAATTCCTGAACCTGGAAGGCAAAAAAATATCCACCTCCAACAACTGGGCTGTCTGGCTGCACGAATACCTGGATCAATTCCCCGGTAAAGAGGATGTACTGCGGTATACCTTATGTGCTACCATGCCGGAAACAAAAGACAACGATTTTACATGGAAAGATTTCCAGGCTCGCAACAACAACGAGCTGGTAGCCATACTCGGAAATTTTGTTAACCGCACTGTAGTACTTACGCAAAAGCATTTCAACGGAATTGTCCCGGAATGTGGCCCGTTGACAGATTACGACAAAGAAATACTGGCGCAAATTCCCGGAATCCTGGAAGCTCTGGAATTCCATCTGGAACATTACCACTTTAGGGAAGCCCTGAAAGATGCCATGAACCTGGCACGTCTGGGTAACAAATACCTGGCAGACACAGAACCCTGGAAAGTAGCTAAAACAGATATGGAACGGGTAAAAACAATCCTGCACCTATCCTTGCAATTGTGTGCCCGGCTTACCATTGCCCTGGAACCGTTCCTGCCGTTTACCACAGAAAAACTACGCAATATCCTGAACATACCTGCAGTCCTGCCCTGGAGCTGCCTGTCAGATAATGTCCTGCTTGCACCGGAGACAACCCTTGGAGAAGCGGTCTTGCTGTTTGAAAAAATCGAAGACGCAACAGTACAGGCTCAGGTGGACCGCCTGAAAAAGGGAACAGGCACAGAAGCCGCAACCGTTCCTCCGGACACTCCCACCGCCGCTCCCCCGGCCGCTTCAGCTTCGGCAACTTCAACAACTTCGGAGGTTGTCGCCACTGCGGATCCGGTTCCGGCGTTCCCTGAATGCACGTATGAAGAATTTAGCAAAATGGATATCCGTGCCGTTACAATACTTGCAGCTGAACAAGTACCTAAAACAGACAAATTGTTAAAACTCACAATAGATACCGGCCTGGATACGCGCGTTATTGTATCCGGAATTGCCGGCCACTACACTCCGGAAGAGCTGGTGGGACGTCAGGTATGCATGCTGGCCAACCTGCAACCCCGGAAAATTCGTGGCATTGAGTCTAAAGGCATGATTCTCATGGCTCAGGAACCGGATGGTTCAATGAGTATTATTTCACCTGCAAAAAAAATGAAAAATGGATCCGTCGTCAACTAAAAATAAAAACACAAAAAGTACACACTCCATTATCCGGTTCTTCAAATATTATTTTTACCTAAGAAAAGACAAAGAAAACGAACTGGAAACAATAGCCAATATTAGAGCCGGAGTAGAATTTAAAGGAGCCAGCCTGTGGATCCTGATTTTTGCCATCCTCATCGCCTCTCTTGGACTGAACGTCAACTCCACAGCCGTTATCATTGGTGCCATGCTCATATCTCCCCTTATGGGCCCCATCATTGGTATGGGTCTGGCATTGGGCATCAATGATTATGAGTTGCTGAAAAAGTCTATGAGAAGTTATTTGATTGCCACCGTTATAAGTATCATTACGGCTACACTTTTCTTCTTTGTATCACCTTTGGATCATCCACAATCAGAATTGCTGGCCCGTACTTCCCCTACCATTTATGATGTGTTTATTGCTTTGATAGGTGGTTTGGCCGGTTTCATTGCGCTTTCCACAAAAGATAAGGGGAACGTAATTCCGGGAGTAGCCATTGCAACGGCCCTTATGCCTCCGTTGTGTACTGCCGGGTATGGTATTGCTATTGGAAGCTGGCGGTTCTTTATGGGAGCTTTTTATCTGTATTTTATCAATACAGTTTTTATTGTTGTGGCTACTTTTCTGGGTACCCGCATACGAGGCTATTCTCCCAAGGTTTTCCAGGAAAAGCGACGCGAGCAAGCCGTCAAGCGTTACATCCTGGCTATTGTAATTGTAACTATGGTCCCGTCACTTATTCTTACCATTGATATTGTAAGAACAACCCTTTACGAGAGCGATGCCAACCACTATATTGAACAAGCTTTCTCATTCCCTGAAACGCAAATCATAAGCCGTACCATTTCTTACAAAGAAAAATCCATAGACCTGATGCTTATAGGTAACGAAGTGCCGGAAGAGTCCCTGTCGCTGTCTAAAAAACAAATGGACGAATACAGGCGCCTGCACGGATCGCGTCTAACCGTGGTGCAAGGCGGAGGCGAAAAAGTCACGCTGGACGCCATCCGTTCATCGGTTCTGGAAGATTTTTATAAAAAAGGTGAACAGCAGCTGCTGGCCCGTCAGGCTACTATTGATACACTGCAAAACACCCTTGAATCTTACAAACGCTACGAACGGCTAAGCAGCGAGTTAATAGAAGAACTGGTAGTACTCTATCCTATGGCCCGGGAACTCTCTATTTCACATGCAGTCAATGTAACAGCAGGTGTAGCCGGCACAACACCAGGCAGCGCGGCAGACACCCTTACCATTGCCGTTATCAGGTTTGACTCCATTCCTTCTGCCAAAGATCTGGGTACCATCAAAGAGTGGATTAAAACCCGCATCAACACACAGAACCTGCGGCTGATTACAGAGCAATAGCGCCGTTTTTGTTTATCTTTGTGAACCTTAATCAAAAATGCAATTTTTTTGAGTATACTGAATCTTGTTTTTTTATCCATTGGCCTGGCCATGGACGCTTTTGCAGTATCTGTATGCAAAGGCATGGAACAGCCCAAAATGAAATGGACAAATGCCCTTAAAGCCGGTCTTTATTTTGGGGGATTTCAAGCCATTATGCCCCTTATAGGATACCATGCCGGACACAGTTTTCATCATATAATCCAGGCTGTTGACCACTGGATTGCTTTTGGCCTTCTTGGATTTATTGGAGGTAAAATGGTGCTGGACTCTTTCCGGTGCAACAGAGAGGTAAATTGTTCCTTTGGAATCCGCTCCATGTTGGTGTTGGCGATAGCAACCAGCATAGACGCACTGGCTGTTGGTATTACCCTGGGGTTTACAGAAGTCAATATAGTCACAGCCGTACTTCTGATTGGGGTAGTCACCTTCGTGCTTTCCGTTATAGGTGTTCGCCTGGGTTATCTCTTTGGCAACCGTTATAGCACGTGGGCAGAACGTATTGGTGGCATCATTTTGTTCCTGATAGGATTAAAAATCCTGATTGAACACCTGAGTCCGAATCTTATTTTTACCGTTTAGAAAAAGAGCACTTGCAGCTTAGGTTGCAAGTGCTCTTTTGACTACATTCTTCGATTTTATAAACTGCTCCTCATCAAGGACTTGAACCTTGGACCCCCTGATTAACAGTCAGGTGCTCTAACCAACTGAGCTAATGAGGAATGTTTTAAGGAGTGCAAATATAAACGGTTTTTCCTGAAAGAGCAAAATCTTTTCAAAAAAAGTGTAAATTTGTCCGACTTATGGACACATCCTTACTTGCATCCCATTGTATAGAATTGCTCCGCACGCATAACCGCGTTTCCCTGGGAAACATGGGAAGTTTCATGGCAGAAGACACCCCGGCCACACTTACCCACAACCTTCACGTACTACTACCTCCGGGAAGGCGGATTTCTTTTAAAGAAAGCGAAACCTGGAACGATGGCTTGCTAGAGAAAGTATACGGAGACCCCGATGCATTAGAGGCCTTGCTTTCAGAGGTCTCCAAAAAACTGGTACGGGAAAAATCAGTTACCCTGGATGGCTTTGGAAAATTAAGGCGGACACGTGAAGGAGATGTTTTTTTTGTGATGGACAAAAATGTTTCCGTGAACCCCGGAGGATTTGGGCTGGTACCTTTGTCCATGAGTCCGCTCTCCACACCGTCAAGAATCAACTGTGCGACTTTGGACCCGCAGCCGGAAGAAGGAATAGAAGAACCGGACGGATCCGTAATACAAGCCGAGGCCGTACCCGATGTTGAAAGAGCAGCAGACAAAAACGGTGCAGCAGAAGAGAGCGGAACGGCAGACGGAAGCAAAACTGCAGACGGAAGCAAAACTGCAGACGGAAGCGAAGCGACGCCTCGGCAAGAAACGGGAAATACGCCACGGCGTGTCCCCCGGGGCCTGGTGGTTTTCCTGGTGGTTCTGCTGGTTTTGGTTTTGTTTCTGTTCCTGATTTATGTTTTCAAAGATTCCCTACGGCCTGTTTTGGAAAAGATACTCTATTCCGCAGAAGAACGACGGCTTCTTTAATCAGAAATATTTCATTTTAACAGAAACGGCAACTTTTTCATTTTCATTAACCGAGAATGAAAAATCATCAAACTGCGGCCTTCTGGAGCTTTTAAGGACATAGTTTGAAAACCCGAAACCTTCCCGTGGAATTCCCCAAAAACTAAACCGCATTTTCTCATCGCCGTCTTCATCGTCCAATACAGAAATGCCGAACGTCCCGGGCCAAATGGGAATCTCTATGTGTGCCGTATCACTCAACAAGGTTTCCTTATCAATGTACGCTGTTAACAAAGCGGTTTCATTTTGGTAATCCAAGTTGTTATCAAAAATAGCAATGCACAAACGCCCATCCGTATTCCGAATATCTGTAATGATAACATCCAGTACCTGGGCATTAAGCGGTATGATCACGCTAACCAATATCAGAAAAGCCAGCAGACGAATTGGCGCAATAATTTTCATTACTGTAGGGCATTGGGAGAGAACAAGTCTTCCCGGTATTTTTTCCCTGTTTCCAGGTTATTTACCACCATTTCTGATATCCGGCCGTTCTTTACATTCTCCATGCTGGTGTGGTAGGCAAAATAAGAGGTTGCTGTGATTTTTTTAAAATCAGACGCAATCATAACCCTGTGCAGGTTATCGGAAGAATCGTAGTATTCTGTTTTATAACACAGGTAGGTCTCCTTATCTATATAGTTCACAGACCTGCTGTATCCGTTAGCTTTTTTGATAGCCTGATCCTTTCCCTCTGCCTGAACAATCCAGCATTCCCGACCTTCGTACGTCTCGGACCCTTTCAGTTCGTAATGAAAGTCTGCATGGTTGGGTTTGCTCATGTCTGCATTTGTAAATTCTGAGCCCATAAAGCTTTTACCTTTTTCTGAACTGATAATCCTGCGAACTTTCTTTAAAGCCGGCATGTAGATCCACATATCATCCTCTTTCTCTTCGTAATCGAATATTAACAAGGCTGTACCTTTTACATCTGACGGTGCCGTAAAGCGAATCAGCGTTTTAGTAACGTCGTTAAACCTGCCGGTTATCATGGTAAGTTGCCTTACCCGCTCACTTCCCTTTCCGTCACGAATGTTTATGGTAAAATCCATAGTCATAGAGGAAAGATCAACCACATCGGCTGCTTTTTTTCTAATCTGTTCTGCCGACTGGGCAAAAAGCCCACAACTGAAAAAAAGTAACCCTAAAGTCGTCATGGACATAAAAACCGTGCGTTTCATATTTGTATTATTTTAGTTGTATTGTTTTCTAAAAATTTAGGTCTAAAGAGATAACATATAGCGGGAATAAGAACTAAAGCGGAAACCAGACAGAAGAAAAGCGAAATGATAATCAAAAAAGCAAAGGAACGTATGAAAGGAAAGGCCGAAAGGAAAAGTACGGCAAAACCCATCATAACAGAACTTGCGTTAATGATAATTCCCCTGCCAATAGTCTTAAGGGTAGCTGTAATACTACGCTCGTAATTGTTTCCGTGCGCCAATTCCCATTTAATGCGCCAAAAAATATGGATAGTAAAATCTACCCCCAGGCCAATGGATATGGAAGAAAGCAGAGCCGTTACAATGTTCAGCTCAATACCCAGCCATCCCATAATACCAAAAGTGCACACTACAGCAAATGCCAAGGGGATACTACCTATAAGGCCGGCTTTTATACTTTTGAAAATAAGGCTTAGTAAAATGAGAATGGCTACGAAAGCCACCAGTAAAGAGTAAATCTGACCTGTTTTTACAGATTCGCTGATGTCTTTATCTGTCATAGTAAATCCGCCAATAACCGGTTTCAGGTTATCTTCTCCGGCCATTTCTTCAATTTTTTGTACCAGATTTTGTATTTCTTTTATACTGGTTTCGCCAAATTGAATCGTTAGCAACGTGTGGGTAAAATCAAAGTCAACCATTTGTTCCAGGTCTTCCGGATCTCCGCTCATGGTATACAATTCCAGGTATTGAGCAATAGCTTCTCTGCTATCCGGTATACAGTCATAACCGGCTTCTGTGGAATCGTTCAACGCTTTACTGATTTCCCGTATGACAGTCGCCAGCGAGCTTACAGCACCTACACCGGGTGTATTTTTAAGCTCTTGTTCGTACCTGTCCAGGTTGTGCAGGAACACCGGGTCTGTCACATCTGCCTCAAACATAATATTGAACGATTTGCTTCCGCCAAACTGTTCATCCATTACCTGAATAGCCCGGTTGAATGGATGGCTTTTTGGTAAAACCTCATTGGAATTGGGGGCCAGTTTAAAGAAAAATAACCCCACGGCACAGAGCAACACAAAAATACCAAAACCCGCAATGATTTTTTTGGGATGATGGATTATTCTTGTTCCTGTTCGCTCCAAAATCCTGGGGAAGAAGCCCCGGGACCCATCCTGCAAATCTTTGTGGATTTTCCCCTTTTTGAGTAAAGACAATAAGGCCGGGATAAAAAGTAAACTCAAGAGCAAAGCACAGGCAATACCTATGGCTGTTACAACACCCATCTGACGTGCCGGTTGGAACAGGTGCGCCAGCAGTCCCATGACACCTACAATGGTAGTCAATCCGCACAACAAAACAGGAGTAACCAGATAATCTGTTGTTTTAACAGCCAGTTCCGGTGGAGTAAGCTCCGGAGACGAGGCGCGCAGGTCCTGGTAACGGGCTATGAAGTACACACCGTAATTGTTGGCTATGGCAATCATCATAACAGGTATAAGCACTCCTATCAGACTTAGCTCCCATCCAAAAACAGGAATAAGGGCCAACGACACAATCGTAGAAAAAAGTACTACAGAAAAAGGCAGCAATACGCTTCTTATTTCTCTGAAAGAAACAAACAGAATTACAAACATTAACAGCAGCGCAAGAGGTAATAATAACATGATATCACGTCCGATTTTTTCCTCGGCCTCGGCTCTTAAATAGGGGTTACCGGTTATATAGGTTATTTCGTCTCCCGGATACTGTTCTAATGTTTCTTTGACCAAAGCCAACTGGTAATCGTCCTGTACGGTCTTGTCTGCTCCCAGTATGATGATGGCATTTTTAAAATCTTCTGAAATTACTACTTTGTAAACCAAGTCGTTGGAGCGTATGGATTCCCGTAGCGCATCCCGTTCATTTTCCGTTACAGGAATGGTTTCCACTACCGGATTAACCACCATACTGCCGTCTTCCGACCGGATGTCTTTGCCCTGAAACAAAGAATAAACACGATTGAACTCAGGCATATCAGAAAACGCTTCTGCTATTTGACTGATTCTGTTCAATGTATTCTCTTGAAGCACATCGGAGGTCTGGAAAACAACAAGCAACAGTTCTTCGTTTCCGAAAATCTCGTTGATTTTCAGGTTGTTTTCCCTGGAAGGCATGGAAGTATCTAAGTACGATTCCAAGTCGGGATTTACCGTGATATGAAGAATAGGAATAATACTAACAAGTACTACAAGTAAGGTGGCAATTACAATATGCCATCTGTATTTGATGATGAATCTTGGTTTTTCCATGTATTAAAAAATAATTTTTAGTTCTGCATAAGCGCCGTTAAGTATGGCAGATGAATAACCATATAAAGTTTTTTCTCCCCCTCGCATGTAATTGCCTCCGGCCGCAACCATCAGGGCGTCTGAAATTCTCCAGCTCAATTTTGGCCTTATAAACCATTCGTTAGATGTAAAATTATAAAAAGCCGTACATTCTGCCGAAAGCACATCGTAAGCAAAAGAGCGCGTAACGGTAAGAAAAGCAGCATGATTGGTCTTCTCCTGCTGGTTGAACACCTTGCGGTTAAACATTCTGTTTTCGTAATCAATCATATCTTCTGCATACTGCAAAAGCTCTGCCGCACTGCCCCCGGACGGGAGAACGGGTTGGATTAACGGCGAATAGTTAAACGTATATTTCCCAATGTACTGGCCTATAATCATAAAACCCCACAGATTTGTTTCCAATCCCACCACATAGCTTATATCCGGATTGGGTATATACATATTGTTGTTCGGATTTTTTGTGTGGTTGTACGCCGCCTCGGCTCTTAAAATTACTACGTTCCCCAAGGGGGCAGCCAGGTCTGCTCCAAAGGAATTTTTCAAATACGGCATGGATGAAATGCGAACTACAGGCTGTCCCGTAGCCCAGTTTACAGATACCACATTAAATCCGTGGTACGGATCATAACCCCTGAACCAGGAAACAGATCCTCCAAACGCTGAAAAATCAAAATCTGCACGGACTGCATAGGAACCGTTGGCCAGAATTTTTTCCGGAACCATGTCGTTGCCAAAATCAATCATGTTACTCGTATCAAACTGACCAAACTGTTCAAGCCCGCTCATATCAAACCCGCTCATATCAAACAGATCAAACCTGTAACTTGACATTTTGTAAAAAGGTATGGCTATCACCTCCAACCCAATCCCAATCACAGGCCTGTAATTTACCTTCAACATGAAATTGGATAATTTCTGATCGTTTGGGTCAGAAGACAAAAAGAAAAAATCATCCGGTGTAATATTATTCGTGGGGCTGAATCCTTCGGTACGTCCCCAGGATACAATTTGGTTTCCCAGAAACACATCAAAATTCCGACTTTTGTACCCCACATACAATTCCCGTATCTGAAGCTCCGTTTTCTTTTCATTAAAAAACATGCCTGTCCGAATCCGGATATCGGACTCTAAAAGGGCATTGTTTGTTTTTACAGACGGCTGCAACGACAGCTCTGAAAACAACGAAGACACGGCATACGCAGACCCACCCCCAAATATACTCGCCCTACCGTAACCATTCAGATTGAACGTGGCATCAAATCCATCCTGCGCTGCGGCTCCGATAGTAAACGTGATTAGCAAACAAAGAAAGGCAATGCGCTTCATTATAAGTGTTTTTTTAATTTATCTGCAAAAGAACAGAAAATTGAGCATCTGAGCATCCTGTTTTCAAAAGAATCCCCGTATTTGTGGTATGATTTTTAAAAGATGGAGTGTTTTTCAGGATTCCGAGACGTTATTTTTGTATTCCAGCGGGGTAACACCTACTATTTCTTTGAAAATCCTAAAGAAAGATGATTTATTGGAAAAGCCACATTCGTAACCAACGGCTTCTATGGAATAGTAATTAGTAGGATCTTTCAGCATCTCTTTCACAGCTTCTATACGAAAAGAGTTTATAAATTGAAAGAAATTTTTTCCCAGTTCTACATTCAACACTTCTGTAAGATGGTGTTTGGGTATTTCTAATTCAGTAGCTAAAATATCCATATTCAACTCCGGATTCAAATACACCTTATGTTCCTGGACGTACATTTGTACTTTTTCTCCCACGTTTTTTCTATCCGAATCGCTCAGCAACGGATTTTTATACTTTCTCTTTTCTTCATCAACCTGCAAGCGTTCCGGAATGAGTTTTTGCCTTAATCCATAAAAACTCAGCATATAGACAAGTATCAAAAGAAACGAAAAATTATATATAGCCGGCCACAAGGTTTGTCTATCTGCAATAATTACAACCAACGATATAAGGTATCCGGCAAGACAGTAACACACATAAAAAGTAGTAACTATAAACAGCCAACGGATGTTCTCATTCTTTTCAATACTCGATACTTTATCCTGAAGGCTTTTCCGGTAATTATATACCATGGTTATAGTCATGGGACTGTAGATCAACCACGATACCAGGTTACAAAGCGCAAATAAATAACTGAACAGATGGCTCCCGTAAAATGCCAAAGGCGTACCGATGAGTAGCGGTTCCTGGATTGTGTGGCGGAATATTTCTACCATTATATAAGGAACCAAATGTAGCAGGTATACGGGTTTCAATTTAAATCCCGCATGGGTTAGGGATTTGACATACAAATATAAAGCTGCATTAAATAGCAAATGTGTCCCTGTAAGTAAAGGCAAATCATACTGTTTAAAAGAAATTCCATGAATAAGAAACCCCAGGGCAAGCAATCCAAGCCAGGCCGTAAGCACCTTATCTGAAACACTGCGCTCTGCTTTAGTAAACATCAGTAGCGCAGCAAACAAGGCCTGGCAAAAACCAATCCAGATAAGTGTATTCAGGTATTGCACATACAAATTTAAGCAATTTGCTCAAAAAAAGAAAAGCGCGCTACATGCAAAGTAACGCGCCTTTTGTGGAGATAGACGGAGTCGAACCGACGACCCCCTGCTTGCAAAGCAGGTGCTCTAGCCAACTGAGCTATATCCCCGTAGCTTTATGCAGTAGTCCCGAGCGGAGTTGAACCGCTGACCCCTACATTATCAGTGTAGTGCTCTAACCAACTGAGCTACGGGACTGAATAATAAAAAAGATTGGAAGGTAAGAGCAGAATAGTAACAGAACTTGCTCCAAAAAGGAGGTGTTCCAGCCACACCTTCCGGTACGGCTACCTTGTTACGACTTAGCCCCAGTTACCTGTTTTGCCTTAGGTCGCTCCTTGCGGTCACGAACTTCAGGCA
>Ga0265294_10000073_pt1 | contig 108567 bp, 84 predicted proteins | sample MunlanPumphouse3_FD_192504 | JGI IMG/M metagenome (GOLD analysis project Ga0265294, IMG submission 192504) | Groundwater microbial communities from a municipal landfill in Southern Ontario, Canada - Pumphouse #3 | ecosystem: Environmental > Aquatic > Deep subsurface > Groundwater | place... | reverse complement strand
TAAAATAGCCAGGGTTATGATATCCCTATTTTTATTGTTTAAAATGAATCTCTCTTGAACTTCTTGCTATTTTTTAGGGTGAAGAATCCTTAGATTTTAAATAGTTGCTTGTTTAAAATATATAAACGGAAGTATTATTTTAGATTTCTTTTCTTATACTTACATATGTTCCAGAGTAACAAAGAAATCTCTTCCTATATTTTCTATGGTACAATGCCAGGATGGGATATTAGAAAAAAGTTGTTGTAATTGTTTTTCGTTATAAAGATATAAAGGACATTTTAATTTATAACGGATTTTTCGTTGCCAGGCTAAAAAACCCTTGTCTGAAGGAAAACTAAATAAGATTTTATCAGTAGCCAGTTTTAAGGTCTTCTCAATAACTTTATGAGGGTTTTCCATATAATCCATAACACCCATTAAAATCAGGTAGTTATACTTAATATCCTCAGGTAAGACAAAAAAATCTGCAACTTCAAATTTACAGATATGCTCCACACCCGCTTTTATGGCTTCTTTTCTGGCTATATCTATCATTGAGGGAGCAAAATCAATGCCATAAACCAAAGAAGGTGAACCTTTAGCTAAAGATATTGCATACATTCCAGGACCACACCCTAGATCCAGAATTGTTTTCCCTTCCAGAGGCTTACAGGCTTCCATAGTTTTTTGGAAACGGATAAACATAGATTGCCGAAACCATCTATTTATAAAGCGCTGGATAAATCCATTTCCCTTTCCATAAATAGCATTAAAATTACGGGCATATTTATCAAAAAAGGATTCCGTTTTATTTTTTTGCATTTAGCTATTCTTCATTTCCTTTAAATACTGACGACAGGTAACAAATTCGCTACTAGAAAGAATTGCTTCCAGCTTAGGTTTGACTGTTTTCAAATTTACATAACATTTAAAATATGAAGTTTTATTCAAATTTAAACGAGGATGTTGAGGTTCCATTTCTCGTGGATGAATATAATAAAGAGTAGGTATCCCTTTTTTAGCTAATTTCTTATGCATATACAAAATAACCCATTTCGGGAAAAATCTCAAATAACCGCCTCCAAAGAAACAAATTTCTTTACCTAATAACGATGCTACCGAGATGGGAAATTCACATATATTTCCCTTATCGGTTTTTATCCAGTATGGCTTTTTCTGTTCTATTTGATAACCACCATAATCGCGCTTTACAGGAAAAACTGAAGAATCGGCTATATAACCAGTTTCTGCCAGTGATTCAAAAAACCAGGGTGTAGCTTCCGTTACAGAAAAACTGGGACTTCTAAAGGCAGTAATCTCTTCTGAACAAATATCTTCCAGTAAGCTTTTGGAGTTATGAAAATCAGCCATTAATTCCTCTCTGCTCATATGAGCAATAACTTTATGAAACATTCCATGGGAAGCAATTTCATGACCTCTTTTCCGGGCTTCTTTCACCAGATAAGGGTATTTTTTTGCTATGTAACCCAAAAAGAAACAGGTTGCTTTAACTTCATAAACATCAAGCAAATCCAGTAACCTTAAAAAACCACTTTCTACAATACTCGGTAAGGAATCCCATTCAGAAATTGGAGGTACTCCCCGGTCACTGACAATATGATAATAATCTTCCACATCTATTGTGAAGATAGATTTTGGATATTCATTCATATTTTTTTTACCTGATTCTTACTAAGTTACGAAATCTTTTACATTAAAGTGTTATCTAAATGTCAATGAAAATTTATAACTTAGGCATCCACCCTTTTTTAGTCAAATGGTATAGCTAATTGTTAAGATTCTCACCAAAGACCTTCATAAGGATGTTTTTCATCCTTTTACAAAAGAAGCAAAACATTCTTTAATTAATTGAGACAGCTTATAATAGACAAAACCTTTAAGCTTTTTATCTGAGTTTTTGTTACAGGACATTATATAAGAAAATACCAAAAGAAAGATATTCGTATACTTCGTCAGTGAATTTACAAGAAACCTAGCCCGCAGAAATAGTTAATTGATTTTCTTTAACCGGACCTAATAATTGAGCTGGCTTTTTTCTCAATCATATTCCGGTTACAAATACCAATGTAATTCTTCTATCTTCCAGCGAAGTCCATATAAAGGATATTGAATAATTATGAACAATATTATTGTAATTACAATTTATAGATTTGTTCCCTCAATTTCAAAAAAAGAGGTTCTTCACCTTAGATTATATGCGAGAAAGAAAAATATTTTTATTAATTTATCTTTGTTTATTATCCATTACATTACGAAATTTGCTTGACGCACAACGGATTAAGAATGTTAAAGTATTATTAGGAGCGGAATATGACTGAACCAAACTCTCAATACCGGGGACTTTCTCAAGCTGAGGCAGAAGCCAGATTGAAAAAAGATGGGTATAATGAGTTACCCACTTCTAAACCTCGGACTATATTCAATATAATCTGGGGTGTATTAAGTGAACCTATGTTCATCCTTCTGGTTTCCTGTGCAGTATTGTATTTACTATTAGGCAATCTGGAAGATGCTTTAGTGCTGATAGTATCAGTAATCATTGTAATGGTAATTGATATAGTGCAAGAAGGGAAAACAGATAAGGCATTAGAAGCTCTGAAAAATTTATCCAGTCCACGAGCTTTAGTTATAAGAGATGGAGAACAGAAACGAATTCCAGGAAGAGAAGTAGTAGTAGGAGATTTGATAATATTAGCAGAAGGAGATAGAGTTCCGGCAGATGCTTTTATACTGAAAAATGAACAGCTAAATGTAGATGAATCGTTATTAACTGGAGAATCGGTACCTGTTCGCAAAAGAGTTTGGGATGGTAAAGAAAGTGCACCTCAACCTGGAGGAGAAGATTTACCCTGTGTTTATTCTGGAACTTTAGTAGTAAGTGGCAGATGTATAGCTCAAGTTTATGCTACAGGTGCAAAAACAGAATTAGGTAAAATTGGGAAATCATTAGAAGGCTTACAAGAAGAGAAAACCAAGCTAAGTCGTGATACTAATAAACTGGTAAAGAATTTTGCTCTTTTCGGGTTAGTTATTTGTGCCCTAGTAATAATTACCTTTTATTTCACGCGTAAAGATTTAATTCAAGCTTTTCTTAGTGGCATAACTTTAGCTATGTCTGTATTACCGGAAGAATTTCCCGTTATTCTTACCGTATTTCTGGCTTTAGGAGCTCTGCGTTTATCTAAAAAGAATGTATTAGCCAGAAGAGCTCAATCTATAGAAAATCTTGGTGCTATAACTGTTTTATGTACAGATAAGACCGGCACTCTAACTTATAACAAAATGAGTTTACAGAAGATTTGGGGGAAAGAAAGCTCTCATTCTATTTCTCTCAAAAAGATACAGAGAGACCAAGAAAAGGATATAGACCTATTATTTTATAGTGTTCTGGCTAGTATGAAGAATCCTTTTGACCCTATGGAACGAGCTATCCATAAAGCATTAAAAGATTTTGATTCTTCTATCTATGAGAAATATGAAAAATTGCAACTAATTAAGGAATATCCGCTAACAGATAGTTGTAGAGCTATGACTAATGTTTGGAAAGATGGTAATTCAGATAATCTAATAGCTGCTATAAAAGGTTCACCTGAGACGGTAATGGATTTATGTAAATTAGACCATATTTCCAGAGAAAAAGAGATGCAAAAGATGTCTCAAATGGCAGAAGAAGGTTTGCGAGTTTTAGGGGTAGGATTATCAAAAGTTAAATCAGCTGATTTACCTGAAGAACAAGCTGGCTTTGATTTTCAATATCTTGGACTCATTGGTTTAGCAGATCCAATCAGAGAAAATGTTCCTGCTGCTGTAAAAGAATGTTACAGAGCAGGGATAAGGATTATTATGATAACGGGAGATTATATTGGTACTGCAAAAGCAATAGGAAGACAGATTGGTTTAAAAAATGTGGATAATGTAATAACTGGCTCAGAACTGGATACTATGACAGATGAAGAATTAAAAGAGAGAGTGCAAAATGTTACTATATTTGCCCGAGTAGTTCCAGCTCATAAATTAAGGATAGTTCAAGCATTGAAAGCCAATAATGAAGTAGTTGCAATGACGGGTGATGGTGTTAATGATGCACCGGCTCTTAAAGCTGCAAATATAGGAATAGCTATGGGACAAAGAGGAACTGATGTTGCTCGTGAAGCTGCAGATCTTGTTCTCACTGATGATGATTTTTCTTCTATTGTAAGTGGTATACGCATGGGAAGACGAATATATGATAATTTACGAAAATCTTTCACTTATGTATTTTCTCTGCATGTACCTATTTCTGGAATGTCTCTTATACCAGCAATGTTTACCGACTTTCCGCTAATCTTCTATCCGGTTCATATAGCTTTTTTAGAACTAATAATTGATCCTGCCTGCTCTATAGTCTTTGAAATGGAAAAAGAAGAAGAAGATATAATGGACAGACCTCCTCGTGATCCTAATGCTCCTCTTTTTGGGAAAAAGATGGTTATTATAGGTATGCTACAGGGTTTAGCCGTACTGGTTGTTTTGGCATTAATTTATTTCTGGAATCTGAATAATGGTGTAGTTCCCGCTAAAAATCGAGCTATGGTTTTTACCACGATGGTTTTTTCTAATCTAATGCTGATTACTACTAACCGCTCTTGGGAAAAGAATCTCATCCAAATCCTTAAAACACCCAATCCATCAATGATTTATCTTCTACTAGGGGTTTTTGTTGTCGTGATATTAGCCACAAATATTCCCGCCGTTATTAATATCTTCCATCTCGCTAATTTAAATTTAATTGAATTTATTGTATGTCTTTTCGCTGGTAATATCAGTGTGCTCTGGTTTGAAATTTACAAGGCAATCAATGGTAAGAAAGCTCTAATATAAGATTTACTAAATCATTCTTACTAGGTACAATAGAAGGAATTAAAATCCTCACCTATAAGCAATCTCTTTATCTTAATGTAAGGTTCTATATCAGTGAATCTTATTCAAGGCAATGCTATACTTTCCTGTTCTAATAAGGGTTTTGAACTTACCGAAACGTTTTGTGCTATTGAAGAGAGATGAGGCATTTGTTGGATTATACTTACTATATATATCCTGAGCTTCAGCCCAGGTTATTTCGTCTAGAGGAGAGGTTGCAGGTGCAAAGAGTTCCTGTTCCCAGTTTTCTGCATTGAGAGTAGAATTGCCTGAAGATCTCGCAATAGCTATAGCAAGAAGAGCTTCAATCTGTTCTTGATTTAGATTATAGCCTGCTTTGGTGCTTAGAAGTTCATAGGCAAGATAAATGGTTTGCCCAGGCAGGATGTAGATAACGGTATTATCTCTGGTTTGCGAGAAGAATTTAAGATTCTTTGCCTGGTTCTTTTTATCGCTCATTTTAGAAAACGCTTCCTGAAAATGTGAATTTGCTGAGCTTGCACCAAGTTTTTCATCTATAATTCTCTCATCTAATGGAAGATATGAAACTTCTGAGTTCTCTTCATTCTGTTCAATCTTTTCTGTTAAAGTTGAAACTGTATTTTGTTCTTCTTTTAAAGTATCTGCAGAGATTGCAGTTTGAGCTTCGGGGATTTTTTTCAAGGATTGAGTATAGAAGAAAAGAGCTACCAGAAATACTACAATTGTCAAAATAAGAGCAATAGAGGGATAAAAATGTTTGGGATGAGAAGCAGAAACTTCTTCTTGAATAACTACCGGTTTGCTGATAAGCACTTCTACTACCTGTACGGTAATATCATCTAGACCTCCACGATGAAGAGCCAGATCAATCAGATTATGAGCTGCTATTAGCGGTTCTTCCGATAATTGTTGTAAAATCTCATCATCTTTCACATATTCAGTTAAGCCATCAGAACAGAGCAAAAATACATCTCCTTCCTGCAAAAGGTGAGGACCAGCTATATCTGGTTTATAATTGGAGGACCCTAGAGCACGCGTTATGATATTTCTTAAAGGATGGATAGCAGCTTCTTCTCTGGTAATCAAGCCTTGTTCCACCATTCTCTGGACTTCGGAATGGTCAGTAGTAAGTTGCATTAAAGCACCATTTCTAAGAAGATAGATACGACTATCACCCACATTGGCAAAATAGTATTTATTATCCTTAATCAGCAAAAGTACAAGAGTGGTGCCCATTCCAGCCATATCTGGCTGCAGTTTTGTATATTCTATTAACTTATATTGAGCATATTCCACACTCTGAGCAATGGTAGTGTTTTCTTCTCCTTCAATATAATGTGTTTCAAAATATTCGTGAATACTTTCCACCACCATTCGGGAAGCGATTTCCCCACCTACTTCTCCACCCATACCATCACAGAGTAAAAACAGGTCACCATATTTGCCCTGATAATGGCAGGAATAATCTTCATTATTAACTTTTGCAGGATTTTTACCCTGAACGGTTAAACTGGTAAATCGTAAACGAACTGAGTTATTAGCCATAATTAAAACTCCTGTTCTTTAGACTACTATTTATTTCAGCGAAATAAAATACTCTATATCCTTAAAAAGCCTAAACCATAAAGAATTTCTTCTTTTCTTTATTCAGGTGTATAGAAAGATGACAGTAGGTATACAACGATGACACTGCTATTTTTACTTTCTTTACATCTCAAAGTATAGTTTACTTAAGCTTATCAGGTACAATTAATTCAGCCTCCGTTGCTGTAAGTACTTCCTGAAGGGTATATCCTTCTGTAATTTCTTTGAGCAATAAACCCTGAGGCGTGACCTCTATCACAGCCATATCAGTTATAATAAGATTTACACAATGAGGAGCAGTTAAAGGAAGCGAACAATGTTTCAGAATCTTAGGATTGCCGTGTTTATCACAATGTTCCATAGCAACAATGACTTTTTTAGCTCCTGTCACAAGGTCCATAGCTCCTCCCATACCAGGAATAAGTTTTCCAGGAATCATCCAGTTAGCAAGATTGCCTTCTTGGTCAACCTGTAAAGCTCCCAGTACTGTAACATCAATATGTTTACCCCGGATAATGGCAAAGCTGGTAGCAGAATCAAAGAAAGAAGCTCCCGGAAGAGCAGTAATATACCCGCCGCCAGCATTAATCATATCCTTATCTTCCTGTCCTTCTGCTGGTGCAGGACCTACTCCCATAATGCCATTTTCCGATTGAAATACCACTTTCCTACCTTCTGGAATATGATTAGCTGCTTCAGTAGGCAAACCTATGCCAAGATTTACATAATCTCCGTCCTGAAGTTCTTGAGCCACACGTTTTCCGATTTGAGTGCGTTTATCGTTAGTCATTTTCCCCTCTCTTCGTTTATAACAATGTAATTTACGAATACTCCAGGAGTAACCACTGCTTCCGGATCAATATATTCATCTTCTAAAATCTCATCTACTTCAGCAATAGTAATTCTTCCTGCCATAGCCATAATAGGATTTCCGTTACGAGCAGTTTTACGATAAATAAGATTTCCTGCCATATCTGCTTTATATGCTCTAATCAGTGCAAAATCGCTTGGAATAGCAGGCTCTAATAGGTAATCTTGCCCGTCTAAAGTAATGATTTGTTTCCCTTCTTCTACCACAGTGCCTAATCCAGTAGGAGTGAGAACACCTCCCAATCCTGCACCAAAAGCACGAACTCTTTCCATTAAAGTTCCCTGTGGAATTAGTTCCGACTGAATTTCTCCTGAATTAACCTGGTCTTGGATATTTTTATTAGTGCCCATATGAGAAACCTGCACACTTTTTACCAGGTGAGCATCCACTAGTTTACCAATGCCTTTACCAATATAATCAGAAGTGATAGCAATAATATGCAGATTATTGACACCTGCTTTAACAATAGCATCAATGATGGTTTCGGGAGTTCCAACCGCTAAAAATCCACCTAATGCAATACGACTATGAGGTTTAATAATCGCAGCTGCTTCTTCTGCACTAATGATTTGAAACATTCTTTTCTCCTTTAGTAGTATGAATAATAAATTAAAGACTGCTTAATAATAATTAAGTTTTATGTCAATAGATAGTCCTGAAAGTAATGTATATCATCCTGACTGATAATAGCTTCAAGATAGATGCCATCAGCTTGATATTCTTCTTTTTGGATATCGCCAATCTGATGCAAAAGCGAAGTCAGAGAACCCTTATCATAGGGTAAAAATACTTTGTAAAGTCTGTTACGAAATAGAGTTTCCTCTACCTTTTGCAGAAGGTCTTCAGTGTGGCTTCCATTCAAAGCAGAGACAAAAACTGCATCTGGATATCGCTTTTTTGCAAGACTTAAGCGGACAGTATCAACCAAATCTATCTTATTAAAAACCAGTATCTGAGTAATGTTATCTGCACCAAGTTCTTTAAGCACTGATTGCACCTGTTCAATATGATACTCATAGCGGTCATCGGAAAGGTCTACTATATGAAGTAAGAGATCTGCGTCCTGCACTTCCATCAAGGTTGCAGTAAACGAAGCAACCAATTGATGAGGAAGCCTAGAGATGAAACCTACTGTATCTGAGATGACAACTGGAAAAGAAGTGGAAAGTTTTAATTGACGTGTAGTGGAATCCAGAGTGGCAAATAACTTATCTTCCACCAGAACTCCTGCTTCGGTCAGTGTATTAAATAGGGTTGATTTTCCCGCGTTAGTATAACCTACTAGGCAGATTTTCTTACTTTTTTCTCTTTGTTTTCGCTGAGTTTCTTTGTTTTTGGATATCTCTGCTATAGCTTTTTTTATTTTGCTTATCCTATCTTTAATAACCCTTTTGTCTACTTCAATCTGTTTTTCTCCCATACCACGAGACGCTGAACCCCCACGAGAACGAACTGTTCCATGTTCCTGATCATAATTTTCTGATTGCCTGCGTAAACGAGGAAGCTGGTATTGCAATTCTGCTAAGCGAACTTGCAATCTTGCTTCTTTGGTATGGGCATGCTGATGGAAAATGGAAAGAATAACCTCTGTTCTATCCAGTACTTTTATTCCATAATCATTTTCTATGTTTCTGGCTTGAACGGGAGTTAATTCGTCATTTACTATGAGAAAATCAGCATTATTCTGATGCATTTTTCGGCTCAATTCTTCCAGAAAACCTTTCCCAAAATAGGTGCTACTTTCGGGATTCTCTCGTTTTTGGATATATTTACCCAAAACAGCGATATTAGCAGTTTCGGCAAGTTTTTCCAGTTCATTTAAGCTGGCTTCTGTATCAGAATCCTTTTCACCTCGGAAAGCAAGAGAAGCCAAAAAAGCGGTCTTTTCTTCTTCCTCTCCTTTTTCCCAGTAAACTGGTTCATTATCAAATTCTTCTACCAGATAATCTTTTTCTTCATCCAACATATTTTTAACTCCCGCTGGACATTAGCTCAAATCTTAATTTTGTGTCAATAGGACAGTTACTTATTTTGTAAGAAATCTTGCAAAGCTTTAATACTCCTTTCCACCAGAGCTAACTTCTTTTGTTTTTTATCGCGTATGGGCTTATTGAGAGCAGGAAGCAAGCCAAAATTAGCGTTAACTGGCTGAAAATTCTGAATATTGGTATCAATTAACCGACGCCAGATTTGTCCCATTATCGTCTCCGGAGGTAGTAAAGACATATCTTCTGAGATAACCTTAGCTACCAAAAGACCAGAAGCAATGCATTCCACATAACCTTCTACTCCACTTAGTTGTCCTGCTACGAAAACATTGGGAGCATTTTTAAGACTGAGATTGTCAGATAATACTTCAGGAGCATTAAGATAACTATTACGATGTAGAGAACCATAGCGTAAAAATTCTGCCTTTTCCAAACCAGGGATTAGTCTGAAGATTCTTTTTTGTTCTGAATAACGAAGCATGGTTTGGCAACCGACTAAATTATAAGCAGTATGTTCATGATTTTCGGGACGTAGTTGCAGGACAGCAAAAGGTGTTTCACCTTTTCTTTCCAATCCTATAGGTCTCATAACTCCAAATCGCAAGGTATCTTTTCCTCTCTTGGCAAGTTCTTCAATGGGCATACAATTTTGATAAAACTTCATTTTTTCATCGGTCATATCATTTTCAAAGGAATGCGGTTGATGTTTTTCACCAGTTAGTAAAGTTTCCACAAAATGGTAGTACTCTTCTTTTGTAAAAGGGCAATTCAAATAATCCGGCTCTCCCTTGTCATATCGGTCTTTAAAGTAAATTTTATCCATATTCAGACTATCGGTTGAAACAATAGGAGCAATGGCATCATAAAAATAAAGATGAGCTGAACCTACAACAGATATAAGTGCCTGAATGAGATTATCAGAAGTTAAAGGTCCGGTGGCAATAATAGTTAAACCTGTGGGAATATTAATTATCTCTTCATTTATAAACTCTATATTCGGCTGCTGAATGATATTATTAGTAACATATTCGGCAAAGATTTTACGGTCTACCGTCAGAGAATGTCCAGCTGAGATATTACAGCTTTCAGCAATAGGCAAAAGCTTTGAACCAAGCAGATGCAGCTCCTCTTTTAGTAATCCTGAAGGACTGTCTAATAGAGTAGATTTGAAGGAATTACTGCAGACTAGTTCAGCTAGATATCCGGTTTGATGAGCAGGAGTCATTTTCTTCGGTCTCATCTCATAGAGCTGCACTTTCCATCCCTTGTCAGCCAGGTATAAAGCAGCTTCACTGCCGGCTAATCCTGCTCCAATTATTTTAATCTCGGGCATATGACACTATTTATTTTGTCCTTTTAACTTTTAAAAATATAGCAGCTCCAATCAGGGCAGCAGCAACATCCTGAATTATAAAAATGATGAGAGTAGTACTGACAATATGTTCTGACATATAACCGATATCAGAAAGTAACGGAATAGCCAGTTTTTCTTTTATTCCTAAACCGGCAAAAGTGATGGGAATGCCATAGGCAAGATGACTTAAAGACATTCTATTCATAATTTCCCAGAAACTAACTGATTGCACTTGATCTAATAAAATCCAGTATTGAACATAATTCAGAAGAGTAATAACAATCTGTGCTACTACCATTGCAGGAGCTAATTTTAGGTATCCTGGTTGTAGTTTTTTTAAACGACGGTCCACAGAAAGTAAAAAATAGGTCCAGAAGGGCATCGTTATAAATATCAAAAATAAAAGCCAGCTAATCCAGGAAGGCAGACCTATATCTACAAATACAAGAGCCAATCCAGTAAAAAATAATAAAGCCCAGATTACAAAGATTCGTTCTAAAATAAATGAATAAAGAGAATTTATCCGACTATCATTATGTATAAAGGCTATCTTACCTATCATTCCAAAACTGCCTGGGATGGCAAAGCGAAGAGCCTGCCCTATCATATAAGAATTAAAAATTTCATATTTGGCAGGATGATAATTGGGATTAATCATTAAAGCCCATTTCCAGGTGAGATATTGTCCCCAGTGTCTTAGCACGGTAAGTCCTATCAAAACCAATATAACCCACACCGGTTGAGTGACAAATTCCCTTCCTACTTCTTTTAAATCTAACTTACTGAATATACTCCACATAATTAAGATAGTAATACCCAGCTTTAGAATAAAAGAAATGACCCCCCGCAGGTTGCTCTTATTCTTTTCCGTTTGCATCTTATTTAGAGATTAAATTATTAGTATATTGTAAAGCTTCTTCAATCAGTTTTCGGGAAACAGGAAGAATACTCCCGTCATTCATCATTTTATGACAGGTTTCTCGGGCTTGTTGAATATCATCTCTAGCTTGCTTATATAAATAATCATAACTATAAACTTTCCTTGCAACTCCTTCCTTTATCGCTTGAGTGGCAACCTCTGCCGCTTCATAAGAAAAGACATCTGCTTCATCCATCCTAGGAATAATGCTATCAGGTGATATACCTCTTTTTTCTGCAAAATCTGCTAGAGAATAAGCAGCTTTAATAGCCATAGCATCTGTAATTTGACGAGCACGAACAAGTAAAGCTCCTTTCAGGATACCTGGAAAACCTAAAGAGTTGTTTATCTGATTAGGAAAATCTCCTCTTCCTGTAGCAACAATGAAAGCTCCAGCTTTTTTAGCAGCGTGAGGATAGATTTCGGGAACTGGATTGGCACAGGCAAAAACAATAGGTTTATCTGCCATTAATCTAATCCATTCTGGCTTAATAATATCCGGTCCTGGGGTGGAAAGAGAGATGAGAACATCAGCATCTTTCATTGCTTCTTCCATTGTATTAAAATGCTTGGGATTAGTCTTCTGAGCAAATTCCCACTGCCTAAATTTAGCTGGATTATTTGCTAAATCCACTCTTTCTGAATGTAGTGCACCTTTGCTATCAAACATAACCAAATTTATCGGTTCTAACCCTTCCTGCAACAAAAAACGAGCTATAGTTGTATTAGAAGCACCCGCACCATATAGCACCACTCTAATTTCCGACATCTTCTTATCGGTTAATTTTAATGCATTAATCAACCCAGCAAGAGTTACGCAGGCTGTGCCTTGAGCATCATCATGCCAGACAGGAATTTCACAGGAAAAACGCAAATCATCCAGAACATAGTAACAATTAGGTTGGGAAATATCTTCCAGATTAACCGCTCCAACGCTGGGTTCCAACATCTTAACAAAATCTATAAGCTTTTCTGGGACAGGTTTACCTTCTGGATTACGGTCATTAACACAGAGAGCAATAGCATCTAAACCACCCAGATATTTCATCAACATTGCCTTTCCTTCCATAACACCTAAACCACCATAGATTCCACAATCTCCATCTCCTAAAACCCTAGTGCTATCAGTTACAATCGCTACTAAATTGCCACGATTGCTCAATTCAAAGGATTCTCCAGGATTATCACGAATTGTAGTAGAGACAGATGAAACTCCAGGTGTATACCATACATTGAACCAATTGAAATTCCAAATTCCAGCTTTGGGCAAAGTTTGCATCTTTCCCTGATAATAACGATGCATCAATTCAGCTAACTTTTTCAGAAAAATAGTTTGAGCTAAAGCTCTATTCTCTACTAAATAATTGCAATTAAAAAAATCTTCTAGATTTGAAAGGTCAGTTTTCAATACTTCCATTTATATATCCAAAAATTTAATAAATTCATAATCGGAAAAATAGTAAATATTGTCAATTAAATTGACAATCATTCCTCTCTATTTAACATTTAAACAGTAAATTAACAAACTCTTTTTAAGGGAAAGAAAAACCCTTTAAACACCTATTCAAGCATCCAAAAAAAGCCATTAGCATTTATTTTGTAATCCCTAGCTAAATTATAAGACACTTTTTCATTATAATAATATTTTATTCTGCATTGAACTCTTAACTCCATCCTGACTCTTTCTTGACTCTTTCTTGACTCTTTCTTGACTCTTTCTTGACTAAAGAGCTAAGAAACAGACAAGAGCGAGGCAAGTATAAATAAACCTCATTGCATATATTTTATCAGATAAATTTTTAGAATTTCTTACTCTATATTTTTCCATATCATTCATATATTCAATATTTTTTTGAATTTCATAGGTTAAGTAAGAAAAAGTCAAAAATGAAAAAAGCCCTGCCAAAACAGGGCTTTAAAATTAAGATTTCTATTTATTCTTCAAATTCCAGTTTAATTTTGCCTTCCAGGGAATCAATCATAAATTGAGCTGATTCATTGAGGTCTCCCTGAGGATATTTTTTTAAGAAATCCTTAAACAACTGGAGAGCGTAGTCCTCATCTTTAAGCTCTTCGGCAATGATAAAAGCCTTCATAAAAGAAGCACGATAATCATCCGAACCATTGGGATAATGCTGAATTATTTGGTCATAGATAGCAATAGTATCATTGAAATTGCGACTTTTGGCAGCATTATCTGCCATCTTGAAGAATTCATCCGCAGTCACCTGAAGAGTGATTCGCTCTGGATGAAGAACCATATTAAACTCTTCGTACAGTTCCTGAATCACTTTTTCTTGTTGAGCCATCTGTCTCTCTTTTCTAAGGATATTATATATACTGGGTTCAACTTCAGTAAAGGATTTAACTTGAGCTGGGGTTTCCGATATAATCTGGAAAAAGACAATATCACCTCTAGCCGTTTTGAACACAGGACTGATATATCCCACAGGATTATTCCAGACCATATCACAAAAATCTTTATCCGGTCCTATGCCAGTAATTATACCATTATTATATATATGATCTAAAATAGATAAGTTAGGTCTAGTGGATTTGGTTTCAATTAGGTTATTAATTCTAGTAGTATCATCAAAAGCAGTGTAAAGTGCATATAGTTTACGAACTGATTCAGCTGTTTGTTCATCGTTAAACCAGAGAACTTGAATAGTTCTATAACTGGGATTGGTAAAATCCTGAATATGAGCTTCAAAATAGGCACGAGTATCTTCGCTACTTATATTTATGGAATCAACAACCAAAATTTTATAAGCTTTTTGGAGTAAATAATAGCGTTGCATCTGCTGGTAATTTTCGTCATCTTTTATATACTCTTCATAATTTTGGTTTTTAGCTTCAAGATAGAGAAGGTTACGAATAAGTTCTTGGTCAAGAAATTGTTTGGCTCCACCACCTTTACTATAAAATAGTTGTTCCTGAGGAGAAAGTTTTGAAAAGCTATCCAGTAAAGTTTTAACAGTAATGGTCAACTCAGGTGCAGATGCAGTAACCAGGACTTGCTCTTCTATATCTTTATTTTGGGAAGGGTTTCTCAGGTCAATCTGAGTAACGATAGTAGAATCCACTATTACAGCATATTTAGCCTTTAAATTGGTCATAAGATCATTAAGTAAACGAGCTTCCACTACTGGTTTAACACGCTGTTCTAGCTCAGAATAAACTTCTTCATAGGTTTTTTGATAGCCAGGTTGATGATCAACGACGCGGAAAACATACCATCCAGTAGTTGTTTTATAAGGACCAAGGATGGCAGTAGTATCCGGTTGTGCTTTAGCAATGAGGTCTTCCAGTTCATAATCATTACCTATTCCAGGAATATTTCCATTTAGACGGATATTTCTAACTACACTTTTCAGGCTCTTTATATAGTTATTGATATTATAAAGGTTAGAGACCTCTTCAAAACTTTTACCGGAGCGGAGTTCCTGAACTGCTTGTTGAGCCGTTTCCTCATCTGACAATTGAATAATATTTGCGGTAATGTTAGGATTAATGTAGAAAATCTTTTTATTTTCCTCATAATAGCGTTGTTTGTCCTCATCAGTGACTACAACCAAATCGGTTATATTCCTTTTATAAAATTCCTGGATAAGAAATTGCTTTTTGGCTGTTTCTATATTAGCCACGACTTCAGGATCTTCATTCAGCTTTAATTGCATGGCTTTAGCAGCAAATACTTCTTCCATCGCAATAGCATCTAAAACCTGTTTTTGTCCTTCAATAGTCTTATATCTTCCTTGCATATTGGGAGGAAGATGGGAGATTCTTTTTTCCAAGTCAGCCCGGGTAATAACACCTCCATCAAATTCCGCTAAGATATCGGATTCATTTATTCTGTTATTATTAGAAACTTCTGTAGTTGTTAAATTATCGGCAAAATTAGTAGTTAGAGCTAACAGAGCTATCGTAATGACAGTGAACCATTTTTTTAGATGCATTATTTTCTCCTAATTTTAGTATTATATATAAAGCTAAAAAAAGTATGGACAAAAAAGCGTCAAGATATTTATATAGACCTATGAGTTTGTAAATAAAATTTAATAATTGGCACGCATTGTGCATATATATAAAATATAAGAAAAAATCCGAAAGGAGGAAATTACAATGCTCAGAAAACTTCAAGGACAAAAGGGATTTACCCTTATTGAAGTGTTAGTGGTGGTTATTATTGTTGCCATTCTTGCTGCATTAGCAGTTCCCATATACTTGAGATATGTGGAAAAGTCTCGTTCCACTGAGGCTCAAACGGCAATAGCTGCCATACGTAAAACTTATGATGTATACCGTCAAACCACGGGAACAACTCAAGACTACACTATAGAAAAAGCAATGAAGGATGCTAATTTAGGTGAAAGCACGCTAAAAAACTGGAAATTTGAAGTAGTAGGCAATCCTCCAAAGAAATTCATTGCTACTTCCACGGAAGAGTTTCCTGGTGGTCCTGATAAACAAGTGTGGTATGATGTCCAGGAAGCTAAATTTCATGGTTACGGTATTGATGAGTTTACGAACCCCGAGACGGAGGCAATGGAAACCGAAACTGGCAAATAAAAAGTGGAGGCAGTAAGTTGACTATCTATGAATTGTTGCAATTCACTGCGGAAGCGGGTGCGTCTGATCTGCATATCGCTGCAGGAGCGCACCCAATGGTTCGTGTGAATGGTAAAATGAAACGTCTTAATCTACCCATCTTATCCCCTGAGGAAGTTGAAGCTCTGGTTTTAGGTGTGATGACTGAAGTTCAGCAGGATATGTTCAAAGAACAACTTGAAATTGACTTTTCTACCAAACTTAGCAATGATGTTCGTTTCAGAGTAAATGCCTTCCATCAGATTAATGGCGTATCCTGTGCTTTTCGGGTTATCCCGAATGAGATTAAAAGTTATGAAGAGCTTCATTTACCTGATATTCTAAAGCGATTAACTCAGAAAGAAAAAGGATTCGTTCTGGTAACTGGTCCAACCGGAAGTGGTAAGTCTACCACTCTGGCTACTATGATTGATTCTATCAATGAATCTCGTTATTGTCATATTATCACTATTGAAGACCCTATTGAATTTGTTCATCATAGTAAAAATAGTCTTATAAATCAAAGAGAACTAGGACATGACACCCGTAGTTTTACTGCAGCACTAAGAAGCGCATTGCGTGAGGACCCAGATGTCATATTAGTGGGAGAAATGCGTGATTTAGAGACAGTGTCATTAGCATTGACAGCAGCTGAAACTGGACACCTGGTTTTCGCAACTTTGCATACTGGAAGCTGTACTAAATCCATAGACCGTATTATAGATATGTTTCCTAAGGAACAACAACAACAAGTAAGATCTATGCTCTCTGAATCGCTGGAAGCGGTTATATCACAGACTCTTTTACCTACTAAAGACGGCACAGGACGTGTGCCTGCAGTAGAAATTATGATTGCCAATACCGCCGTCCGAAATCTTATCCGCGAAGAGAAGACCTACCAGATCCCTTCTGTAATACAAGCCAGCACAAAAGAAGGAATGCAAACGCGAGATCAATCTTTATATAATCTGGTGATGAATAATTTAATAGAAAGAACCGTTGCAGAACAATTTGCCGACAATCCTAAACAGTTTGCTTCAGGAGCTGGATTTGTGTGATGAATAGCAGAAATTCTGCTCAATCCTTTTCGGCTACAAAACTATTACGACAAGAAAGCGGGATGACTTTGCTAGAAATCCTAGCCGTAATGGTTATTATTGTAGTTATGGTTCTGGCAATCTATATTGGAATACTTTATGCCGAAAAACAATTATTAATTAATTACCGTGACAGAGTGGCGACACTTTTAGTTACTGGTGAATTGGAAATGGAGTATTATCGGCATGTTCATGATAAACCTTTTGAATTGCAAGTTAATCGGGAATATATCATTGATGATAGAGATCCGGAACATATTGTAGTTGGATATATGACTATAGAACAGAAATCAGCACAGGAAAGCTCAAATGAACAGTTGTTAAATTATATCTATCTGGAAGCTACATTAAGTTGGATAGATCCAGACACGAAAAAAGAAAGATTTATTAGAATGAGAGAAGATTACTTTATCTAAAAATATGAAGAAACATAAAGCATCAATATTAGCACAACAAAGTGGTTTTACCTTAATTGAATTAATCGTAGTAATGGTGATTTCAGTATTATTGTTATTGATTTCGGGTTTAGGTATTGGAACTTTCTTCCGGACTTATAAGGAATTGACTGCTTGGACTAAATTGCAACAAGATGCGCTAAATTGCCTTAACCTAATAAAAAATGGAGTTCCTGTAGGTCCGGGATCTCAAATGGAATACATAGGTGTGACTAATGCAGTAACAATGGAGTTGACTAATACTACAACTAATGTCTCTACTGGCTTAAAGATAACTCCTCCCTCATCCTATGATATTTATAAAAACGATTATGCCCATTTTTATTTATATGATGGTGCAGTTCGTTGTACTTATATTTATCATGGCGTTCAAGCGGCTTCTCCTCTTTATATCTTCCCTGCAAAGGAAGATCTAGATGATATAATAATAGATAAATTTAAATTTACTAAGGTCAATCCTGAGCAGAATGTTTATGTAGTTCAGGTAGAATTAGATGCCCGAGTAAAAACAGGTGCTGATAGATATCGTATGGTAAAGTTTAAAACTAAGATGGCTAAAAAATGAAAGAAAGTATCCCATTTATTAGGAGATTTTATGTTTAATATGTTCAAACATCCTAGTGGAAATATTGCTATTGCTTTACTATTAAGCGTGATAGCGATAATGTCCGGTTTTAGCTTATCCAGTTTGGCTATGAACGATGTAGTAACTTTTCAGTACGATTTTGAGAATTTCCAGAGTATACTTTTTCTTCGCAGTGAAGCGTATAGAGGACAAAAAATCGCTCAGAAACTAGGAACTATTTTAGTTCCGGTCAGAACTTCCGAACGTAGTATTGAATTGACGAATTCTGCCCTTAAAAAGACTTTTAAGATTCAATCCCTTCTTAGCAAGGGACGTTTACTTACTTCGGAAGAGGTAATGATGGGCGATCAGAAACAGCAAACCATTGTTGAATCACTGGTTAAATCTAAATCCGGTGTAGGACAAGTAGCAACAATGAATTCTAAATTCTCTATGATTCGCAAATATGGAGTGTATACTTTAGAGACTGAGACTTTTGCCAAATTTATGTATTTCACGGATACGGATGAATCACCTAATGGAACTAATGTCTATTTCCATGGTCCAGATATGCTATACGGACGTGTCCATAGCAACACCGATATCTGGATTAAGCAGACTTACGGTGGTGTTAATGGTGGCTGGCCTATTTTTTATGGTTGGGTTTCCACCGCTGGTGAAATCCAATCTCACTCAGGAAGTTATTCAGAAAGTCAGGTTTTCCCTGGTGGGCTTTCTGAGGGCTATGACTATGTTGTTTTCCCGGAAAATGCCTACCTTATTAGACGAAATGGACAAAAAGTTGGACCAGATAATTATAATTCTGATGTGATTATTTTTGTAGAAGTTGATGGAGCATCTTTTACCTATTATAAAGGAGAAATTCAATCTCCTCGTTTAGAATATGCTGATGTATATAATCCATATCCACCTCCAACTCCAACTGAACCTTTATTTACCAATACTTATCAAGTGAGAGATACTATATGGACTTTCGGAGCACATGGTACTTCTAATAATAGGTCTAATTGGGTAAACAACCGTCTCTGGATTCGTGGAACCTTTGCTACCTATCAGACCTGGGGATCTGCTGATACAATGTTCCTAGTTGATGATATACTACTTGAAAATACACCCGTAGGAACAGACCCTATTAATAATAATACTGATGTTGTCGGTTTAGTATCCGAAAAATCAATTGTAATTAAGTATGGTTATAGAGGCCCAATTGATTCCTTACGCCATCACGATACTTGCGGACCGGACATCGGTTATGGTGGGATCTGGATTTATGCAGCAATGGCAGCATTGGGAAATGGTCATGGTAACACTCACGCAGATGGAGTATTTACTTTTGAGTATCAACATCCTCACCCTTCAGTTCCAGACTATAGATACAATAATATTCTCTATACAAAAATAGACCTCCATCGTTATCATTTTCCTCAGACCAATGCCTATAAATGGGCAACCTGCAATGGTCCACGCAATCTGAAAATTGATTATCCCTGGTATAATCCTTTGTGGCCCGAAAGAACACCCTATTTAGAAAGAGGTTATATTAATATTTACGGTTCAGTTTCTCAAAGACGAAGGGGATTTGTCCATCGTAGTTATTACGATGAAGAATGGCCTTCTGGTGATGAATGGAATCAACCCATAGATTACTGTGGTCCCAGTAGTTCACCCGTTAGTGTGCAACATAATGACCCCGTCTTTGGTTTTCAATTGACTAACATTGATTATCCAGGCACATCTGGTTCCGGGACAGGTTACGAAAAGAATTATCATTATGATAATAGGTTTTATCGTACCTCACCTATAGATTTTCCTGAAGTCAATCGTAAAGACGAGACCCCTTTTGCTGCTGTGAACTGGATAATTAAACGTCCCCCAGAATACTTATAAATATAATGTCAATAAATATAGAGGAACAATGAAGAAAACAAAAGCAATCAAGTTCAAAGAATCTGTGGGTATTGATATTGGTAGTCATAGTGTGAAGGTAGTGCATCTGAAAAGATTGCACGAAGGCTTCAAACTATTAAACTATGAAATCAGGCCCACCATCCCTATTGATATAGAATATGTGCCCAGTGATCTGCGTCCTGATCGTTTTGCTCCTATTATAGTGGAAATAATGAAAACGCTGCATATCAATCCTAAGAAAATTCAACACTTGGTCACTTCCGTAGGTGGTGATAATACTAGTATCAAACAGATAAAAACTATCTTCCTCCCTGATGATGAGCTGGAATCTGCTTTGTTCTTTGAAGCAAAAAAACATATCCCTATCAGTGGAACCGATATGGTGCTGGATTATCAAGTTATTAGCGTAGAAGAAAAAACTAACAATATGAATATCTTATTAGCTGCTACTTCAAAAGAATTGCTCAACGAACATACTAATATTTTGACCACCGCCGGGTTATCACCTAATATTGTGGATGTTGATTCTTTAGCTGTAGCAAATAGTTTTATCTTAAACGCCTTTGTGGAAGAAGGCGTGTATATTCTATTAAATTTAGGAGCTCATCGGACAAATATGGTTATATGGGGTCCTGAAGCTAAGTTCTTTGCTAGAGACATTCCTTATGGTGGCTATAATATCACACGTGATATTATGCGCAAGCGCCAGATGGAATGGCCTGAAGCAGAAAACTATAAAATGGAATGGGGATTGTTAGATGATCCCAGCAGAGCTGGAACTCAAACTATTAGTATGTTAGATATTTCGGAAAAATCCACTGAGGATGCGATCGTAGAAGAATTAAGGCGTTCCTTACGTTTCTATGTCAAGGAAGCAGGTAATAGCGATTTCCGCAAAATCTACCTTATGGGTGGAACCGCTAAATTAAAGGGATTGCCAGAATATATTGAAGAAAAGGTTAATATTCCTACCGATGTATTCCGACCCTTCATTAATGTGGAAATGCCGGAAAAATTCGCTGATAAAAAAGACCCTCAACTTGCGTTAGCTATTGGCTTAGCTATGCGTTTAGAATAGGATATAATTATGGAAAATATCTTTTATTTCAAAATTAATCTTAACAAATATGGTGAATTAAAACTACAAGTAGAGAAAGAAAACAAGACTTTCCGCAATGCTGTTATTGCCTATTGCATTTGCGCATTGCTTCTATTTGTCGGGCTTTTCTACATAAACAACGATATGAAAAAGAAGGTGGAAAACCGCCGCAAATTCTATCATCAAATCAGTTCTCAACTTTCAGCAGTAGAATCAAGTGGTGAATATCTTTCTGCTCAGGACTTAGAAAGGCTGGCAAAAACTTTTAACAACCGTATTTTCTGGACTAAGAAATTGGAAGCTTTAAGCCGTGAAATTGACAAGCAGTTAGCCATTAGAAAATTTACCTATAGTAATGGAGTTCTCACTCTTAATGGCGTAATTGAAGTTAGTAGACACATTCAAGAAGGCGATATAATTTTCAATTTTATCCAGCGATTAAAGGCTAATCCAGAAATAAGCAACGATTTCCCCGAAATCAAAGCTGGACCTCAGATGCGGCAAATTGCAAAGGATACTGAAATTCTTGAATTTATTATTGAATGTTACAGTCGGGAAGCAGCTCAAACACAACTTCAGAAGGTGCAACTATGAAAGAAAAATATCTACTCTTTATCGTTGGTATGATTCTTGTTACTATCCTATTCTTCTGGATAGCCAACACTAATCTCAAGAAAAATTCTACTGAGATAGAACGATACGATAAAAATATTAAAACTACACTGGAAAAACTGAATAGTGCGATGTTAATGGATGCCCAATTAAGTCAGTTTAAAGAGATCCTGGATAATAGCTTAACTACTAGCGACCGTTTTTCTATAGACGAATTGAATGACTTCCAAAGAGAAATTGAAAGGTTAAGAGAAAATAATAAGATGAAATTGATTAGAATTTCAGATACTAATAAATACAATCAACCTGGCTTATTGGAACACACCTATAATATTGAGTTAGAAGGAACATTTCAGCAAATGGGAAAATTTATATCTGATCTGGAAGCTCAAAATTATATCATTAAAATCCAGTACCTTGATGTAAGCCCAACACAAGTTTCAGGAAAAACTGACCCTAATGCTCCGAATACTTATAAAATAACTATGGAACTTTCAATTTATAAGGTTAAAAAGGAGGCTTGAAGTGCAGTTTAGATATCTGAAAGACTTGGCTATGGCATTAATTGCCATATCACTCATTGCCTGTGCTATTAAGCTTATCTCACTTAATGCCGTAAACAACAAGATTCCTGCACAATCTAAATATACGCATGAATCCGTATCTGATACACTTAGAGCTCAAATTATGAGCATTGAATCCTCTATCTTAGACAGGAAAAATTTCGTTTTCTCAGTAAGCCACGACCCTCTACGTCAGGGTAATATCATTAAAGATAGATTTGATATGCAAAAAGAATTTGAAAACGCAGTAAGGAATATGTTTAGACCCACAGGATCTTATATTGATGAAGAAACTGGCAAAAGATTGGTTACGATTGAATATCAGGATAGAATCTATACTGCCGGTGTGGGCGATGTTGTAGAAGGACGAAAAATTATGTGGATTACAGAACAAAATATTGGTATTTATTATGGTGGTCCTCAAACTATTCCTATACAACCTCGTCCTCCTATACCAGATTTTTCCGCAGAAGAAACCAGACAACAATCCATAGAACAAAACTACTAACTATGAAAAATATAATCAAGCTGGAGTTAATATGATACACCATTTCTCGTCTAAACACCTTATAATTTGTGCCCTCACAGTGTTGTTACTATGTTCCATAATTATACTGGAAGCACAATCAAGTAACTTACGTAAACCTGTAACTCTAAATTGTATGGATGAACCCATATCTTCAGTATTAAATACTCTTTCCAGACTAAGTGGCACCAATATCGTGCTCGCTACAGATCAAACTGGCATCACGGAGAAAGAGCAACAAAGAGTTACTCTCAATATCAAAGAAGTACCTATTGAAACAGCTGTATCTCTGGTAGCTAAATCAGCAGGTTTATCCTATAAAATTTATGGCGATAATACCTTTCTCGTTGGAACCCTCCAGAATATCTCTGAATCCGCTGGTGAACAAAGTCACATCATATATCTGAATTATCTGGATGCTGCGAAAGTTAGTAAAGCATTAGAAAATACTGATATCTCTGTTGTGCCCGTAGAAGGTCAAAATGCTATTATGGTATATACCAATACCGATACTTTTGAAGGAATCCATAAGTTAGTGAAGCAAATGGATGTTCCACAAAAGCAAATTGAAATAAGAGTCCGTTTAATTGAAATTAACCTCACGGACTCCAAAAAATACGGTATAGATTGGAGTAGACTAAATCACTTAACTACTATAATTGCTGAAGACCCCGTCAATGCTGAGGGAACTGGATTACCCTACAATTATTCTGATCTTGAGGGATATTTACCACATGGTAATCCTACAGATTTTGAACAATTACCAGATCAACAATATTTCCAGAAAATCAATGGATTTCACGATATCGGTCATTTTAGTCGTCAATTAACAGCATTTGATATCACCATTGACTGGCTGTTGGAAAATAATGCTGCAAAGTTGTTGACTGATACTAGAGTAACCGCCTTGAATGGTAATGAAGCTAATATCCATATCGGAGAAGTGGTTCCTTATGTTGTTACTGATAATGAAAAACAAATCCAGGTAGAAAGGGAACAGGTTGGTATTATGCTAACTGTTATTCCCACGGTCAATGATGAAGGTCTCATCACAGCTCAAATATCACCTGAAGTTAGTTCAGTCACTGAATTAGTTGGAGGTTATGTTCCCCGCACCAGAGTCCGTCGTATCAATTCAACGGTAACTGTTCCTAATGAACATAAGATTATAGTTGGAGGATTACTCAGCTCTAACATCACAAATAGAGTGTCTAAGGTTCCTTTACTGGGAGATTTACCCTTTATTGGAAAGCTCTTTCAACATAAAACGGAATACATAGATAACTCTGATTTAATTATAGAAATCACACCACGGATAATTACAGCTGATCAATATCGTCCTGATCCTAATGTAGAGGTACTGAAAAATATCGGTGAACCCAAATTGGATGAGAGAATGACTCGTCGTCTTATCCAATACGAAAGTATAAATAATAATAATAATGAGGAAAATGAGGGGAAATAAAATGAATAAAATTAATCGCCTATTCCCAATATTTATTTTCCTGGTTTTAGCACTTATCTTAGTCATTACTTCTTGTGATAGACGCAATCCACCTCCAACTGGCATTGGTGTGGTCAAACCCTCTGAAGTAGTTAAAATTACTAAGATATTAGCCGAGCCAGATACTATATATTGTGACAATAATATTACTTTTTCCCAGATCAGTGTCACCGTAAAGGATGGTGATGGTTTTGCTATACCTGGGAAAATAGTTAATTTCCGAGCCACTATTGGAAGAATACTACGTAGTGTACCTACAGATAGTAGTGGTGTTGCAACTACTACCTTCTGGGATGATGGAGAACAGGGACTAGCTGAAATAATGGCTGTAGTGCAGAATATCTCGGAAAGCACTAACACTGTTATATCTGCTGATACCGCTAGGGTTGAAGTTTTTATTGATGAAGTTCCACCAGTTGAATCAATTACTCTCAATTTCTTATCCCAGGCTGATCCCTATCCTATGACGGTAATGCAAACCACGGAGATTAATGCTACGGCAAAAAATAACCTAGGCAATACGGTACCAGATAATACTCTCATAACCTTCACTTGCACTAAGGGTAAATTTGTAGATGAGGCTGGTAATAACCTAGGTATGAGTATCGTTGCCAAAACGGTAAACGGTAGAGCCTATGCTCGTTATAATGCTGGAGCTGTAGCTACGACGACTCCAGGAGTAGATCCAGCCTATGTAACTGCCAGTATTGGAGATATATCTAGCACTAGAGAAGTTATGATTTACCCTGGCAACCCATTCAATATTCGCCTGCAATCCTTTGTCCAAGTAGGTGATGAGATGGTTGAATCCGATACCAGCTCCGTTGCCAGCCCAAATAATATCTATATGCGTGCAACTCTTAATGACCCCAATGGAAACCCCTGTCCTACCAAACCTGTCCGTTTTGAGACTGATCTTGGCACCTTTATGAATACCACTCAGTCTATCACACTAAATACTAATACAATGGGTGAGGCTCAGGTAAGATTTACTCCTGGTCTTACAGCAGGTGCAGCAACTATTAAAGCTTTTGCCAACAACGATACTTTGCAAACTCAGCTAATCTTTAATATCAAATCGGATGATATTTATTCAATATCCTTCACTCAGCAAGAACAGGTAACTCTTAATGTTGCTAATACTGGCGGTGTTGATTCAGCCATTTTAAGAGTTAAACTAAAAGATATAAACGGTAATTTAATAGATTATCCGCAGGAAGTATATTTTCGTATTGTTAATTTAAATCCTCCTGCTGGAGCTAATTTAAACGGATATCCGGTTACTGATAGTGTGTTAGTAATATCAACAGGAGGAGAGGCACAGGTCTCAGTGAATAGTGGAACCGAATCTGGAATTCTCATAATTAGAGCCTCCTGTTTTGCTAAAGATGGACGTTGGATACATGCTACTAAAGCAAATATTGTGATTCATGCTGGACCTCCAGCTGAAGTTATCCCCTTTATTGGCGGTTTTAATACGGGACAGAATATGGGTGGAGGTCTCTGGAGAGTTGTAGCTGGAGCAGTGGTTAAAGATATGTACGGTAATCCCGTTGAAACTACTTCAGTATTCTTTGAACTAATAAACAATGTCACAAATTGTCAAATTGGAGCTGATGGTTTTACAGGAAATGTAAGTGTAGAAGATGACTCTTTAAGGGGTGTTGCTTATACCACGGTTACTTACTCAGGAATATATACTTATGATTGGATTACTATACGAGCTCGTACTGGAGAAGTAGAAGGAGAAGGGGTGGATGGATATGCTACTGTTCAGTTACCTTTAAATGACCCTCATTTTGAAGCAACACCTGTTCCGGCACATCTTAATTTCTTTGTCAGTGATACTTGGAAAACCGGAGACTTTTACGCTGTGCTTACTGATGGACAGGGTCAACCAGTTGGTAATGCTGTAATTATATGTACCAGTACAAAAGGTGAGTTTGTCGCTATTCCGGGATTCCATAATAATTATCCCTTTGATCCAGCCTGGCAAATTATAACTGATGATGGAAGCTATGGTACCGGAGATAAAGCAGGTTGGGCTTGGGGACAAATTAAATTCCATAAATTAGAAGTCCCAGCCGGTGATGAAACAAGTCAGACACCAGGACAAACTACTGGCGTTATAACTCTCCGAATCTTAGGGACAAATGTCTCTACAGAAGTCAGTATTGTTCTTTATCGTTATTGGGATTCTTGCCCACCGTTTTAAAAATTAGGTTTGAGGGATGGCGGTAATATGCCACCCCTCATTATATATTTTACATCCGTGTAGGATAAGGCTTTTGAATTATAAAGGAAGTTAATAAATGGCTTTTAACCCTCAATTTGCCAGATTGGGCGAAATTCTTGTCCATGAAGGTTATGTTACTGAAGACCAGGTAAAAGAAGCTTTAATAAAGCAATCTAACTTTGGCTTAAAACTGGGCGAGACAATGATAAAACTCGGTTATTTAACCGAGGAACAACTACTCAAAGCCCTTAATATGCAATTAGGCTATGATATCGTTGATGAAAAAGAGGTTATGGACCTGGATATAGATACGGTAAGTAGAATTCCGGAACCCTATGCTGTTGAGAATCGGGTTATTGCTCTTCGTGAAGATGCTGATGGAATGGTAGTTGCTATGGCGGATCCAGATAATCTAACTGTGCTGGATAGCTTGAAGAAGATTTTAGGTACTAATGTTAAACCTAAGCTTATCTCGGATTCTATGCTTCATGACACTATTGAAAAGTATTATAAAAGCATCCGTACTACCACTGAAGTTGAAGAAGCGGTTGGTGGTTTTGACTTTGTAGCTATAGATGAAGATGAAAACGAAATTACTATTGCAGCTGTTTCCCAGGAAGCTGATGCACCTGTGGTGAAACTTGTAAACCTAATCATCAATGAAGCTATCAAAGCTAATGCCACCGATATTCACATTGAACCCTTAACAAAACATACACGAGTTCGTTATCGTATTGATGGAGCTCTTCGTGAAGTTATGACTCCTCCTATTGGTATGCATCCAGGGATTATTTCTTTAGTCAAGGTTATGTCTAAATTGAATATTGCAGAACGTCGTCTTCCTCAGGATGGTCATATCTCATTAAAAACATCAATTAAAAGTGTTGATGTCCGTGTTTCTATAACGCCTACCGTCCTGGGTGAAAAGGTAGTTATGCGTCTATTAGATAAAGGTGAGTTCGGTTTCAAACTCTCTACTCTCGGTTTTGAACAAGAGGATATGGCAATTTTTTCCAAAATTATACGTCGTCCTTATGGCATCATTATTGTTTCAGGACCTACTGGAAGTGGAAAATCTACTACACTACATGCTGCTTTAAAAGAAATTGAGGACATTGAAACCAATATTGTTACGGTTGAAGACCCGGTTGAATATCGTGTGGAAGGTGTTACTCAGATAGAGACCAAAGAACAGATTGGATTAACTTTTGGTTCTGCTCTCCGTTCCGTGCTTCGTCAAGACCCCGATATAGTACTCATTGGTGAAATCCGTGATGAAGAAACAGCTGATATTGCTATTAAATTCTCTCTTACCGGACATCTTGTTTTCACTACCCTGCATGCTAATGATGCTCCTTCTACAATTACTCGTCTAATTGATATTGGAATCAAACCTTATCTAGTTGGTTCTTCGCTGTGTTTGGTTATGGCTCAAAGACTGGTGCGGAAAATCTGTCCTCATTGTATCACTGATTATAAACCTACAGAGCAAGAACTAAGTGACTGTGGTATAACTCCAGAAGAAGCAGCACAGATAAACTTTAAAATTGGTCGTGGCTGCGTACATTGTGATAATACTGGTTATTCAGGACGGACAGGGATTTTTGAATTGCTAACAGTTAATCCTGAAATCCGTCGTATTATCTACGAAGGTGGCAATCAGGATTTAATTCAGGATGCTGCATTAAATAGTGGAATGCGTTCTCTTCATGATGCCGCAATAATTAAAATGAAAAAAGGTCTCACTACCATCCGTGAAGTCATTAAATTGACTATTGTTGAATAATTACTTAAAAGAAGGTTTCTTCCTATGCCTAATTTTGCCTATATAATTAAAGATGCTAAAGGTGCCCGAATAGAGGGTATTGTCAAGGCTGATTCTCTTGACCAAGCTGTGGATAAATTATCCAAAGAAGGTAGCACTATAATTTCCGTTAAAGCAGCTGCTGAAGGTGCGTTCAAGGGAAAGATGTCTCTTGCTGATAAGATAATGCTATCTATCTATAAATGGCGTACCGGTGTAAGCTTAAAAACACTCGTATTTTTCACCCGACAACTTGCTACTATGTATTCTGCAGGATTAACCATTGAAAAAGCTCTTATTGACCTGGAAAAAACCGAAAAGAATAAAAAATTCGCTAAGGTATTAAAACAACTCGCTGATGATATACGCAAAGGTTATTCCTTGTCGGAAGCTATGGAACAACATCCAGGTGTCTTTAATCCTATGTATATAGCCCTGGTAAAAGCTGGTGAAGTTTCGGGAACTCTGCACACAACGCTAAATGAACTGGCTGACTATCTGGAAAAAATGGAAGATACACATCGTAAAGTAAAATCCGCTATGGCTTATCCTTTCTTTATCCTCATATTTCTCATAATTGTAGTATTCTTCCTTTTCTACTATATCGTGCCTATGTTCGCTGAAGTTTATGCTGGTTTTAATGCCGAATTACCAGGTCCTACTTTGGTTGCTATCGCTATTAGCAATTTCTTGACTAATAATATCTTTCTCGCTATTTTTATAGTCCTGGCTATTGCAGCTACGATCTGGATTGTTAATCTAACTGATCGTGGACGTTATGTCTGGGATTCAATAAAATTAAAAATACCTATCATCGGTAGCATTACGCTCAATTCTATTATGAGTAAATTTGCGCGCACTTTCTCTATCCTTATGAGTGCTGGAGTTCCTATTATGGATACTATGGAATTGACGGAAAATGTGGTACAAAATGCCGTTATTGAAGGTGGAATCAGACGTGCACGGGTTATGGTAAAAGAAGGTTATGGCGTAGCTAATGCCTTTAGAAGAACCGGACTTTTCCCACCCACTATTCTCCAGATGATTAGCACTGGTGAAGAAACAGGAGATATGGATAAACTCCTGGGAAAAGCTGCAGAATTTTACGAAAAACTGGTTGATTCAGTTATAGACCGTTTGACTTCGCTTATAGAACCTTTGCTGATTGTGATTATGGCAATTGTTGTCGGTAGCATTATCATTACTGTATATCTGCCTATCTTCAGCCTGGGTGAAGCTATGAGTCAGGGTCTTAGATAATATTTAATGTTAACTTAGTAATAAATAAATCGGGAATCGGTTTAAATATCGTTCCCGATTTTTTATTTATCTAATCTTGTCCTATTTTATTTAATAAAGGCGTTTGAATAATTATGAGTTTTTAATTAGAAACGGGCTTGGTGGATTCATTTATTTGTATTTGAGAGTGTTTGATAAGGGACTTATTTCTATTAATAATAACAGAAAACCAGATTTGAGTGAAAGCATTAAAGGAATCTAAAGATTTGAAGTTATCCAGATTCTTTAATTTCCTATTTGTTGTTTATTAAGGTTTCCCAGAGCATTATTGTTATGAATAAGGTGGTCTTTATCCAGATAGCAAGTTAAGTAATGATAGTTGACATTTTCAGAGCGAATAGGACGTTTGTTTTGCTCAAGAACCAGTAATTTAAACGCTCTCTCAGATTTAAATAACCTGGATGTGACAATTGAGGACTAAAAATGCTATTAATTAATCCTTTTAACAAAGAGTTAGATTTTTATACTACAATCTGGTACCCCATTGATATAATATACTCTGACGAAGAAATTAACTAAATATATTGTTTCCTGACTACATCCTGGCTACTTCTTATTAAAAGAGTCAAGGAAGAGTCAAGAGAGAGTCAAGAGAGAGCCAAGATACTTTAAAGCATATATTAGATTTCAAAAGATGAGCGGAAAAATGGACAAAAATAAATGCAGTTTATTGATAGGCAAATAAAAAATAAATTCATTAGAAACAAAAATTCGGGATAGGAATTAGAATACAGAGAAGCGGAAAGAAAAGTTTAATCCTGCGGATAATAAATAATTATGGGCAATCTGACTACTATTTAAATGACTTTCAAAAGTGTATTAAGTACTCTAGTGCTCAAGCTGTTAAAATGGGTGCTTATGATATATTTTTTGTTGTTTGCCAGTAAGTTTTCTTTATGCCTTCTGTTGCTTGAGATACATAATAATTAAAAAGCATTAAAATTCAATCGTTGGCAAGAGAGAGATACATTTCCTGAGTTTGTAGGAAGCTTGTCGTCAACAGTTGCTATAAAGATAAGTTTTATATATGACTATATAATATAGCATAGAAAATCCTGATAGTTTTGCGAAACCATTAGGTCTTGCCCGCAGCGAGAATATTCTGATAGTTATTCATCACAAGGAGTTCTCGCACTTCTAAATTTATGTTTGATATAGGTTATTTCAATATAATTTTCTGAATATCGCTAAAAGTTGTAGTATGCAAGGAAATTAGATAAATCCCGGAACTTAGTTTATTTCCCTGAAAATCTTTACCATCCCATTTAATTTCAAATTCACCTCGTTGACATCCCTTAAATTGTTGCACTTTTTCTCCTTTGATATTATAAATATCCACACGATAGTTCAGAGGGTATTCTTTGAGGTTAATTTTAATACTGGTAGAGTCCATAAAAGGATTGGGGTAGATACCAACGATACAAGGAATTAAGGGTAGGATACAATCATCGGACACAGGAACTTGCATATCATAGATGGCAGAAGCTATTTCACTGGGATTCCAGTCAGTTTTATAGGCTTTAGCTTTAATGACAATGAGTGTATCCTGAGCCAGATGAATAGGAATAGAAAAAACGGGTGAATTTTCATCGGGATTTGAGCCATCCATAGTATAATGAATCACTGCTCCTGGCAGGTTACAACTTATCACTACATCAATAGAATCATTATAAACTCCACCTGGTGGATTAAAGGTAGGAGTAGAAACAGTTCCGGTGATAGTGTAGATTTGAACTGAGACATCACTGGGCAGCCAATAATTTTTATAAGCACGAGCACGGACTTCTGTTGTAGAATTCAATCCAAAATAAAGAGGAGTTGAATAAAGATTAGCGGCTGGAGTAGGGTCAGTTCCATTTAAAGTATAATAGATTTGTGCATTAGGTGTAGAACAAGTTATAGCAACAAACTGAGGAGTTTGATAGATTCCCCCGGTAGGGAATAATATAGGATTTTCCACTGTATAAATTTCACCTCCAAAAACTGGAAAGAGGTCATTAGGCCAGGAACCTACCATACCCTGGACTTCAGTAAGAAGGGTAGTGGTGCAACTTATAATTTCTTGTTCACTGTAATCCCATATTTTAAACTGTACCTGCTCACCACTGGTTTCGGTAAAAATCTGGATAAGACATCCAGAAATGCCATTAACAATAGAGATTTGTTGCTTTCCGCGTAATTCTAATTGACCGTTAACACTGACAAAAGCAGCAAGAATATCATTACTTTCCGTAGGATTACCGGAGATTCCGACTTGCGACAGGACAGTCATACTGTTGGTTAAGATTGAAGGTGCTGTCCAGGGATCAACTATCATATTTGAGCCAGCAAAGATTTGGTACATATTATCGGGATAGCTACCTACGCTGCCATTCACTTCAGAGTTCAGAGTTTGGGAGACATTAAAAATAGTTTGTGCACTTTCATCCCATACTTTAAAATGGATAATTTCACCGTTGGATTCGGTAAAAATCTGGATTAAACAGCCGGCAACTCCATTAATATTTTGAATGGTGGCTTTACCACGAAGTTCAGGAGTTCCTGCAATCTCTACCATAGCCGCCAATACATCATTACTTGAAGCTGGCATTCCATTTATAAAAACCTGAGCCATCACGGTCATACTTCCTGGAAGCACCACCGGATCCCCCCAGGGATCGGTGGCAAAAGCAGTAGTAAGTAGCATAATAAAGGTGAATAGAAGGAGAATTTTAGGTTTCATAACACAATCCTTTTTATTTAAGTATCAAAAGTTTGAGCAGTTGAGATTTCCCAGCTGAGTGCAATTTACAATAATAGATGCCGGAAGCTACTTTTCTACCCTTATCATCCGTCGCATCCCAGATGAGATTATGAATTCCAGATTCCAGGGTGCCTTCAAAAAGAGTTTTTACTTTTTGACCCCGAAGGTTATAGATATTCAGCTGAATGGAAGATTTTTCTTTTCCCATACTCAGAGAAATAGAAGTGGAACTTGTGAAAGGATTAGGATAGGCAGAAATGAGAGCAGTTTTAATTTCAGGGACCTGATTCTGGTCAGGAGTGAGATTATAATAAATTCCTTGTGCATAATTACCTATCGCTTCGCCAGGTGCACTTAATAAATCAGGTATAAGATTAAAAACGGTTTCACTATCTTTTTTGATAAGTTTAAAGTGGATAATTTCTCCTACTTCCTCGGTAAAGATATTGATGAGAGCACCAGTAATGCCATTATTTTTCTTAATAGAGGATAAACCTCTTAATTCTCCATTTACCAGAGCAGCCAAAATATCGCCTTCCTGAGCGAGTTCATTCAGTGAACAAAGCACAGTCTGACTATTGGTTTTCACAATGGGAGTCCCATATTTTTTATAAGCAAGAACAGGCTGATAGATTACATCTTGTTTTCCATAGGGAGGATAAACCAAACTGCAAGAAGTATTAACTTTAATCCAATATGCTTTCCCTGGACGGAGGATACTTAGATTACTGAAAGGATTATTGGGTTCATACACACCTTCCTCACCTTTAATCTGGATTAAATGGTCAGCAATGTTTGCTAGAGCAACAACTAGATTCAAAGTAATTTGGGGTGTATAACCGATTAGGTTCCAGCCAAGATTTAAATTAATAGGTTGAGCAAGATTAATTGCATTCCCGTAAACAAGTAAATTACAGGGACTAGAAACCTTAACAAAATAGCCCTTGCCATCGGCTAAACTGGTTAATGTATTATAAGGATTATCAGGAACAAAAACTCCATCGGGCGATTTAATCATTACCATACTGGACATAATATCGTTAAAGATATCAGTTATATCCATACTTTCAGGATGTACATTAAGAGAAATCATATTCCAGCCAGTCTGTAGATTAATAATCTGCAGCCGAGAGGTTCCAGCATGTAGCCAGAAAAGGTCCTGGGGATATTCTCCAATAGTTCCATTGACTATACTATTGAGAGTTTCTTCCACAAAATACACTATATTAGTACTGGCATCCCAGACCTTGAAATAGACGATTTCCCCATTAGTCTCTGTATAAACCTGCAAAAGACAACCGGCAACTCCATCTATGACTTGCACGGTTTCTTTTCCTCGCAATTGAGGAATTCCATCAATATTAACATAAGCTGCCACTACATCTCCTTCAGAAGCCATATCTCCATTAATCTGGACTCCTGCCATTACTGTCATACTGCTACTTAGGACAATTGGCTCTCCAAAAGGATCTTCAGTAGGTGGCTGAGCAGGAAATACGATCTGGAGTTCAGTAAACATCACCTGACCACCATCCTGATTCATATGATAGGGTGGATTAATCACATTGGAACCCCAGGTGTAATCATTATAGAACATTAATCCCAATTTTCCGATCTTATGCTCCCCTTGCATACCTACATATTTGACGAAATTCGCTGGATAGACCCACATTGGCTTAATTCCCTCAAGCTCAAAAGTTTCTACATTATTCAGGATAATAGGTTCACTCCAGGTGTTTCCATTATCGGGTGAGACAGAAATCCAAATTTCTGGAGTATTTTCATAAGCTGAATATTGATAATCGCCATATTTATTAAACCTGCGAGCTCTTTCTGAATTTTGCCACACAGCTGCCATCATTCCTTGTTCATTGGCATTAGTGATTTTAATGTTATTATAATGGAACTGCATAGTATTATCATGTGCAGTATCATCCCAATGTGGGTAGGGCCAATCGCTCACCATTAAAGGATTTGAAGGAGCTATATTACTAAATTCATCAACTTCTCCGAAAGGAGCTTCCAGATCCCAGGGACAGAAAGTGGTATTGAAGGTATCAGCTGGGTCTTTTTGGGGACAAATGTCTTTAATTGTGAAGGTTTCAGTTTGAGGATCAAAAACAAATTCTTTAACATACTGAAAATTAGAATAATAATGATTATCACAATTTGTAAGAGCCCATATAGCACAGATATGAAGTTTTCCTTCATTATCCATAGAGACATTCAAATGACCTGAATTCTTAATGGCAAAATAGATATCACCATTATCACCATAAGGCTGACCTGTAACGAGAGAAACAAAATAACCTGTGGTATCAGTGGGTGAAGTTGGTGGATTCCACATATTCAGATGACTGGAACTGCTAACTCTTCTCCAGCTGCCCTGCCCATAATTAGGACAGATAAACACATCCAGATCAGGTTCATTAATAGGGGTAGTTCCATCACTTTCATAAGCTGTATGATATCCAGCATAATAGAGGTTTCCGGCATTATCACAAGTGATGTCATAAAAAGGTCTTCGCCAGGTTATATCCACATTCCATTGATTTTGTTCCGGAATAGAGGTGTAGCTCCAGACGAAGTTATTGCTGTTCTCAATATCTGCTTCATTGAAATCAGCATAAGCAATATAGGGATTTTCTACAGGATATAAAGAATGAGAAACAGAATTTGTAGTAACGACATAGATTCTTCTTTTACCTGGGATGGGTGAAGGACCAATTACTGCAGTAGGCCAATTAAAATCGTTATCAGTGGTAACAATTCCATCTGGAGCCGTAATAGTTGTTGGATTATTGATTATCATTTGATAAGTAAATAAGCCAGATAAACCAGATAGAAAAGCGTCTGCAGCACACTTTATTTCATACTGAGTATCTGCATCATAATTACCATGCCAGGCATATAATGGTTTACCGGAAACAGGATCAACTGCCAAAGTGGGATAGCCTTCAATAGCTTGTTCTGTACTAATTTCGCTATTATCCACAATGTTACCTTGTGAATTAATATAGGAATAAAAAACACGACGTATGCTACTTGGCATCCTACGCCCATGATAAGTCATAAAATAGCCGCCCCCTGCATTATTGGGGATAACTTGTAAGGGTAATCCTCTATAGCTCCCAATCATATAGTCATAATAAGAGGTCATTAGGGGAATTGGTGTTCTGGTAAAAGCATACTCTGGAGCAATTCTACTTGAGGAATAAACTTTTGTTTGTGTTTCTAGCCCAATTTTGTTTGTATTGGAATAGGGGACCATCTCCTGAGCTGGTAACAAAGTAGCTAAGGTTATAATACCTAGTAATAAGACTAATATCCTGGAATTCATTTTTCCTCCTTAAAATCCTCATTTAGTTAATAACATTTTAATATGTTTCTTGTAGGTAGGAGTTCTCATCTCAGCAAAATAGATGCCAGAAGCAACTTTCCTGCCCTGGTCATCTTTGCCATCCCAGAGAAGTTTATGCTCACCTCTGCTGAAATTATCACTGGTCAGATGACGAACTTTCTGACCTTTTAAATTATAGATATCTATATTTACCTGAGTTTCTTCTCCCAGGCTAAAGGAGATAGTTGTACTGGGATTAAAGGGATTGGGATAGCAACCCTTTAACTGAGTGGTCATCATAACTTGGTCATCCATTGAAGTAGCTTCCAGTTCTAGAAACTCTGGATAATCACCTAAAATAGCACCGGGTTCACTTATTATAGTGGTAGCTAAAACTATCTCTCTACCATCTGGTTTTAAGAGGCTGAAGCTTATCTCTTCACTTGCAGTTTCCGTGTAAACCTGCAAAAGAACAGCAAGAAATCCCTCAGGGGAAATGAACTTTTCCTTACCTCTTAATTCTCCTTCCACTCTGGCTAAAAGATAATCTCCCTCTTCTGCAGCATTGCATCTCGCCAAAAGGGTTAAACTATTGGATAATATCTGCACCTGCTCTTCGTCTTTATCCTTATTCTGAGTAACCGGTGATAAAGAACTATCTCTGGTTCTGGCTGGTTCTGGATAAATCAGATTATGTGCACCGTTAATCTTTATCCAGTAACCCTTACCTGGATACATAGTAGTCAAGGTAGAATAAGGATTACCAGGAATATAAACTCCATCTGTACCCTTCACCTGTAAAAGCCATTCGGAAATAGAACTCATTGCCTCTGTGACAGATAATGCTATAGTAGGAAAATAAGCAGCAAGATTCCAACCATCAGATAAGAGTATGGGTGTAGAAACAGGAATGGGTGCTCCACTTACTGACCAGTTAGCTGGACTAGACATCAAAATATTATAGGCTCTTCCATCCGTGAAAGTAGCTAAAGTAGAAAAAGGGTTGTTTGAAATATAGATTCCTTCTGTTCCTTTAATTTGCAGAATCTGATTGGATATAGCAGATATTATGGAATTTATACGGTGATCCGGGGGAGCAATATTTAAAGAAATAAGATTCCAACCCCCTGCTAATGAGAAGGATTGAGTTTGAGGGCTAACTCCATAAATCATAAAAGGATTATCAGGTATAGAACCAATGGTTGCATTAACTATTGTACTTAGCGTATTGGAAGAAAGATAAATCTGATTATTATTTGGGTCCCAGATTCGGAAACGAACTATTTCACCATCGTTTTCAGTATAAATCTGAATTATACAACTGGCAAGATTTTCACTTAACTGAATGGTTTGTTTACCTCTCAGCTGAGGAATTCCATTTATATCAACATAAGCAGCGAGAATACTTCCAGAAGAGGCAAACAAACTATCAATAGTTACAGCACAGGCAACATTCATACTGGAAGACAGAATGACAGGTTCACCAAAGGGATCAGTGTGCTTAAACATAAAAGTAGTCATAGGAAAAATAGCCTGTGGTATAGTATTAGCAGGAGGATTGGCGGGATCGTAATCTACAATGTCACTATAGATATTACGAGTGCGATTTGATATGTTTCCTATTTGATTACGGAAAACTCCATTACTATGTAAATAAGATGTATCCCAGGGGCGCTTGAACATTACTACCAGATTATTTCCGTTATATTGATAAGGGTTGGTAAGCTGAATTAAAATATCATTATTATAGGCAGGATAATCTACCATTCCATCAAACACTAAGGTAAGTTCGGAAGAAGGAATCCATCCTTGAGAAAGGTCATTTTGAGTAGTTTCTCCTATCCAGATTTTGGTTGGTTCAAGAGAAGAATCTATATAAAAATAATTATAGAATTGAATGTCAGTTAATAGACCGCTTGCATTTAGTTCAGAAGCAAGATATACAGTTTCAAAAAGAGAGTTCTTATAGTAAAAATCCATAGGCATTCTATCCCACAAATTACCTTCACCAATAGTAATGTAATCATAGATAACGCCAACAGGATAAACTTTAATCTTCAAGGGAAGAGATTTATTATTGCTCTCAATTTCATCTCCAGCCAAGATTACTTCTCCATAGATAGAAGCAGAGCCCTCAAAGTTTGGAATCCAGGGTATATCAAATTCTAATGTCTGTTGCGGAGCGATAGTTGATCCCATCACAGAACTAAGTTCTGTTCCATCAGTAGTCATTAATCTGACTACATAATTATTTTGAGTTTCTATTCCATTATTTTTTATGGTTATGTTATAACAATAATTTGAGCCAATAGATGGAGCAGGGTTGCCATTAATACTCAAACAACTCAGATCATTGAGTAAAGGATAATTAGTGTAGAAAAAGGTGGTTTTAGGGAATTGGCCGGAAACAGTAGAAGGTGGAGGACTAAAGGGGTTGAAAGAATGATAACTAATGTTAGTTTTACGAGCCCTATTTGAACCTATAGTTTGTGCATAAAAATTATTATCCACAGAATAAAATTGATTGTCCCAGGGTCTTTGTACCATCATCACTAGATTACCAGGATAATGCAAGTAAGGGGTTTGTAAAGGAATGGAAATAGTATTGACCCCGGCAGGATAATTAATATTACCTTCAAAGACCAGCGTTAATTGATTGGCAGGAATCCAGCCTAAACTGAGATTGGATAAATCTGTAGTACCCAACCATATCCTGGTCATACTATTAGCAGGTGAGACAGCAAAATCACTATAAAAATTTATAGAGTAGATAATTCCGCTGGAAAAGCCAAGCTCTTCAGGATAATAAAGGCATTCATAAAGAGAATTATTTAGAGAAAAATCTATCGGTACTCTGGCTAACTCATTTCCAGAGCCAATGGTTACTGGTTGAACCTCAACAGGATGAATAGTAATCAGTAGGGGAGTAGTTCTATCATTAACAGGATTCTCATCTTCAGTTAAAACTGCTTTTCCAGATAGATTGCAAGGACCTGCATAATTTAAAGAAGGAATCCAGGAAAGAGTATAGGTCTGAAATTCTCCTGCCTGAATAGGGTTGCCGTTTATAAAAGCAACCTCCTCTTCATCCAGTATAAGTTTTATCTGATAATTGTTTTGATTATTGCTGCCATTATTTCTGATTAATATCTGGTAATCTGAACTCTCCCCTACTGTAAGAACATTATTTCCCGAGATAGAAATTGCAGCTAAATCATTGGAAAATGGGATAATGGGATTGAATTCATAAACAGTATCTTCACCGGGCCAGATAGAGATTTGATTATTTGCAGTAATGGTTGAAACTGTAGCAGGATTCCCTGGAGTGACACTATAAAACCATCCAGAATCTCCAGGAACCATATTGATACCAATAGAAGCGGAAGGAGAGTTTGGGGCTCCAGTAGCAAATCCATAAATAAACTCAATCTTACCAGTTTCATATAATCTCACCTGTAAATTAAAAAATGAACTGGCAGAATAATTCCATTTTAAATTAGTGTATTGAACGATAAAAACACGATGAGGAGCAGTTCCAGTAAGTAGATAGTAGCAAGTTCCTGAATCCAGATTACAATCATCCCAGAGAGGTGCGAGATTAGGACAGGTGAAGGTGGAACTGAGGTTATTATTAGGATAACTATTTGTCTGTTGAGCATCTAACCCAATCCAGCCATTGGAGCTGATTTTGACCTCAGTATATAAATTTGCGCCATAAGGAAAGATAAAGCCAATAGAAATAGGAGAAGAAAGAGCATTGTTAGCTGATAATTCCGGGAGAATATTTCCTTCATCAGGGTTAAAGGGATTGTAGGTTCCGCTGGTTTGAGTAAAAGTATAATATTCTTCTATCGTAGCAAAACTAAAACTCATAAGAACTAATAGCCAAATAACTAAGAGTGATTTCTTCATTGAAAATCTCCCTTTGTTGTTTATTAAGTTAATAAATAACTCAAGGTTATACAGGTACTATCACTATCGTAACTATCTTTTATATAGGCTGGATAAAAACTAGGATGAGATAACAAAAGAACGAGGAAAATAGAGGTTCTATAACTGATTGAAATGGGAGGATGCTCTAAACTAAAACCAGAAATTTAAGATAGATGGTTTTCCCCATCTCACTGTTTTATACATAACCACACCTTTCCTTTATAGAAGCATAAATGTTTTCTCAAACACAAAGCTTTTATCTTCAAAATTCTCCTAAGTATTATGAATTTATCTGTATTCTCTGTCAAGTTTTATTTAAAATATTTAGTCCAATATATCAAGATTTTAAATATATTGATGAGATATTTGATTTCTTAAGAGGCTAAGATCCTGATATTTTCTTATATAAAGCCATCTAGGAAATTCCGAATGAGCTTTTTATTTTAAAGTAATAGGAAAGAGAAGTATTATTGTGAGCAGTATTTTATTGTTATTGTTATAGCTATCCTTTAAAAGAAAGAATAGCTCCTCGGTTTGTGAGACAAAGATGTCTTATCGCCAAACAACAGCTTTAAGTGGAAAAGACATCCCGCAAGCCTCTCATTTTTCGGATAATTCAAACCAGCGCTGGAGTTTTTGTTGATAGAGCTTATTCAAATTTTCCAACTCTTCACCTATACGAAGATAATCAAGATGTGTGAGAGCTGGAGAAGAGTTTAGAGAATCTTCTAGATTTTTAATCTGAACTCCCAGATTTTCTATCTCCTGAGTAAGCAATTCCAATTCACGCTGTTCCTTATAGCTTAGACCCTTAACCTTATGTTGAGTCTTAGTGGCAGTATCAATTGAAGGTTTTTTATTTTCCTTTTCTTCCTTTTGATAATCCCTTACTAATAAGTAGTCAGAATAATTTCCAGGGAATTTCCTGATGCCATCTTTTTCAAAGACAAAGAGTTGCTCCACACAGCGATCAAGTAAGAAACGGTCATGAGAGACAACCAGAAGACAGCCATTAAAGTCATCCAGATAATCTTCCAAAATTTCCAGGGTTTGAATATCCAGGTCATTAGTAGGTTCATCCAGAATAATAAAATTGGCACCAAACATAAGTGATTTGAGGAGAAAGAGACGACGCAGTTCTCCTCCAGAAAGAGAAGATAGTTTTTGTTGTTGCATTTTTTCATCAAAGAGAAAATTTTTAAGCATCTCTTTGGCAGTCAATTTCAATCCTGACTTGGTCTGAATCACTTCAGAATATTGAGTTAAGTACTCAAAAACGGATAGTTCTGGATTATAGCTTTCATCCTCCTGGCGGAAAAAGGAAAAACGAGTATTGACACCAATTTTTACAGTCCCTGAATCTGGTTCTATTTCTCCTGCTATAATCTTTAGCAAAGTGGTTTTACCGCAGCCATTAGGACCAATAATACCGATTTTTTCATTAGCTTGAAAGATATGCTCCAAATTTTGAAATAAGATCTGTCCTTCAAAACTTTTGCTGATGTTATGAAGTTCCAGGATAGTTTTGCCCTGACGCTCCCTCGGAAAAGAGATTTTAAGTTCCGGATTTGATATTAGATAGGATTGAGAAATGAGTTTTTGGACTCTATTAATATGGTCTTTAGGTTTAGAGGTTCGAGCTTTAGCGCCTTTTTTAAGCCAATCCAGCTCCTTTTTTAATTGTGCCTGACGGCGGATTTCTTTCCTTTTTTGATCAGTTAAACGGATAAGTTTTTGCTCCACATAATCCGAATAATTGCCCTCGGTCAAATAGCAATGGCTGTGTTCTATCTCAAGAATATGATTGCAGATAGCATCCAGAAAATAGCGGTCATGGGAAACAAAGATGAGTGTCTTTTTAGACTTAGTAAGATAATCCTCCAGCCATTCAATAGTGTCCAGATCCAGATGATTAGTAGGTTCATCCAGCAAGATAAGGTCAGGTTCACTGGCTAAAACTTTAGCCAGACCAGCTTTTCTCCTTTCTCCACCCGAAAGCAAATTAATAGGTTTTCCCCAATCGGAAAGATTCAGTAAGGAAAGCATAGCTTTAAAGCGATGCTCTTCTGTTGCAGAGCTTTTAGTTAAATTCTGATTTACAACATATTGAAGGATGGTCTCTTCTGAAGGCAGAGGTTCATTCTGGGGAAGCCATCCGAGAGTTAAATCTCGTCTTTTTATAATCGTTCCTGTTGTAGGTTCAAGATTTCCAGATATTAATCTTAGAAGAGTAGATTTTCCAGAACCATTAATCCCTACAATGCCAATTTTATCACCACTATGGACACCAAGATTAAGTTGGGAGAATATTACTTTGCTACCCAGCTGCAGTGACAGATTTTCTATAGTAAGGATTACTTCAGATGGCATATAGGGATAAATGGCGTCCCTGAGGCGATTCGAACGCCCGACCTTCACCTTCGGAGGGTGCCACTCTATCCAGCTGAGCTACAGGGACGCAGCATAATGTATTCATTTATTATATTGATTAAGTTTTTGTCAATCCCTTTCCCGAAGTTAGAAGTAAGCTCTCCAATTCACTTTTCCCGCATAGATAAGAGGTTGCATAAGGAGCAAGAGGACGAATGGATTCAGCCAGTATACAAGTAAGATTACGGATTTCCCATTGGGCATTAATATCAGCACGAAGTCTAATAAGATGATATAGTTCACGAAGATTCATATTTGCCAGAACTTTTACTTTCTCTGCATTAATACGTGCATATGGCATCAGTTCAGGAGATACTTTTGCCAATTTCTGTTTCAATGAATTTGTAGCTTTTAAAAGATTTAGCCATTTTCCGTCTCTTTTAAGAGTATAGATAATCGGAGGAAAAATGTAACAATTTGGTAAATATGCTTTTTGTTTAATAATAGTTCCTACTCTATGCCTTTTAAATTGAGACCAGCAACATTCAGACATAGAAAGTTCAAAAGTGTATGTTGCAAGTTCAAAGGCACGTGGCATTTTACTCCAGGGCTGGATATTTTCAAAAACTTCTTCCCATAACTGTTTTTTGGTGGAGTTATCCAATTTTATAATAGTATCCAGACAGGAGGAAAAAGAATTTGTACATTGTTCAAAGAGCAGAGCAGCTAAGATTTTATCATCTGCCTCTGCTGTAAATTCCAGTATATGTACCGGTAAATCCGCAAAGGGTGTTGCAGTAATGTCAGTTTTAATCTTAGAGGCATCAAAGGAACCGGTAAAATCTTCTTTTTCTATATAACGAATGAGTGAAGGACATAGTTCTTTAACAGATTGAAGCAAGAGATGGTAAAGTTCATGAGCTTCCGCTAACGGAGAAGTAATTAATCTTCTAAGCAGATTCTCCAGACTGCGTGCATTAATAGTCATTCCCAGTTGAGTTTTGGTAGCAAGAGGTAAAATATAACGCGCATCTTCTTTAGCTTTGCCTTCAATTTCTGATTTTTTTAGTTCAGGTAGATTATTTTTATAATATTTAAGTATGGCTTGCAAGCTTTCTTTATATTCATCAAAAAGAGCCTGCATAGTTTGAATATATTCATCACGAAGAGGTTTAAGAAAAGTATTTTCCAGCTCTTGAGGAATAACAAAGTCATCAGAGAAAGCCACATAACGCTGGGATTTTTCTGTGAAAGAAGCAAATCGGAGAGTTTCCACTAATTCGGTAAGTAAACGAGAAATGCCAATGAGGTCAAAATTAAAGACAGAGTGTTCAGCAACAGATGAATGCCCCAGTTCAAAGATAATTTTTTGATTGGAGCGTCTAGCTTTTCCCAATTCCTTTAAAGCCTGTTCCCTAAGTTCAGTGATGGATTTTTCACTTCTGGAAATACGTGCATAAGCAGCAGATATTACTTCTGGAGTAGCAGTTTCAGTTTGCAGCTTACGAATTAAAGAGTTATCTATATTATAGCCAGCGAGATTGACTTGCATTGTAATCCTATTTAGAGCAATGCTTTCACATTGCTTGCCCCTATACGATTAGCACCTGCATCCAACATTGCAATGGCTTGTTCTCTGGTGCGGATTCCACCTGCAGCCTTAACTCCCATCTTGGGTCCCACAATCTCTCTTAAAAGCCGAACATTCTCCACGGTTGCTCCAGCTGTTCCAAATCCGGTGGAGGTCTTAACGAAATCTGCTCCTGCTTTTTTAGCATAAAGAGCACAGGTAATAATTTCTTCCCTGGAAAGGTAACAGGTCTCCAGAATAACTTTGAGGAGGACATCATTGGTATGAGCCATCTCTGCAATATTTTTTACCATTTGATAGGAATGAAGAGGATGACCACTCTTAACCGCACTCAGGTTTTGCACCATATCCAGTTCTTCAATACCGGTATTTATAACAGCAAGGGCTTCTGCAGCAACGGCATAGATATAGCTTGCCCCGAGCGGAAAATTGATAACAGTACAGGATTTTACGGTTGAAGTTAGCCTAAGTTGAAGTGGATGCGAAAAGTGAGAATTAACACACACTGCAGCACATTTATAATCATTGGCAAGGTCACAAAGAGCATTAACTTCACTTTGCGTAGCATCGGCTTTAAGTAATGTGGCATCAATGACGGAAGCAATATCAGCTGAGGGATCATAAAGTTGGTCAGGTTGATCTGCACGACAGATAGCACAGCCTAAGCAAATCTGATGTCCACCTCCACATTTACAGGGGGGATTATCTCCAAAAAGTTTACGCGCGATATATTCTATTTCGTTCATATAGCACCTCTCATAGATTTTTTTTCTTGATTCCACTACTAATTGTCCACAGGCACCCTGAATGTCCAGCCCACGGCTTCGTCTTAGGGTTATTGTCTGAGGTAAAGTGGCATACGCTTTTATTAGAAAGGATTTAAGTTCTTCTTCGGCAGGAGAGAGATAGGGAAGAAATGGTAAGGTATTGAATGGTATGAAATTAATCTTACAGGACAGGTCTCCGCTAAATTGACGCAAAGCTTTCAAATCGGCATCATTCATATTCACCCCAGGAATAAGTATATATTCAAGGGTAATACGAAAAGGATTCTTTTTCTGAAAATAGAGTAAGGCTTTTTTTAACACGGTAAGAGGGTATTTACGATTTACTGGCATAAGTTCATCACGGATAGAATTATGGGCAGAATTAAGAGACACAGCAAGTTTCACTTTAACGCCTGAATCAGCTAAGGTATAGATACCGGGAACAATTCCGCAGGTGGAAATAGTGGTCCTACGAGGACTAAAGGCAAGAGTTGTATCATTCTGAATAAGTTTAATTGCACTGAGAACATTTTCCAGATTATCCAGCGGTTCGCCCATACCCATAAAGACCAGATTAGTAATTCGCTTGGTGGATTCTTGCGATGCCAGGAGAAATTGTTGAACTATTTCGTAAGAATAGAGATTCCGATGAAGTTTCATTTTCCCTGTGGCACAAAAAGCACAGTTTCTTGCACAACCAACTTGAGAAGAAACGCAAAGAGTAAGTTTTTTCGTTTCTGGCATCAAGACCATTTCAATCTGCTCTTCGTCAGATAGACTTAGCCGAAATTTTTGGCTTCCATCAATAGATTTAAGAGATTGAACTATACGAGGCATAGAGAAATCAAAGGTTTGAGCTAGATAGTTTTGCATAGTAATGGGCAGATAGGTCATCTGATAAGGGTCAAATACTTTTTTTCCATAAATCCATTTTAGCAATTGACGAGAATGATAAACAGGAAAATCGGAAGCTAAAAAGTTGTGCAATTGCTCAGGTTGAACACCATAAATGCTATTTAACATATTTCCAGATCTGGAGGAGAGAGAATTTTCAAAGTGAGGAAAGTGTCTAAATCTATTTCAGTGATTTTTTCATTATCATCAGAAAGAAGAATTTTTTTGTTTATAGGGTCCGTTTTAAGGACAATCATTTTAACACTCTGATATTCTACACAGGTGCCAGTTATAGGAAGAATTTTGCCCTCTTCCACATAGAAATCCTCTTCATAACTTAAACAGCAGAGCAATCTTCCGCAAGGTCCTGATATTTTTGCAAGATTTCCGGTCAGATTTTGGTCTCTTGCCATCTTAATCGTCACTTGATTAAAATGTTTGAGGAAATTTCCACAACAATAAGGAAGTCCACACATACCAAATCCACCTAATCTACGAGCCTCATCTCTTCCCGTGGTTTGATGTAGTTCTATTCTGGTTCTAAAGACATTAGCCAGTTCACGCACAAAGATCCTGAAATCAATTCTTCCTTCGGCGGTAAAGAAGAAGGTAATTTTGTTTCCGTCAAATTGAAAGACCGTATCAATTAACTTCATTTCAAAGGAATATCGTTTGAGGATTTCGCCAAAGATTTGAGCAGCTTTTTCTTCTTCTTCGTATAGATGACGCAATTTCTCAAAATCTTCTTCAGTGGCTTTTCTCTTTATCTTTAATGGGTTAGAAGTTTGAGGTATTTGCTCCAATACTTCTTCATCGCTGACACTTAGATGAATAATTTGTGCTATATCCTCACCTCTATCCACTTCAACAATAATCAAATCATCTGGTTTTAGGAGAAGATGTGAATAGTTTTGATAATAACCAAGACGTCCGGTGCGAAATATTACTTCCAGATATTCTGGACTCATTGCTTCATCTAAGGGTTCAACCATTTTATCTACCCCATAGCTTTTTATAAAGTATAATTTCATCTTGAGTAAGCTCAAGACCGCGTCGTTTTTTAACTAGATTAGCCGTTTCGCAAAAAGCTTCAAACCGATATTTGGTAAGTTGAGAAGCTTTTCCCCAGGAAAAATCTGGTATAAAATCTGCTATCAAATCTGAACTCCATAGATTGCAACCAAAACCAATCACACATCCAGTATTAACACTTGTATTGATACCCAACTTTACATAATCAGCAATCATAGCACCCAAAAACATAGAGCCAGAATCTATTTTCTCGCCAGAGGCATAAGAATAGAATTTAACATTTTTATAGGTATTCTTTAAGTCGCTATTAGAAGAACCAGCCCCGATATTTACCCATTCACCTATAAAACTATGTCCCAAAAAGCCGTCATGTTGCTTGTTTGAATAAGCTTGTATAATACTACCTTCAACCTCACCTCCAACTTTACAGACAGGTCCCAGGGAAGTCCCCTCATAAATCTTTGCCCCCACCTTGATTAAAGATTTTTTCCCAATATAAACAGGACCACAAATAACAGAATTAGAGAGAACAGTTGCCCCTTCATCTATAATTATCGGACCTTCTGAAGCATCAAGGACACAACCTGGCTTCAAGACCACATTCTCGCCTATCCAGATATAGTAAGGATTAAGAACGGTTACACCAGGTTCGGTTTCAAAGTAATTATCCTGGTCATAGAAGAATTGGTTGAAATCAAATCGTATCAATCTTTCATTATCGTGGATGAGGTCACTGAGGCTTTGATAGAGAGATAAATCGGAAGAAATAAGTTCCATCCCATAAGATTTCAATTCAAAAACTGTTGGCAAATCAGATAATGTTTTAGGAGCATAGAAAGCAATAATATCTTCTCCTAGAAGAAGACATTGATTCGGTTTCAAATTACTAATTGCACTGATAGATTCAGAGGTAGATTTTAGACGCGAGTTTACCAAAAGAGTACCTTCGGGAGCAGGTTCATTAATTTTCCAATCTGGATGTCGTGTTTTATAAAGGTCTAGCAAAAGAGGGTCAATCCAGAAAGCAGTATCCTCTTCGGTTAAGAGTTCTTCCAATCTCTGTCTCAATTTTAAGATACCACATCGTAAATCGCCCACACAACGATTGAGAGTCAGTGGATAGAATAAGTTTTGCTTTTTATCGTCAAATATGATCATTTTATTCTCGGTATTATTATTTGTTAAAATTCTTGTTCCAATTCTTCTTTGAAAGAAGGACCAGATGGAGCTCTACCGTATCGTAAAGAATCTGGAGCTTTATTAGGTATATTATCTTCAATAAATACTTCAGGGATTCCATCGTTATTAACCACTAATCCAGTATAAGGATTTATATTGAGTTGAACTATACCTGGTGGAACAGTAAAGGAATATCGTGGATCGTTTGCTTTTGGAGTGCGCCCTTTATTATCAATTTTTATAGCTTTGGTCATTATCGGTCCCCAAATTCTTACAGCTTGAGCAGAACCAGTTTTTATCTTATTGTTATCAAATCCCATCCAGATACCGAGAGTATAAGCTTTATTGAAACCTATAAACCAGGAATCATTATTAGTATCAGTTGTTCCTGTCTTACCTGCATTTTCCCAGCTATAGCCATTACGTGAAGCAGCACCAGTTCCTGAAGAAGCCACAGTTTGAAGCATACTGGTCATTAAATAGGCAACCTGAGGAGAACACACAGAGTATTTTTGCACTGATGTTCGTTCTAGTACATTTCCTTTTATGTCCTCCACCTTTGTTATAAAGATAGGTTTAACTCTCATACCCTGATTTGGGAAAGCAGTGTAAGCAGCAATCAGGTTAATGGGCACAACTTCATATGCACCCAAGGATGCTGTCATATCTTGAGCATAGATATTTAATCCAAAGCGTCTAAATGCTTCATTAAGGGTGCTCAATCCGAGGTTCTGAGCACATCGCACTGCCCAGGCATTATAGGACCACTGCAAAGCAACTCGCATGCGAGTAGGCCCATGATATTTATTATCAGCATTAGCTGGAGTCCAATTCCCTATAGTGATTGGTGCATCATCTAAAATCGTGGCTGGAGTATAACCTCTCTCTATAGCAAGAGTGTAATAAGTAGGTTTAATAGAAGAACCAGGTTGTCGTCTTGCTTGAGTCATTCTATTGAACTTACTATGTTCAAAATTTCTCCCTCCAATTAAAGTTCGGACATAACCCGTCTTATTTTCCATTAAAACCAAGCCACCCTGGATATATTTAGTATCAATGTCCTGGGCATCTTTAGGCACATAGGAATACTTATACCGAAATCCTCCACTATTCTCTACATTTCTAAGATAAGCGTTAAGAATAGAATCTGCTGCGGAAGATAGGTCTGCATCCAGAGTTGTATAAATTCTTAATCCGCCATCAAACAAACGGTCGGTCCCATATTTATTTTCTAGGTAGATGCGTATATATTCAATAAAATAGTCGGAAGCAAAACGAGCATAAACTCCACCCGATTGAGGATTAATAGGTGTAGAAATTGCCTCCAGATATTCTTCTTTTGTAATCTTTTTAGTTTTATACATTCTTTCCAGCACCAGGTCTCGTCTCTCTTTTGCCCTATCGGGATGCTTAAATGGGTCATAATAATTAGGTCTCTGAATCATACCAACTAGCAGAGCTGCTTCGGGTAGATTTAAATCTCGTGCATGTTTATTGAAATAGTAAAGAGAAGCTGTTTCTATACCGTGATTTTGTGAACCCCAGAAGATTTTATTGAGATAGATTTCCAGAATTTCATCTTTACTGAATGTAGCTTCAATTTTGAATGCCAAAACTATCTCTTGTAATTTCCGGGAAAGCTTTTTATCCAGAGTCAGAAACATATTTCGGGCAAGTTGTTGTGTGATAGTACTGGCACCCTGGGAAAACTCTCCCAATTTCAAATCAGTAATCAAGGCTTTAACCATTCTTATGGGATCGACTCCGAAATGGTAATAGAATCGTTTATCTTCCGTAACCAGAAGAGCATCTATCAGATGTGGCGGTAATTCCTTCAAAGATACCAATTTCCGTCGTTCATAGGCAAAAAGATAGACCATTTTCCCATGGCAATCATACACCTCACTTCCAGTGCGAAGAGTGTAATTCTTTAGCTCACTGGTGGGTGGTAAATCATCATGATAATACCACAGGATACCACAAAATATGCCCACGCATATGCAGAAGATTATTCCGATTACTTTGAGAACAGAGTTCCATCTTTGTTTATTTATCTCATTCATTACTATCCGTCTTAATTATATTAAATCTAGCTTCGGCAATAATTAAAAGCCACGCTGTTATTATACCTGTAATCAAACCTAAAAATAATAATAATGGTGTCAATACAAAAACTCTTGTACCAGGAAGCACTATAGTTTGCACCAAGATAAGTTGCATAATATTATGTGCAATAGCTCCACAGATACTTACTCCTATCTCGGTAAAACCAAGATTAGAAATACAAGCCAGCCACATTGCCAATATAGCAAATAAACCACCACCTAAAGATAATAGAGTGGCAGGAGTCATAAGAGTAAAGGTAACTGCACCGCTAACTATAGATTTAGTGACATTAACAAGAACAGCTTGTAGAGGTCTTCCCTGCAAGATTAAATACATCACAATGATATTAGACAATCCGAGTCGAAGAAAAGGAAGAGGTAAAAGACGCATAATCAAGCTTTCAAAAATATGTATAGTGCAAGCCGTAGCAGTTAGAAATGCTAAATTTACGGGAGAAGACAGGGTTAAATTTCTCTTCACTTTAGGACTTATTATTCTTATTTGAATTCAGGTTTAAGAATTTCTGAATGATAGGGTCCTGACTTGCATATAACCCTTCCAAATCGCCATAGTATAGTTGCCTACCCTGTTCCAGAAATAATATCAGATCCCCTAATTGATAAATATTGCTGATATCATGAGTTATAGTGATTGCCGTAACTTGTCCTTTACGAATTATCTGAGTTATATAATAAAGGATTTCAGAAGCAGTGATAGGATCCAATCCTGATATAGGTTCATCAAAGATAATATAACGCGGTTCATATGCCAAAGCACGAGCAATACCAACTCTTTTTAACATACCCCCACTCAGTTCAGAGGGATATTTGTTTTCCGCAAATTCTAACCCAACCACAGCCAAGCTTTGCTTTACTTTTTCCCTTATAGCCGACAAATCCATTTCTCCTCGTTCATATAGAGAAAGAGCAACATTTTGAGAGACGGTAAAAGAATCTAACAATGCTGCATTTTGGAAAACCATAGCAAAACTATGCTTCAATCTGGAATTATGGAAGTCTTTATCCCGGTAAACATCTACTCCATCAACAATAACCGAGCCTTTATCGGGTGGGAAAAATCCCATTAATGTCTTTATTAATACTGTTTTCCCCGCTCCACTTCTTCCTAAAATAATCATATTATTACCATCTTCCAGAACGAAATTTATGTTCTGTAGAACAGGCTGTCCATTTAAGCTAAGATATAGGTTTTTTACTTCTATCATAAAGCATCCAGAAAAATATCAATCCTACTGCTAAACCAGAAGCATTAGCCAGATAATCCTCAATACAAACTGATCTTCCTGGTATAAAGCGCTGATGATACTCATCCAATCCAGCAATAATAAACAGTGCTAGATAAATCCACCAGATATTCTTCTTTCTTAAGTTCCTTTCTCTAAAACTTGAGTTAACTAACAATGCAAGTAAGAAATATTCGGTAAAATGAGCTATTTTATCAATATTAAAGATTTTCTGTGAAGGTAATTTCTGCGAAGGTATGGAAGATACAATCCAGATAAGAACTAACCATCCGACTGGTGCCCATAATTTTACATCTGATTTCAGCTTTGAATTATGCTTACTCATATAGTTTCAAATATTGGGGTAGTCCAGACATTATTCTCACCAGGTTTATGATTCTTGGGAAAGTTTTGTCACTTCTATTAATTTAATGCTTTTATCATCACTATCTAACACCTTGAACTGTAAGGTATCTTCCCAGATAAATGTCTCTCCTGGTGCAGGAACATAATTAAATTGAGAGAGCAGAAACTCTGCAATATTATCATACTCTTCCGCATCTAATGCCACATTTAACTCTTCATTGAAAAGGCGGATACTAACTATGCCCTGCATCCTGTAGGTATTATCGTCAATTTGACTTAATTCTGGAATTTCATAGTGGTCATATTCATCCTGAATTTCTCCTACAATTTCTTCCAATATATCTTCCAGAGATATAATTCCAGAGGTACCGCCATATTCATCCACCACTATTGCCATCTGCATTTTCTTTTGCTTGAATTGATTAAGCAGGGTTTGCACTTTCATATTTTCGGTTACAAACCAAGCAGGTCGCATCAGTTCTTTAATAGTTTTTTTCTCCGGATAGAGAATTAGGTCCTTCACATAGATTATCCCTACGATTTCGTCAATGGTTTTCCGATAAACTGGTATGCGAGAAAATCCTGTGGACACAATGAGTTCTTTTAACTCTTCCAGACTGCCATTTTCTTCTATAGCTTTTACTTTCACGCGAGGAACATAGATTTCAGTGATTTTGGCATATTTAAATCGGAACAATCCTACTAGCATCTTTTTTTCTTCTTCATCTAATGTATGTTTGGAGCTTTCTGATTGGATGAGATTATGAATCTCTTCGGTGGTAACCTTTTCCGCCATATGTCTATCTACATTTTTCTTTTTTGCTAGTAACAGGTTAAATTTATCTATTAACCAAACGGGACCATAAAAGAGATAGCTGAAAAATTGGAGAGGCAAACTAGTTATCTGGGCAAATTTATTTGCTGTAGCTATAGCTATAAGCTTAGGAATAATCTCACCGAACACTACAATAACTACAGTAGTAACTAAGACTTGAATGGTCAATGCGGTCGAGGTTTTAAAATTATGTTTTTGGGCTATCCCAATTGCCAACAAAGCTCCTAAAGAGGATATTCCCATATTAACAAAGGTATTGCCTAAAAGTATGGTAATTAAAAGTTGTCGGGGCTTACTCAACAATTTGAGGATTCTTTTGGCTTTAGGACTCTTGCTCTTCTCTAGCTTTTTTAAATAAAGACGAGGTAAGGAAAAGAATGCTGTTTCAGAACCAGAAAAAAACGCCGATAAGAACAATAGCAAAAGTATTATTAATAACGCTGACCCGTCATCCACTTGTCTTATCACCTACAATCTTATTAATATAATATTTTTCTTTTTCTTCCATTATTGAGCAATCTTTTGATTTAATATGGTCATACCCGAGGGCATGCAATAATCCGTGTATAAAAACTTCAATTAATTCCTGCTCCATACTTTTGTTACCTTTCTGTCGTTCTAACTGTTTTATGTCAATAATAATATCACAGTAAAGACTAGGAAAAGTTTTGTCTTCCGTATCTAATAATATAGAATTGTAATAATTAAAGCATAGCACATCGGTTATAGAATTATCCCCTCTAAAGATTCTATTATAATTTTGTATAGCCTCGTCATCACAGAGAAGAAGGTTCAATTCAACTTTCTTTCTAGGTAATTCTTCTTCTAGGATTTTCTCGGCGCAAGAAATAAGCAGTTTTTCATCTACTTTATATTCTGTATTATTAACCAAATTAAAATCCAAATAGTTCAAAGAGAACTCTCCTCTGGATATTCTATTCTTTTCCGATAGATTCCAGCTAAGATAGGTAGCATAACTTCTTTTGCTTTAGCTAGATCCTTCAGGGTTATCGGAGCTTCGTTAAATTGACCTTCTCTAATAAGTCTCTGGATAGTATCATCCAGTATTTTGACTATTTCTTCTTCGGTGACTTCCTTTTTAGATTTTATAGTTGATTCAACGATATCTGCTAACATAACTAATGCTGCTTCTTTGGTTTGAGGTAAGGGACCTGGATAGCGAAAAGCTGAAAGATCTGTGACTTCACCCTTACGTTGTGCTGCATCTAAGAAAAAACGAATATAACTGGTTCCATGATGTTGATTTATAATATCAATAACGGGTTGCGGAAGATGGTATTTTTGGGCTAAAACTACACCTTCTTTAACATGGTCTCTAATAATATCTGCACTTTCTTCTGGGGTATAATTATCATAGAATTCTGAAGAATCTTCATTATTTTCAGTGAATAACTCTGGATGTACGGATTTACCAATATCGTGATAATAGCTGGCAACTCTTGCTAAAAGAGGATTTGCTCCAATGGCAGCAGCTGCTTGCTCAGCAAGATTACCCACAATCAGACTATGATGATAAGTTCCTGCAGCATTGGTGGCAAGACGTTTTAAAAGAGGGTGATTAAAATCCTGCAATTCAAGAAGAACCTGTTTTGTGGCACGATGAAGTTTTCTCTCAAAATAACGAACTAAGCCCATCGCTCCTAAAATAGCAATAACCGTAGAAATTAATGAATATCCAGCATTCTGGAGTAGGTATTGAAATTTCTCTCCAAGCTCATTTCCGGAATAGGAGACCATTCCCAGCGCAAATGCAAGAATATTCAAGATTATAAAGGAATACACGCCAATACGAAGAAAATCATGGCGTGACTTAAAATTTCTCATTAAGGACAAAATTAATAAAATGGAGGTTAAAAGCAAAGCAAGATTAAATGAATCCCAATTGGCAAAGGGAGCAATAATTAAAATGCTAAAGATTGAATATATTATAGCAAAGTCAAAACCAATTATTATAGCCACAGATATGCTAAACATCAGCAGAGGTAGCAGACTCGCATTTAAATTTAGCATCTTACAAGTAATAGCGGTCATCAACGAGGAAAGAAAAAATCCCAGATTCAAAAGATAGGTCCCATTATTGCCATAGGTTTCTCTATAGGGAGTGTGCCAATAATATACATTAAAAGCAAATAGACAAGCTAAGATATATACAAGCAATCCCATAAAGCTTAGCCATTGCATCAAAGAAGATCTCCGTTCTCCACGAGCTTTATATTCTTGAGCTAAGGAATTTAATTTGTTGATATCCTCTTCGGTAATTCGTTGATTCTTCCGAATGATTATTTCATTCTGAAGTATCATTCCGGATACTGGATTAATCTGTTTTTTTATTTCTTCTTGAAGTCTAGCATACTGCACAGCATCAATTACCAGATTAGGCATAACCAATTTATCCAGATTATTCTCTAACAAGGAAAGAGCCGTAGAACTCAACCTGGCTTTTATAAATCTTTTTGCTTCCTCCACCTCAAAATATCTGGTTCGGGGATATTTTTTACTATCATAAGAGTTTACTATCAAAACACTATCTGTGGTTATTCCTTGATAGATTCCCACTTTATAGAGGTCAGATAGAATATTTTTTATGCTATTATATAATGAATTAATTCGGTCTTCATTGACATAGAGCAAAGAATAGATATTATCTAAATGAAAATTCTGCTCTTTAGCTTTTTGTATAACCGATTCAGGACTAGGATTCTCTCGTGCCTGCCAGATATAATCAAACAGTTGATCAAGATTACGATAGGCTTCAAATTCTACATCTGGACTGAAAGTATAGGGCTTATCCGCTTGTGAAATAGCTTCCGCATATTCTTCTTGCAGTTGCTCATCACTCTTTAAAATCTGAAAGTCAAAAGGAGCTACCAAATCAAAATCTGCTATTTGGCCAACGCTCAAATGATATTCAGGATATCCTTCTCCACCATCATAAAACAGTTGAAATAATCCTATAATGCAAAGAGCAGTAATAATAGTTACTAAAACATATTTTGTTTTCATAAATTTAAGTTTATATAATGGGTTATAATGTCAAGTTTTGTCCAAAAAAGAATATAGCTCTCGTACATTAAAAAGCTTTAGCACTTTAGTTTTTTTACTTGCCTTAGAATGTCCAGAAATAATGACTCTTTCATAGCCCAGTTTTATTGCTTCGTTGATGCGAGGTTCTATTTGTGATACGGGTCTGATCTCTCCATTTAATGCTACTTCTCCAATAAAAACAGACCGTTCTGGAACAGGTTTATCTTTCAAACTAGAAATAATGGCTGCCAGAATAGCTAAATCTAAGCCAGGATCAGTAGAACGAATTCCCCCAGCCAGATTGATAAATATGTCACTAGCACGAAGATAAAGTGCTAAATTCTTCTCTAGGATTGCCAGCAAAATTGCTAATTTTTTCTGTTCTAATCCGGAGACCACTCTTTGCGGTGTGCCATAGTTAGAATTAGTTGCCAGAGCTTGAACTTCTACTATAAAGGAACGGGAACCCTCCATAACGCAGCCGATGGCTGTTCCATTATGCTTTCCTGATTCTGAAAGAAAAATTTGGTTCGGATCTGGTACTTCTACTAATCCTATATTGGTCATCTCAAATATACCAATTTCATTGGTTGGTCCAAACCGATTTTTTACTGCTCTTAAAATCTTGTATTGTCCTTGCCGTTCTCCTTCAAAATATAAGACTGTATCAACCATATGTTCTATAATTTTTGGACCGGCAACAAAACCTTCTTTGGTCACATGTCCTACCATAAATACTGGAAGATGCATAGTCTTGGCATATCTTAATATCCGATTGCAGGTTTCACGCAGTTGAGTTACTGTACCGGGCAGAGATTCAAGGTTTGGCAAACTAACTGATTGAATAGAATCAATAATGAGAAGATTCGGAGAATTTTCTTCTGCTTCATTCATGATATGTTCTGCATCATTAGTGCAAAGTAACCAGATATTATCACTGGTGATATTTAACCGGGAACTACGTAATTGTATCTGTTCTGCACTTTCTTCTCCCGTTGCATAAAGAACTTTGTTACCTTTTCTTCCCATCCATTCGGAAAGCTGCAACATTAAAGTAGACTTTCCCACTCCAGGTTCCCCACCTATTAATACTACCATTCCTGGAACTATGCCACCTCCCAATACTAAATCAAATTCCGCAGTTTCTGTTTTACACCGATAAATTTCTGTAGTTTTAATATCTTTAATGCATTCCGGTTTTGGTTGTTGTAAATCAGGCATTTTTCTTGATTGAATTTTTCCAGTAACTCGTGTACTTTCTATAAGAGTGCCCCAATTTCCGCAAGCAGGACACTTTCCACTCCATTTATTTGTTTCGTAGCCACAATCAGTGCAAAAAAATAGACTTGCCATCTTTTTTACCTCTTAATCTAAATTTTGTTCTGGCAAAAAAATGGCAAGTTTTTTCTCTCCTCTAGCTCATAGTTTTCAATTTTATTCTTTATATTACAAAAATGTAAATGTCCTTGAAAATTTTCTTGCTTTTTTTTATGACTGCATTATTATTGTTTTGAGAGGTTAATAAAAGATGAAAAATAATATAATTGTTTTGGTAATTCCAACTTATTCATAGTGTGAAAAAACAAGAGATTATCTTATTAGCAAGGAATATAAGTTTAAATATAATGATTTTATCCCAAAATAATAAAGCTTTGCAAAATAAGAAATGAAAAGCGTAACATAACGGAGTGGCACATCTAAGGATAAATAATAAATATGTGGTCGGTTTTGACAGAGAAAAAAAGACCGGCTAATAAATATAAAAGCTAAGGAGAAAAAAATGAAAGTAAGGCCTGAAGATTTTCACAATCTAATCACTCGCTTACAAATCGTTTTAAGTGAGATTGATTATGCCCAAAAAGCTTGTCTGCAAGCAGGAAAAATGGAATGTCAGCTTCTAAATTATCTGTATAATGTACAAAAACCAGTTAATATGAATGAGTTGGCAAGAGAGCTTAATGTCTCACATAGTCGTATCACCCGGATTATGGACAATCTGGTAAATAAGAATTTAGTTATCCGTAAACCCTCAGATGAGGACCGTCGTTGTTGGTATGCTATTATAACCGATAAGGGTAAAAAATTGGCTGAAAATAGCCGTCAGACCGTTCTTGACCATCAGAAAAAGATTATGAGTATGCTCTCAGACAAAGAAGTGGAAAATATTTTCAATGCTTTACAAACTTATATAGATAAGTATGAACAAGTATTGAAAAACACTAAAATGGAGATTGAATGACCAATAGCACTTCAACACTTTGGTTAGGGGATATGGCTTTTGAAGCTATGGTAAATAACCATAAGATTGTTATGGACACCGATACTCAACTTGGAGGTAAGGATTTGGGACCTCGTCCCAAACCCTTGCTTTTAGCGGCTCTTAGTGGTTGTGCAGGTATGGAAATAGTATCCATTCTGAAAAAGATGAAAATAGAAGATTATAAGTTTGCCATTGATGCTGAAGCTGATGTTGTACCAGATCACCCAGCTGTATATAATGAAATAAGATTGATTCTTCGTTTCTGGGGTGAGAATCTACATAGGGAAAAAATCATTCAAGCTATCAACCTATCTTTTGATTATTGCCCTGTCTATGCAATGCTTTCTAAAGCTATCAAAATAGTCTACTTAACTTTTATAAATGAAGCAGAGGTAACTCTTTGAAATACATTATTATACCTGTTTTAATCACTATATGCTCCATTTCTTTTCTAAGTTGCAGCACCGAAAACTCATCTCATCAAATTAACCCGAAGGATAATATGAGTGCAGATACTTTAGATTCTCTAAAAATTACTCAAGCTGAAAAAGACAATTATGAACCGGGAACCTGGCTTACTGATTATTCACTTGCTCTTCGCCTTTCCCAAGAATCAGGCAAGCCTGTGCTAATTAATTTTACGGGTTCAGATTGGTGTCCTTGGTGTTTTCGTTTGCGTGATGAGGTCTTTGCTCAAGATACCTTTATAAAATTTGCCAAAGAAAACTTGATACTCCTGATGATAGATTTTCCAATGCACAAGAAACTGCCTCCAGAACAAGTTAAAATTAATGAGGCTTTACAAGAAAAATACGGCATTGAAGGTTATCCTACTGTTGTTTTGGTTAATGCGGAAGGAAAAGAAATAGCTCGTACAGGCTATAGAGAAGGTGGTGCTGACAATTATGTAGTTCACCTTAAAGAACTGCTTGCACAATAATAAGCGGATTAGTAAAATCTTAAAATACACTTTTCAAAAAAGCATAAGAAGGCGGTGGAGGAATTAATTTAAATAAAAGTAGGTTATCTGTTTTCTTTATTAATAATAGAAAGAATATAATCAACTTATCTTCTAACGAACTTTATTTTTACTCCCCAGACATCTAATTCAAAACTATTATATCTCTCTATCTTTTTATCGTAAAATAGATAACCTTCTTTACTACCTCCTGGGAGGAGGTCACCAAAACTGAAATAGGAATTCACTAGTTCTAGGTATTGTTGTTGGACTTCTTGCAAGTATTTCTCATAATCAGAAGGTAGAGGTGATGCAAAAGGGTCCTGGTAGTGACGAAGTAAACTATAATTCTGCAAGCTTCCCAAAATAATTTCTAAAGGTATATAATCAAACTGTTGGTTTTCCGCAAGTATGCTAAAACTAGAGCGGTTTAAAGATATATTCTTGGAAGATTTGTTTTTCACTCGCACATAAAGAGTAAAATAGCTGGAAGCTGAATTTTGAGCCAAACCATAATAAGATTGGGGATGAACAAAAATATCCAAACTGTCTGTGCTGACTATTCCCCAATCTGCTTCTTTAGTGTAGAAATCTCCAGGAACTGGAACATATGGTTTCACTGTACATCCAGCAACTAGGAATAACAAAGTTATGAAAGTTAACCAGAGAAAATTAATTTTAAGCTGAAAAGCCCCCTTATATGATTTAAGGGGGCATACTAAATTATTCTTCTTCAGGAATCTCTTCTTCCCTGGGTTCCTCTTCATCTTTTTCTATCTCTTCTTGTTCATATTGTTCTTCTGAGTTTTGAGTTTGTATAGTTGTGATATTCTTGGACTTTTCCACTTCTCTATCCAATCCTTCTTCATCAAGTTCTTTGGGAATTATGGTGATATCTACAACTTTATCATTTTCCCGAAGATTAATCAAATGCACACCTTGAGTATTTCTTTCAAATATTGATATTTCACTCACTTTTTGACGAATAATCTTACCTTCCTGTGTAACAATTACAAGGTCATCATTTTCATTAACTAGCATTAGAGCAGCAAGATGTCCGTTTCGTTCATTAGTCTTAAGAGTGATGACACCTTTACTTCCCCGCTTGGTTACAGAATAAGCAGAAATACGGGTGCGTTTACCGTACCCATTTTCACTTATTGCTAATATAGTTTTAGTAGGTGAATTTCCATTTTCCAACAATAAATCTTGCGATATTACCGCCATTGAAATAACATAATCTTCTTCTCGTAAGCGTATTCCTCTGACGCCTTGAGTAAAACGGGCAGTAGTACGTATCTCTTTCTCACTAAAACGATTGCAATAGCCATTACGAGTAGCTAAAATGAGCTCATCGTTACCTTCTGTTATCCGAGCATCTATCAATTCATCTCCAGGTAATAATTTTATAGCCAGAATTCCATTGCTACGTGGGCGACTGAAAGCCGCAAGTGGTGTTTTTTTCACCATACCTTTTTTAGTACTCATCACGATATTTTCTTCAGGATTGAAATCTTTAAGAGTGACGAATGCTTTAACTTTCTCTTTATCCTGTAGATTAATCAAATTTACAATAGCTTTACCTCTAGCTGTTCTTCCCGCTTCAGGAATTTCGTACACTTTTAACCAATAACATTTACCTAAATCCGTAAAGAATAGGATATATGAATGAGTAGAGGCTACAAAGATATATTGAATAAAGTCCTCTTCACGCAGATTAGCTGCAGTTAAACCTCTACCTCCTCGACCTTGAACTTTATAAATATCTATTGGCATCCTCTTAACATAGCCTTCATGAGTTATGGTTACCACCACCAGTTCATCTGCTATCATATCTTCTTGATTTAATATTCCCGTGTAACTTTCCAGAATCTGAGTGCGACGTGGGTCTCCATATTTATTCCGTATCTCTGCTGTCTCTTCTCTTATTAGTTGCATTCTTTTTTCTTTATGTTCTAATAAATCTTTTAACCGGTCTATTATTTTTAACAGTTCTTCATATTCCGTTTCTATTTTTTCTCTTTCCAATCCCGTTAATCTTTGTAGCCTCATATCCAGGATAGCTTTAGCTTGAATTTCAGATAATCCAAATTTCCCCTGTAGTTGTTCACTTGCTTCAGGTGGTGTTTGAGAGGCACGGATAGTAGCAATAACTTCATCCAGATGCTCTAGTGCTATTCTTAATCCTTCAAGGATATGCAATCTTTCTTCTGCATTTCTTAACTCAAAATTAGTGCGACGCCAAATCACCTCATGCCGAAATTCTATGAAGTTATTGAGCATATCCTTCATATTGACCACCTGGGGGACACCATTAACCAAACAGAGATTAATCACTCCGAATGTGGATTGCAACTGGGTATATTTATATAATTGATTCAGGACCGATTGGGCATCTGCATTACGCTTAACTTGAATCACTAAACGCATGCCATCTCTGCCAGATTCATCCCGTATATCACTGATTCCTTCAATTCTTTTATCCTTTACCAGATCTACAATCTTATCAATGAGAGCAGTCTTGGTTATCTGATAAGGGATGGAACGAATAATTATACGTTCTTGTTCATTTTTACCGGTTTCTATTTCTGCTTCACCTCTCAGTAGCAAACGACCCCTACCAGTTAAAAAATAATCTTGTATTCCTTTAGTGCCAAGAAGATATCCCCCCATCGGGAAATCTGGGCCTTTAATATATTTACGAAGTTCTAAAGGCTCTAAATCCGGATTATCTATCAAGGCTATAACTGCATTACAGATTTCCGTGAGATTATGAGGAGGCATATTCGTAGCCATACCCACAGCAATACCCGAGGAACCATTTATTAGTAGATTGGGAATTCTAGCTGGAAATACCTCCGGTTCTTTGCGTGTTTCATCGTAATTACTACGGAAATTAACCGTATCTTTATCCAGTTCAGCTAATAGTTCCATTGTAATTTTATGTAATCTTGCTTCAGTATATCGCATTGCTGCAGGTGGATCTCCATCTATAGAACCAAAGTTACCCTGTCCCTCTATCAATGGATATCGCATATTCCAGGGTTGAGCTAGGCGCACTAAAGTGGGATATACTACCTGTTCACCATGAGGATGATAGTTACCTGAAGTATCACCCGCTATTTTTGCACATTTACGAAAATGTCCCCCCGGAACTAGATTCAATTCACTCATAGCATATATAATACGCCGTTGGGAAGGTTTTAATCCATCACGAATATCTGGTAATGCTCTGGAAACTATAACACTCATAGAATAATCCAGATATGCTTGACGCATCTGGTCTTCTATTTGTACTTCAATAACTTTTGATTTATCTTCCATCTATAACTCCTAATCAAATATCCAGATTCTGAACATATTTAGCATTTGCTTGAATAAATTCTCGTCGTGGCTCAACTTCATCCCCCATCAGAATGGTAAATATTCTATCTGCTTCAATAGCATCATCCATTTTTACTGCCACTAAAAGTCTATTTTCAGGATTTAGGGTGGTCTCCCATAACTGATCAGGGTTCATTTCTCCTAAACCTTTATATCGTTGAACAAATACACCTTTTTCACCAAATTCCTTGATTGCCGCATCTCTTTCTTCTTCGTTAAACACATACTTTACCCGTTTATTTTTCCGAACCATAAATAGTGGAGGTTTAGCTATATAAATATGACCATATTCTATTAGCGGGCGCATATAACGATAGAAGAAAGTAAGCAATAGGGTGCTGATATGTGCACCATCTACATCCGCATCAGCCATAATAATAATCTTACCATAACGGATTTTGCTGATGTCAAAATCCTGGCCAATACCTGCTCCTATTGCCAGGATTATAGGCTGTATCTTATCATTATTCAGAACTTTATCAACTCTTGCTTTTTCGGTATTCAGCATCTTACCCCAAAGCGGTAAGATAGCTTGAAAAGAACGGTCTCTTCCTTGTTTGGCACTACCGCCAGCAGAATCACCTTCTACCAAAAACAATTCCGTCTTGCTTGGATCAGTAATAGTGCAGTCTGCTAATTTTCCGGGTAAAGAACTGCTTTCTAAAACAGATTTACGACGAGTTAATTCTCTTGCTTTACGTGCGGCTTCACGAGCTCGTGCAGCCATTATACTTTTCATCGTAATAGATTTGGCTTCTGCAGGATGTTCTTCAAAATAGGTCAATAACTTTTCGTAGACTACTGAGTTAACTATTCCTTCTAAATCTGAATTCTGTAACTTAGTTTTAGTCTGACCCTCGAATTGAGGATTTTTTACTTTAACGCTTATAACCGCAGTTAATCCCTCTCTAATGTCTTCTCCGGAAGGACTAACTTTCTCATTCTTCAAAAGGTCAGCATTTTTTATATAGGTATTTACGGCTCTGGTTAAACCACTTTTAAATCCACTTAAATGAGTGCCTCCTTCTATGGTGTTTATATTATTAGCAAAACTGAAGATATTCTCCTGATAACCTTCATTGTATTGCATAGCCAATTCAAATTCAAGGTCCTCTCGTTTTGCTTCTATATAAAGCGGTTTAGGACTAATAGGTTTCTTATTCTGATTGAGATACTCTACGAAACTTATAATACCGCCATCATATTTAAAATTGTGTTCTCTGCCTGTTCTCTCATCTCTTAAAATTACTTGCACTCCTTTATTCAGGAACGCTAATTCCCTTAGACGAGATGTTAAAAAGTCAAAGCTAAATTCCGTTGTCTCAAAGATGGTACTATCTGGTTTAAACTTTATAATAGTACCGGTGCGATCAGTTTCTCCTATCTCTATTACATCAGTTACAGCTTTTCCTTTTTCATAACGTTGGAAATATATTTTACCATCTTTATATACTTTTACTTCCAGATATTCAGAAAGAGCGACTACCACTGAAACACCTACACCATGTAGCCCACCAGAAACTTTATAGGAATCCTGATCAAACTTCCCCCCGGAATGAAGCGTCGTCATAACTACCTGTAATGCAGGAAGTTTCATCTCTTGATGCATTTCTACCGGGATACCACGACCATTATCCTCTACTTCAACTTCGCCTTGAGTGGTGATAGAAACCTTTATATAATCACAGAATCCAGCTAAAGCTTCATCAATAGAATTATCCACTACTTCATAAACTAGATGATGAAGTCCTAGTACTCCTGCGCTACCTATATACATAGCGGGACGTGCCCGAACACCTTCCAGCCCCTTCATTACTTTAATATTTTTAGAGGTATAATTATTGTCAGTCATAATTCATTGTCTCCTTAGATATTAACTAATCTTATATTTCTTTTTTGGAGGATAGGGTCTCCTAACTAAGAAATTGATATTCATATCTTTTTGTCAGGTTATAAAATATGGGTTTTTTGTCAAGAATAATCGATAAATATTTTTAAATTATATCTTCTTATTTATCAATATGTTATCTACTGTTATAAAATCAGATTTAAATAAACTATAAATAATGATTTATCTATATGATTAACAATAGCTTAGCTCCCATTAAGAAATCCTCGCTTTTGCTTCATTTTATTATGTTATTAAGAATTACCATATTATTATTTATATCATATTGTCTTACAGAAGAATAACTATTTTCCCCCCGCATTCTTTCTATTCTAATTTTCCATTAAATATTAAGCAGCTTTTAATCAAGTACCTAAATATATCACCGCTGAACTCACAGGATATAAAGATATAAATCATTTTTTGATATCCATTACTTGATGGGGGAAAATAATATGTAACTAATTATAATATAATTCATTATCCCCACTTATACCAGAAAAATTATTCCTACTTAGTATAATGATTTTTGCGATATTTTCCTGGTAACAATTTAGGATTATATTGTTCCAATAGGTTTAGAGAACGAAAAGATTATTTATAACTATATTAAGCAAGAAATTTTGCGTTTAAATATTTATCAATGGAGTGTGAAGACAAGGATCAGCGATAAAGATATTAACATTGCTACGTATGGACTGTAGGTAATCATTCATAGTTTCACATGCGAGCTTAGGATTATTATTAGTTTCGCTTAAATGAGCTAGAATAAGGTTTTCTAAGCCATAATGCACAATTTGACTAAGCAATCCCACTGCTTGCTGATTAGAAAGATGCCCTTGCGAGCTTTTGATTCTTTGTTTTAGCCTCCAGGGATAAGGTCCGTTCATTAACATTTTTTCGTCGTGATTACTTTCCAGAACGATGGTTGTGCAATTTTTTAATCTATTTATTACAAGCGTGGTAGGAAAACCCAGATCAGTAGCTATTCCCAGTTTTCGTTCCTGATATTGTAAACAGTGGAAAGTAAAATTACAGCTTTCTACAGCGTCATGAGATGAGGAGAAAGGATGGATAATAAGATCATTTATTTGAAAGGGTGTACCCGTCTGGAAAAATTTCACTTCCGCTGGAATATTTCCTAAACGACTTTGGCATTGATAATAGGTTTCTTCATTGATATAGAGAGGCACTTTAAGATTTCGTAAAACTGCTCCTGCTCCCTTGATATGGTCGGAGTGTTCGTGGCTAATTACTAGACCTTTTATTTCGTGTCTATCAATTCTAAGATCTTCCAAAGCGTTAAATATAGTTTTGGCTGGAGCTCCTGCGTCCAGTAAAATGGCTGTTTCATCGGTTCGGATGAAGCTAGCATTTCCTTGAGAGCTACTAACCAAGACAGTGAGCTGGAACATTTATCAGATTTTAGTTAGGTGATAATAGCGATTATTTAATCTATCGTATTCAGTCCAGACTGCATCAGCTGGAGCAGCAGCTAAAAGTTGTGCGACACCAACACTTTGGGCATCAAGATTGTCGCAAAGATGTAGTACTAAAGCTTCAATTGTTTGAGGTAAACGAACCGAAGCTTTTTCATATTCTCCATGATGTGCAAGTATCATATGACGTAGATTCAAAAGAATTTCTTCCGGGAATCCTACAATTTCCTTTGCTTTTTCACATATAAACTGGTCTCCTAAACTGAGATGTCCTACTAATCTACCTAAATCAGTAAAATCAATATTGAGAGCAACACTATATTCAAATACTTTTCCAACATCATGAAGCAAGGCTCCGGAGATAATTAAGTCTCTATTCACGGGATAAAGAGTGCAAACGAAATCACAAAGAGCAGCCACATTGACAGTATGTTCAATAAGTCCTTGACGATAATTATGATGCCAGCTTTTAGCAGCGGGAGCATTAATAAATTGATTGAAGAATTCTTTATCGTCAAAGATAAGGTGTAATAGTTTATTAATCCAGAGATTTTCTACTTTATCAACGAAAGAGAAAAATTGATCAGCCAAATACTCTGAAGGTTTATTGCTGGAAGTGATGAATTGTTCAATATTATATTCCGATTTATCTGCATAGCGAAGTTGGCTAACATTCAGCTGCACCTGGTCTTTGTAACTATTTACCGTAGCCTTTATTTTTATTACATCTCCCTCTGAGAATTCATCTGCTACTTGAAGGAAATCTTTCCACATATAGGCATTTATACTTCCACTACTGTCCTGCAAGCGGAGATATAAATAGCGGTCATTTTTACCCTGGCGAATTTCTTTTGAGGTCACGAGATAAAAACTGACTACTTCTTTTCCCAAGTGCTCAGTTAGGTCAGATATATTGATATGTTTAAACATATTTACTCACTTTAAGATAATAATTTTATGGATGGTAGGCATACCCGTTTTAGCAGAAGGAATGCTGGGAAATCGGAGAAAATAGATGCCATTTACAGGAAATTGGTCAGCTGTAATAGTAATTTCAGATTGAGAAGTATAAAAATCTTTAATCTTTTGGCCTCTCAGATTATAGATTTGCACCCTTCCTATTTGTTTTCCATTATTGATGGATACCTTCATCAGCTCACCTGGATGTAAGGGATTGGGAAAGATAATTAAACGGGGGACAAAATTGTTTTCGTCCTGAACAGCGACAAAATTACTGAATTCGCTATAGGAAGAATAGAGTATTTTTCCGCTATCCTGCAGCTGTAACCAATAGTAAATACGATAGAATTGTTCCAATTCACTTAAGGAAATATTATTTAAAGGAATGAAAAAATTTATAGTTAGACTTTGATCTGCATTCAAACTTCCATTTAACGGTTGATTTTGCACTATCCAACGGTCAATTACCCAACGCTCACCTTCATTAAAGGTCTGTTTTTTGAATAAACCGACAAAGAGCCTTGATGAATTAACGATATCATACTCCACAACGGAAGAATATAATTGAGTATGTGCATTATTCAAGGTTAAAGTTGCATAAAGTTGATCGGTATGGTCTTCGTTAATGATACTAAAATCTGCAGAAGAGATGAAAGTTTTATAATTTTGAGCCTGCGTGCATAGCTGAACAAACTGATCGCCATAATTAGTAGAGAATCCATTAATCCTGAGGTCTCCATTGACAACGGTACGAGGTAAAGAATTAAAGTGATACCAATTAAATCTATTTTGAGCAGCAATACTGGAAAGAGTATCGCCTAAAATTGGAAAATAGTTCAAGATATGAAATTGAGGGAAACTGTATTGGTCTTGAGACCAGGTAATCTGAGATACATTTTGCCAGCGCAAGAAATTCTCTATAAGGAAAATAGGATAAGAATCGGCAAAGCTAAAGCGATGAATAAGGCGAACATTATTTGCTTGTGGATCATTATCATTATGACTACTGACCAGTGCTGCTCTCAATTTTAACTGTAAGGGTCTTTCGGGAAGCACAAACTGATGCTCAAAAAAGGCAGGATTTTGGTTATTAAATTCATATAGAGAAAGAGGAGCAATTGTTTCCGGGATAGGAATTTCGTCAAAAAAGGCAAAATCTGGATCTGGCGAATATACATTCAAATTGATAGTAGCATCTGTTATTGGAATACCAGAATGATTATAGATGGCAAAGGTAGGGGCAACGGTTTGTCCTGGTTCTATAATTCCTTCAAGGTCAAAATTGGTTAATTCTAGGTCAATAATTTGAGAATCTAGAACAAATTCTCCTGCTAGTCCGAAAAGGAGTTCAGCATTAAATCCAGCACTGGCAAAACTCTGGTAATATGGAGCCTGAGGCACATTGGTATTGGAATAATAACTATGTTCTCCTCCCCCTTGGGAAGCGGAAACATAAATTCCAGTGAAACTAGTAGAATATGTTACCACCAGCCATAAAGAGCTTTCTTGAACAGTTTGTGGGAAGGTAACTTCTATCCAGTTTGAAGAAACCGGAACTTTATTCCAGGTTAAGAGAGTACCGGGATGGTTAAATTCATTGGAAAAAAGCTCTACCCGTATGGAATCTCCGGTTTGCGGTAGATAGATTAATGCTTTAGAAGTGATAAATTGAGAGATTTCAGCGGCAGGATACACAGAGGCAAAATCAAAAAAGACAGCCCATTTATCTGATCCATAAAAGTGATAATCGTCCGTTCCCTGATGATAGCCAAAACTATATTCTTTACAGTCCTCCGAAATTACTTGAGAGCCAGAACCTGGCACAAAATCTAAGGCAAAGGAAAAACTCACAAATAGAAGGACAGTAATAGTTATCAAAAATCTCATATTATTCTATTATCCACTAAATTTTTAGCGAAGGCGACATCTTTCTCAATAGCTCTTTTCAGGGCATCTTTATCGGGGAACATTCTTTCCTCCCTAAGATAATGAAGCAATTGAATAGAGAAAGAAAAACCACCAAAATCATTATTCACATCAAGCAGATAAGTTTCAATCTCTACTCTATCCCTTTTTTTCAAGGTTGGGCTGATGCCTATATTTGTCAACCCATAAAAAACTATAGATCCTGTTATCGCTTTACTGATATAAACTCCATTATAGGGAATAAGCTGATAGGGGTCATCTAATTTCAGATTTACAGTAGGATAGCCCAATTCTTTACCAATGCCTTTCCCCCTCCCCACTTTTCCATAAAGTGTATACGGCTGTCCAAGTAAACGATTTGCCTCATATAAATTTCCCGATATCAGCATTTTTCTAATTAATGAACTACTGATAATGCGATTATTATAAAGAATAGGTTCTACATACTCTACTTCAAATCCATAGGTTTTGCTCTGTTCTAAAAGAAACTGATAATCACCCCGTCGTTGATAACCAAAATGAGAGTCGTAGCCGAGTACAATAATAGCAGGATTGAATTTAGCGACCATATACAATCTTAAAAAATCTTCAGCTGAAGTTTTGGCTAATTTATCATCAAAATGCAGCAATTGAACTTCGTTTATTCCCATTGATAAGATTCTATCCTTTTTTTGCAGTGGTGGAAGAAGTATATAAGAACAAGAATTATTATTCAGAGTTTGAACAGGATGATTATCATAGGTAATAACGACAGATTTAAGATTTCTTTCTTTTGCCAGTTCTATAACCTTTGAAAGAAGTTTTTGGTGGCCTATGTGTAGACCGTCAAAATTACCAATACTTAAAACGCTTTTCATACTAATTCTTCAGATTTATATATGGGATAAGTATACCATCTTTTCTTTTTGCTACTCCCTGCAAACTGCCATCAGAATCAAATATCAATATTTTTTCATTATCTATACCTGAATTAGGTATGGGATTGCCATTTTTGATATAAAGTAGCTCTTGGAAAGGTAAAATGAGTTGTTCAAAATCTGGAAATAACTCTTTCACCGGAAAGAAATGGTAAGAAAAGTTTTCTTTTGTAATATCTTCAATTTTAGCGGCTTGACTTACTTTAAGATGTCCTATAGAAGTTCTTCTTAAGCTAATACAAAACCCAGCAGTTCCTAAAAGCTGAGCAATAAGTTCTCCCAGACTACGGATATAAGTTCCTTTAGATACTTTGCACCTGAAAATTAGGTAGGGTGGAGAATAATCTATCACTTCAAACTCAGAGATATTAACTGGACGGTCCTCTAATTCAACTTTAATACCATTTCGCGCATAGGAATAGGCTGGTTTCCCTTTCACTTTAACTGCTGAATAAGCTGGAGTACGAAGAGATGTGATTTGTAGAATATTTTTACGCAAGTCTTCTTTATCTATTCTGGAAGGAATATTTTCACTAGTGGCAATTACCTTCCCTTCTATATCTCCCGTTTCTGTTTGTTCTCCTAGCTTTAGTACAGCTTCATATTCCTTATCCTGTGCCTCCAGAAATTGACATAGACGGGTGTAAGAACCCAGAGCAAAAATTAACAATCCAGAGGCAAGGGGGTCTAGGGTGCCTGTGTGACCTATTCTAGAAATTCCAGTAATATCTCTCAATTGCCGCACTAAAGCAAAAGAAGAAATGCCTAAAGCTTTATCAATTAAAAGGAAACCCTGGTTATCAGACATTATTCTGGGATACTGACAGAGCCTCTTTCAGCTTAGATATAAGGTTAGATTTTAGCTCCCCCAGTTCACCATAAAGCGTTGCACCAGACGCATTTTTATGGCCACCACCTCCATAAGAAACCGCTATGGAATTAACATCAACGGTTTCAGAACGGAGACTTAGATTGAAAGATTCCTCATTATCCTGACGAAGAAAGGCAATTACTTTCACACCTTTGATACCTTGGACAAAACGTAGTACACTTATCGCATTGGAAGATAATTTATTGCGATGTTGCATATCCAGAGAAGAATATAAAAATAGAATCTGACCATCATTATAGAGTTCTATTCCCGAAAGTATTTCTCCAAGATATTTCATCTGGTTGGTAGTATTATTACAGTAAAATGCTTGGTATAAATCGGAAGGATTTATACCGAAAGTTACCAGTTCTGATGCAAAACTTAACGATTTTGCGTTGGTATTGGAGTTGGTGAAGTTATTGGTGTCATTTATAAGACTGATATACAAGTTTTTAGCTATTGCGATACTTTCCATTTTGGGAAGAGCTTCCATTTCAGGTTTAAACATTTTATAGATAATAGAGCCAGTACAGACCTCAGAAGTATCTACAAATGTGTAATCGCTATCTAATTGTTTATTAGAGGGGATATGGTGGTCAACCACAAAACGATTATGTGCAGTTCTGAGCAATTCACTTCTATTTCCCAAAAGAGTATAGCTATTACAATCCAGAATAATAAGGGTATCATAGCGATGTCCGCTTTCAAAAATACTCAATTTTGCTCCTTCCATAAAGCTTTTGAAGCGTTCCAGCTGGTTATCGGCATCAATTACAATGTCACTATCAATTGCTTGATTTCTCAGTAGTCTCTGTAAAGCCAAACTAGAACAGAATCCATCTCCATCTGGTTCTGTATGTGTCATAATAGCAACTGAACTAGAAGAATTAAGAAATCTATTAAGAATCTCCTTTAGTTCTTGTATATTTTCTAGGTTTTTCATTGGATATATTAACCCTCTTTTAGCCTATCTGAGTGCTAAAATAAATGATGATCAAGGAAATCAAATTTTATTTACTGATTATAACTATCAGTTATCCTCATCAGTATCAATTATATCATCAAAAATATCTTCGTCTTCATCGAGGTCAAAGAAGTCGTCATCTTCGTCCTCATAGTCTTCATCCCAGTCAAAATCTTCGTCAAAATCTTCATCGTAATCCTCATCACCATATTTGTCTTTGAGGTTTGCAAGCAAGGTTTCAACTTTAGCTGCCCGATCTTCGGTGTCATCGTAATAGAAAGATAGTTCTGGTATTGTTCTCATAATATGTGCTCCTGCAATTTGTTTTTTAAAATAACCTGAAGTTTTTATTAACTGCTCCTTTACACTTTCATGGGAAGCAGGGTTATTGTAATGGGAAAAGTAAAGTTTAGCATACTTTAAATCTTTGGAAAGAACCACATCTGTGATAGTTACCCAGGCTAAAGAAGGGTCTTGAATCTTGGTAGTTAAAGTAATATTTAATAGTTTACGCAATTCTTCCTGAAGCCGTGGGACTTTATACGATTTCATAGTTTATTTTGGGGAACTTTCTTCCAGGACATAAAATTCAAAGACATCGCCTTCTTTGATGTCGGAGAAATTAGCTAAGGTAATACCGCATTCACTTCCTGCTCTAACTTCTTCCACATCATTGGCATAATGTTTTAGGGAAGCAATGTTGTCTTCTGCAATCATAACATCATCACGATAGATTTTGACACTACATCCCTTTTTGACACAACCACTATCTATCTGGCAGCCTGCTACCGTGCCAACTTTTTTTATTTTAAACACCTGACGAACGGTTGCAGTTCCAATAATTTGTTCTTTATATTCAGGTTGTAACAATCCTTCTAGTGAGGCTTCAACATCTTCTATGGCATCATAAATTATTTGATAAAGGCGCATATCCACTTTTTCTTCTTCTGCCATCTTTTTAGCTTGTTGATTTGCTCTAACTCTAAAACCGATAATAATAGCATCAGAAGCTGCTGCTAAACTTACATCAGCTTCATTGATACCGCCTACGCTTTTATGGATGATATTAAGTATCACTTGAGGATTGGAAATCTTGGCTAATGAATCAGCTAGCGCCTCTACCGAACCATCAGTATCTGCTTTAATAATAAGATTTAGTTCTTTTAACTGTTCATCCCGTATACGTTCAAAGATATTTTGCAAAGAGGCTTGATTCTGATATTTTTCCCGTTCCAATCTAATCTGATTTCGTTCGGTGCTTATAGCTCGAGCAGTTTTCTCAGAATCAACTTGATTAAGCAGATCTCCTGCTTTGGGTATATCATTCAAGCCAAATATACGACCTACATCGGAAGGATAGAGTTCCTTAATCTCCTGACCCCGCTCATTTTCTATTCTACGAATTCTGCCGTGAGTTGCACCACAGACCACAATATCCCCTTTTTTGATTGATCCCTCTTTTACAAGAATAGTAGCAATGGAACCCATACGAGGGTCTTTTTGAGCTTCCAGAACAACACCCGAACCAGGTACTGTTCTTCTAGCTTTAAGTCCCATCAGTTCTGCCATTATAAGAATCAACTCTATAAGATTCAGGATTCCTTCTCCCGTCACTGCAGAAGTAGTACACCAAGGTACTTCGCCACCATATTGTTCCAACATTACTCCATAATCTAAAAGCTTAGCAATGACTTTATTTACATTAGCATCGGGTAAGTCTATTTTATTGATCGCAATGATAATAGGAACACCTGCAGCTTTAGCATGGTCAATAGCTTCTTTAGTTTGAGGTTTTATTCCTTCATTAGCAGCTACCACAATTACAGCAATATCAGTCACATTCGCTCCACGAGCTCGCATCGCCGTAAAAGCTTCATGTCCAGGTGTATCAATGAAGGTAATTTTATTTTTGTTAATCTCAATCTGATAAGCTCCGATATGTTGAGTGATACCTCCGGCTTCACCAGCCACTACATTAGTATTACGAATATAATCCAGGATAGAAGTTTTACCATGATCTACATGACCCATAATAGTAACTACCGGAGGACGAGGTTCATATTCTGCATCGGCAAAAAGTTCCTTTTCTTTATCTAATATATCCGCTCCGTATTCATCTTCAAACTGGAAATCTACATTAAATTCGTCACAAATCATTTCTAGAGAATCACGGTCTAATCTTTGATTCATTGTAACCAGCTGACCCATAGCAAAGAATTTGGAGATTATCTCTGCTGGATTAATATTAAGAATCTTGGCTAGTTCACTAACAGAAGTAAATTCTCTAATAATAACCTTACTTTCAGTATTATCATTTATAATCTGTGCTTCTTTATGATATTTCTTTTTCTTGCTTTTCTGTAGTATTTTTTTAATATTACGAGAAATTTCCGCTTCATCAACATCAGAAGGAAACACATCCTTTTGTTTGCTTTTCTTTGCTGAACTAACTATAGCTCGTTTATGTTTACTCTTTTCACCCAATTCTTCATGGTCAAATCGTGATTTACCGAATTTTTTTACCTCAGTTTCTTTTGGAGGCTCAATAGGTTCAATAGATATGGGAACTACAGTTGTAGTAGTTTTTTCTCCGAGCTCTTCCTTTCCCCTTTTTTCTCTGGCTGGTTTCTGAGCTTCCTTAGTTCTACGCTCTTTAGTTACCGCCTCAGTTCTAGGTTTTGCTGAGCCCTTCTTATCTTTGCTAATCACTGGTGCAGCTTGTTGATGGGGAACAATAATACGAGTAGGTGGTTTTTGTTTAGCCAATACTTTCTCAGTTTTGGGCTGCGATGTAGTCGGTTCTATAGGTTCCGCTTGTCGTATCTCAGGTTTTGAATAGGGTTCAACTTTAGATGGGGAAACAACAGATTTAGGAGATACCTCTTTCTTGGCTGTTCCCTCTCTTCCTTTACGAGTTTTGTCTGATTTGGCTGATTTCTCAGTTCCTGGTTTTACTGCTTTAGCAGTTGATACTTCCCTGGGTCTTTCTTGGGGAATTTCTTCAACTTTAGCTTTAGCTGCTTGTCGCATTTCCTGTAAGCGTTTCCTATCTTTTTCTGCTCTTTTTTCAGCATCTACTTGCTCATAATATTTTTTCCGAATTTTATCGGCTATTTCTTCATCAATAAGGCTCATATGACTTTTTACAATGACCCCCATATCATTGAGGTGTTTCCTCAAAGCCATATTGCTTATTTTAAGTTCTTTAGCTAATTCATGTACTCTTATTTGCACTTTTTTCCTCTAAATTTAGTTGGAATAGTATTCCAACATTTTGGCGGCAAATTGACCGTCTTTAATTCCAAATATCCCAGAAATAGGTGTTCCCAAAGCTTTACTGAGTTCTTTTTGTGTACCCAAGCGAACTATAGGAACTGAGCTTTCCAGGATATTCCTTGCTTCAGTTATCCTTTTAACTGTTTTAGTAGAAGTATCATCGGTAATAATAATCAATTTTAGATTATTTTTTCGTAAATCCCGAAGGCAGGCATCAGTGCCAGAAACCATCTTACCTGCTTTGCGAGCAAATTGCATCAGATTAATTATGCGAGAAAATTTTTCTTCACTGTTCATTATTTACTCCTTGAACTGATCTATTGCTTTGCAGGTCAAGTTCTGACCAATTTTTTTGGATACCATAATATTTTTTATAATAATGCTTTCCCCATTCCTCTAATTTAGACAGACAATTTATATCTCTACATACATAAAGTCTATGGTGCGGCAACTTTCTTTGTGGGTCTATAATAATACCCTCTGGAATAAGAATGAAGGCATAGAGGCTCTTCAGTTCTTTTTTGAACTTGCAAATAGAACAGGTTCTCTGCGGTATATGCTGAGCTTTACTATGTTTATTAGACATTAAAAATCTCTTGCTGCCCCTTTCAGCTTTTGTGCAGTTTTTTCACCCACACCTTCAAGATTACAGAGCTCTTCAATAGAAGCTGCATAGATATCTTGAACTGAGGTATATCCTGCATGTCTCAATATTTCTGCTATTTTAGGAGTTACACCATCCAGTTCAGTTATATGACTGATAGTTCTGCGTTCTTTTGCCATCTTCTCTTCAAACTCTTCCATAGTATAGATATCAATCTTCATTCCTGTCAATTTAGCTGCAAGTTTAACATTTTTCCCACCCTTTCCGATAGCGATAACTTTATTATCATCGTCCACAATAACGCTGGCAGCTCTATTTCTTTCTAATATTACTCTTTTCACATTTTCTAGACCCAGAGCTCTAACTATCAATTTATCAGGGTCCTCATCGTGAACAACTAGGTCAATTTGTTCGCCATGAAGTTCCCTACGAATACTATCTATACGAGTACCTTTGATTCCAATACAGGCAGCTATGGGATCGAGCTTTGGATCAGTAGATTCAATTTCAACCTTAGTTCTAACTCCAGGTTCACGAACAATTTTTAGAATTTTGATTGTCCCATCATAAATTTCGGGTATTTCCGTTTCAAAGAGCTTCTTCACAAATTCAGGATTAGTTCGTGAGAGTATGATAGCATTATGATTTTTATGTACCTGTATATTTACTACATAGGCTTTTATATTATCTCCCACGCGATAATACTCATTTTCTATCTGTTCATCTACTGGTAAGATAGCATCAGAATAACCAATGTCAATTCTATAGTTCCCATTATCATCAATGGATTTAATTTTACCGCTGACAATAGTATTTTTTTGTTTATCAAAATCATTACGGATTTTTTCTTCTTCCAGCTGGTGTATTTTATCCTGAATAGCTTTTTGTGCAGTCTTGATTAGCTTAGGTTCAAATTCATACATTGCCATAGATTTGGGTACATATTGTCCCAATTCCACATCTTCTCCATAAATTTTCCGAGCTTCTTCAAGAGAAATTTCGCCTAGATTTTTCTCTACTTCCACCACTTTGCACAGAAAGTTTGCCTTAATAGCACTAGTATTCTCATCTACTAGGAGCTCCAGTTTATTTTCAGGCTCCAGTTTTTTATTCAATACATTATTGATAGATTCCAGTATTATTTTCTGGATGAGCTCCTTGTCTAACTGCTTGATAGCCGCAAGCTTGACCACGGCATCCAGTATATTAGTACTCATTTTTTCTTATCACTCCTATCTTTATTAAGAAAGACCGTTTTAGCCCGACTAATATCCTTGAAGTTTATTTTTACTACTTTCCCACGGTCATCCAATGTGATAGTGTCATTATTAACTTCAATCAAGGTTCCCATTGCAGAGTGCTTTTCATCACCTTCTATCCATTGCACAGCAACCTTTTCGTTGATGGCACTCACAAAATGGTTCTTCAATTTTAAAGGCCTTTCCAATCCCGGTGAGGACACTTCTAAGAAATAACGCTCTGGTATTATATCCAGTTCATCAAGTTCATTACTTAGAGCACGACTGAAGAAAGCACAATCATCCACGGTCACACCACCAATTTTGGTCAGGTAAACAGTTATAATTCTTCCCTTAGCAGACATCTTCTCCTCTACATCATATAGAGCAAGATGCCAATCAGCACATAGCTTTTGAGCTATACCCGCTACTTGTGACCGGTAATATACCATCTTCTATCTTTCTCCTTACTTTATATCTATATTATCTGAAAAAAAATAGCTAATTTGCTTAGCTATCTTTTAGAAACAATAAACTCTTATTGCTGAAATGATTTATATCCATTTCTGTATGCAAATTCAAAATCTAATCAGGATGTAATTTGTCAAGTAAAAATTTCTCCAAATAATTATAAGATATTAGTTGAGCATAATAGTGATGACTCTAATTTATATTATGAAAGGAGCAAAAATAAGATATTAGCTTCAAACATAAAGGAGTTATTTTCAAACAATTTTGAAAAGGGTATTGATTTAGAACCTATTTTTGTTCCTCAAATTGTATTTCTGAAAGAAAGACCTTACCTCAAATTTCTTTTAACTTACGATTTGACAAGATATCTTAATCTTGCTATACTTATTTTTTTACACTTCATAAACTGGAAATCCCTTTTCCGGATTTTGATTCTCGTTTAAAAATATAAAAAATACATCTTCTTGAAGTCAATGTAATCATACAGCAGTTAGAAATAAAAAATTCCGTTTTAGATATTAATTTTCCCGAATAATGCCATTTCTATTTTTAAACTTTGTAGAACGAAGAAATAAATAAGAACAAAGTTGAAATAATTATTGCTTGAAAAAGTTAATCTTTAGTTCTGATTTATTTTTAATAGATAATAACAGAATGCTGAACAGAGATATATTATCCCTCCTGACCATAAAATATCTGAGAGAAAATGACCTCCTTGGGCGATACGTACAAAACCCATAAGCAAACCATAGAATACAGCAAAAAGAAATGCCCAGATGGTCAGTTTTCCCCTTTTGCCACGAACGAGGAAGTAGAGAGTGAAAAAATAGAAACCCATTGCGGCATGACCGCTAGGAAAAGATTTTCCAGGACTTGAAGAATCTATTTCTAATGGTTTTTCATAAACATAATTCCCGCCAAAATAAATAATATTTCTAGGACGAGGGCGTCCCCAATTTTCTTTCAAGACAATGTTCACTAATAAACCTGGACCAATAATCATAACCAAGACCAAGTAAATACAGTTTCGTCGCCATTTTTTCAGAGTATGATAGAAGAAGGATAAAATCAATATTACCAAGCTAATAATACTAAGTAAAAGGGCAGGAATGGTGCCATAATAGTACATAAAATTACAGAAAGGATTTAACTGACCCCACCATTTATTATTGCCAAGATAGAACCAGCTGGAAACTTTTAGGTCCCAACCTGAAAATCTCAAAAGAATTGTTCCAGCTAATAAAATTAAGCCAGGAACGATAAAATCCAGTAATAAAATATTATGGCGGGTCCTAGGAGCCGCCATATTTCCATCTTCTCTCATATTTTTTCGCAAACATAACTAAACATTAGCTGCCTGTTTTTATCTATTCTCTAGTTCTCAATAGAGAGTTACCTAAATTTTATATAAATTCTGGTTTGTTTTCTTCAGAGGAATCCTTGTTTATTTTTTCGCTAGAAACACTTTCTGAAACAGGAATTTCACCTTCCTGTTCTGTTGTTTCTTTCTGTTCAATTGCTGGTTCAAATTTAATTTCCTCATTAAGCGGAGAAGGTTCAGATAAAGCCATTACTTCATAGTCTTTTTCTTTAACTTCTTCTAAAATAGCGAGTTCTTCTTCAGTAGCTTCAGGGCTGGGTTCTGCAATAGAGATTTCTTCGTTGTTGAAATTAGTTTTTGCATATTCTCCCTTAACGATTTCCTCAGATTCAAGGAGTTGAGGATTTTCAGGAGACATATCTATTTGTTCGGGAGTTTCTGTGTCTGCAGGAGATGGTATAACCTCTTCTTTTTCTTTCAGATCTAGAATTTCAGTTTCTGCCTTAGGTTTAGCTTCCTCGGGAAAGATTTTGCGTTTTCTCTCTCTAGCTTTATGTTCTGCTTTTTTCTTTTCCATTCTGGCAATACGGTCTCGCATATATTGTTCGTGAAGGGCAATATATTCTTCCTGCAATCTGGGATCGCGAGAGAAAAAGAAAGCATTAACAGAAAGGACTAATCTTCTATTTTCCATATCCACTTCAATGACTTTAAGGGGTAATTCCTCTCCCACATAAAAGGCATCTTCTGTATTTTCTATTTTTGGCATCGCTATATGAGAAATCGGTACAAATCCTTCTACTTCATCTTCTCCAACTTTTATATTCACTGAAACACCTTTGGGCATTAGTTTACTAATCTTACCCTTAACTTCGCTATTTACGGGTAAGGTTTCTGCTAAATTTTCCCAGGGATCAGGATGAAGTTGTTTCATACCTAAAGCAATACGATGAAGAGCACGATCAATAGAAAGAACAACTGCTTCAACTTCCTGACCTTTACGAAATATTTCTCGGGGATGATCAATTCTCTTTGTCCAGCTAATATCGGAAATATGAATTAAGCCATCTATACCATCTTCTATTTCCACAAATGCTCCAAAAGGAGTAATACTCTTTATAGGACGAGTAATGACACTTCCCACAGGATAATGGTCTTCTATATAAAGCCAGGGATTGGGTTCCATCTGTCGCATTCCGAGAGAGATACGATGATTTTCTTTATCTACTTCAAGAACGATGGCTTCAACTGTATCCCCCACTTTCAATTCTTTTTGTGCATCCATAATCTTTCTAGTCCAGCTCATTTCTGAAATGTGAACTAGACCTTCAACTCCAGGTTCCAGTTCTACAAATGCACCAAATCTTTGGACGCTTACCACTTTCCCGGAGACCTTACTACCTTCGGGATATTTAATCTCTACATTTTCCCAGGGATGGGGAACTAATTGTTTTAGTCCGAGGGAAATCCTTTCCATTTCAGGGTCAAATTTAATCACTTTAACCTTTACTTTATCACCAATATTGAGCATCTCACTAGGATGGTTGATAGTGCCCCAGCTCATATCGGTTTTATATAGAAGTCCATCAATACCGCCTAGATCTATAAAGGCTCCATAATCAGTAATATTTTTAACTTCACCATCAAGTTCCATCCCAACTTCTATTTGAGACAGTAATTCTTTTTTTCTCTGATTAGCCTCATCTTCCAGCACTTCTTTATGTGACAAGATAATGTTCTTGCTATTTTCATCAATGCGCAGCACCTTGAAACTCATATCTTTTCCTATGAATTGGTCAACAATAGGAACTGCTTTGTTAGATATATGAGAGCCTGGTAAAAAGGCTTCAATTCCCATAACATCAACCATCAATCCACCTTTTACTCTTCTAGTAATCGTTCCATTGATGGTTTTCCCTTCTTCAGCAGCTTTCTTTATTTGTTCTATATTTATCAAGAAATCAGCTTTTTTCTTGGAGATAGGAATTCTATTATCTTGGTTTGGTGCTCCTTCAATTAGCACCTTAATCTTTGAATCAATTTCTGGGATCTCGCTATATTCAAATTCATTAATAGAAATAAAGCCATCATTTTTGAAGCCAATATCCACTACCACTTCCTGGTCATTAATTCCCACGACTGTACCTTCAATAATATCCCCTCGTTTAAATTGAGGTATGCTCTCGTCAATGCCTTGAAGAAGCTCTTGATTTAGACGATCTGTTTCCTCTCTTGATGGAGTTGAAGTTGAGGTGATAGGAATATCTTGCTTTAGTCCCATATCCGGAATAGGCGGAGAATAATCTTCTGTTACATTATTTTTCTCCTCTTCTTCTCGGGTTAAATTTGTTTCTGTGTTTTTCTCAAGCACAGTGTCAGCCGGTTTTTCTAATAACTCTGGCATTTCAATAGTCAATTCTGGTTCCGGTTCTGTTGTGGCAGAAATTTCCACCTCAGTTGCCGTTATTTCCTTGTTAGTTTCCGACGGTTCGCTTTCACGAACCAGTAAGTTTTCATCTTTTTTGTCAGTTAAGCCTTGATTGTGATCATGTTCTAACATGATTCCTCCTTATACACTTATACACTGGGATTTCCTCTATCTGCTGAACAGATTGAGGTTCCCCCTTAATTCTAAAAATCTGATTATAAACTTCTACTATAATTTCTTCTGGAGTGGAAGCACCAGCTGCTAAACCTATGGTCTGAGCATCTGTTAATAAATCAGGAGTCAATTCTGACGCTGTCTCAATATGGATACTGCGAGTAACTTTCTGGCATAATTCTTGCAGAACTCGTGTATTAGCACTGTGCTTCCCACCTATGACAATCATTAAGTCACTATTTTCAGCCAGTTGCAAAGCAGCTTCTTGCCGCTGAGTGGTGGCATTGCAAATAGTATTAAATACTCGTAACTCTAATGTATGGGGTAATACTTGATTTACCAATTCCTGAAGATTACTTAGTTTCTGCGTAGTCTGACTAACGATACAGAGAGTTTCCCAGTTTTGAATTTCTGGTTTATCTCCTGGTTTGATGATTCTTGTCTGTTTGCCACCGTAAGAAAATAAAGCTTGAACCTCAGGATGATCAGGATCTCCCATAATCAAAATCGGTAATTCTTTCACCGAAGATACCAGTTCCTGAGCTCTTTTCACATAGGGACAGGTGGCATCAATAATCTTATTACCATTCGCTTTTAAAATTTCCATATCTTCTCTGGCAATGCCATGAGAGCGGATTACAACCTTTTTGCCTTTAAGATTTTTAATGTCGTAACAAACGGAAATCCCTTCCTGTTCAAGTTTTTGCACTATTTGAGGATTGTGAATCAGTTCACCATAAGTGCAAACATTTCCATTAGAATTATGAGCTTCTAAAGTCATTTTAACCGCTCTGCGAACACCAAAACAGAAGCCAGAATGCTCTGCTAAGAACACTTGCATTCTTCCTCCAGTCTGGGAAAGATTATCCGGTAAAGTGTATCCGTTTGTTCTTGTATAGTCATATTACTGGTATCAATTTCTAGGGCATCATCTGCTTTCTTGAGAGGTGCCAAGACACGTTGAGAATCGTTATTATCGCGCTTTATGAGATCGGCTAAAACCTCGGAAAAATCTTTATCTATACCTTTTCGCTGAAGTTCTAGCCATCTTCTCTTAGCTCTAATCTCTGGATTGGCAGTTAAAAAGAACTTAACATCAGCATCAGGAAAAACAAAGGTGCCAATATCCCTTCCATCTATGATTACGCCTCCATTTTCTCCCATTTTTCGCTGAAGTTCTACCATTTTATAACGAACAGCTGGAATGGCAGAAATAGCAGAAGCGAGAGCAGAAATATCATCCGCTCTAATATCTTCTGAGACATCTTCCCCATCCAGAAGAATCCTGTTTTTAGAATTGTTGTTTTCTATCCGAATATCAATATAATCCAGTAAATTCCGGATAGATTCCTCATCATTGATATCAATACCCAGTTTTTTAGCTTTAAGAGCGCAAGCACGATACATAGCTCCGGTATCAATATAAATATAGCCTATTTTTTTTGCCAGAAGCTGAGCTGAGGTGCTTTTCCCTGATGCGGCAGGTCCATCAATAGCAATGATAAGTCCTTTTTTCATTTCTTTTTACCTGAAAAACCATAATTTTTGCTCTCTTTAGGGCGTCAATCTTTTTTATGCTTTCCAGTAAGAACGGGAAAAAATAACTTTCATTGACTTTTAATATTTTTAGCTCCTATATCCCCCTTTCTTACAGACTAATGTCCAGCTTATGTCCAGCTTATGTCCAGCTTATGTCCAACTTATGTCCAGCTTATGTCCAACATCGGATATAAGCTCCACATAGGATAGGGATCAATAAGAGATTAGAAGGGATGAAAGATAGAGAAGGGTTATATTTCAAAGAAAAGCAGATTCCAATTATTGATTAAGGAGCTAATCTATCTTTTAACAAATTAATTATTTAAAAACAAAAGGCATTGAGTAGATAGCTTTTTGATGTTGTTAAGAGTATACTCTTGATAAAATGGGAAAAAACTTAATCTATAAAATTAAAAAATCGTAAACGATATTTATTCTTCCTTTAAATCCCTGGTCATAAGTTGCAAAATAGCTTGTCTGGGGTCTTTATCATAAAAGAGTACTTTATAGACCTGTTCTGTAATAGGCATTTCAATATTTTTCTGGATAGCCAGATTATAAACTGAATGAGTAGTGGCAACTCCTTCTGCAACCATATCCATTGTCTGGACAATCTCCCTTAATTTTCTTCCCTTACCAATCTGAAAACCTACATAACGATTTCGGCTATGTTTTGAAGTGGCAGTAGTAACCAGGTCTCCAAGACCGGATAATCCGAGAAAAGTATCCGGATTTGCACCACAAGCAACTCCTAATCTTTGAATTTCTACCAAGCCCCGGGTTAACAATGCTCCGATTGTATTATCCCCATATTCCAGACCAGCAATTATTCCTGCTGCAAGTGCAATAACATTTTTAACTGCACCACCTATTTCCACTCCTATCAAATCAGTACAGCGATAGACCCGAAAATAACTATTACTGAAAATATTCTGAAGCTTTTTAAGAAGTTCTGTATCGGAACCTGCAATGACCACAGAGGTTGGTATTTGACGAGCCACCTCTTCTGCATGACTTGGACCAGAAAGAGTGCAAATAAGTTTATGCACTTCTGGTGGTAGTATCTGTTTCAAGATTCCATTAACCATCAATAAAGTTTCTTCCTCAATACCTTTAGCAACATTGATAATAGCAAAAAGTCGGTCAGGATTCCACAACTCTTTCTTGGCATCTTGGGGAATAGATTGTAAGGTTGACCGGATGTATTGAGTTGGAACAGCAAGTATTATTATTTCAGGTTGAAAATGGGCAAGTTGGGAAAAATCACCCGTAAAAGAAATTTCGGAAGGTAGAATAATATCAGGTAAAAGCTGAGGATTAGAATGTGTTTTTATGAGTGTATTAAGAAAATCTTTATTATATTCCCAGAGCAAGATCTCATTTTCATTTTCATAAAGAAGTTTAGCCAGTGCTAGACCCCAACCACCTCCTCCGATAATAGCTATCCGCATATCAGAAACAAGAATTAACTTTTCTTAGCTGAAGATTTACTGGTAGTAGTTTTCTTAGAAGTGGCTTTAGTAGATGCAGTTTTCTTTTTCACTTTAGAAGATTCTTTCCTTTCCCAACTAAAATCTTCATCTTCGTCCTCATCTTCATCCAGTTCATCTTCATCACCTGCCATCCAATCTGGGCAAAAAAGCAGGTCTTCTTTATAATCCCATCCATCAACATTTTCCAGACCAAACTTTTCTAAGATTTCATTTTCCCAAATGGAATAATAGGCAGTTCCATCTTCAACCGCCCAAACCAACACAGGTTCACGATAACGACGGAGTTCAATCTTATAATTTTCAGACAGTTCTATAAACTCCAAAATTTTTTTTGTGTTCTTTTCTTTACGAAATTCCATAACACCTACCTAAAAACTATATTTAGCAGTAAGAGAAAATTTGTTTTCGCTGTATTCTTTAGTTAAACGAATATTCTCCACAGGTGATTCTATATTCCTGAAAGTATGAGTGTAGTCAAGTTTTAAATTCCATTGCTCATTTAAGAGGAAATTAAGCGCAGCATTGGTATTATAAATTCTATCTACTCTCCCACCATAACGAGCATCATCAGATTGATAAAATCTCTCTTCATAAGAAAGAGCTAATTCAGGATAAAAAGCCACCCCCTTAGGCTTTGAAGCCAATAAGGGAGTTTTTTTCAAACGAATATCGCTCTTATAAATATCACTCTCATAACTGGCATCTTCTGCATCATGATTGTAGTTATCTAAAAGCCGCCAATGATAGCTTGCTCCCAGACTGAAAGCAGGAAAAGAATAACGAGCCCCCAACCCAAGAGTAGCAGCATTGGCATCATATTCCGTCCAATATTGATTATAAAAATATTCTTCATAGCGACCATGGAACTGGATAGTTGTATTTTTAAAAGGTTTTACATTGAGGTCAGCCCTATAGAGATTGCGTTCATAGCTATATTTTTCCGACTCTTCTGTTCCATCGTTATCAATATAGTTTCGCACATAGATGTAGGGATAATAGCCATAAAGAGCAGTAAAATTCCAATAATACCGTTCTACTCTAAAGCGAAAAAGCATATCCTGACGGTGCTTATCAGGATTGGATATATTTTGTGATACTTTTGCGGTTACTGAAGGAATAAATTTCCACCATTGATAGCGAAAAGGATAAGCAAGGTCAGCTTGCAGAGAAATAGTTAAGTCATCAGTAGTATTAACAAAGTCCAGATTCGGATGACCTTGTTTCCAGCGATTTATATCGTAATCAGACAGGTGGAAAACATTATCGGAATAAGTAAGTCCTGTAGATATAGAGACATCCATTTGTGCTTTAAGGGGTGGGTTACTAAACAGAAACAACAAAGCTAGACTCATTATAATAGGTATAATCTTACGATTGGTAGGATGTTTAGATTTATTTTTTGAGGAATCTTTATTTTTATCCCCTTGAGATTCAGGTTTAGAAATTGTGTTCTCTGAGGGAATTATAAACTTATCAGAATTTTCAAAAGAAAAATCAGGCATATTTAACTCTTATTTCTGCTTTAGCAATACCGGTTTGGCAAAAAACATATGGTCTGTTTTAGCCCGGAGTTCATATTCCACCGTTCCACTATTGGCAGGTAAATCAATTTTTTTACCTAAGGAAAGATAGTTTACTCCAGTAGCTTTGTATTTTGTACTTCGCTGAAGCGTAAACTCATAAATATCAACCAATTCCCCATTACGATAAAGTTCAAAAACAGGCAGTTTATTATTATGTAATCGCGCACGCACATAAACTATCGCATTACGACCATTATTTAATGTAAACTTGAAACTCTGAGAGGAATTAAAGGTATAATACTGGCTTTCTGTATTGTTATGAGAAATATTAATAATTCCACCATGTGCTTTTACTACCAGATTAGGTGGTTTGGAGCTTTTTGGTTTGGGAGTTGGAGCAGGAGTATAGAAAGGTCTAAAATATATGCTTCGTTCATAACACAGCAACTCCATTTTAGAAGCCCCCTCAGGAATGGAAATGGTTATCTCATCATAAATATAGAAGCCGTCAAGCTGCTCTTTTAAACTGAGGTCGTAGGTTTTTTTATCTTTCCCAAAGATAATAATAACCTGAGGTTTACGCACCTTGGCTACGGAAAAAGAACGCAAATAAATGGTAGAAATGCCTTCCACATTAAGAAACATAGATTTTTCTGGAAGAGAACGATAATACCAGTAGTTTCCTTCCTCAGTTTTTAGTAAACGACGGTTACCTGGATTTTCAAAATTAAGTGGTTTAACTTTAGCAACTGCGAATGTTATTCCTAAAACTATTGCTATACTAACAAAAAAGCGTTTTAACATTACTGCTCCTATTTACAATTCTTCATCAGGGTCCACTATATTAGCCATAAATCTTCGGTCATTACGGTCCAGAATAATCACTGCTACTAAAGCAGCTATGAGAATGGCTAAGCAAACAGCAGCTACGGTAACATTATGTTTTTTTACACTAAAAGCAGGACCGACTCCAGGTTGGGGCATTTGACCTGAGTTATTTTCCAGATGGTATTTTTTAATCCAGCGTTGGATATGCTGAACATTGAATACGGGAACGCCTTTTTTTGCCATAACCATCATAATACCTTCAGGGTCATATTCACCTTCAGCTAATTTGGGATTCAAGCCTTCAACCATCTGATTAGCATTTGGTTCACTTCCCACATTAGCTAGTCCCCTACCGATATTTACAAAGAGTTTATACCGTTCTCCTTCAGGTAGCATCTGGTCATAGGCAATTTCTCTTGCCTTAACATTATCCTCTAAAGTAGTACCAAATAAGGGACTTACTCCATTTCTTGCCATTGCCTGAAGCATAGCTTTAATTCCCTCATCAGAAAGACCTACTCCAAGGTCATCTTTGCCTCCTAAAGATGCATAAGAAGAACCAAAATCTATCATACCTTTACGACGAAGAACAGCTTCCATATCCAACCAGGTAAATTCTTCCTGATTTGCACCATAAGACGCTGAAGAGAGAGAAACAATGATGGCAGGTTTTAGTTTCATCACCTTAATTGCAGCATAAAGTGCCAGATTGATACCTGGATTAGAACCTGTTATTCCAACTGCAATATAATCTCCTTCTTTCAAGCCCTGTTTGGTGAATTCTTCCACAAATATTGCAGCTAAATTAGGATTCAGAGCAGCTTGCTTTTCGGATAAAAGACCACGGTCTGTAGTGATAGTTGTCCTTGCCTTGCCAATAAGTCCGGTCTGCAAAGGGTCATTTATAGGGTCAATTGGCAAACCAAGTCTTTGAATTTCTGCTTTGAGAGTATCCATAAAAGCTAGCATCTCTTTAGCTGCAGCGACTTTCAAATCATAATTTTGACTTTTGATATCTACATAACTGTTACTGGCAATTAGATAAAGTACAACACTGAGGAAAAATAAGAGGGTTAAGGATCTACCGGATTTAAGTGAAGGACGATACATCTTACACCTCTCCCTGAAAAACAACCATTAAAATAAGGCGTACCAGAATTGCGGCAATTCCAAGCGAGGTTATCGTTTTCCAGAATCCCTGTCTTTCAAACCAGTTTGCAATCAGACCAGGAATGATATATCCTATAGATTGGAGTTGATAGGTGTAGATTGTAACATTTTGATATACTAAAAGTCGTGAAACCCAGCCCAGAATGAATCCTACCAGGATACTAAATACCATCCTTCTTTTCCCATATAAAAGAGTAAATTGACTAATTATACGGATAATAGCCCAGGTAAGCAAACTCACTATGATAGTGCCTAAAATCTGCATTGGACGATCCAGATACATAGCAATGTACCCTGGAACAACTATCCCGCCTGCTGAAGCACCTAAAAACTCACTAAAGATAAGGCTAATAATAACACCTAGACCTACTGCTGCCTGAATTATTGATTCAACCACTTTAAATCCTCATAATGCTGTTTAGATTTATGCTTGAAATATGCCACTATCTGACTGCCATACTTGATTCTTCCTGCGATGTTGCCTATTCCTAGAATATGAGCTTCATTCTTAGTTATTTCCAGCACTTTATCGTATACTAGCTCCGGTGAAGGTTCTCCTAAAGGAATAATCTTTTCATTTGGTATTCCGATATGATAAGCATAAGCAGCAACTTTCTCAGGAAGCTCACCGGTCAATAATATATAAGAGAAATCCAATTTACTGACTGCTTCTAAAAGCTGTTGAGAGCGGAAATATCTATCAGCACGGCTATTCAGAATAATAATCTTTTCTGCATTCTCTAAGTGACCGATGATCATATTAATGATACGAGCAGTAGAATCAGGATCATTAGCGGCAAAAATATTATAAAAATAAAGGGTTTTCCCTTCATCATATATGACATACTTTTTCAAAGCACCCGGATCAGGATGAGAATTTTGCATCCCTTCCAGAGCTATATTACGAGGAACCCCCAGTTCCGCACAAACTGCCAGAGCTAACTGGACATTTTCTGCATGTTCTATGTAGTTAAAGTTAGAAAGCTCTTCTTGAGTTACATCTATAGGTCTTATTTGATATATCTTACAATTACGCTTTTTGGCTACTTTCTTTAATAGAGGAAAATACTTATCTTCTGCCGTATAGCATATCCCATTAGGAGGTATGGTATTGGATAAGGACATTGCTACACTTTCTTCAGTTGGACCCATCACATCCAGATGGTCTGGACGGCAATTGGTTATTACACTTACCGTACTACGAACAAATTTTCTTTCTGTTATCCATTGATAAGCTGGATTAACTGCCATACATTCTATCACTATTGAATCAGGTTGTTCTTTAGCTGCATAACGGAAAATATATTTCTGCTCTATAATATTAGCTCCCATTAAACGGATTATAGCAGCTTCTCTTCCATCAGGAAGTATAACTCTGGGAGTAGTTCCGGTAGTTTTTGCAATTGTTCTTTTCCCTCCAGCACGAAGTCCTGCAGCAATGAGACGGGTAACACTGGATTTACCCCGGGTGCCATTGACATGAATCCGGATAGGGATAGAATTGACATATCTCTGATGCCGCCAGTATTCATAAATCCAATATCCTACCAGTAGCACCGTTACAACTATCAGAACATTCATCTATTTCCTCTTGTTATTTACATCTCTAAAGTGGAAAAAATCTATTTTCTCTCTTTATATTTATCAATGCAAAATCTATTCCACCCTCTCCATTTTCTACTTTACAATAGAAAAAAAATCTATTACAAAGAAAATTTTTATTGGATTTTAGGCAATCTTTTCTTTATTTTACAGCTGAAAAATATGGAAATTGAATTATAAGGAGAAAATATCTAGGTTAAAAAGATACAGTGGGGAATGCCGGGCGGCATCCCCACTGTTCGGAGGGCATTCTATGTAGGGTCTGTAGGCTATTATCACCTAAAAATATATTGTTAATTATGTCAAGGAAAATTTATGTTTTGTTTTTCAACTTTACCTGTTGATAACTTTCAACAAACCTTAATCAAGGACTAATATCTTATGTATCAAGGTCTTATCCTTACCAGACCATTTCAAGAAATAAATACCGGAATCTACTTTTCTACCATTCTTATCTTTGCCATTCCATTGATATTTAGCATATTCGGGGGATATTTCCGCAGCAGAAAGGCTATTAATTAGCTGGCCTCTACTGTTGAATATTTTCAACATACTAAGTTCACTGTTTATATTCTTACTTATTATGTTTAGAGAAATATTTTTCTGCGGGAAATAAGGATTAGGATAAGCATATAATTCAGGTTTTTGAGCAGAGGGCACCGTATCATCCTGGGTTTCTGTATGCTTTATAGGAATGTTAAGCCATTCTCCTAACCAGGGATAACAGGCAATATTACAGGGATTGGCATTGTCTCTGGCTTCAATCTGATAATGGAAAACCTCATCTTCTTTATTGAAGGATAGATCCAAGGTAATAGTCCAGTAATCTGGTTGCACCTCAGGTTGATAATTCATCGCCAATTCTGTTATTTCTCCCTCATCTACTTTATACCGATAAATCACACTGCTAACCTCTATATTATCAGTAATTACAGCAGAAAAAGTATGTTCTCCATTCTCAATAGAAGTTGGTGGATTATGATAGATTATAGGAGCTTCTGTATCTGGAGCACAGACAAATAAATGAGGTTCTAGCGCAGCAAAGACAGGATGATTTCTAGATCGTCCCGATTGATCTGCTGCATGGATAAAATAGCGAATAGTATCACCTGGTGCACAAGCAGGTAACATTGTCACATACATATTTCCCGAACTCTGATTCATAAAAGCATTTTGCCAGGAACCCTGATTAACTTTATAACAAACAAAGACTGAATCCGGGTAGAGAGCTTGTCCACTATGAGCAATTATATTAGCATTTATTTGCCAATCTGAATAGTTAGCATAAGTTCCAAAATAGGGAGAATGAACGATATCCAGCATATTCTTATCCGGAATCTCATGAGTTCTGCAATGCAAAGCATCAGTAGATTCCCAGGGTGCATTACCGGAAGCTGTAACACCGATTACTTCATAACCTGGCATTGCATCACAGTATGCTTGAAGAGCAGCTGCGTCGTAACTGCTATTCATAATAGGAACAAACACTCTATTATTAAGAATCAAGGAATTGGTGTAAGGCTGATTTTGTGGCGTATTAACTCTGTAAACCTTGTAAGGATAGCCCCAGGCACACATAGTAGAAGCAAAATAACTGGCAACCTGTTCCAATGCATTATATTGAGGATGTGTTGCAGGAACACTACGAATCAGGACTTTATCCGGAGCTAAATATTTGCCCCAGCAGTCAATATGGTCAATATAAGTATTATTGGGATCTGCTACCACATAGTAATTTTCTATGCCCAAATAATTATGCATTTTATTGTAAATCTCCTGATGAGTTAAGGAAGGATTTTCCGAATAGACTAAGGAGGTTTGAGCAGCAGTATTTATCCCATCATTCATATAGTTTCCCCCAGTCTGAACCAAATTCATACCATAATATGGGAGTTCTTGCTGAGTAGCAAATATTTGTGGAATGAGATTGTCATTGGGACGAGGACGATTATATGAAAAATCCACTACTCCCAATTCACCATTCCCATCAAAAATAAACCAGGGTCCATAATCTCTTGTCCAATAAGAATCTGTGGCTGCTAGCATAAAGCTTACTCTATCCATATTAACACCAGCATTAACAAATGCATTAGTTGCTGCATTCTGCAATGAAGAAGAGGCAACTAAACATATTATCTCTGCGGTATCAGCTAATTGAGCAACCAGTGAAAGCGGAATTCCCAGAGGATATCTAATCAGGACATAAGAAGAAGGTTCAAATTCTGCAACCGGACGTACTGGAGCAATAGGTGGAGGTGTTTCAGTAAAGCGATTGAAATCTCCATCCCATTGTTCATATGGATATTGATGTGCCAGAACCAAAACTGGCATCAAAGTCAAGTAAAGGATTATTATAATATAAGTTACGGCTTTGGGCATTACGATATCTCCATATTCAAGTAAGCTACTCTATTTTATATATACAATTTTTATACCGAAAATAGAGAAATCTTTTTTTGTCCACTAAATAAAATAATGCTAAACTTCAGTATACAATCTTTTATATGGAAGTGAAACATCTTCTGCTAAGTATTTAGGAAAAAGGAAATAGAGCAGTCGGAATCCCTCTTGTTATAAACTTTCTCTTGTCATATATTATCCAGATATAATAATTGTCTTTAGTTATTAATTTACATCAATTCAATAAATTGGAGACAGGGATGAAGAAAAAGGATAAACTCGCTCAGCATTCAATTCACGAATTGATGCACACTGATTTTATTGCCCTGAATCAGGATCAAAGCGTTGGAGAAGCTCTGGAACAGATTCGTCAATGTTCTGGAGAACCGAGGATAATATATTTTTATGTGGTTAATGCAGAAGGTGTGTTAACCGGGGTTGTTTCCACCAGACAGTTACTAATATCGCCAGTAGATACTAAAATCTCAGAGATAATGGATACCAGGGTTCATTATTTAAAAGAACATGTTAACTTAATGGATGTTTTGAATGATTTTATGACGCATAAATATCTGGCATTACCTGTAGTAAATGAGAAAAAGCAACTCATTGGCGTGGTAGATGTGAGTGTATTCACTGAAAATATATCGGACATTTTAGAAAGGGAAAATTCCGATGCAGTATTTGAGACCATCGGATTTAGAATTTACCAGATTAAGGGGGCATCTCCTTTCAAAGCTTTTCGTTATCGTTTCCCCTGGTTAATTGCTACCATCACTAGTGGAGTTCTTTGTGCTTTAATGTCTTCCAGATTTGAAAATGTCCTGGCTTCCAGTATCATTCTTTCTTTCTTTTTAACCCTCGTTCTGGGTCTGGGAGAAAGCGTAAGTATGCAATCTATGACTGTCACTATCCAGGCTTTAAGAGTGCAACATCCAACTATTAAATGGTTCAGTAAGGAAATAATTAAAGAATTTGGCACGGCTATATTGCTGGGTTTAGTAAGCGGATCAGCTGTAGCTGCTTCTGTTTTAATCTGGAAGAGAGATGTCAGTGCAGCTCTTGTGATTGGCGGTTCTTTAGTTTTTACTCTTACTGCTGCCTGTCTTATTGGACTGATAATTCCTACCACTTTACATGCTTTAAAGCTTGATCCCAAGGTTTCAGCTGGGCCCTTAACGCTTGGCATAGCTGATATTATAACCGTATTAACTTATTTAACCTTTGCCTCAATAGTGCTTTAAAAAGACAGCTAATTGGGTCTTATTCTCCCTTAGAATATAATAATAGTGTTTATTCAGATGAAAAAACTTATATATCTTAAAATACCAATATCTTCCACCTTTAATTTACTTAAAATAGGCAAAAATAAGCCTTAAGATATTGATTGACAGAAAGGTTTATCAGAAATATAATGTTTTAATAAGGTAAAAAGTATGAGTAAAAAACATTATGAAATTGTAAAAGAACTTGACCCAGCAGAAGTGAAAAATGTGCCCGAAGTGCATAAAAAGCATTATTTAAAGCTGGGATACAAACCCTATAGAATGGGAGATGGTAGAATAAAATGGTTGACCGATACAGAAAAGGCTTATACGGGAACTAAGACTGTCTTAAGATCTTTCCATTTGAAAAAGACCCCTACCGTAAGTCATAAAAGCTCAAAACATAAAAGGAGACGCCGTAATAGATTTTATGCCTTTATTTCGGATAACTGGTTTATTTTTGTTATGATTGGTATTGCTATCATTATATATTTATTTTTTATGTTTAATAAATAACCACCTAGGAATAGAGAAATGAGAATTCTACTTACTAATGATGATGGAATTAATGCCTTAGGCTTGAGAATGTTAGCTGAATATCTGAGAAAAGCAGGACATCAAGTTATTATTGTTGCACCAGATAGAGAACGCAGTGCATCTTCGCATTCCATATCTTTGAAAAAGAATCTGAGATTGACCAGAATTAAAGAGGATGATTATTGTGTGGATGGCACACCTGTGGATTGTATTGTAGTGGCTACGCAAAAGATGTTAATTCATCCTGTAGATTTAGTAATTTCAGGGATAAATGCAGGACAGAATATGGGGGAGGATGTTCTCTATTCTGGGACCGTTGCTGCAGCTTTAGAAGCTGGTCTTTTTGGTTACAAAGCTATAGCTATATCAATTAACTCCTATCAGAATCAAAATTTTGATGTGCCAGCAAGCTGGATAGTTAAACTTCTGGATTTAGGTTTGGATAATTTAATTCCGGAAAATGGAATATTAAATCTAAACTTTCCTAATGTTTCATCTGAAGAATTAAGAGGAATAAGGCTCACTCGCACTGGTCACAGAAGATACTATAATTTTATCCATATTATTGAAGAGCTGGATGATGGCTTTATCTATAGAATTGGAGGTGAAGCTCCTACCTGGGAAATTGAAACCGGCACAGATGCGGAAGCAATAAAGGAAAACTACATTTCTATCACGCCCTTAGGATTGAGTTTAACCCGCGGAGATGCTTTTCCTTCCATTTTACAGTGGTTAGAAAACAACAATTTACTACAGTTTGAGATAAGCGATGCGCTTTGAAGATCAGCGGGCACTCTTAGTGCAAGAATTAACGCAAGAAGGCATTACCGATGAAAGAGTGCTTAATGCCTTCAGAAAAGTGCCCCGTGAACTTTTTGTTTCACCTCAATATCTGGAATATGCATACCGAAATCAACCTCTACCTATAGATTGTTATCAAACTATATCGCAACCTTTGATGATTGCCATTATGCTCCAATATCTTGAATTAAATCCCGAAGATATCGTCCTGGAAATCGGTACCGGAAGTGGTTATCAGACAGCTTTACTCGCAGAGCTGGCAAAAGAAGTGTGCACAATAGAACGAATTGAAACTCTTTCTTTGAAAGCGCAAGAACTTCTAAAAAATCTGGGTTATAAAAATATCCATTTCCGCATTGGTGATGGAACACAAGGATGGCAAAAAGCTTATCCTCCATATAAAGAGTTCAATAAAATCATCGTAAGTGCTGCAGCAAGAGAGATCCCTCCAAAATTAAAGGAACAATTAGCTGACCAGGGAATTATGGTGATTCCAGTCGGAACAGGGTATTATCAAATACTTCACCGGGTGGTTAGAGATAAGGACCGCTTTATTATCACAAAACATGGTGGCTGCACTTTTGTCCCACTAGTCAGCACCTGAGGAGAAAACAGTGGCAAATTGCTTACAAGTTTGGTTTAAAAAGATTTTTCAACGCAAAGAAGTGCACACGGAATTGCAAAAATATCCTCTCTTTAAAAATCTTAATAGCAAAGAACTCCAGTTTGTCTATAATTGTATACATAGCAGAGAATTCAAAGCCGGAGAGACCATATTTGAAGAGGGTTTTCCACTAGAAGTAATCTATTTTATTGAATCGGGAGAAGTGGAACTGAGCAGCAGTAAAGAACCTGACGCCAAGCTCATTGTCAAAGACAATGAAGTTTTTGGTTTGATAGATTTCTTCAGCGGACAAAAAAGAAGAATGACGGCAAAAGCTATTTCTGATACCACTCTTTTAGCTATAACAGAAAGTGATTTTAAGGAATTAATAAATCGTCTACCTTCCCTGGGAACTAAGATTTTATGGTCTTGCTGTCAACTTATGGCAAAGACCATTCAGGATAAATCGCAAGTGTATTATTGATGAACTGGAATAGAATTATCTTCATACTTCTGCTTTTGACCCTGATTGTATTAGGTATAATATTTTATTCTCCCATCTTTATCTATCTTATTATATCCATTATAGTTGCCTATATTTTTGACCCTATCGTCAGCTGGTTAGAATTTAAAGGTATGGCAAGATGGATAGCTATTTTATGTGTCTATGCCGTGATAGCAGGATTAATCGCCTGGCTGGTAATAACTTATATCCCAAGGTTAATAGAACAGGGAAATCAATTAATTAAGTTTATTAGTAGGTCCGATGTTCCTCTAGACCAAGCTATTGTTCAATTACCTCTAATCCATTCTATCTATGAATTTATCTTGAAAGTAGATCAGACCATACCACAATTGAATTTACTGCCTCAATTTAACCAACTTATTGAACTAGGAGTGCAAAAATTGGGAGAGCTACCACAAATACTACTCTCCAATTTCCAATCCATCATAAGTACGGTAGCATTAGTTTTCACCATACCTTTTTTCAGTTATTTTCTTTTGAAAGACAAAAGAAAAATTCGGCAAGCACTTGTAAGTTTAGCACCTAATAAATATTTTGAACTTACCTTAATCCTTTTTAATAAGGTAGATGAAAACATCGGAACTTATCTCCGAGCTATATTATTGGAGATGATAAATGTGGGAATATTATCTACTATAGCTCTCACTATTGTAGGTGTCCCTTATTCTATCGTGATAGGTGCTATAGCTGGTCTATTAAATATTATACCTTATCTGGGACCCTGGATAGGAGGATTTGTGGCAGGTTTTGTAATATTGGTAAGTGGCTTGCCACCTATAATGATTGTCTGGATGGCTTTAGCAATATTAATTGTACAATTTTTGGACAACTACATTTTCTATCCACTAATTGTGGGTAGAACTATTCGTATGCATCCTCTGGTAGTTTTATTGACTGTAGTTGCAGGAAGTTATTTTGGTGGTGTAGTCTGGATGTTAATTTCTGTTCCCTTAATCTATATGATTTATAGTTTGATAATGGCATTACATAAAAATCTAAAGGAATTTCGTATAATCTAAATAAATGAGGTTTAAATGAGTTTATTTGACAAATGTTATAATTATCAAGATGCTAGAATAGCAATGGCAGAGGGATACTATCCCTATTTCCGGGAAATTACAACGGAACAAGGAACTGAAGTTATCTGCAACGGCAAAAAAATGCTAATGCTTGGCTCTAACAGTTATCTCGGGTTGACTACTCATCCAAAAGTGAAAGAAGCAGCTATTGAAGCAATTAAAAAATATGGTAGTGGCTGTGCTGGCTCCAGATTTCTAAATGGGACTCTGGATATCCACATTGAGCTGGAGGAGAAACTGGCTCAGCTTGTGGGAAAAGAGGCAGCTATAGTTTATCCAACAGGATATCAAGCAAATCTAGGCTGCATTTCTGCTATTGTAAATAAAAATGATTTTATGATTACAGATAAATATGACCATGCTTCTATAATTGATGGTTGTCTGCTTTCTCAGGGCACTATGATTCGTTTTAATCACAATGATATGGCTTCCTTAGAACGAGCTTTGCAGAAAGCTAATAGCAATAACTGTCTAATAATTGTAGATGGTATCTTCTCAATGGAAGGAGATATTGCCAATCTTCCGGAGATTGATAGGTTAGCTAAAAAATATGGCGCTGCAGTAATGGTGGATGAAGCTCATTCATTAGGAGTGTTAGGAGATAAGGGTTCTGGAACAGCAGCACATTTTGGCTTGACTAAAGAGACCGATATTATTATGGGTACTTTTAGTAAATCTCTGGCTTCGGTAGGTGGATTTATCGCCGCAGATGAAGTTATTATCCATTATCTTAAGCATAAATCTCGCGCTTTAATCTTTTCTGCATCACTGCCTCCGGCTTCTACTGCCAGTGTGTTAACCGCAGTAAACATTATGGAAGAGGAACCAGAAAGGATTGCACGTCTCTGGGAAATAACTAATTATATGCTGAAAGAATTTAAAGCTATGGGATATAATACGGGAACATCCTGCACTCCAGTTATACCACTTCATGTGGGTTCAATGGAAGTAGCTTTCAAACTCTGGAAAAGATTAGGCGAAGAAGGAGTCTTTATTAATCCTGTAGTTCCGCCAGCAGTACCTCCAAATTCCTGCCTTATCCGCTGTTCTTTTATGGCTACCCATACCAATGAACAACTTGATTTTGCGCTGGATAAGTTCCGCACTCTGGGTAAGGAACTTGGAGTGATTTAATTTGATAAATATTATACAATAAAGGGAGGAATAAATGGCAAGCAAAAGCAGTGCCAGATATTATGGCAGCTTTAAAGAGTTGTCTCCGATTCGCGCCATTGCGGAGACCCTGATGAATTCGCATAATGTGCGTAAAGTAGATATCAGAGAAGCTTATGAAATGGCTAAAAAACAACCCGGTGTGACGGTTACAGATTTACCTATGTATCCTGAATTTGTCAAACTACATCATCTACCCTCAGATGCAAAAGTCCTGGACGATTGTCATGGAAATATCATAGGAAGAACTGCTATGGCTCGTAGATTCTATAATCGTTTAGCTCCTGCACAAAAAAATAAGGTAGAAGCAGACCTGCGAGAAGCAGTGTGGCAAATGCAGCATTATCCTTTAATTAAAACTGAAGCGGTGCTAGGAATGGACCCTGACCTTATGCTCAAGGCTACTTTTATTACCACTGAAACTGATGTGGCAAATCTTTTCTTCTGGTTACTCAATTTTGCCCCTTATGAGCAATTGGAGGAACAGTACAGAAACAGTCCCCAACACCCTATTCAAGATATCATTATTGTAGCTTTTAATGAATGGACCTGCGATGACCCCTTCTACAATAATGTGGGAGCTCCCCAATTAGCTCTGGTAGATGAAAAGCATAATGTCATTTTCAATCTGGGAATGCGTTACTTTGGAGAAAGAAAAAAAGGGACTTTAACTCTTGCCTGGACCTCTGGAATCAGAATTGGAATGGCTGCCTGTCACGGTGGTATCAAGGAATTGGATTTCACCACTTGTAAAGACCCACAATATCATAAACTCGGAAAACGCTCTATAGCTTTTTATGGACTTTCAGGAACAGGAAAATCTTCTCATACTAATAGCCACGATAATGCCGGAACTCTGCCCGAGGGAGTAAGCAAGGTTGTGCTACATGACGATGCTTTCCAAATTGACTTAGAAAACAAAGTCTGTCGTGTATGGGAGCCTACTCTCTTTGATAAAACCGATAGCCGTACACCAGATCACCCCGATTGGAAATACACTCTGGCAGTAATGAATCATATGGTAGCCGAGATTGATGGCAAGCATATTCCTGTAGGACTGGATGTACGCAATCCAAATGGTAGAGCTTTGCTGGACCGTGATTTATTGGGTAAATATGTTAATCGTTGTGCTTTTCCCAAAGCATTGGTCTGGTTGATGAAAGATTCCACCCTTCCTCCTATCGTTAAATTTACCGATAAATACCTGGCAATTGCTATGGGAGCAGCTCTAATGACTCAACGCAGTAGGGCTGAAAATGTGCCTGAAGAGGAATTGCAAAAGCTTGTGTTTGAACCTTTTGCCAATCCTTTCCGGGTTTATGAACTTTATCGGGATGTGGAAGCATTCCTTAAAGTGGCTGATACAGGCGCTGAATTCTACTGTTTCAACTCACGCGGATACTGGAAAGAATCAGATGATATTCTGGAACCTATTCCTTTAAAAACTTCGCTAACCCTTCAGACCGCCGTTTTAATGGATCAACTGGAGTGGGAACCCTGGAGCATAATGCCCGGTGCAGCTATACCTACCCGCGATAGTATAGAAAAAATCCTGCCTGGCTATTACGAACTTTATAATCCCAATAATCGCTTGAACTTGGATAAATATTATGCCCTCCTAAAAAATAGATTCCAGCAAAGAATGGACTTCTTGACAAATAGCGACCTGCAGGAAAAACCCAATTTACAAAAACTTATCGTGGATGCCCTTAAATTAAACATTTAAGAATAATTGACTATAAACAAATAAAACCCGGTTTATCACCGGGTTTTATTTTTTATCTAGCTCTCTTTAATCTCTTCAGACCATTATACACTCAAAAGAGTAAAAATAATTCCCCTCTTCTAGAGGGGTGTCTCGTAGAGACAGGGTATTATATTCCCCTTTTATAAAGGGGTGTCTCGCAGAGACAGGGTATTATATTCCCCTTTTATAGAGGGGTGTCTCGTAGAGACAGGGTATTTTATTCCCCTCTTATAGAGGGGTGTCTCGCAGAGACAGGGTATTTTATTCCCCTTTTATAAAGGGGTGTCCTGCAAGGACGGGGTATTATATTCCCCTTTTATAAAGGGGTGTCCTGCAAGGACGGGGTATTATATTCCCCTTTTATAAAGGGGTGTCCTGCAAGGACGGGGTATTATATTCCCCCCTTTCCCATTCAGTAAAAAAAATAAGTGAGTGCATTATTTTTTGAAATGCAAAAATTATATCTATAAATTCCCATCTCTATTCCAGAGCTAATTATTATGCAACTAACTTTTTTTCATATCTATAAAAACATCAGTCCGTATTAATATCATATATTTATTTTTTTATTATACCATCTTATTATATTTTTATATTAACCTAATTGAACACTTAAAAACCTCTGCATTTTTGCTTTAATTCTATGCAAGATATAGAGTTACCTCTCTTGTCTCTCCCTTGTCTCCTAATTGACTCTCTCTTAGCTCTTTAGCTAACAAAGAGTCAAGGGAGAGCTTAGATGGATAAGGGCAAAAATAAAGAAATTTCTTAGGGAGCAAGTTTATAGACATAAACTGATTATAATTCACTTATAAATAGTGAGATACTATTATTAATAAATATATTTATATTTATAATTAAGCTTCAATAGCTTCCACTTTCTAAGTTTCACTTTTATTATCAGATATCATCGTCTTCTGTTTATCTTTATTAATAAATCTATTTATGATGTATTATTTATATATCGTATTATAGGGCAAATTTATTTCCCGAGTAATTGAAATTTTTTATAAAGTAAACTTATCAGATAAATACCGTCATTTTTCGCAAAAATTTATTTGGAGTAATCTTATAATTATAGATAAGAAAAAATCATTTATAGGATAAAGATTTTTAGCTATTAGAGAAGGATTTTTATATAAAACAAGCAGGGTAACTAAGACAATTAATAAGAACCTTTCTTAATTAAATGTTTCCTAACCCAGGTTTTAGTTAGTGAAATTGCCTTATGTTTTTCCTCTTTGCTAAAATAGTTAGAAACAATAATCAGGATGATATAAGAAATAAAGAGAAATATTTTAATAATCAAAGCATAATTAAAATATCTATCTACATATTGAGCTATGATATTAATCGTAACAGTGAGAATAGATAAATAAATAAACTTACTATATGAGAAATTAACTGGATATACGAAATGGACAGCTACAAAATATAATATAACAATTAATAGAGATGATATCATAGTGGCAATAGATGCACCCATTCTTCCGTATTTTGGAATCAAAAGAACATTTAATACTATATTTATGACAGCTGAAAATATCCATACTAAGGTAACTATCCAGGTTTTCAAAGAAATATGGATACAATTTACAATAATCCCCGCCAATCCCATAAATAGGTAAGAAAAAGAGAGGAAAAAAACAATGCTATGACTTCCGCTATAGTTAGTACTGGCAATAATTGCTATAGCTTCTTTCGCAAAAAGGGATATAAGAGTAGCTACAATTGCCAGTCCTACAAAAAAAATTCTGGAAAAATCAGCAACTTGTTGTTTACATTTCTGAGGGTCATCTATAATATTATAAATATAAGGACTAAAAGCCATTTTAACTGGTTCAGTAAATAGAAAAGGTATAACTGCGGCTAGTTTAGCTCCCAAGGAATAAAGTCCAACTTCCTTAAGGTCCATATATGCACTCAAAAAATATCGGTTGCTATAGTTTAAAATAAATGATGAGATATTGGAAGGGACTAAAAAAATAGAAAAAGCTAGCATTTTTTTTAATCCTTCAAATGAGAATCGGAAGCTAAATTGGTCCCAGGTAAAGTAATAAAGTGCAACCAGTTCCATTATACCAGATAATATTTGAGCATATAATATTCCGCTAACGCCCAATTTTCTAAATACTAAAAAATAAATGCTCAAAAGAGTGTTCAACAGAAGATAAGCTCCATTAATACTTATAAACAGGCTTGCTTTTTCCCGATTTCTAATATTATACATAGGAATGTTAGTTAAAACTTTTAACAGGGTAATTATAGTTATCAATTTAAGGAATATTATTCCCTCGGGAAAATTTAATATTTTATTTGCTATCTCATTTGCATAAATAAAAGTGAAAAGACCTACGATAATACAGCAGAAAATATTGAACACCTGTCCGGAGAAATATAAGCTTTTACGCCATTCTGGATCTTTATATTTGAAAAACATTCTGGAATAGCCAGTTTCTATCAATAAACCATATAAAATAGCTAAAATAGCACCGATAGAATTTACAAGTTCTAGTTTACCATAATCAGCTGGGACTAATACCCTTGTATAAAGGGGTACCAGTATAAATGTAATACTTCTATTTAAGATATTACCTAGAGTATAAATAGATATATTCTTAGCTAATTTGAACATCTTAAGAAAGAGCTTTCTTTATTTTTGTAGCAATCAATTTGAAGAATTCAGGTATAGAACCTTTATTATAATGAACTTTAGTTTTTATTTTCTTATAACCTAAAAGCTTAGGATATTTTTCCAGATAAGGCATAAACCATTTAATTACCATATAAACATAGCGATATTCCTGATTTGATTTTAACCAATTCAACATCTCAATATTCATATCTCGGTGTAGATAATGTCCCCGGTAACTCGGTTTAGTATAACTATCCAGCGTAAAAATCTCATCTTCATTAAAATACAACATCTGATGCAGGGCACTGCTGTAAAATTCATTTTTACACAGCCATCTTGTATAAGCAATTTCTTGATTTTGCCGGTTTAGGTAAATCAGACAAATATAATTACCACTTTCAAATTTTTCTTTTGCCTGCTCAATTTTATGCTTAGCTTCATTATAATGGTCCTCAAGACCTGCTAAATATTGGTCAGTAACAATGAATTCATATTGGTCTCTATTTATGGTACAGGGTTTTATTTGATACTCCTTAAGATCAAGTTTATACAAACATGCAGCATCAATAAATCTACCTAAAGTATAATAATAAATACGAGATAATTGATTTGCTATTTTTTCATTCATTCATTATATCTCTTTTTATATTCCTTAATTTTTGCCATCCCTTGAGCTTTAAACAGTTAGGATTGATTATATATAATCTATAGAGCAAATTAAATCCCGTTGCCCATTCAAATTTCCAGGGATATCTTCCTGTTCCAGCGTCTAATACATTCCAAAGTGGATGCAATAGATTTTCTTTCAATATTTCATAATAAATGATTTTACCAGCACCATAACCGGCATATTCTGGTTCAAATCCAGTATTTAAAGAATAAAATATATTTTTATATAAATAGCCACAGTTATATATAATTATTTTATTGGATATAGTATCTTTAAGATAATAAGATAAGGTATTTCCGAGGTTAAAGAGATTATTCAAAACTTCATTTCTCTCTTTATCTTCAAAAAGGGAATGCCTTTGTTTCAACCCCTTTTTATGCCAATATTCTTTCTCAGCAATATGTATGGGAGCAAACATACTTAAACAATTTTCGTTAGTAACGATTAACTCATAATTTGTAAATTTCTTCAATCTATTGGAATATTGTATAGTTTTCTCAGGAATTTTTGCCTTATTAATAGTATTATCCAATACTATTTTAGACATCTCAATATAGGGATTTTCTATAAAATAGTATAATTTTTTATTGTACTGGGAACAGAATAGATAATAAATTAGATTGCTAGTATAGGGGATATGGTCAAGATCAAGTTCATCCCATAAATCCTTATGTGCAAAAATAGCATCAAAAAGTTGTTTATATATGACCTTGGTTCGTACTTGACACTGTTCATCAATTATAAAATCAGCATAGTCACAACTGGCTAAAAACTGCAAGCTATTCCAGGAAAAGAATTTATTTTTCATTCTTACTAACATTAAGGGAGCAATGCCTACAACAACATTGCTAAAGATTACACAAAATATACAAAGCTTGTATTTATCATAGTTTTTTAATATATCCCATTTCCCCTTTGCATATTTAAATGTTGAAAAATAAGTGAGATTATTAGATTGGTTTTCTATTCTCTCCCAATCTGGCTTTAGCGAATCAAAATCCTCTGTGGTCGTAATTATTTTATAGTCCATAATAAATTATATTGGTTAATTTATATTATTTATTGAATAATAATATTCTCCTGACTCGGTTATGTTGTATATCCAATAATCTTTTTTTCTCCATCCTTTTATGTAGCTACCGTTTTCTTTATGCATTAAAATAGGTTTATCAACTTTAAGTGTAATCAAAGGGGTGTTCCATAATCCATTGTAATCAATTATCATTTTATCATCTTTTAGCGTTATTTGAGTTCTATGGAAGGTATCATAATAATGAGCAATATCAGAACAACTTGCATACCATATATCTAAGGGTCTCAGATATCCAAAAAGATCATCTAAAAATTTAATATCATCATACAAGTTAATTATTTGACGGATCCCATCCGCTCTTTGATTTTGATAATGCTCTTCAATTGTTATAGGATACCCTTTATTATATAAATATTGTATATATTTATTAGGAGATGCATAAAAAGTATTCTTTAGCTTTCTTCCTATATTCTTTATAAATGATACTGATGGAGCTTGCGAGTAAATAGCAGTAGTTATATTGCTGGGAATACAGATATAATTATAATCTTGATAGTGCATATACCGTATTTTATTATGACGGTGTCTTCTATTACTCATTTTTTCATCTAAGACCCACCACTTACTTCCTAAAGCTTCAATTAAAGATAAAGATAAATCATTATACTTGTAGCCAGGAAACTTACCGCCAACAAACTTTATTCCACTCAAATTACTAAATAATTCAACTTTTCTAATACTATCTTCTATAACATCAGAACCAGGATTTTCATATTCAAAAATTATATTATAATTGTCGTCGTACCAAAGATGCTTAATACCATGAAAAGCAAATTCAAATCTTGCTTGTAAAGATTTTAAAAAATTAATAAATTTATCATCAATATCTCTAGTTGCAATCTCATAGCCCATATTTTGAGGAATATAATTGTGCGAATCCAGCGGCAAAAATATTGTTCCCTTGATTTCCGGATACTTTTGAAATAACCATTTATCTAAATAATTATGTAGAGATTCAGTGCTATCCATTAAGTATCCCCAATCGTTATAAGGTCCTATTTTACCATCTTTACTAACAACTAGAGGGGCAAGATCATCTATCATCAGACAACAAGCAGTCTGATGATTATCAAACCATTTACACTTGTCTAATTTAATCATTATAATATTAAATAATTCCCTTTTATTATTAATAAATCATTCTATCTAGCATACATTACATTAAAAGCTAAATAACTTTATTCTTACGCTAGCTACGATCCGTTGCTAATAAATAGAATATCTTTTAGAATTTGTATAACTAGAATTATTTTACATCCTGTATGTCAAGAAACTTTTCCATCTCATTTTAAGCCAAACATTTTTATAATTTATTATAAGTTTGCCTTAAATTTAGGCTCGGGATGTAATGATATATTTGCATAGATAAAAATTTATGCTAGGCATATATTTCTTTTAAATAGATATTCTGCCTTAATGGATAATAAAAAATTGAAATTGATTGATTAGAGATGCTTTCAAATAGTTGAGTCTTGAAAGATACTCAATCTATTTTGACAAAAGAATTGGGAAGAATTGATGCTCGTATTATGAGCTAAAGAGGGAAAAAAAGAGGTTGTTAAGAGGATAGTTTAAAAAAACAATGAAGAAGGAATGAATTTTATAACTTTTTAAATATCATATTTTAATAGATTTGAATTATTCTTTCCGATAATGTAATAGTGATTAACTTAAACAGAGTATAGCTAAAGATTATGTATTCCCCGAAGAATTTTCTCTTTGTTTTTAACCGAGTCCTTGGTGTATCTAAGAATATTATGATTAATTAAATGAGAAAAAAGTTTAAAACACTAAGAAAACCAAAGAGCCCGAATAAACTCAATTTTTTGAACTTACTAATGTCTTTTGCTAAAATCTGTTTTATTCTTTTTATTAATGAGAAATATACTCAATAAAAAGCAAATTCTCTAACCTGATAAATGTTTACTAGGCAGTTTGTATTATGAATTTAGTAACTTCTCGCGTGATTAAAGATAATATTCCACACTCCTTTCCAGAAATATTTCCAGTCGGTAAGAAAGGGCTTTTCCATTTTAGCCTGGATATACCTTCTTTCCGATTCTACAATCTCTTCAAAGGAAGTAGGCATATCAGTATAAAAAGGAGGAATGAGACCTGGCTTCATTTTTAATCGTAATTCTTGTACTTCCTGAGGATAAAGGGATAAATAGTGCTCACTTAAGGCTCTGACACCTACTAATGATAGTTCTCCTTTGAAAAAATTAATCAACTGTGGTAATTCATCTATCCACATTGCTCTCAGAACCTTCCCCCAGCTGGTCACTCTAAAATCATTTTTAAACTTGCCTCCCTCCTGCAATTTATTCGTTTGATAGACATATTCCTGCAGATATTCACTATAAGGATGCATAGTCCTGAGTTTATGTATATAAATAATTTTACCATCCTTTCCCACTCTTTTTAAACGGACAAAGGGACCATAAGTGGGATTCGGATCCGTGCTCGGAGCTTTTACCTTTTTCAGGATAAAATGCATTAAGCCATTGATTTCTCGTTTATTAATCAATTCAAATCCGCAATAATAGAAACGACCCAGCATCTCCGTTTCTGAAAGTGCCCGATTCTTCCCCTTAGTCAAAGCAAAATACCAGCCCTGTAAAACTGGTATCTTGGGCATCGCCCGACGAAATAAAAAATCAAAAAAATAAAGAGGTGGACCAAAAACCGGAGTATACTTCTGATTAAACCTCCGTTGTCTTTCAGAAATAGTCTGACCTCTGCAGATAAATACACCACCTTCCATAAGCAACTCATTCGCTTTAATCAGATAACGATTGATCCTGCGAAAATCATTTATCCGGTGCTGATTGATAAATAACTGAAAAGATGAGGGCTCCTTTCCTTCTATAAAATCAAAATCCACAGAATTCAATACCAACGACATATTCCGGTCAAAAGTGTTCAAATCCAGATAATCATTGATAAAACTGAAGACCTCTGACTGGTCATATAACCTTTTCCAGAGCGGAACTAAGACACTATCCTCGGGACTGCATACCGGATAAGGAGAAATATATGGCTCATCACTCAAAACCGGTATCACCTTAGTATCTGGCTCAGGAAAATAACTTGCCGTCTGAGATTCCTCCAGCGCTTCTGAATGTGTCACAAGAGGAGCAGAGGCAAAATCCCGATTCTCCCTTCTAAACCGAAAGGCATAATATATTCCACCAAAAACAAATAACTCCAGCACTACACTACCTAAAATCGTCCCTAACACTATCATCCTGGAATACTGGAATTGATTGAATATATACATCAGCCCAAAAACTACCGCTATCGCATATAAATCACACTTAACAATCTGACTCGCCAATTTAGACGCCTTCCCCACTTTCTGCAAAGAATATTTTCCTCCTAAGATACTCACTCCAATCCATATCCCCGTAAACGCAAACAAAGAACGCCACCACTGAAAATCTGCCAGTATCCTCCTCGTCCCATCCTTAATCTTAGCCGCAACAAGAAAGGCTATAACCACGAGAAGGATGTCTAAAAGAAGGAAAAGAATAGTACAATGATTTTTTTTCATATTTTTAATCTCACGCAGATTACGCTGATCCCGCAGATAAGTTATCTCACAGATTACACAGATAATACAGATTATAATTAAAATAAAAAAATATAAATATATTTATTGCTTCTAAATATAAATTAAATAATTTTTCAGGACATCACTTATTATTACTATTCATTTTAGTTTTAGGGGATATTATCATATATGAGCATTTACTTTCTAAATTCTAAATTATTATTTTAAAATTCAAGATAATCCACATTTATAATCATACTTAATTAATCAAATCCATAAGCTAAAGCGGCTTCATAAGTATTTCCTAATAAACCTGGACCTAATATATTATCAACCTCAGAAATAGAACCACGCACTATAAATGTTAACTCATTTAATCTCAAAATTAATCCTTATCTGTGATACATTATCTTCGTGAGACATTAAATTTATTTATAGAAATCAATTGTACGAGTAAGTTCTCTCTTAAAATCTACTTTGTAGAATTTAGTAATTTCTTGTTTTATCTATTACAATCAATGATTTTTATATTCCCTTAATATTTAGGCAATAAAACTTATTTCAATATAATTCATGTGCATTTATTTATCATTATTACGAAATTTAAAAAGTATAATGTTTAGAAAATTAAATATTTTTAATATATTAAATATATTTAAATATTATATAATATATATTTATTATTATTTTGCATATATATTAATTATTTTAGGTATATAGGATTGCATAGAAAGATAATCTTGATTTTTCTGTGCATTTTTTTCTCTTACTTTTGGGTTATTATAAAAACCCAGTTCTCTATCTTCTTTAATCTGTTGAATTAGTTCTCTATTATTTTTATAAACAATCCCGATATTTTCTTTTTTAACATATTCTGTATAATCGCCCACATTTTCAGATATAATAATTCTTAACCCTGTTAATGCATATTCTGCAAATTTTGTTGGAGAAGCTTGATTATTTATTGGTTCATCCTCTCTTAATAAAAAAGCATAATCAGCCATATTCAAATATGGATTCATATTTTTAATATCAATATATTTAATAATATAATTATGATAAGGTATGTTTAATAAATTAAAATAATATTCTGCTATATCTATATCTGGTGTAAGAAACAAAAAGATTGAAGAATTATCATAATTATATATTTCTTTTATCGCCGAAAAAAGAACATCCGGGATATGCCATTTAAATTCTAGACTCAGTGCGCCCGCATATAAATAGACAATATTATCCTCTATATTATACTTTTCTCTGAAATCATTCCTAATTTGATTAGAATAAAAAAATACATCTCTATTCGCTGCACCAGGAATTACTATATATTTTCTTGCCAAATAAGAACCATATGTTTTTGTATAGTATTCTTTTTGTTTATTAGACACACAAATAACATTATCAGATATTTTAAGAGAAATATATTCTCTAATTTTAATTAGATAAAATCTAATCTTGTTTTTATATGTTTTTTGTCTTTTATACCAATATTCTGCAGTTTCAGAGCCACGAGATTCATAAATTATCTTTATTTGGGGGAATAATTTTAAAATAATAATAAATATTGGTATATTTCTTCTAAATTGAATAATAATAATACTTTCTTCATTTTGTGAATGCAACCTTTTATAATAATTAATTACATTTTTAGTAATTTTAACTTGGTTTAGAAAAGGAATATGCCCAATTACAATTTGGTGAAAGTCACCATTAATACGACTTTTTATTTCTTCTTGTTTTTTTATGTCAATTAATTTTGATTTATCTGTTAATATGCTTAAGCATGTCGTTATTACTCCAAATTGAGAAAGAACATATGTCCATTCTAAAATTTGTGAATAAAATACAGTGTTGTTGTATCCACCTATTACATATATTCTAAATATATTGCTATTTTCCATATAAATTGTTTTATTATACTAAATTA